>Ga0075163_10001896_pt1 | contig 28273 bp, 33 predicted proteins | sample JI1023141ADNA_FD_71478 | JGI IMG/M metagenome (GOLD analysis project Ga0075163, IMG submission 71478) | Wastewater effluent complex algal communities from Wisconsin, to seasonally profile nutrient transformation and Carbon sequestration -... | ecosystem: Engineered > WWTP > Effluent > Algae...
CTGCCCTGTCATGTCCGCGCAAGCCCTTGATAATGTTAGAGTCAACAAAATGATCTTAGAATCTGCTCAAATGTTGTCTACAGCTATGTCAGTGAACGGGGCAGCCCCTAGTTCATTACCTAAAAGTAAAGCTGGAAATCCATTCAAACCCACCCATGCCAACCATCCTTGTACGAAATGGGTGACTGATAATCGCGACAATTATTGGTGGCTGTATCTTCACCTTGAGGCTTTGTTGTTCGAATACAACCATAGAACAGGCAAAACGCATTCATGCGAGTCTACCCTCAGTTCCCTCAGCATAGGATATGGGATGATTCCACAGGTAGGGACAGGTCTCAGTGAGTTCCAGAATAGTTCTGGTATGGATACGGGGAATGTGCTAACGAGTTATCAAGACTGCATGAATGCTAAGTGGGCTAAAGATGTGATTAAGGTGAAGTGGACAAACAGAAATCCCCCAGCTTGGATCACCATTTCGGTTCATCAAGTGGGGGACGTATGGTATCGAAGCTGAGCGGAATTACTTCTGCTCTTCCTCGGAAGGTGCTACAGGTTCACCGACTTTAGACTTGCTCGATTGCCATTGGCGACCGAAATAAAGGGCACTAGAGGCATAGAAGAACTCCATGGCATTACCCATGTCGATTTCACCAGCCATCTTTGACCACTTTCCTACGATACCCAGTATCACCAGGATAGAGGAGATGAAGAGTAGGGTTAGGGAAATAGAGCCAAATCCCGACTTAGGATCACGAATGGTTGGAACTGGGACGCCGTACTTGTTAGCACGAGCCACCATTTTCTTCCATTTTTCGTAAAAAGCTTTCCACATATTACTCTCCAAATGATTATGGTTCTATGTTATCAGAAGTTGGGGTTATCACTTCGCTAAGAGCCGAGAACAACTTATAGGGACTAACCATCTCGGTGTCTTGGATTCGATCTAGAGCGGGCAATAAGGAATGCGGTAGTTTGCCTACGAAGCCTGTACAGATATAAGACTTATTCCCTTGCCATTTGTTCTTAGCGGGCATAGGCTTATTTAGGCAGCGCCACAGTAAAGCTCTCCAGATGAAATAGCCGAACGCCTTAAAGTCATACGATTTGCCTATGCAGACATCAATCACTGACCTATATACTTCCTCTTCTTGCTCTAATGTAAGAGGAACTTCGATTTCATAAACGATCGTACAGTGCTTCTTGAAACTGTGGTACCACTCAACATGGACACCAGTGAGGTTACTATGGAACACTATCTTTTCATCAAAGACTAGAGCTACATGACTTACTGGTTCCTTAAGTCCCCAACGAATAAAGACAGAAAGAGGTAGTTTGCTTTTTGTGAAGATGATTTTCATATCAACCTTGTTTTGTTAGTAAGTATAATCAATACTGTGTTTCTATCTATCAGGAGCGAACGTGAAATTAGCCCGACTACTCGACAACAATTTGCATACCGCGCTTAACTCACTTAAGTCGCAAAAGCTTCCAGCTAAAACTGCTTTTGCCCTGAAGGGCATCCAAAAGCGTATCGATGAAGAACTTGCCAAATACGAAGAAGTCCGTCAAGAGCTTCTTAAGAATCATGGCAAGAAAGACGAAGCTGGTGAACTAGTTCTTGACGAACATAAGAATGTTCTTCTTGAGAACCAAGAAGATTTCATCACAGAGTTCAATGAGCTAGTTAACACTGAAATCGAGATTGGTACTTTTTCTCTAGCAAGTCTAGGCGATAAAGTGGAACTCTCTGGTGATGATGTCACTCATCTTGACGGTCTTCTTGTAGAGTAAACGATAAAGCCGGGCAAAACCCGGCTTTTATTTTAAGTTCTAGGAATTCCTAAGTAATCTTGTATCTTGTTGACGAATGCTCTAATTCTTACAGGGGTCACATATTTATCGTCAAAGTCGGTGATTGCATTAGCTTGATCAATGGCATCATAAAGAGAACCAGTGACAAGCGCATTAATCACTTCTCCCATCTTAATTCTTACTTCTGATGTTTTGCCATCTTGAGTTATTCCTAACACAATATTTTCAGCAGCGAACTGTCGCATCAGACTAGTACCAAAGTGCATTGCTTTAGTAACTACTAACTCATAAACTCTTAATGCGTTAGCATGTTGCTTTAATTCAACTTTCGACAAATCTGCAGTTATTGAAAAATTCTCATCAACTTGAAGGCACTCTGGATCTAGAGTCGGTGATATCTCTACATGCAAAAATAGATCTGCATTTCCCCATGGGCCAGCAAAATTAGATTGCTTGATTTCTTTAGCGATATAGGAATCAACTACTGTTTTTGTCGACTTATTTATAATGACGATTAATTTCATGGAGTCACCGGTATCCCTAAGAACGTTTGAATGTAGCCTCTATATAACTTAGCTCTAGCAGAAGTTACATGCGGACTTAATCCTTGTAACCCTAAAGTCAAGTCATTAGAAATTGCGGTTAGCTCTTCAATAGCGGCATAAAGAGATCCTTCTGAGCAATACTTAGTTACTTTAGATAGATAATCAGAGACAGCTTTTGTCTTAGAAGCGCTTGTTATGCCAAGTATGACATTTTCAGCTTGATATTGCTTTATCAGAAACAGACCATAGGCTTGTGCTGCTTCTAAGTTTTTTAAAGCTTGTTCTTGCGAAGACAACTGCAATGGAGCATTAACGACACCATTAAAGTCATTCCTAATACACTCTTTCTGAATGTCTGTTAATCCAAGAGAGTCTAATGCGTTATTTAGACTGCCCAACGTGGAATACACTATACCATTTAAGTTAATGGCCATTAAACTACCTCTTCTATGGTCAAAATAGAACCTGGGCGAATTGAAGCTGTAGATCCGTTTGCTTCTGACCTAATCTGAATCGCTACAGTGCCCGCAGTAGTTACTTGAAAAGCGCCTTGACAAGTAAAAACAGCATTAGTGTTTGTTGCCGCAACAGTTGTTGCAGTTACGTTTTTAGCAACCAATGTTTGATCATATCCAAAATATTTAGCAGTACCATCACCGGCTTGAGCAATAAACCAATTTACCGCGATTGTTCCAATAACCGCTGTGCCTTGACCTAATCTAACTCCAATACCGTTACCAGCATTGGCAGATTGCCATAAGCCAGTACATCTAACAGTATATCGACCAATTGGAAGAGAAACTGATACTAGTTCGGTTACGTTTGCGTATACGTTGCTTGTTGTTGTTTGAATTGCCGTAGTGAAATATATGTACTTCCTACGTAAACCACCCGTAATAGAGTACCAAACTCCATTATGGTAGCCTTCGAAGTCAGAACCAGTGTATCGAATGTTGCCGGCAATATCAGAAACGCTATTACCAACCCTAATATTTTGAGAAAAAATACTTTGACCTAAAGAGTCAATCCTTAGTCGCTCTGTAGGAGCACTTTGTCCGGTAGCAGTTGTCATCATGATAATGCGCCCAGGCATAGATGCAGTGGCAGGAGTGCCATCTACAAGAGCTCGAATAGAAGCACCGGCGACAAAGTTCGTTCCATCTGAACCACGGAATTGGAAACGACCCAATTCATCTTCTGCAGCTAGAATACCTTGGGAACCAATAGTAGCACCACGAGATTTTAGAGAGTTAAATACTGGGGCAATAGTATCGTTAGAATACTGAATCTGCACCATTTGAACTGCGCCTGTTCCCAATATTTGAAATAGTGGAAAAGCACCAGCGCCCGTGATATCTTGCGCAGCCGCTCCACCAATCATTACGCGACCAGATGAATCTATTCTCATTCTTTCTTGAACAGTGGTTCCAGCTAAAGTGGTAGTAGAAAAACGAAGAGATCCAGGGATAGAATTGGTTGCTGTTGCAGCATCAACATAACCAGAAATGGTAGCAGACAAAGCTGCGTTTGTTCCATCTGAACCACGGAATGACATTGTTCCTAGTAAATCGTTTACTAGAACAGTAGACTGAGCTCCCAATGTTGCACCACGAGATTTCACAAAACGAAAAATTGGTCCTATTGCATCATTCGAGTATCTCATTTGCGAGACACCAGAATCCACACTAGTCAATCCTTGAATTTGTAATCTATATTCTTCACTAGCTGCAGAAGGAAGTGAAGTGGTTCCATTACCAACAATCACTCTTTGAGTAGGAGTAATGGTAAGTGCATTTATGTTTGAGGTAAGAGCTGTAATGAATGAGTTTTCACGTTGACGCAATTCACCGTTACCCGCAGTATCTACACCAACTTCAAAGCCATCACCAGCACTTTGACCAGTAGTTGCGCCAACAGTAAATTTCAGCGCAGACGCAATGCCAGTACCAGCATCTACGTGCACACGAGCTTGAGGAGAATTAATCCCTAAGCCGAGACGAGCATTGTTTAAGTCCCAGAAGAAACTAGCATTGTTCTGAGAGATAAAACCATTTGCATCTGCATAGAGAACAGAGCCAGAAGTAAATGCAGTTCCGTTAGCAAGACGAGGAACAAGGGACCAGCCGGTATCTAATGCGCCGGACTTGATCCACATACGTCCATTTACTTTATCGTCAAGAAGAGCGAAAGATCCGATAGGAGCAGTCGCTCCGCCACCCGCTGATGGATCGGAGTCGACTTCAACAATCAAGATTTCGTTGAGAGTTAGTTGTCCAGTGATAGCCATTTAAGCTCCTTGGATTAGCTCAACGTAATGATTGTATACGTAGAGGTCCAGGTTACGTTGTTGTTAGCAGCGCCAGTTACGCGGATACGAGCGGAAACACCACTGACATCCAAAGTTGCGTTCCAGAGTGGTTGATCTTCAGAAGTATAGTCAGACTGAAGGTTCAACATAGTGACCGTACCAGCGATGTTCTTAAAGCGAGCAGTACGGATATACACTACAGCGTCACCGTTTGCACCAGCAGAACCACCTGTACGACGACCGACTACTTGCACTTGAAGAAGCAACGAAGAGTCAGTAGGAACAGTAATGCTTTGAAGGGTTGTAGCGGTGGCATCAGTTGTAGCAACTTGTGCCTGTGTCATTTCCCAGTTTGCATTAGAGGCACCAGCATCCGCATAACGAATTGCTCCGCGGTAAAGCGAAGTTCCGTTTACGTCAAGCAAGCGACCTGGTGTAGTTGTACCAAGACCAAGACGAGTGTTGGTGTTATCCCAGAAGAAGTTAGCATTGTTCTGGTTAAGAGAACCGCCTACACCAGCGAAGATAACAGAGCCAGCAGTCTTACCGCTAAGAGTAGCGTTAACGAAAGTTGGCGAAGCAGATACGCGAATATCCTGAGCAGTATCAAGAGCGATAGAGCCAGCGCCGTTAGCGATGGTTACGCCTTGTGTTGCCCCTTGTGTAAGGTTAGCAGCGACAGGAGCGGCGCCAGTAGAACCGATAAGTAATTGACCGTTTGTCAAAGCAGCAGCTTCAACGATTGCTCCACCAGAACTCACCATGATACGGTTGCTCGCAAGCGCAGCAGAAGAGTTGGTACCGCCGTTAGCGATAGGAAGGATACCACTAACATCAGAAGCAGCCGCAAGAGCGATTGTTCCGTTAGCAAGGTTACCGTTTACATCAGAGCGAACTGGCGCAGCAGTATTCAAAGAAGTAATTCGTGTAGAACCAGTGACATGGAGTGCAACAGAAGGTGCACCGTTACCAATACCAAGACGAGTGTTAATGTTATCGAAGAAGAAGTTAGCATTTGCAGAGAGCGTATTTACGCCGTTCCAGAATGCAACGTTTCCATTAGCACCAGAACCAAGGGTAAAAGTGCCAGAGACATCTGGAAAAGTAAAAGTACGAGCAGCTGTCAAAGACGAGTTGAGTAAGCTCGCAGTAAATGCATTCAAAGGTGCCTTAAGAGACCAACCATTACGCGTTGCATTTACTTGAGCAAACGCGGTGATTGCACCGCCTTCTTCGATTTCTATACCAGAGTTAGCACCAGAAGCAGCTGCGCCGCCTTTGTTGAGAGTAATGACAGGGTCAGAGATTTGCAACTGCGTTGAGTTGATAGTAGTAAGAGTACCTTGAATATCAACGTTACCTTGGAATACAGAACTACCCATAAACGTCTTGTCACCAGAGATAACTTGGTTACCTTCAGTAAGAACGAAGTCAGCAGCAGTGATTGCATTGCCTGGGTTAGGAACAGTATATTCGATTGGTTGTGCACGACCAGGTTGAGCAGCGATAAGAATATCGATGTTCTGACCGTTTTGAACGTACACATCATCCACTGTGTTACCAGAGGCTGGGTACAGAGCAAGACGACCTACGACGCCAGTAGCAACGATACCGGAAGTTCCAGTAGTGCTAATGCGATCCCAGCCAGTATCTAAGCCGCTAGTTTTCAGATAGATAGTACCAACTGTACCGCTATCATATACGGCGACAGAGGCGATCTCGGCAGGTGTACCTGCGCCAGCTGCTGGATCAGCATCTACGACGTAGTACTTCTTCTCACCGATAGTAATTAAATTTACGATATTAGCCATATAGTCTCCTTAAAACCTCATAGTTGTATTATATCAATAGGTGGAGTTAAGTGGCCCCTGCCACGTATTCCATCTCGATATGTCCAGCCCAATAAGTGTCCACTGGGTTGGCGTTGTTGACGTTAAACTGTATTGTGTTGACACCTAAGTTAAAGTTAACGTCAAACGCATTGTTTGACTTAGATGTAAAGTCCGATTGCCATGCGGCTCCTTCAAGAGCTACGTTACCACCTTCTTTATAGAAGAGAGCGGTTCTAGTAAATGATGCACGAGCTTGGCCGTCACTCTGTCTAGCAGTGACAGTGAGTTTGATCTTGAGAACCTGTTGGTTTTGCATTGTGATCCCATAGATAGGAGTCGAAACAACAGTATCTGAGGTCACTGCAAAGGTATCGATCTGAAGACCAGTTCCGCCATATCCAGGGTAGGACTTGATGTGGAGAGGCGCTTCTGGGTTATGAGCACCAACAGCAAAATGCCCATTGATATCAAATTGACCAACAGGTAAGTTATTGGTACGAAACTTAAGTGGAATAGCATCCGTCGTACCCATGAAGTTACTCGGAAGCAAACCAACGTTACCGTTAGTGGCCCAGAAAGTAGAGCCACCCGGAGATGAGATAAAACTACCAAGAGCTAGAACATAGATGATGCCATATTGAGCGTCTTGTTTTACAACTTCACAGACTTCTGCGCCTTGTGAAGCAGAAGTGAGGTTACCGTTCAAGTCCGAGTAAAGGATAGTTCCTACTGGCCAGGCAGAGGTATCTACTTCAAACATAAAGCCAAGACAAGTGATATAGCCAGCTTTACCTTGAGGAATGTCTTCTTGGATGACACCGAAAGGGAAGTCAGCGGAAGCATTGTTAAGTCGAACCTGCGGATAGATAGTTCCCATGCCATCCAAGGTTACTACCTTGAGCTTGGTGCCTGTGCCAGCCTGATTCCACTCTACTAACTCTGAGCTTGGGGCATGTAGGTCTTTACCCCTTAGATTCTTATGAAACGACATTATGAACCTACCACGACCACATGGCCGTTGTTATCGGTGACTACAACTGGATCCATCGAAATGAACTTTCCACTAGCTGGATCGAAAGTGACCAATTCATGGCCAGCAGCATTATACATGTTCGTGACAATGCGATCTGGGTTAAATTTGCGAACTAGGTCCAACCGACCAGTGATCGGGTTGAAGTCAAACGCTGTTTTATCTTTAATGTTTTTATCTAGTACAGACATTAGATTTTCCTCACTCGGACAACGTCCTTATTAAGGTCATATGAAAGTTCTAGTTCTCTTAGCAATCCTGCGTGGCGATAGAATTTAGCATTCGTGATGTCTCCATCGAGGTCACGAGTGAGGATAACGTCGTCGAATTCCTGAGGTACGATTCCGTCCTCATGGAGGTTGACAGTTCCACCAAATCGGTTTACAGGAATGACCCTAGTTGCAACGATTGGCTCTTCTTCATATACGGCACGGGTGATTTCTTCGGCAGGCACAGAGGGACGTTTCTGCTCATTTGCGAAGATGAGGGCATTAGCAGAAACCGTAAAAGCAGAAAGATCTGAGAATGTGGTGATGTTGCCTTTGATAGGGCCGATGTGCATAGTGTGCTCATCGTCGATACGCTTAATCTCTACGGTCAAGTTAGTTTGACCATTAGCCATGATGACGACTTCTTGCTTTACTTTAAAAAGCGTAGAGTCTGTAACCTTAATTTGACCCGCAGTTGTTCCATCTTCTAAAAAGAATTGTGGAGCCACCGCTATAAAGCGTTTCTCTAACATTCAAACCCATCCATTTCCAATCATCCATGACCCTTCATGGACTAATTCTATTATAGCAGAATCAAGCTTTAGTCGTTTTCTGGAGTCCAGATGCTGCTGATGCGTTCTTCTTCGGCAGTCTTAACTTCATTTTTAATTGGGCCACGATTACCCCAATCCGCAGGTTGGGACTTTTCAATTGGCTGTTGGCCAGCCTCATAAAAGCCATTGAATGTATTGTCCCACTCACCTTTAGCGAGTTCGGCTTGTTCTTCACTGACTGCAAACCGACCGAACATCTCTTCATCAGTAGCTTGCTTTGGAGCATTACCCATGGCATTGGCTCTGGCGTACTCTTCTGCAGTCCACTCTGGGAAGGACTTCTTCAGTCGCTTTTCAGCAAAAGCTTTCTTCTCTTCATCTGTGTAAACCTTAACAGGAGCCACTTTGTTGGCAGCGGCTTGACGAGCTGCTTCAGCTGCTGAGGCCGCATTACCCATGCTAGAGCTAGTAGTAGTCCAACTTTTTACGTTGACGTTCTTACCGGCATCTGCAACAACGTCGCCAGTGTTATTGGCTTTACGTTCCTGGTTTACGTGTGGCTGATATAGACCTGCACCTTTTGGACCATAGTTGCTCTTATCGAGTTGCCATTGTCCGTTAGAGTCAAACTTGATAGCTTCAGACTGAAGGAGCGGTTTCTCAGGTTTAGGAGCAACTTCGCCACGGTCACGATCAATGATATGACGAGTAGCATCAGCTTCGCCAAAGCCGCGCTGAGCCATTGCTGTCTTGAGTTTCGTTTTAATTTTATCGTCGAGTTCATCCTTACAGACTTGCTCTCTGAGTTCTTTTAAGGCCTTTTCGAGTTCTTCTAGTTTACTCATTGTTATCCTCTTCGTCAGACTTTTTCAAAGGCTTAGAAGCGGGCTTAGCAGCTGGTTTTTCTAGTGGCTTCTGCTTGAGAGCAACAAGTTTCTGCTTAGCTTGCTCTTCAGCATGCTTAAGTTTAAGTTCCATTTCTTTCTTCTTAAATTCAAGCTCCATGGCCATTTCGGCTTTACGTTGCTCTAGTTCAAGTTTCTTTGCCTCTACTTCGAGAGCCAAGAGTTGTTGCTTATGGGCTTTATCATCCGAAGGATCAGCGATATTAGCTTTAGCATTTTCATACTCTAGGTCTTGCATGCGTTTTTTATGTTCATTGTCAGCAGCTGGATCGACTTGAGCTGCCTTAGCATTCTCATACTCAACATCCATCATGCGTTTCTTATGCTCTTTGTCCATAGCTGGATCTGGCGATTGACCTTGAGCATTTTGATACTCTAGATCACGCATGCGCTGCGTATGCTCCATTTCAGCTTTAGCGTTTTGCTCTCTATGACTGCGATCCAACTCACCATCTTTAGCAGCATTATCTCGGTCGATTTCACCTTGAGCAGAAGTAACCTGTGCCTTAGCATGAGCAGTTTCATCAACCTCTGGAGAATGTTGATTGCGAAGGATGTAAGCGATCTCGGAGTCAGAATAACCTTCCTCTTTGAGTTGAGCTTCAATCTCTTCATCAGAGTGCTCTTGGTCGTCACCTTCTACTTCATCATCAGAAGTCTCTTGAGGAACGCCCTCAGGTTGAGCTTCATCATCTGATTCTGGTGATTCCTCATCTGCCTCTGGATCTTGGTTATCTTCGTCTGGTTGTTGATCATCACCCTCTCCGCCTTCGTCTTCGGCGGGCTGTGGTTGCTCTTCTTGCTCTTGGGACTCTTGGTCTTGTTCTTCAGGTTGCGCCTCAGCTTTCAAGTCAAGAATAGATTTTGAACTGTCTAAAGCTTTCTTAAGCTTCGACCAGCGATCTTTCAACTTTGGGTCTTTTTTCAATGGCTCTTTACCAGGGATAATCTCCTGTTTGCCATCTTCTGTAACTTCAATAAGTTTGTCCATGTTATCCTCTTAAACGAAGTCAATTAAGAATCTCTTTTGGTAGTACGATTTGACCGACTCCATTTGTTTATCGATGATCTTCTCGAGATCACTCAAACGGTTCTGCAAGAAGGCTGGACCAAGTGTTCCTACACTCTGACTTGTACCATCGATACCGATGCTGACAGAGTTATGAGGAAACAATACTGGACCGAGTATCGAAAGCATCTTATAAGCTGCCATGTTCTCAATCAAACCAGCGATAACAGCTGGGACTTGACCTGGAGCAAAGCCGCATGAGTATTTTACATAAATTCCACCTGGCCAGTTAGAAATACCAGATGATGTCATTGCATGATAACCCAAACCAGAATAAAGACTAGCAACAAACCCATTCATGGATACGCCGTTAGCTGGAACTAGTTGGATTGTGCCTTCCTGAGGTTGCACGTGAATGAACTCAGTAGGAACATCAATGAAAGGAGTTCCACCTACACCGTTATTAAAAGTGAGCTGGAACTTTTCTACAGACAAAATTGGAGAATGGTCGACTTTCATGTAGCCAAAGCTCCAGAACTGGAGGTGCCGATTGTAGTCGTGTTTCTCTTCAAAGGTTACCGGAGTGATATACAAGTCGAGAGTGTGCTCTAACTCAGAAGTTGCTTGATCGATATACGATTGCAACGCGTTATCGCTAACTGATTGACCTGTCAAATAAGAAGTAAGAGGTAAACCCCAAAGAGAGTTTTCCTTCATGCTTGCTGGTGTTGGAAGAGTCGCATAACGATTAACCCCAGGTTCTTGTCCTGTGTACCAAGCTGGAAATGGGTTAATTGGTGTAGTTGCCATTATTCGGCTCCTTCTGGTTTCTTAGGTTGTGCTGGTAAGCCAACATCTAAAGATGGTGTTGCTGGTGCAGCAGTTGGTGCGGCAGCAGCCGGTGCTTGAACTCCATGAGCAGCGCGCTGAGTATTAACTCGAGCAAGACGTTCTGCACCTGGATGCTTACTCATCATCTCAGAGGCACTCTTCTTTTTAGCAGCGCTGCGGATCTCAGATGGAACTTGATCCATGCCTCGCATTGCAGTTTGCATAAGTCCGCGGATTTTGTTACCAGCATGACTCGAGAAAGAAGTCTTATTAGGATTGTCGTGCTGATAGTCGTTGATCGCTTGAAACAAACCATGAACACCAGCTTCATGCATGGCACCAAGATCTAGGTCTGATCTCTTGTTCTTATCGATACCGAGCTTATCAAGAACGTGGTTCGCGCTCATATTGATGAGCGGATAATATTGTTTAAAGAACTTATCGACCTTAGCTCGCTTTGCTGGATCTTTAAGATTAGGATGATCTCCAAGGAGGCCTTCGAGGTTCTTCTCTTGGTGGTCTCCACCGTAGCTCATGATGTCATCCATAGAGTGGCCAGCTTTAGCTCGCTCATTACCACGAACAACACGACGAATAACGTTTTGATTTTTTTCTGCAAAATCAAGATCTGGATCTTGTTCCAACATGGCTTTGCGATCGCTACCGCGAAGCTGCTTCATCTTGCTATCAAAGTCTTTAGTGGATTCATACTTACGAGCATGTCCACCGATTTGATTAAGCAAGTCTTGGTTACCATGAGCAAACGCAGAGGCACCATCCTGAGTGATAGAACCAGTAGTTCCTTCATCAGTCTTAGAGCCACCAGCGTGCTGCATTGCTTCTTCCATCGACATAGCATCTTCAGATTGAGCGCCACCACGAACAACGTGACGGAATTGCTCATCCTTAGCAGCAGCATGGATGTCTTTAGCTTTCAAACCTTTGTCATGTGCTTCGCCATGCGAACGAACCGCGTTGATCAAGTGATCTGGATTCGCCGTATGCCAGTCGTTTTTAAATTTATCTTCCATCTCCATCTGGGAGATTGGGTCTGCATTTTGGTAATCCGGAGAGTTACTAAACTCATGATAAGCATCATTGAAGTTCTTGTGAGCCTTGTTACGAGCTTCAACGATTTGACCTTCATGGTGCAATACAGGATTCTTATGTGCTTCAGCTTTAAGACGAGTAATGTCACGTGCGTTCTGCTCCCAAGGTCGGGTGTAGCTACGCATGTCAGTGATTTCTTCTTTAGAAGGCTGAGGGAAGCGACTTGGCTTTACTTGTCCTTCTTGTGGAGCCTGAGCTTGACTCGTCTCGGCTTCCGGAGAATCAAGATCTGGTACTCTTTTAGAAGATGCAGGCTTGCTATCCGAAAGTTCAGCTTCTGGCTCTTCACTGTCTTCTTCAGATTCTTCAGAGTTATCGCCTTTGCGATCTGGGTCATTTTGCTCAAGCCATTTGTCAGCATCGTCGCCCTCTTCTTCGTCGGCATTAAACTCGCGAAATCCGTCTCCGAGTTCGTTATCATCATCGTCAACTGCGTTTGGATCGTACTCATCAGCTCGCTTACGAGCCTTTACAAGAGCATCCATGACCGCAGAGATCTCTTCTGCAGAAGCGGCATTCTTCTTTAGCTCGGCAAGTATATTTTCTAGTTTTTTCAAGTTCATTAGACTTTCATCCTTTTTTGAACTTCAGGATGCATTTGCGAATGTTCTTCTGGAGTCATGTGCTTGTTAGCATGATTCTGGAAGAGTTTAAATACAGCTGGAGACATACTAGTCAAAGCTGATGCATTCGAGTGATCCAGTAACATTTTATGAATACCAGGATCTGCTTCCATACTTTTGGATTTTGCAGGTTTCTCTGCGACAGCTGGTGCTGCAGGTGCTTCTGGAGCATCCAACCCGATATCCAACGATGGAGTACTAGGTGTAGCAGTGACAGTAGGTTTTGCCTTTGCATGATCTGGTTGATCGGTCATTTTGACGCCATCCCAGAAATGTCCTGGCTTTACAGTTCCGCGAGCTTTATAGCCTTCTGGATCTTTAGTGAATGCTTCTTTTTGGTTAGCCATCCATTGTTTATGAGAATCAGAGTTACGCCAGTTTTTAAGATCTTCAGCGAACTTCTCTTTGCTCTCTGGAGTACGGTCATGTTCAGCGTGGTCAGCGTGTTCATGGACTGGGTGAGCATCAAATGGATGTGGAACGTATTCTTTCACTTCGCCTGGATCACTGATGTGAAGATAGCCTTTACCTGCATCGATGTCTTGTTGTGAGCCGACTTGGGTCTCTTCAAACGGATATCCGCTTCCAGGGAAAGCTTGACTTCCGGTTTCAGAGTGACCAGCATGAGGAGCCATTTCAAGATAACGGTAGTCTGGAACTCCGCGAGGGTTATCGCCGCGAGTTTTCTTAGGTCTACGACCCAAGTCCTTAGTTCCTTCTTTCAATTTACCGTTATGTTCGTGACGATCTGTAGTTGTGTAATTAGATTCCCACGGAGTCGTAGAACGATAGTCGATGCCAAGCTTACCGCCAGAGTGCTTTGATGCGCGGCCAACAAGGTGCATAAGAGGAATGATTTTGCTGAGATGCTTATCTGCAACATCACGTGAGCCAGATTTAAGAGCTCCGCGATATTGAGAGATGTGGTGAGCCAGTGCATCTTTAACTTGAGCGACATCACTGTTAGTGAGCTGACCTGCATAAGTAGTAATTGCAGAGTTAGCTCCACGCCCCATAGCGGCAGATGGTTGAGCCATCTTTTCCAATGACTCAAAGATGCGATCAACGATGAGTTCGTCTTTCGCATGCGAGATAAATTCTTTTAAGTTGGAGTTGCTCTCTTCAGCTTTCTTAAGAAGCAACTCGCGGAAACCCTTGAGTTCCATAGAAGCTCCTTAGTTTTGCTTAGCGACTTGAACGAAGGCGTTAGCTCCACCAATAACAACAGAACAGTAACCGTTAGCACCTTCAAGTGCTCTACCGACGTTGAAGTATTCGATTTCACCAGCAGACATGGTCATAGCCAACACGCCGTTGATAGTAACGGTAGTTGCACCAGTTGCGCGGACTCGAATAGTGGAGAATTCTAGAATTCCAGGGGCTGGAATAGCACCTTGAGCGCCAGCAAGTAGCTCTGTCCAAACGTGACCGACACGTTCTTGGCGGATGGCGCGGTTATGTTGATTTGAAGTTTGCATAAAGTAATGGCTCCTAAGATAAACCTATAGAAAGATTATACCTTAGGAGCCACTTGATTTCCCGAAGTTTTACTTCAGGACTTACGGAACAGTTCGAAGAGAGATTTGTCTAAGCGATCGGCTTCTGTGATGCCCAGGGCAGCTAGTTCAGCTTCGTATTTCTGAACCTCGTCCCATGCTTCATCCTCTGAGCCCCAGGTGATGTCCTCACGGGCTTCAACCTCGATAAACCGCTGTAATTCATTGAGTTTTTCATCATATACCACATAGTAGCACAGAACGATCTTGTCAAGGAAAGCTATCTTGCAGGTCTTATAGATACTGAAGTTAAGTTGATAACCTAGTAGATCTACGAAAGCCTTAACCGTAGCGAAGTTCTTACCCTCTGTCTTGAGATTCACTTCGATACGATTGATGTTGTTGCTCTCAGTGGTCTTACGTTTGATAGTAAGCTCACCCTTCTCATCAGTGTAACGGTAACGGATGAACTCACCTGCTTCGTTTGTAAAGTAGTCATCGAAGGAGCTAACCATGATCCAGTTGGGGTTGAACTTATTGGTTAGCTGAACAAAGGCTTCCATGTCAATGCCATTAGCACAATATTTAAGCTCGATTTCCTTGAAATGCATCGACATCTTTAGCACCTTTATGTAAGTTTTCTTCTGCCCAAAGGGGTTGTAAATTAGTGTAATGACAGGCTGACTTTAGTTGCTCAGAATCAGAAAGGTCAAAGCTGGCCAAGGGCTTAACATGATCTACATGCCATCCCTTTGGCCCATAATTATCCCAGGTCATGCTGGGCTGAAACAAAGATTCAAGATGCGTTTTGAGTTCATCGATAGAACAGCCCAAATCTTTAACTGCCGACCCACTTTTGGTTCGCCCTCTAAGGGCACTATTTAATCTTGCTCTTATATTTCTTGACAATCTAAACATAGGATCGTGCTTGGATCTTTTGATAATATAAGCAAGATTGTGAGCTACTATCTTTTCCCTGTTAGCTTCATAGTGCTTCTTTTTTCTAGAGGCTATGTATTCCGCATTCTCAGAGTAGTAAGACTTCTTGTCTTCAAGATACTGAGCCTTATTCGCCTCATAATAAGCTTTATTTTTGAACTTATGTATTTCTTTGTTTGCTTTATAGCAAGCCTTCTTGTAACAAGAAACACAATCTCCTTTAACTAGGGATTGAGTTTCGTTATTGCAAGCATTACAGATCTTAGGCACGCCATCTTCCATTGATGAAATTGATGAGCTGACGGCTACCATCTGCATAAACCAGACAGTGGGCCTGAAGCCAAGAACTAGGACCTTGGTTGTAACCAAGTTTTAAGTAAGTCGAAGTACCAACTGCCCAAGCTCCACGAAGGATGCCAGGAGTATGGCTGTGGCCAGTAACAGAGCTACCGTATGCTTTTTCCATGGAAGCCAGAGAACCGCGTGAACCGTTTGGCCCCTTGTCTCCGTGAGCTCCACATTGAACTCCACCAATCATGTAGTCTTCATCTCGTTCTAGCCAGCGAATTTTTTTGTTCTCTGCCCATGTGAGATTTTTACTTACCGCGAATTGGAGAGCGTCGTGGCCTTCCATCATAGCTTTAGCAAGGTCCAGAGAGTAATAGTGGTTCTGTGGATCTTGAGCATACTTAGCTTTTTGTAGATAATGCTTGCTAAGGAATTCATCATGGTTGGATTTAACAACCACAACTTGACCTTTAACGCGAGCAGTCATCCAAGAGAGATCTGAAGCAAAGCCTTTGATCTCTTGTTCAAGAGTGATCGCACTGTTCTTGAAGCGCATTGCTTTGCTCAAGAGGTTGTGTTCTTCGTGGTGGTTAACAGATTCACCGTTAAAACCATCGTGAACGATCAAATCTACGATGCCAAGTTGTTGACAGATTTCATCTGTTCCTTGACGAACTGCTGGATCTGTTTCGTTAGAGTGCCAGTCACCCATAACAAGACTTGGTTCATCCGGCATAGTGGAACCATCAGGAAAGTAACGTACTGCGAGATCTGGAAACGATCCGTCTGGAGCAGCTTGGAATTGACGATAGTGATAGATGTTGTCGTCTTCTAGTTCGACAATCAATGCACCCATAATATGGTCACTATGAGCGAGATATGCTGTACGTTCGCTCATGTAACGATCAGTATCGTAGTTAGCAACAGTGATTGCTCCTGTTGACATGATTGCATGAGGAAGTTTGACGTTAGATGTTGCAACGAGCTGTAGACGCTGCTTAGGCGAAGCGAAGATCAAACTACCATTACGCTGACCAATACGACTCAAGCTTGCGGATGGATCTTGTTGCTTGGCACTTAGCTTAATGGTGCTAAGAAGCAAGTTGCTGTTTATCCGCGAATCCTCGAGAATGATGCAATCATCAGTAAGAGCGCGATCAATGAAGCCATAGCCACTGCGACCCTTAGCATGTGCAGGATCCGAGGCAACCAGAACACAAAGTAAGGCTTCATGTGAGAGACAGTAAGAACGAATCGATTCCAAGAATTGATGATCAACCGCACAACCTGTTACCGCCGTAGTAATGACAAAACGCCTGTGAGAAGCAATTTTCTGTCTCATGATATCAAGAGTATCTTGTGTAATCATCGAATCAATAGAGACATCAAAGAATTGATCTGGATACACTTCCCGAGCAATCCCATCGAGACGCGCCAAGGATGAGAAGTGATGTTTGATAGAATCCTTCGTATATCCTTTAGCTGTCAGCTCGTCCATTTTCGGTGGACGCTTCAAGTCAGAGTACAGAGCAGCGTAATCAGAGATGATGTTCGCTTTCTTGTCTTCAGAAGCTTGGACAACATCTTCAAGAACCTGAAGTGCTTCGATTAGCGTGTTATTAGCGTGATCAGACATGAGAACCCCTTATGAAAGACCAAGCTTGGAAAGAATTTCTGCATGAACTTGCTCGATATCTTTACCATCAACATTGATCTCTTGTGTGTTAAACCACTCGGAAAATTCCGCCATATTGGCGCCGACTTTTTCCATGAAGTTGAGACCGCGAGCTTCAATTGCGTCACCAGCAGCAAATTCTTGCTTGGCGTTTTTCGCAGCATTTAAGCCCTTCTCTATATTACCGGATAGGTAGATAACGTCATCATATAGTTCAAAAATATCGCCGCCTTGCGCGGGAAAAGCGGCTCTTTCTGCGAGTTCTTCCAACCACCCCAATGGATTGCCACATGCTTCACCATAAGCAAGACCAGAAAGAATTCCACGATCTTGGATTATGAAATCATACTTGCGATATGCTGGAACAATCACTTTCTGAATATGAATAGAGCGAATTGCTTGGCTAATTAATTCACGCGCTTCTTTAGTAAGCTCATCGTCATATTGTTTATCTAACATGATGCCGCGCAATACCATCGTAAGTGGAGCATGAGATACACCAGGCTCTTTTGTTAGAAGAACTGAGTAACCTTTTGATTTCAAAGTATCGTACAATTTCTGAGTTTGAGTTGTCTTGCCAACGCCCTCAGTCCCCTCTAAACATATATAACGAGCTTTTTTCATAAGATCTCCTAGAATAAATAGAATTATACTTAATGACTTTTGGGAGTTATAGCTTTAAGAGTATTGAGCCCGCAAACAGAAGAATAAAGCCTAGCAGTGTCGTCCAAGATAAATGGACTGCTCCAAATAGTAAACCAGCTCCCATAAAGGAAAACATGATTACTAAATCCCAGATAAGACCTGTGTAAAGCATCTCTGTTGGATTTATAGGTCGCTTTGCACAATGAAGCCAAATGAGATTACCAATAAATGCAATCGTCAAACCGACATAAAGATAGTATGGCGAGCGCTTAATAGCGTCTACGTACACCATGCATCCATATACAAAATAGATACCGAAGCAAGCAGCAAACCAATTCCAATGCCGCATCAAGGTTTCAATCATTTAATGCCTATGATGAAGAGCTGAAACCTGTTTTTCAAGTTCTTCGATTCTGGCTAAAAGGTCATTAAAAATTTTTTGAGTCTGTTTTGGGGTAAAGTAACCATCATAGTTCAGAGTATTAATTTCATTGCTTGTTTGCGAAAAAGTATTAGGCGTTAACATTAATCCATCCTTCAAATTGCTCGACAGTGTTGTCTCCCTTTCCATATACCCTATGGAATTCTTCATGGCAAGAATAGCAAAGACAAGCGCCATTCTCTATATCAAAGCGTTGCTCAGGAAAGGCGTTGAAGCCGTTCTTATGGTGGGCATGCAGTTTACCACCTCTAATATCGCATTTTTGGCAAGTAAAGTTAGCTTTCTGAAGGACATCTAGTGACCAAGCTTTACCTTCAGCAGATTGACGAATCCGAGTTCCTTCCGGAGCAGAGAAGCCGTCGAAGTTTTCTATTGAGATACCTCGTTTGGTGCAAGAGTCTTTGACTCTAATAAGATGTCTTTGTTCGTCTGAATAGCCCGTATATTGAGCCACAGTGCTAGCTCTTATTATATCGATGTTTTCTTGAGTATGTTTTTGACCCTTAAAGGCTGGTTCCAAACCTTTAGTGGACCAGTGATTTTCGCGCATTTTTTGTTTAGTCTCTTCAGACTTAGTTTTCACTTGGTTGCGCTTAGCTTCCTGCATCTCAGGAGTAGAGTGGAAGCATTTAGGGCATACAGTGTTCTTTTGAGACTGCTTATAATTAATAATTCTCTCTACATTACATGAAGGACAGTTGTCTACCACCTTCATGTCTTTGCGTTTTATTCCTGGTGCTAATGCCTGTTCCTGCATAGACTTTCTGATCACCGATGAATCAATATCATAACCAAATTCTTCTACAGTGCGCTCTCTATTAAACATTTCCAATATCCCCTTTGATGATTTCATTATACCAAATAGAGAGAATACTATGTTGTGGTGCACTGTTTGTGTACACACGCAAGGGAAAAGAAAAGCCCTGTATTTCTACAGGGCTTAATTCGTTTATTTGTTGTCTAACTATCGGAAATTACTTACCAATATTCCTAAACAAACAATTGTACCGCGGGGTATATACGAAGAGAGCTCCATACATTACAACCGCGAACTCAAGAGCAGTTGTCACGATTGCGAAGTTGATCTTCGACAAAGGAGCAAGTTGCTTGAATTTCATACACTCAGCAGACATATCCAAGAGGAATGCTTCGCCGAGGCCGGCTTGTTTAGCGCCAGACAAGAGGTAGTTACCGTTACCAACGTTCGCGAACGAACCAACGAACTTCTCAGAACCAGCAGCTCCGCCTGGGGCAGAGAGGTACACTTTGAACGACTTAGTCGTTGCAGCGATACCACTGATTGCGAGCTGGATGCGTTGACCAGCAGTGATGGTTACAGCAGCGACAGCTACTGGAGCGCCTTCACCAGCGTCGTTAACCGCAGTTACTTGAACCGTATATGCACCAGCTGCGAGGCTAGATGCACCAGCAACAGCCGAAGTAGCTACTGTAGGGGCAAGTGGAGCGAGTGCGTTAACAGCAAGGCTGCGTACGCCAGCGCGTGGGCGGAGGAACAAGTTTGGCTTGAAGTCGATTTTACCAGCAGTAGTTACAACGTTCGAAACGTCATAGCCAACAGTTTGGTTCGAAAGACCAGGAGCAGAGCGGAACTGTGGATAGAACTGCTTAACGAAAGCAGAAAGAGCCGCAGGTTCGATGTGGAGTTCAGATGGAGCACCGAAGTTTTCCATTGCGATAACTGCGAGTTCTTCGACAGCGTCCTGAGTAAGGACGTTACCAGCGAGGTCTTGCGCGATCGACTTAGCGTCGCCGTAACCTTCGAAGTCACCAGAGCGGTGAAGGATGTCGCGGTCGCCTTTGAGCAATTGCTTCAAGAGGCCGTTCATCGCGATGCTGTTAACTGGAAGATCGTTGTCGGAACCAGTCATTGCACCAGAGGATTGTTGCATAAAGTGAGCGTGGCCCCAGTAGAGTTCACGTTCTACATCTTTAAGAAGGTCCATAGTTCCTTCTTTTGCTTGCATAGCAACTACGTCACCAACAGTCGTACGAACCAATGTCATTTGGTGCGAAACTTTACGTCTCTTACCGAAGAACACGATTTTTTGACCGTCACGTACGTAAGTCGAATCGCTCTCTTGTGGAGCTCCGCCTTCACCGATATACGGGGAAGCATCGCTACCGTAAGCGATCAAACGGTTGTATTGTTCGAACAAGTTATAAGCCTTGTCAACCGATACGGCTGGCCAGAACTTAAGGTTTTTCATGTCGAAAGTTACACTCTTAAGAGTGCTTTCAAGGGATTCAGCTTGGAGTACGCCACCATGTGTGAGGTCTGTTGGCTTACCGGCTCCGCCGTATCCTGCGGTGAGGGCTTTATTAAGCGCGTCGATCTCAGAGGTAGAGACGATACCCTGTTCAATCCCAGCTAGAAGTTGATTTACTGCGTCGTTCATTTCGTTCTCTCCTTTGATTACGAAAGTTTGTATTTAGAAACTAGATTACCGAGTTCTTGACCCATTTCCGCCTTGACGATGTCAAGTGAATCTACGGAAGCGTGGTTAGACTTTTTCAGATCAAGAAGCTTGCTAGCAACTTGCGACTTCGTGAGTGGCTCAACCGCGCCTTCGTCCGCAGACTTAAGGAGTGGGGTTGTGCGAGCAGTAGCGCCGCGTGGGGCAACTGGCTGATCAGCCATCTTAGTAACGAGGTCTACGATTGTCGAAAGCTTTTGCTCGAGTGGAGCTATACGGCCGTCGATATAAGACTTCAAGAGAGTTTCAGTCTCTACTTGAGACTTCTTCATGTCGTGCATGTTTGCGAGATCTTTGATGGCTTCTTTTTCCTTAGCTTCATGCTTAGGGCTGCCTTCTTCTTTCTCGTCGTCTTTCTTGTCTTCTTTGTCATCCGAATCATCAGCCTTCTTGGCTTCTTCTTCGTCTTCATCTTCTTTGTCGTCTTCAGCTTTAGCAGCGTCGAGTTTGCCATTAGTTGGCTTACCGTCGATACCTTCGCCTGGACCTTTGATTTCTATCTCAGCAGCGCTGAAACGTGACTTCTTGAGTTCTTCGAGCTCAAGCAGAGTCTCGTCGATCAGATCTGTGAGGCTTTTTGTTAGGTTATCCATCTTTGCCTCCTTAGCAGATTAGATTACTGACCAACGCCGATCATGTCAACATGACCGCGGATTTCAGCAGAGAATGTAGCATCGCTGTTTTCGAGGATAATGTTGTTAACGAGTGCAGAAACAGTGTGGAATACTCGTGCAGCAGTAACGCTGTCAAGTACGTCAGCGATCGTGTCCGAAGCAGTGCTCGAAGACTTGATGCGGAGTTTACCTGGGTTGGCGATGCCAATTCCAAGGTATGGGGCTGCTGCGTCAGAAACGCCGCCCATTGGGGACATAATAACTGCATCAACGTAGCTGATTGTAAGATCATTCGAACCGTTGTCAACTACGACGTTAACGCCAGAACGAGTTACAGACAAACCGAGCATTTCGAGGTTGCGAGCCATCTTGTCAAGAATGTGTTTGTGTGACATGAAGTTCTCCTTAAGAGTTAGAAACTCAATTTATAAAGACAATAACATATTGTTTAACCTAAAATGCTCGTATAATACACATAGAGGTAATCTATGGATAAAATATGCGGACATTGTCAAGTAAGTAAATTATACTCAGAATTTCACTTTAATAAAAGTCGATCAGATGGAAAAAGTTGCTGGTGTAAAGACTGTATGAAACCAGCTTTAAGAGTAAAGAAAATAAAAGATCAAAAACATAAAGCGCAAAAAAGACTAACAGACAGTATTGATCAATGGCAAGACTTAAATGGAGAACTGTGGATCGACATAGATAAATACGAAGGACTTTATCAGGTTTCTAATTTTTCTAGAATTAGATCTATCAGCAAAGAATGGAAGCTAATAAGCACACCTGTAAATAAACAATCTGGCTATAGGTATTTTAGTTTAGCAAAAAACGGTAAAAATACATCTTTCTATCTTCATAGAATAGTTGCCAGCGCATGGCTACCAAATCCTAATAATTATCAAGTAGTTAACCACAAAAACGGGCTAAAAGAGGATGCTTCGATTGACAACTTAGAATGGTGCACTCATAAACAAAATACAGTCCACGCTATAAAAACATTAGAGCGACATGGAAGTCTTTTCAAGAACAGAACACCAGCATGTTTTCAAACCGATGAAATTAAAAAACAAATTCAGAAATTCTATTACTTAGCTAAAAAGAAAACTAAAGAAACTGGAACAAAACATGTGGTTGATCATATTGTCCCTCTCAATGGGAAGGGCTTTATAGGTCTTCATGTTCCATGGAATCTACAAGTGATCACAAAAGAAGACAATGAATCTAAGAGCAATAAACTCATTTCCCTTTGAACGCACCATATAGACGCTCTAAGGAGAAATTATGTCCGCAATCTCTGCAGCGCACTTGGTGCTTCGCTAGGATTTGTTCCTTGCCGCATTTATCGCAAACTATGTCCTTAAAGCCCGGTTTTTGCAGAGATTCTGCTTGTAGTACTGCGCCACCAACTCTATCGGAAGGTGCGCCCGCTCCACCATAACCGGCAGTGAGAGCTTTATTTACACTTTTTTTAATCTCTTCAATATTACCAGCAATTTTCTGTTCCAAAGCATGAGAAAGGATCTCTTGCTTCGTTGGAACCTTAACATCTAAGCCAGTGGCTTTTGCTAATTCGCTACCAATAGTCATTAGGTTAGTGGCCACTTTTTCCGCTGAAGCATCGCGAGCAATGTGACGGAAAGAAGGGACATTTGTTTCTGCAAGGTGCATAACAGATTTGATGAGCTCCATGTCGGCAGCTTCATCATAATGACTTTTGGTTAGATTTGTTGGTTCAATCAGGGTTGCGTTATTAGCTGGAGTAAACGTAAGTGCTACTGAGTGAATCTTAGTACGAGCCAAGAGGGTAGGGTCTTTAATGCCGCGAGCGACAACGCCACCTTCTACAGAGGCTTTGATTTTAAGGGGTACATCTGACTTGTGGATGTTACGCAAGATAGCAGCTGCTGCCTTGGCATTAGGATGCTCCTGGTCGTCGTAGAGATAACCTTGAGCATAGATGAAAGGGGTTTTGATCTGGTCCCAGTAGTAGCGATGACGATCATTGTCGCAGTCATCAGCCTTGTAGATCTTTTTAGCGCCTGTGATACGACCGATAGAGTTAAAGAACCCTTTACCGTGGTTATCGTTCCAGCGGCCTCGGCCAGCTTCTAGCTCGGAGATGTCGGCACCTTCAACACTAAGGGTCTCGCCCTGAGTATCTCTAAGTTGGGATCCAACCACGCCGTCAATCCAAAGTGATTTGCTTTTAGCCATTATTCGCCCTTACCATTAAACGGACCTTTGGTCCATAGTTAATGATACCACGAACTAGCTTTAATGGATGGGGATTTGGCCGTGGATCATAACAGTGTGCATGGAGTTGTTGGACCAGTTATACCAAGGTGTGCCAGGTGGCAGCTTAGAGAAGTCCACAGTGAATCCTGGAGGAAGAGCAATTGTGGGAGATAAATTGGAAGGCGGAGTGCGGGTCTGATATGTGATTGCTACTTCAATTACGCTGCCGATTCTTCGGTATGTGCCATCAGCAGTAAAAAGGTCATTGGCAGCAGATACTCCCAGTTTCTTCAATAGGTCAGCTAGACCTGAATGAGTTGCACCGTATGGAGTATATTGCTGCCAAGCACTTATATACATAATTACCTTGTGATGTGATAATCTGGTTCGCCCTGATTCCCTGAGATAACACTTTCATCACCGTGCATCTCTTTTAGGTCTTTAAACTCTTCCACATTCCTCATTTTGTTAAGTGCTACTTTTTCTGTCTTGCGGACAGTATCAATAGAGACACCTATTAAGGAAGCGATTTCTAAATCAGAGGGAGCTTTATCTCCTGTGAAACTCTGAACATAGTTGAAGAAACAATAGTTAGCCATCTGATGTTGAACAGCCCAAGGGCAACCGGGCAAGTTAGCTTCCTCTTCTTCAGTAAGCTCTCGCCCAGCATTGCGGATAGCCTTAAGACGGAGCACGGCGAGGTTACACCAACTATCTGGTAAATCCTTTAGCTGTCGTGGACAGCGACCATCCATGCTACCGCATTTTGACATTATTGACTCACTGCTTCTGGAGCTGGAACGCTACGTACACCAAGGATTTCGATTAGGTGTGTTTCGCCAGCGAGTTGAGCTTCGACTCTATCGCCGACAGTCTTGCCGATAAGGGCTGCTGAAACGACTGGGCCTGTTTCGCTAACACTGACTTTACTTCTAAAAAGTCCTCGGGACGAATCACCTTCAACTGAAGAAGTAAGAATGACAACCGAAGTTTCCTCGACAGTGGTCCCAACTGTATATCCTTTTTCTGCGTCTTCGAGATCAGAGGCTTCATTGAAGTCTTTTAGACGGAGTTCATTAGCTGCGTTATTGAGATCTTCAGTGCTAAGTTTAGCCACTTTCTGAACAGCCAAAAATTTGTATTGAAGCTCATTGACGCTACCAGCGTAACGAGTCATGTCTTCAGCAAGAGCTTTATTGCTTGCCATCAATTGCTGAGTCATCATCTGACTGACTCGCAGCGCCATCTGAATGTTAGTGAGTTCAGCCTCAAGTTCGCGAATGCGTTCTTTACGACCTACTTGTGGTTCTTGACGAAAACCTTTCATTTTGACTCCTTGGCTTTAATTTGATGAGCAATAGCTTTGAGATATTTGATTTCTTCTTTAGTAAAGTCTGTGTTTGCAGACTCACCGAAGATTTTACCTAGCTTGTCTTTAAGGAAGTTACGTATGTCGCTTTCAAGTTCGTCATACATGTTTCCTTTAGATTTGATGATGCGCTTAGAGAGGACATCATTGATGGTATTGGCTTTTTCAAGCTTCAACTGTTCTGGGGAAATCGACGCTTCATGTACGCCATGTACCCTTCCAGTCCCGTCCAACTCTCCCCCAGACTGTTGTGCACTCCCAGCTTGTGAAGCAGTAGATGGATTGCTATTACTTCCGGCAGGTTGCTTGTTAGTTTCTGCTCCGGGAGCGTTGGGCGAATAATCGGCAAGGGTTTTTCTTGTAAAACCGAACTTATCAGCCAGTCGATCATAGAGCTGACGCGCTTTAAGAAACTGCCCATGAGTCAATGGCTCCTTGTTCTCTACGCAACGCTTCCAATGAGCATCAGCATTAGGATCGTGCATAAGAATACGTTCAACGCCAACAGATTCCTCAAGCTCACGCAAGATTTCATAATCGTCGTCGTTTAGATGTGGTTTACGGTTGTAGATTTGTGGCCAGATGCATTCACCGTAATGGGAACGGTCAAGAAGCACATCTTTATGTGCAGCTTCGCCCAATATGTCTACCATTTGGTCGAGATATGACGGACCAGTATAACCTGGAGCAGATAGTTCTTTGGGAGGAGCAGACATGTGGAGAACGGTGAAGCCTTGACGACGATAGTATTCAGCTACAGTTGATTTGCCCGTGCGGTCCACTCCCTCAAGAATAACTAATGACATATCAATCCTCGTATTTGTTGCCCTTAGAGCGATTTAGTTTTGCCCATTTGGGCTGTAGGTTGCTTAAAGCCCATGAGGCCGCAAATTCTGTGTGATCAGTTGAATCATAAGAAAACCAACTATCGGGTTTCCTATGATCTATTTCCCATCCATTTATACCGTAATTGTCCCATGACATACCTGGCTCAAAGAGAGATTCTAAGTGAATCTTAAGGTCATCTACCGTGTAATCAACTAAATCAAATGTGGATTTGCGATTTTTGCTTAATAGACGAGTTCTTAAACGAGCAGTAATGTTGGCTTTCATTGAAGCTTTGATTTTGCGGTGTGCTTCAGTTGCAGATGTTCGTTTTTTATTTTCGCACTGCAAGCAATGCCGCAAAGCATCTACCTGACGACTATATCCTTTATCTACATTGCAATTAATACATTTAGTTCTATATTTAATGTTTTTCCCACCATTGGCAGTAGGCACAACCAAACAATCGCCATAATCAACATTAATGTGCGAATGTTTTCTAAATTTTTCTTTATTAAAATGCAGCTGAGATTCCTTTCGGTAATCCCAGGCATTATACTAAACGCATTGTGAAATGTGAAACACAGTTTAAAGCATCTGAGTGAGAAATACAGTCTGTACGGACCAAAAGGTAGACCAGCGATCTCACTGCGAAGTACTCCGCTTGTGGAACCGCCGATCCTGTAGAAGACTTGAGGTAGTTATTCTGGGTCGTCACCAAGGGCATTTATTGGATTCGCTGTTGTTTTGCCGCCGATATGGTTTGCACCAGATGCGCCGAACTGTTTAGCTGAGTCGCGAAGCGGGTTGCCCTGCTTTACAGCATTTGAAGCTGCATTAGCCTTCATTTGCTCCATTTCCATTTCATGCTTCTCTTGATCACGTCCATGAGCAGCTTCAGCATGACGATGCTGTTGTTCTGCTTGCTGAGACTGGATCTGAGCTTGTTGTTGTTCTGCTTGCTGAGCTTGAGCTTGTTGCTCTTGCTGAGTCTTAGCGTTATCGATAGCAAGAAGCGTTTGCTGCCATGCCATGAAAGCTTGGTCACCAGGAATGTATTGTAGTTCGCGTTTCTGAGAAGCGCCTTTGTCACCAAAGAATGTCTCACGGATTTCACCACGAGTCATATTCTTCTCAACCAATGCCCAGAAGGCTTGATTCATAGGGAGATCAGCTGCTGGAGTCTTAATCTTGTCCTTTTGAGCTTGAGTCAAAAGATCGTTCATCGATTTCCAGACAGTCATCTCAGCTTGCATCTGAGCGATCTCTGTTTGTAAAGTCTCATCTGTAAAGCCTGTGAATACGAAACGATACTTGTCGCCGAAGGACTTATCGATTGCTGGAATGATATCGCAGTTGATCATGTCTTCGATGCAGATTAACAAAGGTTTAAGGCCACGTTCACGTGAGTAAACGATCTTATATTCGTTGTTAGCTTGTTGAGAAGGAGCCTTGCCGTTACCACTGATCAAGTAGTCCAAACCGAGTTCCATTGGGTCGATCTGGAACTGAGCGCAAATGATACGCATAAGGTGGTTATTGAAGTTGATGTATTCCATCTCACGAGCAGATGCCGACATTGGTACCCACTGAACCTCATCAAGACCAGCAACGATTGGTGTACGCCAAGCATGCTGTGAACCAGAGATTGTGTTATAGAACTGGCGGCGGAAGTTCATCAAGTGAGCTTGAGTAACTGTTCCTTTAAGGTGGAGAACACCACGAGCAGCATAACCATGAGTAAAGAAGTTAGCGTTATAGTTTTCAACGTTCAAGTGATTGGTGATGTTAACAATTGCCAACTCCAATGGAGAATAGCAATAGCCGTTTGAGTCAGCAAAGTTCTGTGGGTTAAACAGTTTGAAGATCAAATCTTCGTCACCAAAGTTAACCATTGGGCGCATGTTGTAATCGACCTGTACGTATTTGTAGTAGTCGATAGGAGATTCATTGACTTCTTGGTCCAGACGTGGATCGTTATCACTGGTAGGTTTCATGAGCTGCTTGTTTGCTTGGCTCTGAGCCTCCAGTTGATCCTTATTCATCTTCTTGCTAACAAGATAGACTGATTCAGCTGGAAGTGGACGGAAACGATGGAGACCACCTGTGCGCGTCTTAACCTTCTCAATAGCGATGTGACCAAAGGTCAAAGCATCACGGCCAATCAATTTAAGGAATTCACCGAAGAGCATGGTGTCATCTTGTGGAGTTCCCGACTTACGGCCGCAATGATAAATGAAGTCTTCAATAGCTGCAATTTCAGCTCTGTCGTCAGAGGTGTACTCTGATTGAGCATCTTTCTTAATAACGCGGAAACCCATTTCAAAACGTTTATGCTCTGGACGAGAAAAGCCTACAAGAGTATCAACACGACATTGCATGATGGCAGAGACGAGCCAGTCACGTGTAGAGACGTCCTTGAGTGTCTTGTTTGACAAACGGGACATCTTATGCTTATAGTTGATCTGTTGGC
>Ga0075163_10001898_pt1 | contig 28264 bp, 24 predicted proteins | sample JI1023141ADNA_FD_71478 | JGI IMG/M metagenome (GOLD analysis project Ga0075163, IMG submission 71478) | Wastewater effluent complex algal communities from Wisconsin, to seasonally profile nutrient transformation and Carbon sequestration -... | ecosystem: Engineered > WWTP > Effluent > Algae...
TATTCGCGCGTGATCTCGCGCAGCCGCGCGACGGGGTCGAGCGGGAACAGGATGCGCAAGAGAACGAGGAACAGCTCGGTCATGGGCTGGAGTATGACCCCAGCTTCTGGCCCGGTTGAATTTGGCTCGAGCTATCCCCCATCTTTGTTGGCTAGAGCGCTGAAATCAGGGGCGAAGGATTTTGGCCGTCCTACGAACTGGATGACGCTCCATCCCCCATTCTCGCATCACGCCTGTGGCTCTGGGTCCCGGCTTTCGCCGGAATGAGCGGGGGGGCTGGTTGGTAGCGATCAACCAACCTCCCCGTCGCAGCCCCTGCGAGAATGCGCTCCCGCGACCTCTGCAAACCCGCTAACATGGCGGCCAATGCGCGATCCCGTCCTCTATCCATTCTATTCCGATCTATCGAGCCTTCCTGGCGTCGGGCCGAAGGTGCGCCCGGTGCTGGCCCGGCTGATCGGCGGGGAAACGTGGCTTGATCTGCTGTTTCACCTGCCAACGAGCTGGATCGACCGGCGCAATCGCGCGTCGATCGAAGCCCTCCAGATCGGTGAAGTCGCCACCGTCACCGCCACGGTCGACCAGCTACAGCTCAGCCGCGGGAAATGGCCTACGCGCGTGCGCCTGCGCGATGAAACCGGATTTCTCACCCTCATCTATTTCCACGCCAACAACCAATGGCTCGAACGCACTTTCAAGGTGGGCGAGGACGTCATGGTTTCGGGCCTCGTTGATGATTATCAGGGCGGTCGCCAGATCACCCATCCGGACCATGTCGTCAGCCCGGAAAAGGATGACGAGCTTCCGGAAGTTGAACCCGTCTATCCGATGACAGCGAACCTGACGGCGAAGGCGCTGCGCAAATTCATGGCAGCCGCGCTCGATGGCACGCCCGATCTCGACGAATGGATCGATCCGCACCTGATGAAGCGCAACGCGTGGCCCAGCTTCAAGCAGGCCCTGCTCCGTCTGCATCAGCCTAAGGTCTATGACCCGGAAGGATTTGAAACCGCACGCCAGCGCCTCGCCTATGACGAGGCCCTCGCACGCGAGATGGCGATGGGACAGGCGCGCCTCGCCCGCGAGCGCCGCTTTTCCCGCGCCATTCCCCGCGCGGTCGGGGCCGAGCGCAATATCATCGAAGCGCTGCCGTTCAAGCCGACCCGCGCGCAGATGGACGCCTATTCCGAAGTGGCGATCGACATGGGCCGCCCCGTGCCGATGCGGCGCATGATCCAGGGCGATGTGGGGTCCGGCAAAACGCTCGTCGCCGCGCTCGCCGCCGCGCAGGTGGCGGCCGATGGCGGCATCACGGCCTTCATGTCGCCGACCGAGGTTCTTGCGCGTCAGCAGGCCGAAGCGATCGGGCGCTTTCTTGCTCCCGTCGGCGTGCGCGTTGCCGCCCTCACCGGCAGGGACAAAGGCGCGGCGCGCGAGGCGATCCTCAACGATGTCCGCAATGGCAAGATACAGGTCCTTTCCGGCACGCAGGCGCTGTACCAGTCGGACGTCGATCTGCCGGAGCTGTCGCTGGTGGTGATTGACGAGCAGCATCGCTTTGGCGTGGCCGATCGCATGAAGCTGAATGCGAAAGGCGCGAGCCCGCATATGCTGGTGATGAGCGCAACGCCCATTCCGCGCACCATGGCGCTGGCCGTTCATGGCGATCTCGATATCTCCGTCATCCGCGAGAAGCCTGCCAACCGGCAGGAAGTGACCACGGCAGCTGTGCCCGATACGCGCATAGATGAAGTGATGTCCGCCGTTGCCCGCGCGATCGAGCGGGGCGAGCGCGCCTTCTGGATATGCCCCGCCGTGGACAGCGAAGATGCGGGCGATGCGTCGGCCGTCCAGCGTCGAGATGTTCTCGCCGAGATCGTGAAGGCGCCGGTTGCGCTGGTTCATGGCCGGATGCCCGGCCCGGAACGCGACGCGGCGCTGGACAAGCTGCGCACCGGCGAAGCCGGCGTTCTCGTCGCCACCACTGTCATCGAAGTCGGCGTCGATGTGCCTGAAGCCACCATCATCGTGATCGAGCATGCCGAGAAATTCGGGCTGGCCCAGCTTCACCAGCTGCGCGGTCGCGTGGGGCGCGGCGAGAAAGCATCGAGTTGCCTGTTGCTCTATCAGGCTCCGCTGACGGAGGCGGGCAAGGAAAGGCTTGATACGCTTCGCAAGACCACCGATGGCTTCGAGATTGCGGAAGCAGATTTCAAGTTGCGTGGGCCGGGCGACCTGCTTGGCCTGCGCCAGTCGGGCTTGCCCACTTTCAGGGTTCTCAACATCACGGAAGACAGCAACCTGATCGAAACCGCGCGCACTGACGCCAAGTCGATCCTAATGGCCGATCCGCATCTCGATGGCGCGCGCGGACTCGCCGTGCGGCGTGCGCGCGATCTGTTTGCGCCGCGCCTTGCGTCTGTGGTGGCGGAAAACGAGTAGCTATTTGCCCATGTGGTCTGGCCGGCCGGTGCTTTCGAGCGCGGAAGCTTCCGTCAGTATGCCGAACGAGATGATCAGCTTCGCGGCCTGCTCAACCGACATGTCGAGCTTCTTCAGCCGCTCGGGCGAGACATAGACAAGCTGCCCCATCGCGGGGTTTGGCGAGGCAGGAATAAGAACGGCAATCGCATCCGGCACGTTGGCGACGATTTCGGGATCGGGCGTGCGGCTGGTTACGAAACCGATCACCCAGAGGCCCTTGCCGGGATATTCGACCAGCACGGCTTCCTTGAACGACGACGCATCGTTCGAGGCAAACGTCTCGATCACCTGCTTGAGGACGGCATAGATCGAACGCACCAGCGGCACGCGGGCCACCAGTCGCTCGCCCGACCGAAGCGCCCAGCGGCCGAACAGGTTCGCGGCGAACGCTCCGAGCACGACGAGGCCGACGACGGCGACGACGATGCCGAGGCCCGGCAGGCCGAAGTCGAGATAGGTCTCCGGGTTCAGCGAGCGCGGGATCAGCGGCTTGATGTGCCGATCCACGAAGGACACGAAGCTCCACACCAGCCAGATCGTGATGCCGATAGGGGCTGCAACCACGACGCCGGCGAAGAACCAGTTGCGCAGCGTGGTGAGCGGGCCGGCCTTGGGGGGCTGCGGTGCGGGTTGTGTCGGCTTGCCTGTGGGCATCCGCGATCCTCCGTGGGTCTTGTCGCGTGATTCCAGTCGCGTGTGGCGTGAATATGGTCCCGCACCCATGCGGTTTCATGACCCGCCCGCCTTGTGGGCGCCCTATGGCCGCCATGGACGCAGGGGATCATTGCCGTTATCGCTTCGAACGAAGCCAACGGGGGTTGTGCCGATAGATGCTGAAGAGCCCTGAAATCCGCCGGATCGCATTGATCGGAGGCGTGGTTCTGCTTGGCGCGGCTATGCTTGGCGCCGTGTTTTTCAAGGATGCGCTGTTCCGGATGTCGATTACGCCGCAGGGCCGCTTCGCGCAGGAAGCCGCTCCGCCTCGGCCGGACTACGCCAGGCCCGAATCCTGGGCGCTTCGCCCCGCCCAGCCGCCGCCGGGCGGATGGGAGACGCCGTGGGGTATCGACACGTTCTTCATTCCGCCGGCTTCGGCGTATTCGAACGCGGGCTGGAATGTCGCCATTGATGACGCCGATGCGCTGGAGCGGCTGAAGCAGCGCATACTTCCCAACCATGCGGGTCCGTTCCTGCAGGCTGGGCCCGTGTATGCGCCGCTGTATCGGCAGGCGTCGCTTCATTCGGAGATCAATGTCGGCGGCGAAGGCGATGGCGCATTTGCGCTGGCCTATGACGATGTGCTGCGCGCGTTCGATCAGTACATGGCGGCGGACAATCGGCATCGCGGCATCGTGCTGGCGGGTGTTGGACAAGGCGGGCTTTATGCGCAGCGACTGCTGGCTGATCGGTTTCAGGTTGAGCCGCTGAAGAGCCGCCTCGCTGCGGCTTACATCATCGACGCGGCGACGCCGGCGGATTTCCCCGGCAAGGCAGTGAGCCAGCCGCTCTGTGCGCAGTATGAGCAGATACATTGCATCGTGGCGTGGAAGACGATCCTGGCCGGAGACGACGCTTCGCGTTTCCGGGATCAGTCGCCGGTGTGGACGGCGGACTGGAAGATCGGCGCGTCGAAGGGAAAGCAGCTTGCCTGCGTGAACCCGCTGCGCTGGACGCTGGATGATGAACTCTCGGCGCGCGTGGACCATCGCGGCGCGGCGCGGGCCAAGGGCGCGGACGATCTGGAGCCCAGCATTATCGAGAAAGCGGTGACGGCGCGGTGCAAGGATGGCGTGCTTGAGGTGGAGCGTCCTTCCGCCCCTGAGCTGCAGGCCGACAATGGCGCGGGCGCGCAGTACAAGACGCCTGAGCTGAACCTGTTCTATGCCGACATCGTGCCGAACCTGACCGGGCGCATGACGGCGGCGACGGCGTGGCTCGACAATATCGATAACGCGCGCAAGCCGGCCGAGCCGCTTCCGCCGGCGGTGGCGTTTGAAGACGCGCCGATCTATCGCCCCGACGGGCAGCCCGAGCCGGTGCAGTAGCCGCCAAACGAAAAGGGCGGCCCGAGGGCGGCCCTGACGCTTTGTATTGCAGGAAGATCAGACGTCTGCCGCGACCTTGGCGGAGACGATCTTGCCGGGCTTCTTCGGCGGCTCGCCCTTCGGCAGCGCATCGACGGCGTCCATGCCGTCCAGCACCTTGCCCCAGACCGTGTACTTGCGATCGAGGAAGGATGCGTCGTCGAGGCAGATGAAGAACTGGCTGTCGCCGGAGTTCGGATCGCTGGAACGCGCCATCGAGCAGACGCCGCGCTGGTGACTGACGTCGTTGAACTCGGCGCGGAGCTTTTCGCCCGAACCGCCCATGCCGGTGCCGGTGGGGTCGCCGCCCTGGGCCATGAAGCCATCGATCACGCGGTGGAACACCACGCCGTCATAGAAGCCTTCGCGCGCCAGTTCCTTGATGCGCGCAACGTGGCCGGGCGCCTTGTCCGGCAGCAGCTGGATCGTGACCGCTCCGGTATCCAGCGTGAGGATCAGGGTGTTCTCTTTGTCAGCGCTCACGGGGTAGGCCTTTCGACTATGACTTCAACGGGAGGGAGTTGGCAGGCCTCATATGGGTCAGCAGCCGTGAGGGTGGCAAGGGTCGCGGCAAATTCAGGCCCATCCGTGCGGCGGACATAGACAGTGGGACGTTTCTTTTCCGGAATGTCCGCCACCACCATGGCCTTGTTCAGCTTGTCAGCCTGCGAGGGCGTAGTGAAGCGGCCGTCGGTCTCGGTCGGGCCGACCTTGATGCCCTGGATGACATCGACGCCGGTGAGTGCGCGGCCCCAGACAGTGTATTTCGCATCGAGACCTTCCGGGCCGACGCGCGGCTGGCGCATCAGGAAGAACTGCGTGTCGGCGCTGTCGGGATCGTTGGTGCGCGCCATCGACGTGACGCCCGCGCAATGCAGCGCCCACGTCTTGGCGACGGGTGGATCGGAGATCATCGCGGTCTCGTCAGGCTGGCCCTGCACGAGGAAGCCTTCGAGATAGCCGAGCTTGTCGCCGTTCGGCGTCGCGCCGAACCACTGCACTTTCTGTTTCGAAGGATCACGCTTCCACGTGAATTCGCCCTTCAGCATCGGGTAGCGCGGATAGATCTGGTACACGGCATAGACCTCGCCGCCCTGCGCCATGAAGTCGTTGATGACGCGGTGAAACGGCAGCTTGTCGTAGTTGGTGTCGCGCGTGATCTTCTTCACCTGCGCGACATGCACCGGCGCGATATCGGGACGAAGCTCGATCAGCACTTCCTGTTTGTTGATCGTGAACTGCAGCAGGTTCTCGGGGTCGATCTTGCGCCAGTTGGCCGGGTCATCGGCGGGACCGGCCCATGCCGCGCCTACGAAAGCCAGCGACGCCGCAGCGGCGGCCGACATCAGAACTTTACGGTACATGCTTACTTGCCCTTTTTCGGCCCATACTTCGCGAGCAGCTTCTCTTGAACTGCCTCTGGGACGAATAAATCGGCTCTTCCGCCGAGCCGCGCAATCTCTTTCACCAGTCGGGATGACACAGCCTGGTGATGCGGATCGGCCATCAGGAAGACGGTTTCGATCTCGTCATTCATCCGCTGGTTCATTGCAACCATCTGGAATTCATACTCGAAATCCGAAACGGCGCGGAGGCCGCGGATGATCATGCTGGCCCCGCACTGCTCTGCGAAATGAATCAGCAGGTTGTCGAATGGCCGGGCCTCGATCTCGACGCCGTTGGCGAGCTTACGGGCCTCGTCCACCACCATCTTGGTGCGCTCTTCCAGCGTGAAAAGCGGACCTTTGCCCTCATTGATGGCGACGCCGATGATGAGCTTGTCGACCAGCTTCACAGCCCGGCCGATGATATCGAGATGGCCGTTGGTGATCGGATCAAACGTGCCGGGGTAAAGCCCTATCCGTTTGACGCTCCGCCCAGCCAGGCGAGACCTGGTTGTGGCTGAACCACGCACGGGTCGCGGTTCACCCGCCGCCCGTCTTTCCGGCCGTCTCGTCACCGCTCTGGTCCTCCAGCCTCTCCACGGAGACCACCCGTTCGCCCGCTGCAACGCGCAGCACACGAACCCCCTGAGTCGCCCGTCCCGCAATGCGGATCTGATCCACGGCGCAGCGTATCAGTTGCCCCGCATCTGTCACCACCATGATCTCGTCCGACCCGCCGATGGGGAAGCTTGCGACGAGCTTTCCGTCCTTCGGCAAACGGTGGGCGATGAGTCCCTTCCCGCCCCTTCCCGTGCGACGATAGTCGAAGGCGGAGGCGCGCTTGCCCATGCCCTCTTCCGTCAGGGTGAGAATGAACTGCTCGGCCTGTTGCAGCTGCGCGAAGCGTTCTTCGCTCAACTCGACTTCGCCGTTCGCCTCGGCGGACGGGGTGGAATCGTCTCCGTCGGACGCGGTATCGTCTTCGACTTCCTCGACAGCATCTTCGCCTTCAGCGCGACGGGCCGCGTTGGCCCGCTTGAGATAGGCGCGCGCCTCGGGTGGCGTGACGTCGATCTGGCCAAGTACGCTCATCGCGATCAGCGCGTCGCCAGCGCCAAGCTTGATGCCGCGTACGCCGGTTGAGGTGCGACCAGTGAAGACGCGCACGTCTTCCACCGAGAAGCGGATGCACTGACCCAGCGCAGTCGTCAGCAGGACATCATCGGCCGGGGCGCAGAGCTGGACGTCGACGATGGCGTCCGAGTCATCTTCCAGCTTCATGGCGATCTTGCCGGCGCGGTTTACCGACAGGAAGTCCGTCAGCAGGTTGCGGCGCACGCCGCCGGACTTGGTGGCGAACAGGATGTTGAGCCTGGCGCGTTCTTCCTCGTCCTGCGGCAGGGGCATGACGGATGTGATCCGCTCGCCGCCCTTCAGGGGGAGAATGTTGATGAGGGCCTTGCCGCGCGCCTGTGGCGCGCCCAGCGGAAGACGCCAGACCTTCTGCTTGTAGGCCATGCCCGTAGAGGAGAAGAACAGGATCTCTGTGTGCGTGTCGGCGGCGAAGAGACGGACGACGAAATCGTCTTCCTTCGTCTCCATGCCGCCGCGGCCTTTGCCGCCACGGTTCTGCGTGCGGTAGGCCGAGAGCGCCGTGCGCTTCACATAGCCGCCATGGGTGACCATGACGACCATGTCTTCCTTCTCGATGAAGGCTTCATCTTCCAGATCGAGATCGGCTTCGATGAATTCAGACCGGCGCGGGACCGCGAACCTGTCGCGGAACTCCGTCAGCTCACCACGAATGATGTCGAGAACGCGCGGACGCGATCCGAGGATATCGAGGTAATCCTTGATTGCGTCTGCGAGGCCGGACGCTTCCTTGCCGATCTCGTCACGACCAAGGTTGGTCAGGCGTGAGAGCTGCAGGGCGAGGATGGCGCGCGCCTGCTCGTCCGAAAGCCGGATCTCGCCCTTGTCGCTGATGACCGTGCGCCGGTCGGCGATCAGCCCGATCAGCGGACCCATATCCATCGCCGGCCATGCGCGATCCAGCAAGGCGATGCGCGCCGAGTCCGGGTCTGACGAATAGCGGATGATCCGGATGATTTCGTCGATGTTGGCGACCGCGAGCGCGAGGCCGATCAACACGTGGGCGCGATCGCGCGCCTTGTTCAGCTGGAACTTGGTGCGCCGCGCGACGACATCCTCACGGAAGCGGATGAAGGCCTGCAGCATCCCGCGCAGGGTCATCAGTTCGGGCCGACCGCCATTCAGCGCCAGCATGTTGACGCCGAACGACGTCTGCATCGGCGTCAGGCGGTACAGGTTGTTGAGGACGATGTCGGCGGAGCTATCGCGCTTGATCTCGATGACCATGCGAATGCCGTTGCGGTCGCTCTCGTCGCGCAGGTCGGCAATGCCTTCGATCTTTTTCTCGCGAACCAGTTCCGCGATTTTCTCGACCATCGCGGCCTTGTTCACCTGGAACGGAACTTCGCTGACGATGATGGCTTCGCGGCCGCCCTTCACCGTTTCGATGTCGGTCTTGGCGCGCATGATCACGGAGCCGCGCCCCGTCATCAGGCCGTTGCGGGAGCCCGCGCGACCGATGATCTGGCCACCCGTAGGGAAGTCCGGCCCCGGCACCATGTCGAGCAGCGCTACATCCTCGATCGCGGGGTTCTCGATCAGCGCCAGCGTGGCTTCGATGATCTCGCCGAGATTGTGGGGCGGAATGTTGGTCGCCATGCCGACGGCGATGCCGCCTGCGCCGTTGACCAGCAGGTTCGGAAACACGGCCGGCAGGACGCTCGGCTCGAGTTCCTTGCCGTCATAGTTGTCGATGAAGTCGACCGAGTCCTCGCGGATGTTGGCCATGAGGCCCATCGCGGCCTTGGTCATCCGGCATTCGGTGTAACGCATGGCGGCGGGCGGATCGTTGTCGATCGACCCGAAGTTGCCCTGCCCGTCGATCAGCATCAGGCCCATCGAGAAGGGCTGCGCCATGCGCACGAGGGCGTCATAGACGGACTGGTCGCCGTGCGGGTGGAAGCGCGCCAGCACGTCGCCGACCGCGCGGGCCGATTTCGAGTACGACTTGTCGGGCGTCATGCCGATGTCGAACATCGAATACAGGATGCGCCGGTGGACCGGCTTCAGGCCGTCGCGCACGTCCGGAAGAGCGCGCGAAACGATGACGCTCATCGCGTAATCGAGATACGACTTCTTCAGTTCGGTGGTGATCGAGATCGGCGCGATTTCGCCAGCGCCGTTCGCCCCTGAGGAGGCGGGTTTGTCAGGAGTGTCGGTCAAGCAGGAAACGTCCGGAAAGAGGGCGGCGTAACCGCCGGGATTCGTAGCCTCTTTCTAGCCCATTTGTGCGCCGCCACACAAACGTTTCGGACCGTTGATCCACAGCCCTGACGCGTTGATTTAGCGGGAAAATCCGAAGATCTGGCGTTCAGCGCGCGGACTCGCCGATTCAGACGACGAACCGACGCTCCCGAAGCCCCGGAATCTCGCCGGCGCCCTGCCCGGATCGCAGCGAAATCCGGGCGTAGAAGCAGGCGCAGGAGACCGGGGGCAGCGGGGCTCAGGACGTCAGTTGAACGTCCAGCGGGCGCTCAGGAGGCCGATCGCTTGCGAGTTGCGGCGCTCGGTCTCGATGAAGCCCAGGGGATCGGTGTCGCGCGGGCCGGTATAGACCCGACGCTCGATGTCGAAGCTGTACGGATCGAAGTTGTTGAGCTCGGCCCGCAGCGTGAAGCCGGGATCGGGCTTCCATTCCACGAACGAGCTGTAGAAATCGCGGAGCTTCAGGCTTTCGACGCTCGTGCCCTGATAGTAGGTTTCGCGCCATCCCTGATACCATCCTAACCCGAATGTGAGGTTGTATTCCGGGAGGTCGTGGCGGTAGCTTAAGTTGATGTCTTCGGGCCGCTGGCCGGAGATGCGACGTTTCTCGCCCGTCAGCGGATCGGTGACTTCGCTGTTCTGCCAGAGGGACTCGATCTTCACTTCGGCGCCCTTGATGCCGATCTTGTTGAGCGGAAGCGTCAGGTTGAACGACACGACGTCGGTCGTGCCATCGCCGATATTGCCGGGGCCCGAGACGAACACTTCCGTATCGGGCGTACCGTCATTGTCCGTGTCCACATCGACCCGACGGGGGAAAACGTCGACGACATCCGAAATGTCTTCGTGGCGCAGGGTCAGCACGGCGGCGGCGCCTTCCCAGAAGCGCTTTTCGTAGGCGGCTTCGTAAACCCAGCTCTTGTTCGGCTCGAGGTCGGAGTTGCCGGTGTCCTGCACGCCCGTGTTGAGATCGACCTCTGACGCAAAATCCTGGAAGTTGAGCTGGCCGACTTCACGTTCGATGCGGAGGCGAACCTGATCGTCGTCCGTGGGCGACCAGGAGGCGAGCAAGCGCGGCTTGGGATAGGTGAACGATCGCTCCTTCTCGATCTGGCCCGACTGCTCGATCGTCGATTGTTCGACGCGCAGGCCGGCTTCCAGCGACCAATGTTTTGAAGGCCTCCAAGAGACCTGCCCGAACAGTTCTCCGCGCAGTTCCTCGACCAGAACGTCCGAGGCATCGAGCATCTGCGGAGTGCCGTTCACGGAAAGCGCGACCTGCTGATCGCGGTAGTTGTAGGCAATCTCCCCGCCGCCTTCGAAGGAAAGCTCGGGAGACATCGTGTAGCGAAGGATGGAGCGACCGATGCGTTCGCCCGCCTCGGCTTCGATCTGGAACAGCTGTGATGCATCGGGATCGACGCCGAGCGGGTCGTGCGCGAGGCCGGTGGCGTCCAGCGTTCCGACCGACAGCTTGAACAGGCCCAGCGTCTCCCATTCCAGTCCGGGCGCCAGGGTCGTGATGTAGTTGACGCCGACCTCACCCCGCTTGTTCGCGGAGCGGCTGACATACTGTTCGTCCGTCATCGTGGAACGGAAACGCTGCTCGTTCTTGAACTCGTCGTGGGAGATCAGTCCGTTGACGCTCAACGTGCCGCCGAGCTGTGAACCCTTGTAGCTGCCACGCAGGGCATGGCTGAAGCCGTCGCCTTCCGTGAGCGAGTTCTCGTAGAGATCAAGGCCGCCGGTGACGGGATCGACCGTGGTGCGCCAGCCGGAGCCAACGGAGTCGTCCATCGACACGCCGCGGCTGAAGCCAAACTCGAACTGATCCTCACCTATGCGGCGGGTCGCGGAGTAATTGACGCCGGGAATCGTTTTACCTGTCTTGGCGAACAGGAAGCTGCGCACGCCGAGCACTTGCTGGAACGTATCCGCTTTCTTGCGGACCACGTTGGCGACAACCGTCTGGCCCTGCATGTCGATGCCCGGAACGCTGCCGCGGATGACTTCGATGCGCTCGACCTGGTCAATCGGGATCCGGCCCAACGTGTCGGCGAGCGAGTCGGTCTTGATCGTGGGGCGCTGGCCGTCGATCAGCACGTTGCCGGCGGCCCCGGCAAAGCCGCGAACCTGATCGTTGCTCTCGAACGTGAAGCCCGGCAGCCGGTTGATCATTTCCAGCGCGGTGTTCGGCCGGGAGACCGCAAAGTCCGCCGGGGTGTAGGAAATGACGCCCTGCCGTTCTGCAACAGCCGTCGTTCCAGCGGCCGGCTGCCCTTCCTGAGCGAATGCAGGTGTAGAGAGCGCAGCAATCAGAATTGACGCGAAACTAGATGAATAGTAGCTCGGCATTTGCGTCTCCGCATTCAGCGGACTGAATCGCCGCCTGACCCGGATTTATCGATATTCGATAAATACCCCGGCGGCAAGCGATAAACGCGGGCCTTAGTCCAGATCCTCCACAACCGTTTCCGGTCCCAGCTTCTGCGACAGCGAAGCTGCAAGGAATTCATCGAGATCGCCGTCGAGAACGCCCGCCGTATCAGACGTTTCCACGCCCGTCCGGAGGTCCTTCACCATCTGATAGGGCTGCAGAACATAGGAGCGGATCTGCCTGCCCCAGCCGATCTCGGTCTTGGAGTCGGCCTCGGCCTGCGCGACGGCTTCGCGCTTCTTCAATTCCATCTCGTAGATGCGCGCGCGTAGCATGTCCCACGCCTGGGCGCGGTTCTTGTGCTGCGATCGCTCGGCCTGCACGGCCACGACGATGCCGGTCGGAATGTGCGTGAGGCGAACCGCCGAGTCGGTCTTGTTGATGTGCTGACCGCCTGCGCCCGACGCGCGATACGTATCGGTGCGAACGTCCTTGTCCTGGATGTTCACCTCGATCGTGTCGTCGATCACCGGATAGACCCACACCGATGCAAAGCTGGTGTGCCGGCGCGCGTTGGAGTCGTAAGGCGAGATACGCACGAGACGGTGGACGCCGCTCTCACTCTTCAGCCAGCCATAGGCATTCTCGCCCTTGATGAGCATGGTGGCTGACTTGATGCCAGCAGTCTCGCCCGCGTGCTCGTCGATCTCCTCGACCTTCATGCCGTGGGCGTTGGCGTAGCGCACATACATGCGCCGCAGCATCGACGCCCAGTCCTGACTCTCCGTGCCGCCAGCGCCGGCGTTCACTTCGATATAGCAGTCGTTGGCATCGACCTCGCCAGAGAGCAGGGCCTTCAGCTCTGCTCCCTTTGCCTTCTCCACCGCGGCGCGGATGCTGGCGTCGACCTCGGCGAGCGTGGCCTTGTCGCCCTCGGCTTCCGCCATATCCCACAGCGTCTCGGCATCATCTGCCTCGCGCTCGAGCATGCGGATATCGTTCATGGCGGATTCGATGCGCGTGCGTTCGCGCATCATCGGCTGGGCTTTTACCGGGTCGTTCCAGAAGTCCGGGCGCTCTGAAAGCGCGTTCAACTCTGCTAGGCGCTTCTCGGCGACGCCCCAGTCAAAGACGCCTCCTGAGCAGGCCGATGGACTGCCGGATAGTCTCGATCATGTTTTCGAGTTCGGGCGTCATCGCTTGCTCGTGAATACTTGAGGAAGGTCTTCCAGACGGGCCGTCTAGAAGGTGCCGTCCTCAAGTGTCAACTCTTCCGGCGGTTTGGCTGGTTGCTCGGGCTGGTTCGGATCAGCCGGATTGCTGGTCGTTACCGCGTCCGCGCCGGGCTGCGCGATGATCTGGCCATCGCGTGTCGCCGTCGCCGACTCGTCGCCCGCGCCCATCTTGCTGTAGTCGATCCGGTAGCCATCTGCCCCAACGGGCACATCGCAACGGTCAACCGGAGCAGAGCCCGGGCGGAACGCCTCGGTGATGATGAGCCGCGTATCCGGGGCGGGTTGGCAGCCGCTATCGGCGTCAACCTCGACCAGTTCCACACCATCGGGAATACGGAAGGTGACGGCCGGGCGGTCTTTCAGTGCGGCGAGCATGAAGTCCCGGAAGATCGGCGCCGCGACGCGACCACCGCTTTCGCCCTCGCCCATGTTGCGCGGATTGTCGAAGCCGACCCAGACGCCGACCACGAGGTCCGGGCTGAAGCCCATCGTCCACGCATCGAACTGATCGTTGGTCGTTCCGGTCTTGGCGGCCACGGGCTTGCCGACAGAGCGGATGATTGTGCCGGTGCCGCGCTGAACGACACCTTCGAGGATCGACACGGTCTGATAGGCCGTGATCGGGTCCATCACCTGCTTGCGCTCATCCGGCAGAGCCGGCGGCTGGAGACCAGCTTTCCATTCGCTGTTGCAGTTTGCACATGGGCGCTGGTCGGTCCGGTACACGGACTGGCCGTAACGGTTCTGGATACGGTCGAACATCACAGGCGTGACCTGCTTGCCGCCATTCACGACTTCAGCATAGGCAATCGCCATGCGCATGAGCGTGGTGTCGCCGGCGCCGAGCGCCATCGATTCATACGGCGGCAGCTTGTCGTAGATGCCCATGCGCTCACCGATCGCCGATACCTTGTCGAAGCCGATCTCCGACGCGAGGCGCACGGTCATCGCGTTACGCGACTTCTCGACGCCGACGCGCAGGGTCGTGAGGCCATAGAACTGTTCGGAGTAGTTGGTCGGTTTGTAGCACTTGTCCTGGTTGGGATCGCAGGAGACGTAGGGAATATCAGGCACGCGATAGGACGGCGTCCATTTGTAGGCGCCCGTCGTCGGGTCGACCTGTTCCATCGCCGCGGCATAGACGAACGGCTTGAACGAAGAGCCGGGCTGACGCTTCGCCTGGATGGCGCGGTTGAACTGGCTGCGCTCGAACGAATAACCGCCCGCCATCGCGAACACGCGGCCCGTATGCGGGTCCATCGCCACGAGAGCGCCCTGCAGGGCCGGAACCTGGCGCAGGCGCCACGGTGCGTTGTTGGCGGCCTTCTTCGGCACGCCGTAATCAGTGATCAGCTGGACGGAAACGTCCGGCGTCGGATCACGTGAGACCTGGATGACGTCGCCGGCCTTGAGGCCCGCGCCGCCGCCGTCACGCTTGAGAGGCGCCGCCCACTTCACATCGTCGGCGCTCAGCGTGCCTGTATCGCCGCTCGCCAGGCCAAGGCGCACTGCATCCTTGGATACGCTGCGAACAACGGCGAGCTGCCAGGTGTTGCCGCCGCCAGCGATCTTCGGCTTGTTGTCCTTGTTGTTGGCGAAGCTTTTAAGCGCTGCTTCGAATTCGTCCGTCACTTCGATCTTGCCTACCGGACCGCGCCAGCCGTGACGGCGATCATAGGTTTCAAGACCGGCGCGAAGCGCTGTCTGGGCGATGAGCTGGAGATTGGAGTCGAGGGTCGAGCGGATCGAGAGGCCGCCTTCGAGGAAGGCCTTCTCGGCTGCGCCCTTGCTGTCGATGCCTTCGAGCTTCTTCTGATCACCGAGCGCGAGGATCTCCTTGCGCAGTTCTTCCACGTAGTAAGCGGCAGCCTGGTTTTCGTCCGTGTCGAGGCGGTTGACAACTTTCAGCGGCTCGGCAATCGCCTTGTCGCCCTCGGCCTTGTCGACATAGCCGTTCGCGACCATGCGGCCGAGCACGTAGTTGCGCCGTTCGATCGCCGCTTCAGGGTTCGTGTACGGGTTCACCTTGCCTGGCGCCTGCGGCAGGCCTGCCAGCATGGCGGACTCGGCCAGTGTCAGCTGGCCCAGCGATTTGCCGAAATAGTTGAGCGCGGCGGCGCCGACGCCATAAGACCGGCCGCCGAGATAGATCTCGTTCATGTAGAGTTCGAGGATCTGCTCCTTCGAGAGCTTCTTCTCGATACGCATCGCGAGCACCGCTTCGCGGACCTTGCGGTCGATCGAGCGCTCGTCGCCGACCAGCATGTTCTTCACCACCTGCTGGGTGATGGTCGAGCCGCCGGTGATGCGCTTGCCTTGCAGCGCGTTGATCACCGTGCCGCGGAACATGCCCCACAGGTCGATGCCGGAGTGTTCAAAGAAGGTCTTGTCCTCAGCCGAGATGAAAGCCTGCACGAGCTGATCGGGCAGTTCCTCGGACGGAACATAGACGCGGTGCTGGGTTGCGAATTCCGCCACCAGCTTGCCGTCGCCGGCGTGGACGCGGCTCATGATCGGCGGTTCGTAGTTCGCCAGTTCGTCTTCAGACGGAAGGTTCTGCGTAACCACGAAGAACCAGCCGATCACGCCGATGAACAGCAAGCCGAAAACGGCCGCCGTACCAATCAGGATCGCTCTCAAATTCCACGTGGACATCTGAAGCTGCATATCTCACCGACTGCGCGCCCGGGGGCGCCAAGGAAAAGCGGCTCAAGCGCCGCTCACGCATTGCTTCGGAATCACCGCTCTTTGAGGTGACTTTATGGCGTTGAGTCGTGCGGCGACAGGGCCAGAACGCGTTAAACTCAGCCCATCTTCGTGAAGGTTCGGTCTTATATGCGGCGGCAGGTCGCGGGCTGCGGTGGCGCATACAGGCCTGAATCAGCCGGGACTCATCGCAGCGCTGCGATCACCTTGCAGCGACCATCCGGGTCTGGCTGTCGAAAAACTGGTCGATTGCGTGAGCGACGCCCTGCACCAGCTTTTTCCGTTTCGTCTCCGAAGTCATGGCCGCAACGTCATCCTCATTGGTGATGAAGCCCATCTCCAGAAGCGCGGCGGGGACATCAGGGCTGAGAAGGACGTACAGCCCCTTCTTGCGGTGGGTGTTCTGCAAGGTCGGCCAGCCGTGCTCGCCGATCGACGCAGCAAGGATCTGGGCGAAGCGGGCGGACTGGTTCTTGGTTTCGCGCTGCACGAGGTCGGCGAGGATCTGGTTCACCACCTCCGGGCGGGTTGAATCCACCTCTACGTCGAGGATCCAGTCGTTCTGACGACGGGCGCCGTCCACGCGCTTCTCGCCTTCGGGCGACAGTGTATAGACGGATGCGCCGCTGGTTCCCGGCTTGCCGCCTGCGTCCGCGTGGAGGGCGATAAAGAGATCAGCGCCGAGATTCCGGGCCTTAGTGACCCTGTCCTCAAGCTCGATGAACACATCAGTCGACCGCGTCAACGCCACGTCATAGCGCTGCGAAACCAGCAACTCGTCGCGCAGAGCCTTGGCGGCGGCGAGCACAACGTCCTTCTCGCGCACGCCCTTGCTGGAGCTGGCGCCGGGGTCTTTACCGCCGTGGCCGGGGTCGATCACGATCAGCGGCTTGCGCGCGATCTGTTGGGCCACTGGCTGGGGCCCGGTGTTCTCCCCTGTCGCAGCCTCCACGAAAGCCGCAGTGGTGGCGGCATCAAGGTCGAGGACGATGCGATGGCGCTCATCCTTGGTTTTCGGCGCCAGAACGAATTCACGGGTGACAAGCGCCGGCTTGGCCAGATCGAGCACGAGCCTCGAGGTCGTCGCCGTGTTCTGGGCGTAGCGATAACCGGCAACCAGGCCGCTGCCCTTGCCGGACCCGGATTCAGACGTGAGCCCGTTGATCGACCAGCGCACGCGCGGAAGATCGATCACGACGCGATGCGTTCCCGCCGCCAGAACGAACACATGGTATTTGAGAGCGATATCGGATTCGACCACGACGCGCGTCGCGCTGCCCTCGCCGCCGACCTTGACCGACAGAACACGCCCGACCGGCGGATCCGCAATCGCGCCAGAGGTCGCGAGGGCGCACAGGCTGAGCGCCGACAACAATGTCAGAAACCACACGCGCACGTTTGTCTGCGTCCTTCAGGATGCATTGGAGGGCTTCTGCCCTTGGGCCACCCTTACCCAAGCGTCGTTAACTGTTCGTTGGAATCGCAGGGACTGCTCGACTTCCCATAAGATTTCGGCTGATCTGGCATTCACACCGCTGGCGGGGCGCGTGACCGAAAGCACCCGCCATGAATGCTGCGCCGTTCAAGACCGCCCTCTTTCTCATTCCGCTCGCCCTGGCCGCCTGTGCGACCGGGCCGCTGACGCTTGATGATGACCTTGTCGTGCCCGGATCGCGGATAGGCGAAGTGCAGATTGGGATGCCGCTGGCCACGCTGCTTGCCGTAAAGGGAAACCCGGTCACGACTGCTCCGATCAGCGGGACGGACGCCACCACCTATACCTTCCCCGATGGGCTGACCGTTGGGGCGAATGACGAGGTTTACTGGATTATCGCCGAAGACGCCCGGTTTCACACCAGCAGCGGCGTCCGGCCGGGGGTGGAGCAGATTTTCGCCCGCGCCAGCTTCGGCAAGCCCCGCTGCGTCGAGAGTCGTGGGGACACGACGGTCTATGACTACGGAAACGTCTATTTCGACGTCGACAACGGTCTGGGCAAGGTGAAGCGGCTTGGCGTGGTTGCGCAGAACCGCCCATGCTCAGTCGGTTAAAAAACAAGGACTTGGCTTAACTTTTGGCCCTTGCCGTCTGTGGATAAGTGGGGATCGGGACCGTTGTCTCTTTCCCTTCGCCCCCAATAAGTGCATAGGTGAGTCCCAAGGCCCGCCTAAATGGCTGGTCTTTCGCGCCCCTCGCGACGGATTTTCCGAAATATCTATGTCGTAGAGGGCGTTAGCCGGTTTCGTGCGTATTCGGAGGTCCGCGGTAACGCTGCCTCCATGGCCAGGGCAATTATGAACGCGACTTCGCGAGATTCAGTCAGCCTGACCGGACGCCGAGCCCCCTCGTCCCCTGGATATTCCACCATTTCGCAGGCTGGAGCCGCGCTTTCGCGCGCCGCCTGCAATTACGAAGAGGTTCCCCTACATGAGCAAGCTCATGCTGATCGACGCTACCCACCAAGAGGAAACTCGGGTGGCAGTCGTTTCGAACGGTCAGATCGAAGACTTTGACTTCGAAGCCCGGAACAAGAGACAGCTCCGCGGCAACATCTATCTCGCCAAGGTAACGCGCGTTGAACCGTCGCTGCAGGCGGCGTTCGTCGATTACGGCGGCAATCGCCACGGCTTCCTGGCGTTCTCGGAAATCCATCCGGACTACTATCAGATCCCCAAAGAGGATCGCGAAGCCCTGCTCGCCGAGGCTGACGAAGAGGATGGCGAGTCTTCCGCTGATGGCGACGAGGAAGACGACGAAGAGGCCGAGGAAGAAGCGGAGCGCAAGCAGAACCGCCGCAACGCCCTCTTCCAGCGCAAGTACAAGATTCAGGAAGTGATCCGCCGCCGGCAGGTGATGCTGGTGCAGGTCGTGAAGGAAGAGCGCGGCAACAAGGGCGCGGCTCTCACCACTTATCTCTCGCTCGCAGGCCGTTACTGCGTGCTGATGCCCAACACGTCGCGCGGCGGCGGCATCTCCCGCAAGATCACCAACGCGTCGGACCGCAAGCGCCTGAAGGCGATCACATCCGAGTTCCAGGTGCCGCGTGGCGCCGGCCTGATCGTGCGCACCGCAGGAGCAAAGCGCACAAAGAACGAAGTGCGCCGCGACTTCGAATACCTGACCAAGCTCTGGCAACAGATCGTGGGCAAGACCATGGAATCCATGGCGCCCGCCCTGATCCATGAGGAAGGCCACCTCGTGCTGCGCGCCGTTCGCGATCTCTACGACAAGGATGTCGAACGCATCATCGTCGAAGGCGACGAGGCGTATAACGAAGCCCGCACTTTCGTGAAAATGCTGATGCCTTCGCACACGCGTAAGGTTGTCCAGCACGAGGACAACGGCCCGCTGTTCGTCATGACGGGCGTAGAAGACCAGCTCGAAGGCATCTATTCGCCGACCGTGCAGCTGCCCTCGGGCGGCTATATCGTCATCAACCAGACAGAGGCCCTGGTCGCTATCGACGTGAACTCCGGCAAGGCGACGCGCGAGCGCAACGTCGAAGCCACGGCGCTGAAAACCAATATGGAAGCGGCGGCGGAAGCCTGTCGCCAGATGCGCCTGCGCGATCTTGCCGGCCTCATCGTGATCGATTTCATCGACATGGAGGACAACAAGAACAACCGCGCTGTCGAAAAGAAGATGAAGGACTCGCTGAAGATCGACCGCGCGCGCGTGCAGACCGGGCGTATATCGCAGTTCGGTCTTTTCGAGATTTCCCGTCAGCGCCGTCGCGCTGGCGTGCTCGAGCTTTCCTCCGAGCCCTGCGACCATTGCGGCGGCACCGGCCGCATGCGCTCGATCGAGAGCGCTGCGATCCAGGTCCTGCGTATGGTTGAGGCGCGCGCCGCCGATGATCGTGTCGAGAGCGTGCATGTCGATGCGGCGCCGGAAGTGGCGCTTTACCTGCTCAATGAAAAACGCTCGTCGATCGCCAATATCGAAGCCGATTGCCACGTCGCCGTCCGTATCGAAGCGGACGAGGACCTGAAAACCGGCGAGTTCAAGATCGAAGGTCGGGCCGGCGGCGAGGCTGTTTCCTACAAGCCGATGCAGCCGATCGACCTCCGCAAGCTCAAGCCCCTGCCCCCGCCAGCGCCCGATGAGATCGAGGAAGAAGACGACGAAATCATCGAGGATAGTGATGACGAGTCCGACGACCACTCGGGCCATGACCATGATGACGAAGATGATGGCGAGGAAGAAGCCAGCTCAGATGCTGAAGACGATCAGGATGATGACAACGGCAGCCGCGGCCGGCGTGGACGCCGTGGTGGCCGTCGTCGCCGTGGCGGTCGCGACCGTGAGCGCGAAGCTTCCGGAATGGAAATCGTCGAACCGTCGGACGAAACAGCGCCTATCGCAGCGCGTGACGACAACAGCCGAGACGACGAGCGTGGCCGTGGCGGCCGTCGCCGGCGTCGCGGTGGGCGGGATCGTGATCGTGACCGTGGCGAGCGGAACCGCACGCCGGATATCGCAGCCGACGGCGGGGAGATGCTGGACGCAATCGCGTCTGCGCCATTCCTGATCGTCGCTGCCGCTCCGCAGGAAGAAGAACCGGCCAGCACGGTGGTCGTGGAGACGCCGGTTGCGGCGGCCAGCCCCGAACCGGCCGCCCGGCCGGCTCGAGCTGAAGCTGCGCCTGCCATTGCAGTTGCGGTTGAAGCCCCCGCGAAAAGCGAGCCGGATCAACCGAAACGCGAAATGTCGCAGTTGGAAAGCCGCCCTGCCGACCACGAAATCGCCGCAACCGCGCCGGAAGCTGCACACGTCGCAGAACCCGTTGTGCAAGCCGACACCGAAACTGCCGCGCAGGCTGAAGCTCGCCGTCACGCCATTCATGGCACGCCGGAGGAAACAGCCCCCACGTCAGACAAAGCCCCCCGCAAGGCGGGCTGGTGGAGCCGCCGCAAGACGGGCTGAGACCGGATCAGCAGCAGCCGTGCTGCCGCCAGGATTTGCTTCCCTCCAAGCGGGGGTTAGCTTGCCGGCGGGAGGACGGGACTGAAGGAGGCGTTCGGATGGGTGTTTTGAAGCGCGCGGCGCTTGCAGTGGCCGGCTCCGTGCTGGCGCTGGCGCTGCCTCTGACAGCCTCAGCCCAAGGCCTGATCCGCGACGCCGAGATCGAGCAGATCCTGCGCGACTATTCCGATCCGTTGTTCGGAGCCGCAGGCCTCAAGCCGTCGGACGTGAACATCTACATCGTGCAGGACGACAGCCTGAACGCCTTCGTCGCCGGGGGGCAGAACCTGTTCCTGCACACGGGTCTCATCATGGAGACCAAGACGCCGGAGGAACTCAAAGGCGTCATCGCGCACGAGACCGGCCACATCGCGCTGGGCCACAACGTGACACGCGACCAGCAGGCGGGCGGCGCCTTCCAGAGCACGTCGCTTATCACCATGGGACTCGGCGCCCTCGCCCTGTTCGCCGGCGCGCCGGATGCGGCGCTTGCCCTGTTCGGCTCGTCCTCGACATTCGGCATGCTGTCGGCGTTCAAGTTCACCCGCGCGGAGGAAAGCGCGGCTGACCAGTTCGGCCTCGATATCCTTGGCACCACGAACCAGTCGGCCGATGGCCTTCCGGGCTTCATGGAGCACTTCCGCTATGAAGAGCTGATGTCGGAAAGCCGTCGCGATCCGTATTTCCGCTCACACCCGATCTCGAGCGATCGTATCTCCGCGCTGACCCGCCGCGCGGCCACGATCACGGCCAAGGCGAAGCCGCAGAGCCAGGAGACAATCGACCAGCTGGCCATGATGAAGGCCAAGCTTGTCGGCTTCGTTGGACCCGCCACGCGCGTCTCTTCGCGGTACCCTGCCAGCGATCAATCCATGCCGGCGAAGTATGCGCGTGCGATCGCCGCGTATCGCGCAGTGGACATCAAGGCAGCGCTCACGCTGACGCAGGATTTGATCAACGCCGACCCGACAAATCCCTACTTCGAGGAACTGAAGGGCCAGATCCTTTTCGAAAGCGGCAAGGCGCAAGACTCAGTCGAGCCCCATCGCAAGTCTGTCGAGCTGGCGCCGCAACATGCGCTGCTCAAGGTCAACCTCGCCCGGTCACTGATCGGCACGAAGGACGAGGCAAACATCAAAGAGGCAGAAGGGCTTCTGATCGACGCCCTGGCGCTTGAGCACGACAACGCATTTGCGTGGAACCAGCTGGCCGTCGTTTATGCCGCGCAGGGCCGGATTGGCGACGCCGATCTGGCGACCGCCGAGGAAGCCTATCAGGTCGGGGACATGAGCCGGGCTCACGTTTTCGCCCGCCGGGCCCGCGACAAGCTGAAGCTGGAAACCCCGAACGGTCAGCGTGCGGACGACATCATGGCCCTGTCCGACCCCCGAAACCGCTCGCGCGGGTCACGCCCCGGATTGGTGGGGACGACGCTGCACACCCAACATTGATGATGAAATCGGCCCGAACCGGGCCATATTGTCTAGGGAACAAGCGGGCATCGACGCCCGGAAGGATCGTTTGATGCGCTACGGGATCATCATTTCGGCTGCTGCTGCGCTCGCTGTTGCGGCCTGCTCGGGCCAGAGCACGGCCAAGGCGCCAGACAGCGTCGATGGACTGACCAAGGCCCAGGTCGAAGCGATCGTCAAAGAATACCTGATGCGCGAGCCGATCGTGCTTGCCGAAGCTTTTGCGGAGCTGCAGCGCCGCGAGGAAGAAGCCAAGATCGCCGCGACCGAAGGCGCGTGGAAGAACGTCTCGCTGACGAAAGACGATCCGACGCTCGGGCCGGCTAACGCCCCGATCACCATTGTCGAGTTCACCGACTACAATTGTGGCTACTGCAAGCTGGCGACGTCATGGGTGATGAGCCAAGTCGATGACCGTCGCGGCGACGTTAGGGTTGTCATCAAGGAATCCGCGGTGCGTGGCTCCAACTCGGAGATGGCGGCAGCCGCCGCCCTCGCCGCCCTGAACCAGGGCAAGTATCGCGAGATGCATCTGGCGCTGATGAAGGTGCCCGCGAACGCCTACACGCCCGAGATCATCGAGCAGGTGGGCAAGTCTGTCGGCCTCGACATTGCGCGCATGAAGCAGGACATGAATTCCAAGTCCATCAAGGACAAGGTCGAGGCTTCCATCGCCGACTACCAGAAGGTCAATCTCGAAGGCACGCCGAGCTTCTTCATCAACGGCACCTACATTGGCGGCTTCGGCGAGCAGCATCTGAACGATGTGATGCAGCAGACGCGCGAGAAGCTGAAGAAGACCTGATCGCTAGATCAATCCACCCAGCGGGCTGGACGGATCGGCGTAGCGCTTCTTCGGCATGCGGCCAGCGAGATAGGCTTCGCGGCCAGCAATTACGGCGTGTTTCATCGCCCGCGCCATGCGCACGGGGTCTTTCGCCGCTGCGATCGCTGTGTTCATCAGCACGCCATCGACGCCCAGCTCCATGGCGATAGCTGCATCTGAAGCGGTGCCGACGCCGGCGTCGACGATCACGGGCACACGCGCCTGCTCAACGATAAGCCGGATATTGACCGGGTTCTGAACGCCAAGGCCTGAGCCGATCAGCGACCCCAAAGGCATGATCGCGCAGCAACCTGCGTCTTCCAGCTTGCGTGCATATACCGGATCGTCCGAGCAATAGACCATCACGTCGAACCCATCCGCGATCAGCGCCTTCGCTGCGACGAGGGTTTCCGACATGTCGGGATAGAGCGTCTTCTGGTCTGCCAGCACTTCAAGCTTCACCAGATTCCAGCCACCCGCCTCGCGTGCGAGTCGCAATGTGCGCACGGCATCGTCTGCCGTGAAGCAGCCGGCCGTGTTCGGCAGGTAGGTGAACTTCTTGGGGTCGAGGTGATCAACCAGCCGATCCGATGTCTTGTCCATCACGTTCACGCGGCGTAGCGCGACCGTCACGATCTCGGCGCCAGCGGCTTCAGCGGCTTCGGCATTCTGCGCGTAGCTGGCGTACTTGCCCGTGCCTACGATGAGGCGCGAAGCGTAAGACTTTCCGGCGATGACCAGCCGGTCTTCGGTCGGAACTGCGGTATCCGGCATCAGCCACCTCCCACGAACTGCACGATCTCGATCCGGTCGCCTTCAGCCAGATGGGTGGTCGCATACAGCGACTTCGGAACGATTTCCCGATTCCTTTCCACCGCCACTCCCCTCTCGGGCATGCCGAGGCTTTCCAGGAAGGCAGCTACTGTGACAGCGTCAGGCGCACTGACGGCTTCGCCGTTGAGGAATAAGTTCATTTCGTCGTCTCAGGCATTTGATCTGGCTTGGGATTCGCCTATTCATTCGCTCGCCGCCGTAACCGAAACTTGGCGTTGCGAACTGGTCTCAGGTAAGGGTCGTCCATGAGCTTGACCATCTACTGCCTGAACGGCCCGAACCTCAACCTGCTGGGAGAGCGCGAGCCCGCCATTTATGGCAAGGCCACCCTCGCCGACGTTGAAAAGTTGTCGCAGGCGACTGCGTCATCCCTCGGGGCAACGCTGGTGTTCCGGCAGACCAACCATGAGGGCGAGCTTGTGGATTGGGTGCAGGAAGCACATAGACAGGCGGGCGCCGTGGTCATAAATGCCGGCGGATATACCCACACCTCGATCGCCCTCCATGACGCGCTCAAGGTGTTGACCATTCCAGTCGTGGAAGTGCATCTCAGCAATCCCGGGAATCGGGAAGACTTCCGGCACAAGAGCCTGGTCTCTCCGGCCGCCTCCGGCATCATCGCCGGCTTCGGCTCCCTCGGTTACCGTCTCGCCATTGAGGCTGCGGTCGCCCTTGCTGAACAGAAGAGAGTTTGACGACCATGGCCGACAAGCCTTCCGACAAGAATGGCAGGTTCGACACCGGATTGATCCGCGAGCTTGCGGCCATCCTGCGTGAAGCCGATCTCGGCGAGATCGAGATCGAGCAGAGCGGCGTTCGCATCAAGGTCGCCAAAGCCGGCACAGCCGCCGTGCATTATGCGACGGCTCCCGCCGCTGCTCCGGCAGCCGCTGCAAATGCCGCCGCGCCCGCAGCCGCAGCTGCTGTTACCTCCAAGGCCTCGCTGCGCGATCATCCAGGCGCAGTGAAGTCGCCGATGGTCGGCACGGTCTATCTGCAAGCCGAAGAAGGCGCTCCGAAGTTCGTCAAGGTCGGCGACACGGTGAACGCCGGCGCCACGCTGCTGCTCGTCGAGGCCATGAAGACGTTCAACCCGGTCACGGCGCCCCGTGGCGGCAAGGTCACGCAGATCCTCATCGAGAACCAGCAGCCGGTCGAGTTCGGCGAACCTCTCGTCATCATCGAATAGCGTAACGCGATGTTCGACAAGATCCTCATAGCGAACCGCGGAGAGATTGCCCTCCGCGTACATCGTGCGTGCAAGGAGATGGGCATCCACACGGTGGCCATCCACTCTGAAGCCGATCGCAATGCCATGCATGTCCGTCTCGCGGATGAAAGCGTGTGCGTCGGGCCCGCATCTGCTGCGAAGTCCTACCTCAACATTCCTGCAATCATCACTGCAGCCAAGATCACGGGCGCGCAGGCAATCCACCCCGGCTACGGTTTCCTGTCGGAGAATGCGAAGTTCGCGGAGATCGTCGAAAAGTCGGGCATCACCTTCATCGGACCGAAGCCGGAACATATCCGGATGATGGGCGACAAGATCACCGCCAAGGAAGCAATCCAGACGGCGGGCATCCCGGTCGTTCCCGGCTCCGACGGCGCGGTGAATACAATCGACGAGGCGAAAGCTGCCGCGAAGAACATCGGCTACCCGGTTCTGATCAAGGCGACTGCCGGCGGCGGCGGACGCGGCATGAAAGTCGCCCACAATCCGGAAGAACTCGAGATCGCCTTTTCCACGGCTCGCACGGAAGCCAAGACCGCCTTCGGCAACGACGCCGTCTATATGGAAAAGTATCTCGGCAAGCCGCGGCACATCGAGATCCAGGTCGTAGCCGACAGCCATGGCAACGTGATCCATCTGGGCGAGCGCGATTGCTCGCTGCAACGCCGCCACCAGAAGGTGTTCGAGGAAGCGCCCTCGCCCGTCATCGATGCGACTGCTCGCGCAGCGATCGGCAAGACGGTTACGACCGCCATCAAGAAGCTTGGCTATCTCGGCGTCGGCACGATCGAATTCCTGTACGAGGATGGCGAATTCTACTTCATCGAGATGAACACGCGCCTGCAGGTCGAGCATCCGGTTACGGAAATGATCACCGGCGTTGATCTTGTGCAGGAGCAGATCCGCATTGCGTTCGGCGAGAAGCTGTCGCTGACGCAGAAGGATGTCGTGATCCAGGGTCACGCCATCGAATGCCGCATCAATGCGGAAAACCCGGAAACCTTCACGCCCTCGCCGGGGCTGATTTCAGACTTCCACGCCCCAGGCGGCCTTGGCGTTCGTCTCGATAGCGCCGTTTATTCCGGCTATCGCGTGCCGCCTCACTACGACAGCCTCATCGGCAAGCTCATCGTCCACGCGCCCACACGCGCCGAAGCGATTGCCCGTCTGCGCCGCGCACTTGGCGAGATGGTTGTTGGCGGAGTGGAGACCACGCTTCCGCTGCATATGCGCCTCGTCGACAACAAGGATATCCAGGCCGGGAAGTACGACATCCACTGGCTGGAAGGTTTCCTGAAGTCGACCAAGGACACGAAGAAGGGATAAGGCGTTGAGCCGGGTTTTCGGCCCGAAGGAATTGCTCGACTGCTATCGCCGCGGCGTGTTCCCCATGTCGGACGATCGCGACGACCCAAGCCTGTTCCTTGTTGACCCCGACCTGCGCGGCGTGCTGCCGCTCGATCGCTTTCACATCTCGAAAAGTCTGCGGAAGACAATCCGTCAGGATGTCTTTGAAATACGCATCGACACCGCCTTCTCACGCGTCATGGAGATGTGCGCCGAAGCTGCGCCGGATCGACCCAGTACCTGGATCAACTCTCCCATTCTCAATCTCTACAGCGCGCTTCATCGCGCGGGCTACGCGCACAGTGTCGAAGCGTGGTTAGGCGGCGAGCTTGTGGGCGGGCTTTACGGCGTGAGCCTCAAAGGCGCGTTCTTTGGGGAGAGCATGTTCTCCCGCGTCACCGATGCGTCGAAAGTTGCGCTGGCCCATCTGGTCGCGCGCCTGAGGCACGGCGGGTTCGTGCTGCTGGATACGCAGTTCACCACCGCTCACCTGCTCAGCTTCGGCGTGGAAGAAATTCTACGCGAAGAGTTCCATCGCAGGCTTACAGCCGCGCTGGAAGTCGATGCTCAGTTCGACTCGGGAGTCGGGGCGGCTGGCGCAACCGGCTGGGCGGGAGCCGACGTATTGCAGTTGATCACCCAGACATCATAGGTCGGATGCTCGAGCGCGCTGAGACCGGGCGAGGATGCAAACATCCACCCTGAGAACAGCAGGCCGTCAGGACCGATCGGCTGCGGGCCGCGATGCATGCGCGTCGTCTCTGCAGATGCGTCCGTAACGCCGCCCTTGCCCGGAGGCGCGGTAGCGTGAATTTCGAGGAACGCCGCGGCTTCCGGCGCATCTTCCGGCGGAGCCTGGAAGCACGCCTTCACCGTTACCTTGAGACGTCCGAACGTGAGCGTCTCGCCAACCTTGGCGCTGATGTCCGTGGAGTTGCCTGTGATCTTGTCGAGCGCGCGCAGTTTGACACCTGCACGGGGCTCAAGCGCGTGTGCGCCGGCTGCAGCCAGAGCCATGGCGGCAGTCGCCAGCGTGAACCGAATGAAGCGTGTCATGGGAGAGCCTCTTCCTGTGAACCGCCCCCGGCATCACCACCACCGCCGCCCAGACCACCCACGGCGTCCAGAAGCAGCCCGAGAATATCCATGCTGCCGCGCGTGTATTCGAACTTCGACCCCGGCGTCATGTTGTCCGGCATGCCGCTGACCTGGATGTGGACGTAGCTGCCGCCGAGCAGGCTGTCCGACTGGATCTGCGCCGCCGACTCTTCCGGAATCTGCACGTCTTTCTTGATCGCCAGAACGGCTTCCGCCTTGAACGTCTTCTGGTCGAGCGACACTGAGCGGACCGTACCAACCTTCACGCCGGCGACCCGGACATCGGTGCCGGGCGATACGCCATCGGCGCGATCGAACCTGGCGATCAGGTCATAGCTGTCGCCCGTCGACGCATCGCTGCGTTGCGAGAGCGAGAACACGAGGAAGAACCCCGCGACCCCAACCACGGCCAAACCGATCAGGGTTTCGAACAGCGATTCGCGCATCAGGGTTTCCAGGATTCATAGTCGCCGGAGCTTTTCGCCCGCTCGCCGCCCTCGGACAGGCTGCCTTTGGGGCGATAGGCGTCCAGCGTGCCGGTCATGTTCGGCTTGTGCTCGATTTCCCAACTGCGGCGAAGCAGCGGCGCTTCGGTCGGCGGTTTCTCGAACGTGTGGTGCAGCCAGCCGTGCCAGTCAGCCGGAACCTTGGTCGGCTCGGCATAGCCGTTGTAAATCACGTAGCGGCGCTTGCGGCCCTCAAGGCTCGGCTTGCGCTCCTCGTAGTACTTGTTTCCAACATCGTCCTTACCGACGAAACCCGCCCTGCGGCCGATGTCGAAGCGAGCGCCAATCGTGGCCCCGTTCCACCAGGTGAAGATCGACTTCAGCATCACGGCTCCGCAAGGAATTCAGTTACATAGGCA
>Ga0075163_10001899_pt1 | contig 28249 bp, 22 predicted proteins | sample JI1023141ADNA_FD_71478 | JGI IMG/M metagenome (GOLD analysis project Ga0075163, IMG submission 71478) | Wastewater effluent complex algal communities from Wisconsin, to seasonally profile nutrient transformation and Carbon sequestration -... | ecosystem: Engineered > WWTP > Effluent > Algae...
TGCTGCTCCCAATTGCATAAAAACTGGCCAAGAGGTTTGTGTAGTTGAAAAATATGAAGCAAGTGAGAGTAAAACTATTATGACTATAATTATCCAACTTATATGTACTCCAACTTCTATTCCAAAAATACGCCCAAGTTTTAAGGATAATTTCATAACCACCTCCACTAATACTTAAAGAACAGAAAGAACAGATTAAAGTTCTAACTTATAAAGTAACGGCAAACCTTGTTCCATCCTTTTGCTAATAGTTGAAAATATACAAGTTTGATATAAAACTTCCCTTTATTTTGCCGTGAATTTGTAATCTATGATGAAGTAGTCAGTCTTTATAAAAAATGCTTAAGATTTTAATAAGAATGATTATGCTAAGAAACTCTCTTTTATTGGGTAAATTTGCTTGTTTAATTGCGCAATACCTTGGAACTACCTACAAGGTTTTAGCTAAAAATTATAAAAAAACTAGAAACATAGTTATGTTTTTTGATACTGGAACATAGATTGCTCTGTGAAAATGTAAAAGTAATTGAAAATTTATAGCAATGTTGTTTGTAACATAAGTAATAAGAAAATAGGTTTATTAGATTTAATACATAAGGAGCGTGTGTGATGACTAGAAAAAATAACACTACAGACAAAACACATTCAAAAGTATCAATGGAAACTATTGATGTAGGTATGTTAGAAAGCCCCATAATTGATATCGATGAAGAGGTTTCTCAAGAATTTGAAGATTCTCAAAAAATAGGTAACTTTAAACTACACAACCAAATAGAAAACAATCTTCCTGAACTTAGGTCAGAATTTCTAACAGAAGAAGAAATTTTATCAGGACAAGATCCTGATATTGACTTAATGGGAGCAAGCATGAGTGGAGAAAGTTTTGTTGTTGGAGGTAATTCTACTCCAGACCAATCTGATGTTGATATTATTGGTAAAGCTGTTGGTTTAGAGTATAAAGACGGGGAAGAACTAAATATGAGTGAAAAACTTGATAGTCGTGATATTTCACGTTGGGAATTAGAACCACAATCATCAGAAGACTATAAAGAACGCTCAAGACTAGGATTTAATGATAGAAAAAAGGCAAAAAACTAAAGTCTCTCTTAGATAGCTAAGCCTAAAGCCTAAAAGCTTTCTACTAGCTATTAGTATTAGGTTTTTCTATTAGTTATCATCAAAATCAACTAAAATTAACCAGTCTTCAAACTCTTTACGTAGCAATACGCCAAGCAATCGCATATGGTGAGAGACTAACCGTACTGCTAAAAGATCTTTGAGCGTAGTACCAAGAGCTTGAGTTACTTCTTCTACCCCACTATTTTCTTTATCAAGATACTGATCAAATATTTTATGCATCATTTCATTGGAGGGGCGAAAGTTACGGTCTAGTAAAAAAATTCCATCACTATTACCTCTACTACGAGCATGGCTTTCATCAAAGCCATACTCTGCATTTTTCAGTGTGCTAAGAAAATGCGGGGATTTCCATATATGACCTTTGCGCGCCTTTTTATGTAAGCGCTCTGTTAACCCTACATAAATAATACGACCATTACGAACCTCTTTCCAAGCTACAACAAAAGGGGCGTTTGGGAGTTGGTCTTCTATTAGTTCAATACAGGTCTTTACTTCGTCTAGTGTCATAATTTATTACCAAAAACTATTTAATATATTTCAATTTTAGCTAAGCTGTAGGTTAAATCAGGACTGCTACCAACTTCAACCTTATTTTACACTTGTCCCTATCATTTATAGAATCTTTGCCCAATTTATAACTTTTAACTGACATAGTTTTAAGCTAAAGCCAAATTTGATTATTAAACCAACTAAGTTTAGAAGAAAAATATTTATTTAGATTTTTATATTTGTGTGTTTTAACCCAAATTAGATTTTTTCTGAGTAATATTTCACGTTTTATTAAGATAAAAGCAGATAAACCCAGGATTGTTTATAGGCACATTCATTGCATAAACAATTAACAATTAATGGTAGTTCATTTAAGGGTTTTGAACTAAGGGACAAAATTATGAGAGATAGTTATAGAAAACTAGATAACTCAAGGAATGAAGGTTTAGTTACAAACCTAGAAATATCAAAACAATCTTCTACTGATCCAGCTTTACTAACAAATTCTCTTGATTTGCAAACTACAAAGACTAATCCAAAAAGCCTTCAAACTTCAGGATTTTTAATATCCACAGGTTTACCTAAATGGAGTTGGGGGTTACTTGCAATAGTCTCTTTTCTTGCAATAGTCGTTGTTATCTTTTTGGCCTTACCAAGTGAACTAGGCTTTACTTTAATTGTACGTGGGGCACCTTCAGGTAGTGATATTTTAATAGATAATATTAGTCGGGGAATAACTTTACCTGATGGTACCACTAGAGTAACTTATCTTAAGCCAGGTAAAAGGCTAGTACGTGTAGTTAATAAAGGGTATAACGAATTTAATACCACTGTAACCGCAGTAGCAGGCACAACAGAATTTGTTATTGCACAATTAGTTCCACTAGAAAGCAAAAATTTACTACCAACAGAAATTGATTACACTGGCCAGATGATACTTATACCAGCAGGGGAATTTATTTTAGGTAGTAATAATTATTTACCAAATGAGCAAATAGAACAAAAGCTTTATTTACCAGATTATTATATTGATAAATATGAAGTTACCAATGCACAGTATTCTCGCTTTTGCCAAGCTACTAATCGCTCAATGCCTTCTAGCCCTTGGTGGGATGAAAAATATTTTTCTAACCCTGAAATGCCAATAGTTGGTATTACTTACAATGATGCTAATGCTTATGCTAACTGGGCAAATAAACGACTACCTAATGAACCAGAATGGGAAAAAGCGGCTGCCTGGGATGCAAAATTACAAAGAAAACATATTTGGCCTTGGGGTGATAACCCAGAGCCAACCCGCGCCAATATTAACACTCAACATCCTAGTAATATTAATCAATATTCTGGTGGTGCAAGTAGTTATGGGGTACAAGATATGGCAGGAAATGCTGCTGAATGGGTTGATAGCTACTACCAACCTTATCTAGGAAGTCAATCCACAGATACAAATTATGGTACAACAAACCGTGTAGTACGTGGAGGAAGTTTCCGTAGTACTTTTGAGGATGCTCGTACAACCCGCCGATTTTATCATACCCCTGATTTCAGAGCAGATGAAGTAAAGACCCGTAGTTGGTTAATTGGCTTTCGTTGCGCGATTTTAGCTAGTGATCCAAGGTTACAAGATTTCTTAAAGAAGCGTGATACTAAATAGATAATAGGTAAAAGTTAATCTGCCTAACAAAGGAGATAAACATTATGCAAACCAACAAATATAAAAATAACTTAATTATTTTTCTTATTTTTCTTTTGTTAGTGCAATTTTCAGTAGTAAATCAAGCTCTAGGCCAGGATTCATCACTAGTCTGGGATAAGCCTGTAGCCGTAAAACGTGTAGATAAACCAACAAGAAAAATTGTACCTCATAGGCGTGTGGAACGTGTACCACTACTAACTTTAGAGTGGCGTATGCTAAAGCGTAACAATGATGGTACTTCTCAAGAAACTAATCCTAACGCTATTTTTCATACTGGTGATCGAATAAGGCTAGCAATAAAAGCTAATCAAAATGTTTATCTTTATATTGTTCATCATAGTGAAGGGCAAGATGGGACAATTATTTTTCCAGACTCACGAATAAATAATGGGGAAAATTATGTTAAGAAAAACCAAGAATATGTTTTGCCAGCCTATTGTCCAACGCCTGAATTTGATGATCCTAAAGACTGTTGGTGGAAGATGACACCTCCAGCAGGACGCGAGGAATTTACCGTAATTTGTAGCCGAGATATGATCACAAGCCTACCTAATCAAACTTCAGATGAAGTAGGGGTAATTAAGTTAAATGTAATTAATGAATTAAAAACTGGTTCTGGTCAAAAACTAAAACGTACCAGCCGACCAGAACTTAGTTATCAAGAAGGTGGTAGTGGTCGTTATATCACTTGGGTAACTAATACTAATTCTAAAGATAATGAAGACTTGATAGAAACAATTGTGATTACACATGGGTCTTAGTATGTTTACCATACTAAAGTAAACATGTTTTTATGAATGGGGTGATAATTATGAGACAACTTTATTATTTAACGATTCTCTTATTAGCACTTTGTGTAATGAATTTAACAGGTTTTGCACAAAGTAAACGTGCTCGTGGTTTATTTGTCAACAACCAAGCTGATGCAATACATATTTTGATCTTAAAGAAAATAGATGAAAATAAATTTGCTCCTGTTGATCCTACTCGCTCTTTTCAACGTGGAGATCAAATCAAAATCGCTTTTGAAAGTAATTTTGATGGCTATGTCTATGTTGTTAATGTAACTCCAGGAGGAAAGAAACGCGTTCTCTTCCCCTTTAATAAAGAAAGTAACCGTGTTCTTCGTGGACAGCGCTATGAATTACCTAATCTCAATACATTTGTTTTTGATGAAGAAAAAGGTACTGAGACTGTTCAAGTAATTATGTCCCGCGAAGCAATAGCCTTTTTTGATCAAGCGGTAAAAAACTCTCAAGGTGAACTAGGTGAAACTGCTTCTAATGTGGCTGCTGAGCTATCTAGCACTAATACAAAAACACCTAAAAGCGGTATTGTTACAGAAAATTTAACTAGTGTGCTACCACAAAGCGGGGCAGGTGCAGTTCGTCAAAGAGGGATAATTTTATCTCCAGGTAAAGACAAAGCTACAGAAGGAACCTATGTGGCAATCCCTGATAAATCCTCTGATCGCGGCCAAATAAAGGATAAGGAGGCAAGCAGATTAAAAGCTAATGAAGTAGCAGTTTTTGAAATTCGCTTACAACATATTTAATGCTAAAGCGATTTTAGTTCTTAGCAATTGTAAGAGTTACTTTAGTTAATAAGTTTTAGACTTAAAGTAAACAAGATTGTTGATAACTTTCTATTTTACAAAAGAGAGCTAATTATGTTTGGCAAAAGGAAAAGCTTTTTACTTATAACAATTCTTACTGCTTTACTCTTTTGTTATACAAAAGTAGAAAATGCTAGAGTATTTATTCAGGTTCCTCTAGCTAGTCAACAATCTTTAGAACAAAAAACAATAGCTAAAGAAAAAGTTAGAGAAGCAATTAAATCTATTGGTTTAATTTTAGTTAGAAATAATGTTCAAGAACAATTACGTCCTCGTGGCTCAGGTATAATTGTCCGGGAAAATGGAATTATTGCTACTAACTATCATGTAATTAACAATAACTTAACTAATGAAATTTACTCTGAAATATTTTTTGAACTTAACAATGATGATGATAATAATATTGTTACCCGTTATCGTTTGATAACAATGGTAGTTAATAAAGACCAAGATCTTGCCTTATTGGAAATTGTTAAAGAAGCTAAAGACGATACATCTACTTCTAGCCTTAATCTACCAACAATAACAATAGAGACTAATCAAGTGCAAATACTTGATGATATTGTAATTATTGGTTATCCAGAAAAAGGAGGGAAATCTGTTACAGTTAATATAGGAATTGTAGAAGGAAAAGATCTATTAGAAGAATGGATTAAAACTGATGCAAGGCTAATTCGTGGTAATAGCGGAGGAGCCGCAGTTAACGGCAATGGAAAGCTAATAGGTATTCCAACAAAAATTCTTGTTGATAGCCAACAAATTGATAAAGATGGTGATGGCTTTCCTGATACAACTGAATCTTATGGCGCAGTTGGGTTTTTACGCCCTGCAAATTTAATTACTAAAATGCTAGCTCAGTTAGATAAAAACTATGTTACTTCTAATGATCCTACTACCACAAAGAAAACTGATACTGTCCAACAAATTGCCCCAGTTGCTTTAGTTACTGTACGTGGGCTAATTATTAAATCAACTAATGATGAACCAATTGCTGGTGCACGTATTGGCTTAATTCCAGCAGACACAGATGAAGTTACACCTAAAAACCTACTTAGTTGGGGAGGAAGTAATGCAGATGGCTGGTTTGAATTAAATAAACCTGTGCCACCAGGAAAATATTGTTTGAAAGTAAAAGCTTTTGGTTTTGAGCCATATACACAAATTATTGATATTGATGAGAAAATAGAAAAAATAGTAGTAAAACTAGGTAAATCTCAAGCATAACAAATATAGTGGCTCATTATTTGTTAAGTTCTTTTAAATACAAAGGATAATGTGATGAAAACTTGGTTAACAATAGTTTTACCTGATAGCACCCCAAAAGATATTGAAATAACAGGAAATATAACTATTGGGCGCGCGTCTGATAATTCTATTGCTATTAATCATCCTAGTGTTTCTCATTACCAAGCTGTTTTAGAAAAGAAACATCAAAATTATTATCTTAGTGATCTAACTAGAACTAATAATACATTACTTAATAAAACACCTATTTTAGGGGAAAAATGCTTAAAATCTGGAGATGAAATTAAAATAGGAATCTGTCAGATTATTTTTCATCAACAAGGACAAGAAAAACCTTTATCCTCACCAACTACTGATAAACCTAACTTAGAGACAGTTAAGCCAATTAATCCTGAGCTAAAAAATAATCTTGCTACACCACAAACAACCACTACAAATAAAACCTCTCCTTTGATAATTTTAGCTGCAATAACCTTAGGCTTATTAATTACATTTACTAGCATTTTTCTAGTTTTTTACCAAGAATCTCAAAATCCAGCAACCCAAGTTCATATTGTTAGCCCTGCTAGCGGTTCAACTATACGTAATCCTGTTAGTGTTTTATTAGAAGTAAAAAAAACAGAGAATATTGATAAAGTGATTTATCAATTGGATGGTGTAGAAATAGCTAGATGTGAAAACCTTCCTTATAATATTTCTCTTGATCCTATAAAACTTTCAACAAAATTTCCTAGCCTAACAAATAGTAACCATATTCTTTCTATTACAGTAGAAGATATTAAGGGTAAAAAGGTTTTGCAGTCAGAAACTCTATTATTAGCTTTTGATATTGCTGAACAAACTACTACAAACACTACAACTACTACAAACACCACATCAACAACAGATTCTAGTAGTTATGATAGAAACACTAGCTCAACTTCTACAGTAGACATAAATGCTATGACTACAAACCTAGTTGCTCAAATAGCGCAAAAAAGTGGTTATAACTTACGTCCAGCATTTGTAGAAAAAATACGCTTACATACATCTGATTATCGTATTGATACAATTAATGGTGCACGCCGTAATCGACGAGAAATTATAAAAGCTTTTAGGGACAAGGGTTTACATCCTTTACTGGGTTTTGTTTTAGCAATGAGTGAAAGTAAATTTCAGCCTTTAACTAGTGGTAATAAAGTAGGTTTATGGCAAATTCCTAAAGAGATTGGGAAAAACTATCTTTTACCAGGGGAAGGGGAAACGGCACTTACTGATCCAAAGCGAGGAGCAGAAGTTGCAGCAGCTTATCTTAAAGATCTAATCAATGTTTTTGGTGTAGATAATTTTGTTTATGCAATTGCTTGTTATGGTCAAACACTTGGTGAAGCAGGGCAGTTAAGAGGTAAGTTAGAAGCCAGTTCTTTAGCAACAACCTGGCAAAATGATTTTTGGCGGACAGTAGAAACAGGCTTGATTACTCCAGAAGCAGCAAACCATGTAGTTACTTTCTTTGCTGCTGGGATTGTAGCAGATAACCCACAAGCCTTTGGTTTACAACAAGAAAGATTATCTTCGCTTTATTAATTTTATGGCAATAATAAGTTTAACTATTAGATCACCAGAAAAAACACAAAAATTTGAGATGAAGACAAACCATCTCACTATAGGGCGTTCAACACAAGCTAATCTTGTTATTGAAGACCCTACTTTATCAAAACTTCATGCTAGTATTCATCAAGAAAATAATCGTATTTGGTTACTTGATGAAAACTCTGCTAGTGGAAGTTTTGTAAATAATACCCGAGTTCCAATACAAGGTTTACCGCTTTCTAATGGCGATCAAATTAGATTAGGGAAAACTATTATTGATGTGTTAGTTAATTCACCTTTAGCCATTACTAACAAAAAAACTAATAAACCTCCAAACCCAAAAAATATAAGTTTAGTAAGTATTATTATTGTTATGTTTAGCTGTTTATTTTTTGTTACAGGCTTGGTTTGGTTTTTGACTAAAAAACCAGAAAAAATAGTTAAACCAGATCTTATTAATATTGAAGAAGTTACTAGCAATAATGATATAAATCCACCAACTAATCAGCCATCTGAAGTAGAAGAACCATTAGAACAAACAAATCCTGTAGAACCCACTTTACCAACTGAAGAATTTATTAAAAAAGATGTAAAACTTTATCAAAAGATGACAGAAGAGGAAAAATTAGAGTTTATAGATAAACAAGCACAACATATTTCAATGATGATGGGTAACCGTCCATATGCTTTTACTGATGATGTTTTAGGCTATATTAAGAAATATGTTGATAGCTATTCACAAAGAGCTAATACAACATCTACAAAACTTTGGGGAGAAAATCTCCATAGTCTTTATGGTCGTGCAAGCATTTATGCTCCAGAAATAATTAAGGCTTTTAATTCGCGTGGAGTTCCTTCTATAGTAGGGCTTTATATTGTAATGATTGAGACAGAATATCATGATTGTTTAGAAAGCCCTGTAGGGGCTAAAGGACTGTTTCAATTTATGCCTGAAACAGCAAGAGGTTATGGGGTAGATCCTAATGATCGTTGTGATGTAAAAAAAATGTCACCAGCAGCAGCACATTATATGGCAGATAGAATTACAGAGTTTGGGCCTGATGCCATGAGTGTTGCATTAGGAATTGCAGGTTATAACCGCAGCCCTGATTCTGTTAGACGTGACCTTCATGATGTTATTAATAGTAATAATCGTGAGAGAAGTTTTTGGACTTTAGTCGCAAATTCCACTAAATTAGACCGACCATTTCAAAATGAAAATATTAAATATGTTCCAAAGTTTTTTGCTGCTGCAATTATTGGAGAAAATCCTTGGGCATTTAGCTTAAAACTAAGACCTTTATCAACTTACACCGACGCTACATCACAAAACAAAGTAACAACTAACTATAAACCCCAAGTTATAGATCAACAGTTTGAAAAAGCAACTGTGGATCTAATTCGCCGTATTAGTAGCGATGATAAACCGTATGTATTTCCAGAAAAAGCACTTCAAGAAATTAAAGCTAGAGTTGAAAGCTATCGAACTCAGCCTTTTATAGCAAGTACTTTACTAGCACTAAACCAAGAATCAGAAAAATTAGCTCTACTTGCTAGACAAGCAGGAATCGAGCCAGCTTTGCTTTTTTATGTTGTTTTAGCTGAATCAGAAGGTAGTAAACAAAGCCAAGAATTAAATGTTATAGCCAAAAAAACTTTAGAAGAACTAGTAACCCTTAGAGCTACTTTTGGCAGCGGTTTAGCTGATAGTAGCTTAATTATTGTTGCAGCTTATCGTATGGGTAGCGGGACAAAAAAATCTCATCCATTACTAGCAATTATGCGTAAGAGCGTCAAAAATCCACAAACAGAAAGAAATGTTTGGTTTTTGCGAGAACGTGGTGAACTTAATGATGATGTCTATAACTTTATAATAAATTTTCTAGCACTAGGACTAATTGGCCAAAATCCCAGGGCTTATGGTATAAACGCTTCTGCTTTTTCCTACTAATCTTTACTCTCTCCATTATCTTTATTATCCTTATTAAAATTTTTTCCCCTAACGTCATTTTGCATACTTATTGCATAAGCAATTAATAGTTAGAAAGTTTTAAAATATTTGTAGAGAGCAGATTAATATTATGAGCCATTATCGCAAAGTAGTTTGGAACGAAGGGATGCTCCTTACTCCTCATCATTTGCAACAATGGGATAATTATGTTGAAGACCAAATAACCTCACGGTTTGCAGCCTTTATGCCTTATGAATGGGGTGTAATTAACCTTCAAGTTAATCATGAATCAATTAGTAATGGGGTTTTTGAGCTAATACATTGTCAGGCAATAATGCCTGATGGTTTGTTGGTTAACCTTCCACAACCAGATCCATTACCAGAAGCCCGTGCTTTAGCAAAACATTTTGATACAACTACTGAAAGTGTGGAAATTTACCTTGCCATTGCAACAAAGCGAATAGGTAGTGCGAATTTTCAACCACTTAGTAAGGAAAAAAACTCAACCATACGCTATAGCCAAACTCCTAGCACTGTAGTTGATGAAACAACTGGAGAAAGTGAACAACAACTTGCCTTTGCTAAACCTAATTTTTGTTTGCTTTTTGCTGATGAGCTAAAAGAAGGATATAGTAGTTTAAAAATTGCTGAAATCATTCGCACTGCTACAGGCCAATTAACTATTTCAGAAAACTATATCCCACCAATATTAACTCTAGGTGCATCAACTTGGCTGCTTAATATGCTTAGGCAATTAATTGAGATTCTTATTACTAAAAGCACTACTTTAGGTGATCAACGACGACAACGAGCTACTTCTTTAGCTGATTTTACAACATCTGAGGTGGCCGTTTTTTGGTTACTACATACAGTAAATGGCTCAATTCCAAAACTAACTCATCTTTTACGTACTAGGATTGTACATCCAGAACGCTTATATGAAACCTTAGCAGAGCTTGCAGGTAAGTTGATAACTTTTGCTATTGATCAACATCCTAAAGATATTGTTCGTTATGATCATACAAATTTATTCTTAACTTTTAGTCAATTAATGTCACAAATTCGAGAGCTTTTAGAAACTGTAATACCTACACGCTGTGTTGCAATACCTTTAGAAAATATACGTGAATCGCTTTATGTTGGTAGAGTTCAAGATGAGAGACTATTAAGAGAGGCAGCATTTTTCTTAGCAATAAAAGCACAAGTTCCAGAAAGCTTTTTAATTGATCGTGTACCACGAATTATTAAAGTAGCTTCAAGAGATGTAATTGATGCTGTGGTTGGTTCTGCACTACCTGGAGTTACTCTTCGTCATGCATCTCCACCACCACCACCAATACCTACTAGAGTTGGTTTTCATTATTTTGGACTTGATAGTATTGGCCCCTATTGGGATACGATTCGCGGCTCAAAGACAATTGCTATTTATGTACCAGATGAATTTCCTGAAGTAAAGTTAGAGCTATATGCTGTAAAACCTTAATTCTGCGCATATAAGCGTTAAGAAAGAGGTAATTTATGTCTAATGTAATAACCCTAAACCCAGTTTCTAGTTTAGAGTTAACTGATTTGATGGAGAATAGCCAAAACGCTCTACTAGTAATGGCTACACCTGTTTTAGAGCTAATATTACAATTAAAAGCAGGGTTAATTGCTCCATCAAGCGATCTAAGGGTTACTTTTGACAAGCTCTTAAAAGAAATGGAATTTAAAGGGAGTCAAGTAAGCTATCCATCACAGCGTATTCAGTCTGCAAAATTTGCTTTAGCTGCATTTATTGATGAAACGGTACTTACAGCAGATTTTCCATTGCGCCAAGAATGGGAAAAATCACCATTACAACTAGAATATTTTGGTGAACATTTAGCAGGAGTAAAATTTTTTGAACGTCTAGAAGAATTATTAAAAGAGAGCTTACAAAATTTAGACGTTATTGAAGTTTATTATGTCTGTTTGTTACTAGGATATAAAGGGCGATACAAGATTTATTTAGAAGATCAACTTAAACAAGTAATTAGCAATGTGGCCCAACATCTAGAACGAGCAAACAGATTAATAGAAAGCAGCCTTTCACCTCATGCAAGAGCTAATGATCAACCTAAACCTGTTAATGATGTTGGTTTACCTCTTTGGATAAAATTGACTGCTGCTTTAGCTTTTACCTTTAGTATATTTATTTACATTATATTTAAGCTATTGCTTAATAACCAACTAGCAGCAGCTAAAGAACAACTACTAAGATAATCAGATAGGGTGGAAATCCAATGTACGAAGATATCAAAATAGCTTATTTTTCAATGGAAATGGGATTTGTTACAGATATGCCAACTTATAGCGGTGGGCTAGGGGTTTTAGCTGGAGATACCATTCGCTCTGCAGCAGATCTTAAAATCCCTATGGTAGGAGTAACTCTTATTCACCGTAAAGGCTATTTTTACCAAAAACTTGATACTAATGGTACACAGACCGAAGAGCCTGTAGAGTGGGTAGATAACGACTTTTTACAAGAAATGCCTGAACGAGTTAACATTATTTTAGAAGGCCGTTCTGTAGCATTACGTTGTTGGAAATATGAAGCTATTGGTGTAACAAATTATCGTGTAAGTGTTTATTTTCTTGATAGCGATCTACCAGAAAATACTGTTTGGGATCGTACTTTGACTAACCATCTTTATGGTGGAGATAAACGTTATCGTTTATGCCAAGAAGCTATTCTTGGTATAGGTGGTGTAAGGATGTTACAAGCCTTAGGTTATAAAAATGTTTCTCGCTTCCATATGAATGAAGGACATGCAAGCCTTTTAGCCTTAGAGCTTTTGGCTGAAGAAACATCTAAATGGCAACGTGATTACATTACAGATGATGATATTCAAGCAGTAAGAAAAAAATGTATTTTTACCACTCATACACCTGTTCCCGCAGGGCATGATAAATTTCCTATGGAATTAGTAGAAAGCGTTTTAGGTAAACAAATACCACTTGAAAAGAGAGATATTTTTTGTTGCGATGGATTGCTAAATATGACCTATTTAGCTCTTAACCTTAGTCACTATGTTAATGGTGTAGCAAAACGTCATGGTGAAATTTCTAGATCAATGTTTGGTGGTTATAATATTGATTCCATCACTAATGGAGTACATGCTGGAACTTGGGTTTCACCAGCATTCCAAGAACTTTATGATCGTCATATTCCTGGTTGGCGACAAGATAATTTTAGCTTTCGCTCTGCATTAAGTATCCCTAAAGAAGAAATCTGGAAAGCACATTTTCAATCTAAAAAGAAACTAATCCATTATGCTAATAAATTCACTAATGTAGGAATGGATGTAGACTTCTTTACTATTGGGTTTGCCCGTCGTGCAGCAGTTTATAAACGCCCTGACCTATTATTTTGTGATATTGAACGGCTTAAACAAATGCAAACTAAGCTAGGGCCAATACAGATTATTTATGCAGGTAAAGCTCATCCTAATGATTTAGAAGGTAAAGAGCTAATTAAACATATTTTTGAAGCTAAAAATGCCCTAAAAGATTATATTAAAATATCTTATATTGAAAACTATGATATGGAATTAGGGCAGCTTTTAACCTCTGGTGTAGATGTATGGTTAAACACTCCTCAACCACCATTAGAAGCTTCTGGAACAAGTGGTATGAAAGCTGCTGTAAATGGTATTCCTAGCTTAAGTGTCTTAGATGGTTGGTGGGTTGAAGGCTGTATTGAAGGGCTTACTGGCTGGGCAATAGAGGCTAATGGCTGGGGAACAGAAGATTCAACTGTACGTCAAAAAGACGCTCTTTCTCTTTATGACAAACTAGAAAATATTGTGATACCTATGTTTTACAATAACCAAGATAACTATATAAATATTATGCAACATTGTATTGCTCTAAATGGCTCTTTCTTTAACTCTCATCGAATGCTTCTCCAATATATGCTTAATGCTTATTTCCAATAATAAAGCTTAGAGTTAATCTACTGCGAAAAATTCCGCTTATTAGTGGAAAACTCCTATATATCTCTTTTACTTATAAAAGTAAGCCTTATAAATCCAAGTAAACTAATAAGTTAGTATTTGGAATAAGGCTTGCTCATAACTTTGTTAATGAGTAATGGTAATGAGTCTAAAGGATAAGGAGATTATCCATGCAACAATTCTCAGAACACATTGAGCATGTCAAATCTTTTTTTAGGATTGTTTCTATAGTTGCATTATATGGTATTGGAAGTGTTTTAGGATGGTCTGTAGCTGGTAGTTTAGGTTTTGGATTTAATGGTCAAATCTTACTAGTAGTTGTAATTTTACTAACATTTCCAGTAGCAGTAATTATTAATAACTATCTTAAAAGAGAAGAAAACCCACCTTCAACATCTAATGATACTAACCCTGTTGCTACAAAGGATTATCCAGAGCTAACTAGTCATGCTGAAGAAGTAGTCCAATGGCTTAAAAATACAAAGCTAGGCTTAAAACCAAGTGAGAAAGTTGTTTATCAATTACCTTGGTTTCTTTTATTAGGCTCAACCTCTAGTGGTAAAACTTCATTAATATTAAATGCTGGCTTAGATATTCAAGCCCTACCTAGCCAACAAAGCCTTGGACAAAATCTTTTTCGCCCTACTAACAGTTGTGATTGGTATGTTAGTGATACAGCCGTTTTTATTGATACAGCAGGGCGTTATCTTAGCGAGGGAACTGATCATGATGAGTGGCTAGCATTACTTGCTACTATAAAGAAATACCGTCCAGAACGGCCTATTGATGGGATAATAGTTACTGTTGAAACAACAAATGTTATCAAAGCAAGTGATAATGAAATTGAACAACAAGCTAAGAGCTTAAGAGCACGTATTGATGAACTAAAAACACAATTTAATAGCCCTCTTCCTATTTATTTGGTTTTTACTCATGCAGACCTTATTAGTGGTTTTGAAGTCTTTTTTAGCAACTTTGATAAAAAAGATCGTAAACAAATTTGGGGGACAACCATACCATTAGAACAACGTGAACGGGCGCATACTCTTTTTGATAAAGAATTTGATTATCTTTATGAAGCTTTAATGCAAAATCGTCTTACACATTTAGCTCTATCAACAAACTCCAAAGAGCAATTAGAGATTTTTGATTTTCCATTACGCTTTGCTTCAATTCGCAATAAAATAGGTCTATTTGTTTCTGCACTTTTTAGACCTAGCCCATTTACTGATAATCCTTGGTTACGAGGTTTTTACTTTACGGCTGCCTCTGTAATAAAAAAACAACCCTCACAAAACCTTGCAATAACAGCACAAGAATACAAAGAAAAATACTTTATTGCTGAGCTTATTCAAGAGCAATTAATAAATGATTCTAATTTAGCTGCAGCAATGATGAAGAAAAAAGATACTCCACAACTAAAACGTAAAATCCTAGTTGGAGCTATAGCTTTGCTTTCTATAGTTCTAGTTTTAGGCTTTACTACTTCTTTATTTAGGAATCGTAGCTTAATAGGTGAGAACCTAGAAAAAGGTCTTAGAGTTGATGAAATTATACGTCTACAGTCTACACAACCTGCTAATAATGAAGATAGTGCAGCAATAAGAGTAGAATTAGAAGCAATGGAGGCATTAAGACAACAACTTATACTTTTAGAAAATTACCAAAAATCTCGCCCCTTATCTTATAGCTATGGGCTATATTCAGGTAATGCAATTAAGCCTAATTTACGAGCTATTTATTTTGATTTACTTAATCAACGGTTTTTCCAACAAACAGCAATAAATCTAGAAAGCGATCTTAGGACTTTTGCTTTAAATGATAGTAAAGATAGGATTTCTGAAGAAGAGCTAGGCCGATATTATGATCTTTTGAAAATATACTTAATGCTCTCTGATCCAAGTAAAACAGAGCCAACATTTTTGGCTAATCGGCTTGGTGAATATTGGAAAAAATCCTATCCAACAGACTTAGAACTTCTTGCACAACAACAACTTGATTTTTATGCTAAACAAGCAAGTTATGATGATGCACCTCATCTTAAAGCAGATGATAAAATTGTTGCAGCAGCACGTCAGCATCTTACCACTTACCCAGCTATAAACCGCTTTTTTAAGCGAGTAACTTCTGAAATTGATATAAAAGTAAGCCCTATAACTGTAGAGTCAATTACTCAAGGGCGTAGCCGAGGCTGGCTAGTAGGTAAATATAGTGTTTCTGGTAGTTTTACAATAGAAGGTTACCAAAGTTATATGCAAAAAGCTTTGGCTTCAGCAGCCGAAGAAATGAGCAAAGAAGATTGGGTAATGGGAGCATCTACGGTAACAACTAAAGACCTAAGTAGTGATGTTGGTAAGCTAGAAGGTATTTATTTTCATGAATATGCTACACAATGGCAACAGTTCTTAAAAGGGCTAAATGTACCAACTTTTAAGACAAAAGAAGATGCTATAGAAGCATTAAAAGTACTATCAGCAAGTGATTCTCCACTGGCTTTATCATTAGCTGAAGTAGCAAGACAAACTAATTTTACTGGTGCTAAAGAAAGACTTAGTTGGTGGCAAAAAATTGTTGGTACTAAAAAAATTGTTTCTAGTCCACAGATTATTGAATTAGAAAAAGAATTTCTTCCCTTAAGACAGTTTTTAGGCCAAGGAGAAGAAAATTCTCCATTATCTCAATATCGGGCTTCTTTACGTATAGTGCTTGATAGTTTAGAAAGTGCTACATCTGATCAACTAACACAAACTTCAAAAATGTTGCTTACTGGTAAAGATGATATTGGCCTACAAAAAGCAGAGCTAACTATTAATAAACTACTTGATAATTTTACTAGTGCAGTAACAAGAGATGCTGCTTTTGCTTGTAAAAAACCTTTGGGTAATCTGCGGGCTATGCTTTATGGTAGCAGCTATGCCCAAATTCAACAGAATTGGCAAGAGCAAATCTATCCTAAAGCGCGTGCCCTAGAACAAGGTTTTCCTTTTACAGAAACAGGAAGCGCATCTATAACAGACCTTACTCGTTATCTTAACCCCGCTAATGGCATTTTAATACAGTTTTTTAATGATAGATTAGCTACTTCTTTTCAAGAAACAGAAGGTAAATTGCAATTAAAAGAGAGTGGAGCTTTTAAGTTTACTCAGGAATTTACTGACTATCTTAATAATTGTAAGCAACTACGAGAGGCTCTTTTTGCTCAAGGCGGTCAACAAATGGAAGTTGGTTATGAACTCTTATTACAACCTGTAGCAAATGCTGATGTTGTAATTGAAATAGACGGAACAAGAGCAGAAACTCGTGGAACAACAGCACAATCAGCAAAATTTATTTGGCCTGCAAAATCTGGTGCATCAGGAGCAAAAATTACTGTTATACAAGGTAGCAAGATTGCTGAAAAAGCTTTTCCTGGTGAATGGGGACTTTTCAAAATGGTGGCAGGTGCAACAACAAACTCAGAAGGAAATTTATTTATATTAAGTTGGAATATTGATGGAACTATTGTACGTGCAGCATTAAGACCATCAAGTGCTACTAATCCCTTTTCTCGTCGCCTTTTTACACAGTGGCATGCCCCTAAAAACTTACAGAATTAAAGGAGGAAATTATGTCTTCAACACAGTTTACACCAATATCAAAAGCAAAAACTTTATATCAAAGTGGTAATCTTACAGAAGCAATTAAAGAGTTAATTCAAGAAGTAAAAAATAATCCAACTGATAATTGGCGACGTACATTTCTTTTTGAACTACTTTGTTTTAATGGTGAATGGGAACGTGCTGAGCGCCAACTTAAAGGGCTTTTAGTAACAGGAGCAAATGCAGAGATTGGTTTACTAGTTTATAGTAATAACATAAAAGCTGAAATTGCTAGAGATAAACTTTTTTCTAGTGGTCTAGCTCCTGAATTTTTACTCTCTCCACCAAGTTATATTTATCTTCAATTAGAAGCTATTAAACAGCTAGAAGAAAAAAATTATAGCCAGGCTCGTAAGCTATTGGATGAATTAACAGAAAAGCAACCAAGCTTAAAAGGAAAAATCAATGGGAAAAAATTTAATAGCTTTACTGACTATAATGACTTTTTTGCTTGTTCTTTAGAAGTTTTCTTACAAGATAAATATTTTTGGGTACCTTTTGAACATATCGAAAGCTTGGAAGTTCAATCACCAAAAGGATTACGTGATTTGATATGGACAAAAGCAATTATTAAGCTCACTAATGGCACAATAGCAGAGGTTTTCTTACCAGCACTCTATGCTAATTCTTATAAACATGAAAATGAATTAGTACGTCTAGGCCGTATGACTGATTGGCAATCACTACCTGAGCAACTCTATATAGGCTATGGACTACGCACCTTTCTTAGTGACTCTAAAGAAAAAACACTTTTTGAAATATCTAGTTTGACGTTTGACCACTCTGAGAAAAAGGAGAAAACACAATGTCAAGAACACTAGCAGAAGGACTTAATTCAGGGGGACTTAATTCTTGTATTGATGTTGATAAACTATTAACACCGATTGAAGGTGATAATCCATCAGGTGAAAATCTTCAATATACTGGGCTTTATGATGAAATTCGTGAAGCCCGGCGTAGTGAAGATATGGAAGAACAAGGGGATTGGAAACATGAAGCAAAAACTTCTGATTGGCCTAAGGTAATAGCTTTATCAACTAATGCTTTAGAGACAAAAACAAAAGATCTTCAAGTAGCAGTTTGGTTGTCAGAGGCATTAGTAAAAACCTACAATTTTGTAGGCTTATATGATAGCTTACAGCTATTAAAAAGGTTACTAGAAAGCTTTTGGGATACACTTTATCCTGAGATAGAAGATGGAGATTTAGAAGCACGTGCTAATGCTTTTTCCTGGTTTGATCGTCAAATTTCTATGTTGATAAAACAATTACCTATTACTGCTTCTACCTTAACGGATAATTATTCTTATTTGCAGTATGAAGAGTCTAAGTTTTTTGATATTCCAGAAAAGACAGATAATTTAAGTTCTGAAGAGTTACACCATATTAATGAATTAAAGGAGCAAGCTACAAAAGAACATAAGACTACATCAGAACAATGGCGTAAAGCTCAAAACACTTCTTCATTTAGTTTTTACCAAACAAATTATAATTTGCTTAATGAATGTTGGAAGGCTTATTTAGAGCTTGATAAAGCTATGGATGATGTATTTGCCTCACAAACCCCTGGTTTAGGAATATTAAAAAAATCATTAGAAGATATTCGTGGCCTAATAGAAAAAATCTATAAAGCAAAACAGCCTATAACAGCAACTTCTCAAGCTGAGAGTATTTCAACAACTTTAACAGAACAAACGGAAAAATCCTCACCTGCTGAGCAACTACACGCTACTGTATTTACTACAAGTACTGGAATAATTAACTCAAGAGAAGATGCCTTACAAAGATTAAAAGATGTTGCAGGATACTTTCATAAAACAGAGCCTCATAGCCCAGTAGCATTTCTTGTAGAACGTGCTGTTAAGTGGGGTGAGATGCCATTAGACCAATGGTTAGGAGAAGTTATAAAAAGTAATGAAATATTAGACCAAGTACGGGAAACTCTAGGTATAAAAGGTTAATCTTGGCAATCAATTTGCAAGTAATAAGTTAGATGAGTAAAACCCCTGTTAATTGAGAGTATTTTATACAGTATTAAGCTTAGTCAGTTAGGAATTAGTTTGATTATTACTTAATACTCTCTAAGAAAGGATAGAATTCTTATGCCTAAAAAAGAAAGCCTACAACATAAACTTGACCGTGTAAGATCACCACGTGTGCACATAACTTATGATGTTGAAATTGGTGGTGCAATTGAAATGAAAGAGCTTCCTTTTGTTATTGGTGTCTTGGGCGATTTTTCTGGCAAACCAAATCAGCCACTTCCAAAATTAAAAGATAGAAAATTTGTTGAAACTGATCGAGATAACTTCAATCAAGTAATGGCAGGTATGAAACCTCGTTTAGCTTTTTCTGTAGAAAATAAACTAACTGATGATGATTCTAAAATGAATGTAGAGTTGAATTTTAGAGAGATAGAGGACTTTAGCCCAGATCGTGTAGTGCAACAAGTTGCTCCATTAAAGAAAATGATTGAAGCTCGACGTAAGCTTTCTGATTTACTCTCACAAATGGATGGTAATGATCGTTTAGGTGAATTGTTACAAGACATTGTTCAAAACACTAATAAACAAGAGCAATTGAGTAAAGATCTTGGCTTGGAAAAGCAAGATAATGCGTAAAGGAGACAAACCATGAGTAAAGTTCTAGCAAGTCAACAACCGCTAACAAATGCTTCTGAGCAAACAGAAGTTAGTTTGCTCAATCAGATCATTTCTGAAGGCCGTTTGGCTCGGGACGAATCTCAAAAAGAAATAGCTAAAGATCTTATCTCTGAGTTTGTCCAACAAGTGATGCAAGGTGAAATGGTCTATTCTAAAGATATTGAAGCAATGATTAATAATCGTATTGCTCAAATTGACAAACTTATTTCACTTCAAATGAATGAAATTATGCATGCAGAAGATTTTCAAAAACTAGAAGGCTCATGGCGTGGTTTACATCATCTAGTCTTTGAAAGTGAAACTAGTACTATGCTTAAGATCCGTGTTATGAACGTATCAAAAAAGGATTTATTACGTGATCTAGAGCGTGCTGTAGAGTTTGATCAATCAGCATTTTTCAAAAAGCTCTATGAAGAAGAATATGGAACATTTGGTGGTGCTCCTTATGGTGCATTAATTGGTGATTATGAATTTAGTAATCATCCACAAGATATGTTTTTATTAGAAAAAATATCAAATGTTGCTGCTGCTGCTCATGCCCCATTTGTTGCTGCTGCTTCATCTCAGCTTTTTGGTTGGGACGATTTTACACAATTGGCCGAAGTCAGAGATTTAGCTAAGATTTTTGAACGTGTTGAATATGTCAAATGGCGATCATTTCGTGAATCAGAAGATTCACGTTATGTAGGTTTGTGTTTACCTCATACTTTAATGCGCTTACCTTATGGCGTAGATACTGTTCCAACAGAAACTTTTAATTTTACCGAAACAGTAGATGGAACAGATCATAAAAAATATCTCTGGGGTAATGCTGCTTATTCTTTTGGTACACGCCTTACAGAGGCTTTTGCTAAATACTATTGGACTGTTGCTATTCGAGGTGTAGAAGGCGGTGGATTAGTCCAAGGCTTACCAACTCATACATTCCGTACAGATGAAGGCGAAGTAGCACTAAAATGCCCAACAGAGATTTCAATTACTGATAGACGTGAAAAAGAATTTGCTGACCTTGGCTTTATTCCCTTAGTACACTGTAAAAACACAGATTATGCAGCTTTCTTTAGTGCACAATCTGCTAATAAAGCCAAAAAATATGATACTGATGCTGCTAATGCTAATGCTCGTCTATCAGCACAGTTACAATATATTTTTGCTGTATCAAGATTTGCTCACTATCTAAAATCAATGATGCGAGACAAGATAGGATCTTTTATGTCACGCAAGAATTGTGAAGATTTTCTTAATCGGTGGATTAGTAATTATGTATTGCTCGATGATAGTGCTGGTCAAGAACTAAAAGCACAATATCCACTTCGTGAAGCACGTATAGAAGTTGTGGAAATAGCTGGAAAACCAGGTTGTTACAAAGCCGTTGCTTTTCTAAAACCACATTTCCAACTAGAAGAATTAACCGTTTCTCTAAGACTTGTGGCCGAATTACCACAACCAGCACAGAAATAGTTTTTACCGTTAACTGTAGCAGAGATTATGCCGGTAATTTCTGCTACAGGATTGCCTTAATTATTCTATAAGAAAGGGATAATGTTATGGCAGACCTCAAACAACCTTCGAAATCTGACCTAGGTGAATTGTTAAACCTAATTCGCACATTAATTTCTGGCCCACCTAAAATGGAAGAATATAGAGGTACTGCTTTTCTTTCTATTAATGGTATTAAAGGTGAAAGTACACATGACAAACATGAAGGAGAAATAGAAGTCCTTGATTTTCACTGGAGTGTAGCCCAACCAAATGCTGGTGCAGCTAGTGGCGGTGGAGCTATGAGAACAGAACGAGCACATTTTGGAGACCTCTCAATTTATAAAGCTATTGATTCTTCATCACCTGCATTAGCACATGCTTGTTCTAGCGGGCTACATTTAAGTAGTGCTGTCCTACAACTTTGTCGTGCTGGTGGTGAGGCACAAATTTATATGAAATACACTTTGTCCGACGTAATAATTACTTCTGTTAGGACAGGTGGGCGCGGTTATGGAGAGAAAATCCCATTAGAAGAAATTTCCTTAAGCTATGGTCAGATTGAATGGGAATACTTTCCTACAAAAGTTACTTCTGGCCGCGCTGAAGGACGTATGGTTAAAAACTGGAATCTTAAAACTAATCGCGAAAATAGTTAAATTTGAATTAAATTTATGGAGGATAAAATTATGGACGCATTTCTAAAAATTGAAGGAATCGAAGGCGAAAGTATGGATGATAAGCACAAAGGTGAAATCGAAATACTTTCATATAGTTGGGGTGTAATGCAAGCAGCAGCAGGAGTTGCTAGCACAGCAGGATCTCTTTCGGCTGGACGTGCTCAGTTTCAAGATCTCAGTATAGTAAAACTACTTGACAAAGCTTCTCCAAAGCTTGCTTTAGCTTGTGCAACTGGTGAACACTTAAAATCAGCCGTTTTATCTCTCCATCGTGCTGGTGGAGAAAAAGAACTCTACATGGAATATAAACTAACTGACGTATTAATAACCTCTGTACGTCCTGGAGGTAGCAGCGAAGGTGAAACTATCCCTATGGAAGAAGTTTCTATGAATTATGGCAAGATAGAACTTAAATATGTTCCAACAAAAGTTGAAGGCGGTAGAGGTTCAGGTAGTGTAGTAGCAGGATGGGATCTAAAACTAAACAAGAAGGTGTAATGTAATGAGTAGAATCGATAGCGAAATACATATTACACCATCAATAATAGATCGTTTAATTGACAACGAGCCAGAGTTAACACAAGAACCTCTGGCTTCGCGTTCACGCAGCCTACAAGAGTTTAAAACAGCTGTAAAACGTGATTTAGAATGGTTGCTCAATACACGTCGAGCAATAAAAATACCTGCTACTCTAAAAGAGTTAACCCATTCTATTGCTAATTATGGACTAGCTGATCTTTCTACTGTAAATGTTAAAAGTGTTAACGAACAACACCGTTTAGAAGAAGAGATAGAACAAGTTATCAGGATATTTGAACCTAGGTTAGAAGATACAATAGTAACCCTTGAGCCTGTGCTAGAAAATGAGCCAGCTTTACATTTTCGTATTGATGCACGACTTAAAATTGAACCTGCACCAGAACCAGTAAGTTTTGATACTGTACTTCGTCTTGATAGTGGACGTTATCTTGTTAAGGAGGACTAGTAAAATTGTTTTCTGAAACCTAATAAGGAGGATTATATGCCACAAGAAAATTTAGTTAAAATAGGGTTCTTTTTTGGTTCAGTAGGTTTAGGGCTAGCTTTACAGAAATTCTTTTTAGCAACTTACGAAGGTGGGGTTGCTCAACTTTATGAAAACTCATATGGCACTATATCTTTTGATGTTACATGGCGTCAGCTTGAGACTAATTACCCAATTAAAATCAATTCTGCAAATTTTCCCCATTCTTTAGATAATATGAGTCTAAATTTAGAATTAATAGGATCTGGGGCAGGTATTTTTACCTCTGGTGTAAAAATGAAAATTTTCTCTGGGAAAAAACCTATTTTTGAAATGGATCGACCATATAATTTGAAAGGGGTATTAGTAAGGGATCTGAAATTTTCTTGTTTATTAAAAAAAGTGGACTCTTCAGAACATTTGAAATCGCAAGGAGGTATACCAGCTTGGGTTATGGCTCGTATGTTAACAGGAGCACCAATTAAAAAAGAATGGCTAAAACATAGCGCTTAACTGTTGATATTTGTAAAAGTTTTAGAGTAACCAAAGTTATTTGCAAAATTAAAGAACTTATTTTTTCTAAGAGGGAGAATGTCCTTTCTCTTATTTAATGGAGGCGGCAAGGAGCACAGCCTAAGGCTGCAATCCTTGATGAAAGCTGATGAGAGATGAACTACTTGGGTACTATGAAAAAGAATTAGCTTTCTTAAGGCAAATGGGAGCAGAATTTGCAGAAAAATACCCTAAAATTGCTACTAGATTGTTGCTTGAATCTGATAAATGTGAAGATCCTCATGTAGAGCGTTTGATTGAAGCCTTTGCTTTTCTAGCAGGGCGTATTCGCTTAAAGCTAGATGATGAATTCCCTGAAGTAACAGAATCTCTTCTTAATGTCCTCTATCCTCATTACTTAACCCCAATTCCATCAATGTCTATTGCTAAGTTTGCTCTTGATCCTGAACAAGGAAAACTAACTACTAGTTACCAAATTGATAAAGGTACAACTCTTTATTCTAGGCCAATTCAAGGCACACCATGCCGGTTTCGCACTTGTTACCCAACTACTTTATGGCCATTAGAAGTATTGTCTGCTGAACTAGGTTCTAATGCTCCTGCTGACTCTCGTGGTCGTTGGAACCAAGCATTTATTAAAATAACTTTACGTTGTCTAAATAATGCTCAACTCTCTGAATTAAAACAGGGTCAAGGTAAAACAGCGCAACCAATAGACCGTTTACGTTTCTTCCTAAATGGTGAAACACAACTAGTTTACCCTCTCTATGAACTTATCTTTAACAATGCTACTAAAATAGAGCTAAGAGCAATACAAGGAAAAAGAATTTTAGGAACTACTCCAAGTGTAATTTCACTTCCTACTAGCAATATACAACCTGTAGGATTTGCTGAAAATGAAGGACTATTACCTTATACATCACGCTCATTTATTGGTTATCGTTTGTTAACAGAATACTTTGCTTTTCCAGAAAAATATCTTTTCTTTGATTTATTAGGAATTGACTTAGCAGCATTGGCCGGTTTTGGTGAGCAATTTGAAATATTTATCTATCTAAAAGATGTTGTTCCACCAACTGCTCGCGTAGACGCTTCAAGCTTTCAACTAGGTTGTACACCTATTATTAACTTATTTCATAAAACTGCTGAACCCATTCAGCTTACACATCAACAATATGAATATCCAGTTATTGCTGATATTCATAGGCAAATGGCTACAGAAATTTATTCAGTAGATGATGTAATAACTGCTGATCCTTATTTACAACAAGCAAGGCATTATCAACCATTTTACTCTTTAAGGCATACTTATAAACAAGAGCAAACAAATACTTTTTGGTATACAACACGCCGTGCTTCACAACGTAAAGACGATCCTGGAACAGAAATCTATATTTCACTTGTAGACCTTGAATTTAATCCTAATGTGCCAGCAGTAGAAACCTTAACTGTATCAGTTACTTGTACTAATCGAGATTTACCAGGAAAACTTCCATTTGGAGGGCGTGAGGGAGATTTTCAAGTAGAAGGTAATGCTCCACTTTCGCGTGTTGTATGTCTAAAAAAACCAACTAACACTTTACGCCCTCCTCTAAGACGTTCAGCCCATTGGCGGTTAATTTCACATTTAAGCTTAAATTATTTATCAATTGTTGATAGTAAAGAAAACTCTGCTGAAGCTTTAAGAGAAATTTTATTACTCTATGATTTTCTTGATTCTCCAGCTACAAGAAAACAAATTTATGGAATTGAAAAAGTAGCTAGCCGTCGAGTTGTACGCCAAATAGGGCCGCGTATTGGTACTGGCTTTGTGCGTGGAATTGAAACTGCTATTGAGTTTAATGAAGACCAATTTATTGGTAGTGGGGTTTTTCTTTTTGCTTCTGTCTTAGAAAGGTTTTTAGCACTTTATGTATCGCTTAACTCTTTTAACCAGTTAAAAATTCAAACCAAACAAAGGGAAGGATGGGTAAAATTATGGCCACCACGTTCAGGCGATCAAATCCTTCTTTAAAACAGCACCTTGCTCAAGAACCATATTGTTTTGACTTCTTTCAAGCAGTAAGGCTTTTAGAAAGAAGTTTCCCTTCTCGCCTTGGTGTTGGACGTGATGCTAGCCCTAAAGATGAAGTAGTACATTTTCATAACCATATTTCACTTGCTTTCCCGCCTAGTCAAATAAATAAGCTTGTTTTTGAAGCAGAAAAACCAACATTAGAAACACCATCTCAAATGTCTGTAGCTTTTATGGGAATGGCTGGTGTAACTGGTGTATTACCAACACCTTACACTGAGTTATTAATTGAACGACGACGCTATAAAGATCAAACTTTAGCAGACTTTTTAGATATATTTAATCATCGATTAATTTCTTTATTTTACAGAGCTTGGGAAAAATATCGTTTTCCGTTAGTTTATGAGCGTGGTAGCGAAGATTATTTTACTTCTTATCTTTTTGACACTATTGGAATGGGTACAAAAGGCTTACAACAAAAGCTTAGCTTTCCTGACAAAGCCTTACTCCTTTATGGTGGGCTTATTGGACAAAAGCCCCATTCTGCTAGTGCATTAGCTGCTATTTTAAGCGACTTTTTCCATATACCAGCCAAAATAGAAGCATTTACTGGACAATGGTTAAAGCTTGATCCTGAAAGCCTTACACAACTTGGAAAAGAAAATAGCACATTAGGCCAAAGTACTTTAGTAGGAAAGAGAGTTTGGGATCAGCAATCTAAGTTTCGTGTGCTTTTTGGGCCATTAGATTTCCAAACATTTAAAGAGTTTTTACCTGTTGGGTCAGCTTACCAACCAACTGTTGATCTAACCCGTTTACTAGTTGGTCAAGAGCTTGATTTTGATGAGCAACTAGTGCTTAAAAGCACAGAAGTACCTGCTTGCAAACTAACAAATAATCAACAGCAAGGAATGCTATTAGGTTGGACAACTTGGCTTAAAACAAAAGACTTTACTTATGATGATGGTCAAGTAGTACTTAGGACAGAGAATTATTTTGTAGTGTAGCCTAGAAAGGGGGGTGGTTATGAATACTAACCTTAAGTCATTAATTGAAAAATTAAATAATACATGCCGAAATGCATTAGAAACTGCAGCAGGGTTATGTTTATCAAAGACTAATTTTGATGTTGATCTAGAGCATTTTTTGATAAAACTCTTGGAAATACAAAACAGTGATTTGATGCGTATTATCCAACATTTTGAGGTTAACATTTCACGACTTAATCGAGATTTAACTGGCTCACTAGAGAAGTTAAAGACTGGAAATAACCGTACTCCAGCACTTTCTTCTAATATACCAAGATTGCTACAAACCGCTTGGTTACTGGCTTCTATTGATTTTGGTGAAGCACAAGTTAGATCTGGTCATATCTTGTTAGCAATGCTTACAGATGAGCGTTTATTAAGACTTGCTCATGAGATTTCCAAGGAATTTGAAGTAATTGTTCCAGAAACTTTGAAAAAAAGCTTTGCTGACATTACAACAGGTTCACTAGAAGAGGTTAAATCTTTTAGCAAAACTAGCACAGAAGGGGCAACTACTGGACAATCAGCTATAGCAGGTAAAACACGCGCATTAGACCAATTTACTATTGATTTAACAGAAAGAGCACGTAAAGGTGATATTGACCCTGTTTTAGGTCGTGATTTTGAGGTAAGGCAAATTATAGATATTCTTATTCGTCGCCGTCAAAATAACCCTATTTTGACAGGTGAAGCTGGTGTAGGTAAAACAGCAGTTGTAGAAGGATTTGCACTTCGTGTTGTAAAAGGTGAAGTACCAGCACCATTAAAGAATGTTGCTATTCGTACACTTGATCTTGGCCTATTACAAGCAGGGGCAGGGGTTAAAGGAGAATTTGAAAACCGCTTAAAATCAGTAATTGAAGAAGTAAAATCTTCTCCACAACCAATTGTGTTATTTATTGATGAAGCCCATACAATGATTGGAGCAGGCGGGCAAGCAGGGCAAAGTGATGCAGCTAATTTACTTAAACCAGCTTTAGCTCGTGGAGAACTGCGAACTATTGCTGCTACTACTTGGGCAGAATATAAAAAATACTTTGAAAAAGATGCAGCTCTAGCTAGACGCTTCCAAGTAGTTAAAATTGAAGAGCCAAACGAAGAACAAGCTATTGCTATGATGAGAGGATTAGTAGAAAAACTAGAGCGTCATCATAATGTAAGAATTTTAGATGAAGCTGTTATTAGTGCTGTAAAACTTTCTCACCGCTATATAACTGGCCGTCAATTACCTGATAAATGTGTTAGCGTACTTGATACAGCTTGTGCTCGTGTAGCCATTGGTCAAGTAGCTATTCCTCCAGCATTAGAAGGAGTACAACACCAACTTGATGAACTTAATACAGAGCTTGAAACCTTAAAACGTGAAACCTTAACAGGTGCAAATCATGAAAAACGTATTAGTGAAATCACTAAAGAAACCACAAAGGTTGAAGCTGAACTAGCAGAGTTAAAAGGTCAATGGGAAAAAGAAACCTCATTAATTAATCAGATTCGAGCAGTACGCCTAGATTTGGAAGGACAACCAACCAAAGATAGTGAGCCAAAAA
>Ga0075163_10001900_pt1 | contig 28247 bp, 21 predicted proteins | sample JI1023141ADNA_FD_71478 | JGI IMG/M metagenome (GOLD analysis project Ga0075163, IMG submission 71478) | Wastewater effluent complex algal communities from Wisconsin, to seasonally profile nutrient transformation and Carbon sequestration -... | ecosystem: Engineered > WWTP > Effluent > Algae...
ACCATAACTTTTCGCCATGCAATTTCCATTTGAACCAAAAATATTTGGCTTTCCCATCGACACGCATTTCCTATTTGAAACCTTGGGTATGGTGATTGGCTTCAGGTATTATCTTCATCTAAGAAAAAAAAGCAATGACACAATCAGTGACTACAACCGTATTATGATCTTGGTCGGCGCTGGTTTGGGTGCTTTTGTTTTTTCTCGATTAGTAGGTGCTTTGGAAAATCCTGAACGCTGGTTCGCAAGTGAAAATATGCTCATCTATTTTTTTACCAATAAGACCATCGTTGGGGGATTGACAGGTGGACTCATCGGTGTAGAAACGATGAAAAAAATAATCGGCGAAAAAAAATCATCCGGTGATTTACTAGTATTTCCCATTTGTTTGGCCATGATCATTGGAAGAATTGGTTGTTTTATGCAAGGACTTCAAGAAGAGACATATGGAATTGCGACTGAACTGCCATGGGGTATCGACCTCGGCGATGGACTAAGAAGACACCCTGTGACACTTTATGAAATTTTGTGGCTTGCCTTGTTTATGTTGCTGCTTAGAATTGTGATCAATAAAACTGCATTGCGGTCTGGTATACAATTCAAATACTTCATGATTTTTTACTTGACCTTTCGTTTCTTAATCGATTTTATCAAACCAGTTTATCAATATTCAATAGGTATAAGCGCTATTCAGATTACCTGCATTGCTGTGCTGCTCTATTATTCCAGAACAATTTATCAGACCCTTTTCAATCGTCAATTGATATATGAAAAAAACGGATAACTATATCTACTACGACCATACGACCAGTTTGTGTAACTTTTGTCTTACGCGCATCAGTGCCAAGATAATCTTTGAGAACGGTGGTGTATATATGACAAAAACTTGTAAGTCGCATGGCGACCAAAAGGTGTTGATTGCAACTGACATCGAGTACTACAAAAAAATCAGGAACTTCAATAAAGCTTCAGAATATCCAAACATCACTCAAACAGAAACAGTTCATGGTTGTCCTCTGGATTGTGGACTCTGCCCTGATCATGAGCAGCATTCATGTCTTACATTGATAGAAGTTACTGACCGCTGCAACCTAACTTGTCCAACGTGTTATGCATCATCATCGCCACATCATGGAAGACATCGGACACTTGAAGAGATAGAAAAAATGCTTGACATCATCGTGGCAAGTGAAATAGAGCCAGATGTCGTTCAGATCAGCGGAGGCGAGCCTACAATTCACCCCGACTTTTTTGCCATACTGGATATGGCGAAAAAAAGACCGATAAGGCATTTGATGGTCAACACGAACGGCATTCGAATTGCGAACGATCCTGGTTTCGCGGAAAGGCTTGCAACGTATGCGCCAGATTTCGAGATTTATCTTCAATTCGACTCGTTTAAACCTGAAGCTCTGCGGAGTCTGAGAGGAAGCGATCTTACATCAATACGCATGAAGGCACTGGAGCAACTCAATCGTTTGAATCTTTCCACGACATTGGTAGTTACGTTGCAGAAAGGATTGAATGATGATGAAATCGGCAAGGTGATTGAATTTGCACTGAAGCAGAAATGCGTTAGAGGTGTCACATTTCAGCCCACACAAGTGAGCGGAAGATTAGAACATTTCGATCCAGCGACAAATCGTCTGACGAATACTGAGGTGAGGCAAGCCATATTAGATCAAACTAATATTTTCCAATCAGATGATCTCATTCCAGTGCCTTGTAATCCCGATGCATTAGTGATGGCTTATGCATTAAAGTACGATGGAGAAGTTCATGCCCTCACCCATTTGATCAATCCGGAAGAACTATTACAAAACTCAAGAAATACAATTGTGTATGAACAAGACCAGCGACTACATCAACACGTATTGAAGATGTTCAGCACAGGCATTTCACCGGAAAAGGCTGGTGAAACTGTAAACTCATTGTTGTGCTGTTTACCAGAAGTGATAGCGCCTTCACTTTCATATGATAATTTGTTTCGCATTATCATCATGAATTTTATGGATGCGTATGACTTTGATGTAAGAGCGATAAAAAAATCATGCGTGCACATTGTGCATCCTGATGGTCGCATCATACCATTTGAGACCATGAATTTGTTTTATCGCGAAAGTGTCAATAGTTTCGTAAGAACAGATAATTGAACAACAAAAAATCCGTGATAACATGAACGTACGTATTCTAGGATTTAACGCCGCTGCTCTTGCTCTCTACTACATACTCATTTTCGGTATGTATCATGAATCACGAGATCAACTCGCTTTTGTAATATTCCTTGCAATGGCCATGGTGATACACCTACTGGTTGTCGCGTCCATGTCGGTGTTCCACTATTCAAAAGGCAATCGTGAGACAGGAGGCACTTACCTTCTGAGTTTTGCCTTGGTGCTTGTCATAGGATTTTCTTTGTGCACTTTAAGCGCATGAACCATCAGAACATCATTGTTTTACTCGACCTCAGAATTGGCTGCTATGCCGCTATTGAAATCCCAATAAGCGAACCTATTCCATAAGTAATAGCAGCGGCAATAAGACCAAATATCACTTGCCTCATGCCGGAATACCAAACATTTTTTCCGGTAAACAACGTGATTGAAGCACCAATCAAAAACAGTCCGCAAGCACTTAACGATGCACTCCAGATTACTGCGTTTAGTCCTCCTGAAAAGAAGAAAGGAACAACAGGAATCACAGCACCGAGTGCGAAAAGAAAAAATGAAGTCACAGCAGCTTCCATCGCAGAATTTTTAAGGTCGCTTGGATTAATCCCCAATTCTTCCTTTACTAAAATTTCATGCGCATCATCTTTTCTTGACATGATATCATGAGCCATCGTTCGCGACTGTTCCTCAGGTATACCTTTAGAAATATAAATCAAAGCAAGTTCCTTCTCTTCACCCTCTGGATTTGATTCCAACTCTTCCATTTCCAACTGCATTTGGTTTTCGTAGAGTTCCTGAGAACTTTTTACTGAAATCCATTCACCAAGAGCCATAGACAAGGCTCCTGCGAGCAAACCAGCCAATCCCGCAAGTAGCACTTCTTGCTGACCACTTGATGCACCCGCGATACCCATCACTAAACTAAAATTTGAAACCAGACCGTCGTTGCCTCCCAAAACAGCAGCTCGCAATGCGTTACCACCGACAGATCGATGACGCTTCTCAAATCTCGCAAGGTTTGAACCTGAAACATTTTTATTCCCATTCAAAATATTTTTGAGAATGGTAACATGGGCAGTATCCGACAATGAAGACTTCGATTGTGATTTATTTCGTTCACGAATGAGGGACGCAGAGATACTCTTTTCTGTATCCAATAGAACACCAAGCACGTAGTCATAACCAATTACTTTCCCGATAAAAGCAAGCGTTCTGGCGCGACCAGACGGACCTGGAAGTTGAGCAATAGAGATTGCATTTTTTGTGGCAAATGCCTCTGCATGTCCCTTTTCAATCTCACTCATTTGAGTGAAAACATGTTTAACATTCGTGTCTTCTTCGTGCGCGGCCAGAATACCGTATAGAAAACTTGCGTCGATTTCTGTTTGAATGTTTTTGAGAGAGATCATATCTTGATGTGCATTTGGGAGTCAATAATTCTTCCAATATAGCGCCATAGTCCAAAAGCTGCTATGATCTTCATTAGGTACATTGAGAAAACATACTTTAACTCAATACACGCAATCAAACACCAGTAACTGAATCATCCTTGAGATCAAAAAATACTTAGTTGTTGGTTTCAATTAAATCAATGGATCAAACAAAAGCATAGATCAAAGGCACCAAGAACATGATGCACAATAACCAAGCATTGCAAACATAAAAATGACATCACATCGAATGCTAAAACTTTGTCTTACGCTACACGAAGCGCATTGACAACCTTCTCCTTAAGCAACGCCTTCTCAACCACTTCGTACATTTCCGTCACATAATGGAATTTGAGTCCTTTGAGATAACGTTCATTGATCTCTTCAACATCTTTTCTATTCCTTTCAGAGATAATAATTTCTTTGATGCCCGCTCGTTTCGCCGCGAGAATTTTTTCTTTAATTCCACCAACGGGAAGCACCTTTCCGCGCAAAGTAATCTCACCGGTCATCGCCAAAAACTTCTTCACCTTTCTCTGCGTGAACGCAGAAGCAAGCGCAGTGAGTAAAGTGATACCAGCAGAAGGACCATCCTTAGGCACGGCGCCTTGAGGCACGTGAATGTGAACATTCCATTTGTCAAATATTTCTTGTTCGATGCCCAACAGATCTGAGTGCGCCTTAAGATACTCCAATGCAATGACAGCACTTTCTTTCATCACATCGCCAAGATTTCCAGTTAACGTTAATTTACCAGTGCCCTTAGTCAAAGATGTTTCGATGAAAAGTATGTCGCCACCCGTTGGGGTCCAGGCAAGGCCGGTTACAACACCTGCGGTGTCATTATCCGCGTATTTGTCCTTTTCATAGGATGGACCAAGTACTTTGAGCACTTCTTCCGCAGTAATTTCTGCTGTATATTTTTCTTCAAGTGCAATTTGTTTTGCTCTGTTGCGAACAAGTTTACCTATTCTTTTTTCAAGACTCCTCACGCCACTTTCATTGGTATACTCTTCAACCAGTTTCACAAGAATTTCATCTTTGAATTTGATCTGTGTTTCGAGGATACCATTTTCACGAAGTTGCTTAGGAACAAGGTGTCGTTTGGCGATCTCAAGTTTTTCTTCAACAGTATAGCCAGTGACTTCGATAATTTCGAGACGATCGCGTAAAGCAGGTTGAATTGTCGCCAATGAATTGCTCGTAGCAATGAACATCACCTTCGACAAATCGTAATCCAATTCTACGTAGTTATCGTAGAAAGCGTGGTTCTGTTCTGGGTCAAGAACTTCGAGTAATGCACTTGAAGGGTCGCCGTGAACACCTTGACCAACCTTATCAATTTCGTCGAGCACAAACAATGGGTTTGAAGTTCCAGCCTTTTTCAAAGATTGGAGAATTCGTCCAGGCATGGCACCGATGTAAGTTTTTCTGTGCCCGCGTATTTCAGCCTCATCATGCAATCCACCAAGTGCCATTCGCACATATTTTCTGCCCAATGCTTCTGCTATTGATTTTCCCAAAGATGTTTTACCAACGCCAGGAGGGCCATAGAGACAAATAATTGGCGCTTTCATATCGCCTTTAATCTTGAGTACAGCGAGATGTTCGATAATTCTTTCCTTCACTTTTTCAAGACCGAAATGATCGCGATCCAAAACAGCTTTCGCATGTTTGAGATCGAAATTATCGTCGCTGTATTCGTTCCAAGGAAGATCCAACAAAGTATCCACATAGTTGGCCTGAACACTGTATTCACCGGCCTGCGGATTCATACGCTCCAATTTGGAGATTTCTTTATTGAATGCTTTCGCTACATTCTCAGGCCATTGTTTCGCAGTGGCGCGCTTCTTCTTCTCCTCAATCTCTTCCTTCATAGGATTTGCACCTAGCTCATCCTGTATCTGTTTCATCTGTTGATGAAGGAAATATTCACGTTGTTGTTTGGAGATGTCAGTATGAACTTTTTTCTGAATCTCATTCTTCATCTCTAGCATCTGAAGCTCCTTATTAAGCAGCTCCATCACTTTTTTCGCGCGCTCTTCGAGATCAGCAACATCAAGCAATGCCTGCTTTTCAGCAGTGCTTACCTTCATATTGGAAGAAATGAAATTCGTTAGAAAGCTCAAGCCGTTGATGTTCTTGATCGCCAGCGCAGCTTCATTAGGAATATCCGGAGTGAGCTGAACAATTTTCAGAGCAACTTCTTTCAAGGATTCGAAAAGCGCTTGTTGTTCCTTCTTCTTATCGTTTCTATTTGTTTCTGGAAAATCCACCACCTGCGCTGTGAAGTATGGATCACTGCTGACCATACCTTTTATCTCGAATCGTTTTTTTCCTTGAAGAATTACAGTTGTGCTGCCATCAGGCATTTTCAGCATGCGCATGATAGAAGCCTGGGTTCCGATTTTATGAAGGTCCGTGAATTGCGGCTCATCCAAATCAGGATTCACTTGCGCAACCACACCAACTGTTTTGTTGCCTTTGTTGGCTTCTTGCACAAGTTTGATACTTTTATCACGACCGACTGTAATTGGTATAACCACACCAGGGAATAAAACTGTATTCCGCAATGGCAGAATTGGCAGCACTTCCGGCGTATGGACTTTGTCCATTTGTTCTTCGTCTTCTGCTGAAATCAGCGGTATATATTCATGATCAGGAATCTCCTCATCACTCAGATAATTTTCTATTTCGTCACTCATGGGAGTTTGTTTTGGCGGTAATTCCGCATTTTTATTTTTTCATCGGCAGAGGCATTCATCCAATACCGTGGTTCGGCGCGAAATGTCAATCAATATGCCACCAGCCTATTCCTGACTTTGTGGCGGTTCTCTTCGTTGAGGCGCGGTGTTATTGAACACTTCTGTCAGCATATGCGACATGGCGGGTGACAATTTGATGCCGCGACGTTCATAGACACGCATTGCAGTTTCCAGCGCCTTGCCTATCTCATACTCTTGAAATCCTTCGCTTCCACCCCATGTGAATGAAGGAATGTGTTTAGGAGGAAAACTTCCACCAAAAATATTCGCACAAACACCAACAACGGTTCCTGTATTGAACATTGTGTTGATGCCACATTTGCTGTGATCACCCATCAATAGCCCACAGAATGTCAAGCCGGTATCGGCATAACCATTGTGTGCGTAGCTCCAGGTTCGCACCTTGCCATAGTTGTTCTTCAAATTCGAAGTATTGGTATCCGCTCCAAGATTGCACCACTCACCTAAAACAGTGTTGCCAATAAATCCATCATGGGCTTTATTAGAGTATCCCATGATAACAGAATTGGATACTTCTCCACCTACTTTGCAATGCGGACCAATGGTAGTTGGGCCATAAATCTTGGAAGCCATTTTTAAGGTAGAATGTTCGCCGAGATAAAAAGGTCCGCGAACATGAGAACCCTCCATCACCTCTGAATCGGCATCGATATAAATCGGCCCATCCATAGTATTGAAAGTGGAGGCATAAACTTTAGCTCCAGGCGCCACATACAATAGTTCTTGGGGACCAATGATCATGTTTGACTCATGGAGGCGATCTGATGTTCGGCCAGCTATCATTAATTCAAAATCCAATTTGAGCGCTGCGCCGTTTTGCGTGAAAAGGTCAGTAACAGCTTCCAATAACAACGGGGTGCCATCATAACTAACAATAGTTTCAGATCCATCAGCCGATTCACGCATGGCTAAAGTTGTTTCATTGTGCTTGAGCGTTTGATTCACCTCAAGTTTTTTTATTGCGGCTATTACTTGAGCATCTGGAATTAATCTTGCGTTTATTCTGAGCGCATCCGCGCTCGTGCAATCGGGAAAAAGTTCACGGAGGTATAATCTTGTTTCGTGGAAAACGTCAGCATCAAATAGTCGCTGATACTTCTCTGAAATTTTTAAAATACCAATGCGAAGATCTGCAACCGGACGCGTGTAAACCAGCGGTAAAAAGTGACTCCACTTTTTATCTTCAAAAAGGACAATTTGCATTTGAAAGTTATTGATCAGTCAAAGATAGAAGAATACACAAATGCAAATCAGAATGAACAAGAATATCTATGCACTCAGGCTAAATCAAGAACAATAATCTTGTTTGGCAATCACAATATGCAATGCCACTATTAGAAAGAGAAACACAAATTGACAATAAATTATTCTATTCGTGCATTACACACCTAGACACTTTCTGAAGCCTCTAATTACTTCATCAACCTCTTCTTGTTTCATTGGCACATATAGAGGAATGATGATGCTGTTGTCGCAAGCGTCTTCTGTTGCCGGAAGTGACAAGCCATTGCAAAAATCAAGGTAAGCCGTTTCGCGATGGGAAGTCATCACACCTCGGCGAGACGCGATTCCGATATCAAGCAAAGCTTGCATCAGGTCGTTTCTTTTTATTGGAGAATTTTCCTTCAGGTAAATGCTGAACGACTGCCAGTTTGTGAAAGATCCTTGAGGCTCTTTTGGCAATCTGATAAAAGGAATATCTGCGAATGCAGTGAGGTACTGTTCGGCAATTTTTCTTCTTTCGGAAATAATCCAATCGAGTTTTTCCAGTTGACGAATACCAACTGCCGCTTGGATATCAGTCATTCGATAATTGTACGCTACTTCGACATGATCTTCAAAGATTACTTTGCTACTTCCATGACGAACGCCGGCATTGACACTCATACCATGCTGACGCAAAAGCTTCATTCTTGAAGCAAATGCTTCATTGTTGGTTGTTACCATACCACCATCGCCGGTGCTGATAACCTTGCGAGGATGAAATGAAAAACAAACGAGATCAGAATGTGATCCGATCTTTTTTCCATTGTAAGAACAGCCTGCGGCACATGCCGCATCTTCAATCAATATTAATTTATGCTTGTCGCAAAGCGCTCTGAAAGCATCGATGTCGGCAGGCATGCCAATCTGATGCACGAGAAGAATAGCCTTTGTTTTCGGAGTAATTCTTTTCTCCACATCGATCACATCCAAGTTGTATGTTGAAGGATCAACTTCAGCAAACACCGGTTTCGCTCCGACATACATGATACTATTCGCCGTAGCGATATAGCTCATGCTGGGACAAATCACCTCATCATTTGCACCAATGCCGGCAACGATCATTGCAAGATGCAAACCCGTTGTACAATTACTCACTGCCACTGCATAAGATGCGCCTGTGTAAGCAGCAAACTTTTCTTCGAATTCTTGAACACGCGGACCCTGTGTGATCCAACCCGTCATGATAGTATCATAAGCTGCTTGAGCATCTTCAGAGGTAAGATATGGCTTTGCAATAGGGATCATTGGCAAAAATTAAAGTCAAAAGTGATTTAAAAATTATCTTCCAATTCCAACGTATTTGAGACCGGCGGCTTCAACCTTTTTTCTGTCGAGGCTATTTCTTCCATCAACTACAATCTTGACACCAGAGTCTGCAAGTTTTGCGAAGTCAACATTGCCATATTGTTTGTGCATAGTCACCAAAAAAACAGCCTCCGCTCCTGAGTTGTAGATATCCCCAGCAGGTGCAAAACCTTTTCTGCTGAGTTCTTCTGCCGAAAATTCCGTGTCATGAACAGAAACTTCATACCCTTGATTTTTGAGCGCTTCATTGAGCAAATACGTTGTACTGAAAGTATCTTCCTTGATATTTGGACGAAAACTCAGTCCAAGAATTAGCGCTGATTTTTTCTGTACCGTTGAATTGACGAGTGATACCGAATGTTCGGCCATCTCGTCATTGATCACGCGACTTTCCGAAGCAAGAATAAAATTGAGTCCTGCCTGACGAAAATTATTGATGAGGAAATATGGGTAAACAGGCGTGCAATGACCACCAACGCCAATACCCGGCTGAAGCAAATGCGCCTCACCATCGGTGTTGATCATTGGAATCAAATCAGCGAAGTTGACACCTATTTTATTTGCAAACTGTGCAAGTTGATTTGATAGCGCGATATTCACATCACGGTATGCCATACCTGCAAGCTTCACCATTTCTGCGGCTTCAATACTATCTACGAGATGAATGAGACTTTTGTCAAAAAACCATTGGTAGATTTCATATGCCTTCTCGGTAGCTTCTTTTGATACACCACCAATCACTTTTGGAGTGCGGAGAAGTTGTTCGAGCATTGTGCCGCTTTTGATTCTTTCAGGACTGTGAACCAGCAAAAAGTCAGCGCCGTGTTTTTTGCCCATCGACTCAATAGCCGGAACAACAGTATTTCTGCCATATCCAACTGGGATTGATGTTTCAATTACAATGAGCACATTCTTTTCAAAATGTGGTGCAAGTTTTTTGAAACAATCAAGAAAAGGTTCATCGAGGATGTTCTTTTGTTTGTCAACCAACAGTGGTATAGCAACTATTACAGCATCGCTTCCTTTGATACCACCGAAATCATTTGTGATTTCGAGTTTGCCAGATCCGAACGACTTGATTAAAACATCCGCCAGATCAGGCTCGTTGGTTTCATAAGATCCCGATTCGAAAATTTTCTTCAAATCAGGATTGATGTCGACAGCAGTAACCTGAATATCGTATTTCAAAATATTGGCAACAACAGCCTGACCGATTTTGCCAAAACCTACAACACTAATTTTTTTCATAATTCTCTTTATACCATTTTAAAGTATTATAAACACCTTCCGCAAGGTTCACTTTCGGCTGCCATCCATACCAATCGCGGAGTTTGTTGACCTTAGGATATCTCACGCGGATTTCTGTGAAATCCATTGGCACAAAATCTATTTTTGAAACTGACTTTTCTCCTTCCAATCTTTCAGATGCTCGAAGAACTTCTTCTCCCAAGCTAACAGTAGTTGCAACAGCCCAAGGATTACCAACATTAAAACACTCCGGTCCGCGGTGTGATTTATTGAAAACCGCCATCAGCGCGTCAACAAAGTCCGTGATATAGCACCAAGATCTGATGGCCATTCCACTTCCTTCGATACGCAAATCTTTTTTCTCGAGTATGTTCTTGCAGAAGTTCGCAATCGCACCTTCACCAATCTGACGCGGTCCGTAAACGTTGAAAGGACGAATAACCGTGGCATCCCAGTGATACTCTTCCGCATAGCGAAAAATGAGTTGTTCACCACCGATTTTGCTACCGGCATAGCACCAGCGTTTATCCTGAGGAGGACCAATACGTTGGTATGACTCTTCATCGACCTCGACAGCATCAGTGCCAAAAGTTTCGCTCGTACTCATATCAAAAATTCTTTTGATATTTAGTTCTGTCATGCATTCAAGCACGTTGTACGTACCGATAAGATTTACCTTCAGAGTTTTCGCAGGGAAGTTGTAATAGTTGCTTACACCGGCGATAGCAGCCATGTGAAATACCATTTCGCAACCTTGCATTGCTTTCGACAAACTCTCTTTATCTAGAATGTCTCCTTGCGTAAAAGTGACTGAAGGATGGTCAAGGATGTCGGAATATTTTATCGCGTTTCGATGAAGATTGTCGAAAATATGGACTTGATGTCCTTCGGCAACCAATCTTTCGGTGAGATGCGAGCCGATAAATCCTGCTCCGCCTGTAACTAAAACTTTCATACTGATTAAGAATGCCGCTAAAAATGCGGCGCGGCGAATTTAGCACCGATCTGATCTTCGGAGGATAACTTTAGAGTATGATTTCGTGGAAAATCGGCATGAATCAGCTTCTTTCTGCAACGCTGATCACAACTATACCTGCCAAAATAAGGGCCAGGCCGACATAATGTGATATACCGATTCTTTCGCTAAATAGAAAATAGCCCATAACGAGAGTAAACATAAAGTTCACCCCAGTGGCTACAGGATTGACCAATGAAATTTTTGCAATGCTGAGCGCTTTGATCAACACCAATGAAGAAATAAAAACCACGGCGAAACCAGCAATAACACGAAATCGGAAAAGGAAAAACAAATATTCCTTCATTCCCGTAAGGGAAGCTGTTTTCAATTCAGTTTTAATAAGTGCCGCTCCGCTGACATTCAATGCAGCGTACAAAACACTATACAATACGACGGGTAAAAAACTCACTTTAAAATTACTTTTATCTATGGTTAATTAATCAATTGAAACTCCAACTCTTCAGTTGCACAACGCTCAATTTTCTTCTAAAAAACTTTACATATCGGCTCAATTAACGGCAATATTGAGTAGCTTGCCAATATTGATTCCTAAAATATTGTTCAACTTTTCGGGTGCAATTTCTCCTAAAATATTTTTTATGTCTTGCAGCGATTCTGAAATAGAAACTTCTGGGAAATCCGATCCCCAGATCATTCTTCTATCATAGTGATGACATAGCCACTTGATGTCAGAGGCAATGCTAGTGTTCTTGTATTTCGACACAGTCATAGAAAGATCGATATAAACATGATGCAGATCACGGCATAGTTCTGCTATTTGCAAGATCTGTGTGCCACCGCCGTGCATAATCACCAATTGCGATCTTTCAATTTTTTTCGCTAAATCAAAAAAGTAAGTCGCTGTGTTAACTGCAGAAGCAATATTTCTATCGTGCAACAAACCACAAACCCCAATCAGCATGGGTGTGTTTAATTTATCATTGGCTTCAATTACCGCAATAAAACGTTCATCCAGCGGATGGTATTTACCGAATCTATTGTGGAATTTCACCATTGTTTTCGGCACTTCTGAAAAGTCTCTTACAAAAGCATCTGCTGCGTCCTTAGGATTGGCGTAATCAGCCGGATTAAAAGTACAAGCAGAAAACATTGACCTTTCGTCTCGGATGATAGCCTTTTGTTCAGTATTAGAAATTAATCCAGGCAAGGGCACTACTATGGCCAAATCAATTCCGGCTTCCTCGATATTCGATTTTAATCTTGCAAAAGATGCATCATGCGGTGTGTGATACCATTTGCCATCAGCAGAGATATGTACATTGGCATCAATGATCATTTCATATCAAAATTTAAAGATTGATATGCATTTTCTGCAACTTCAATTGCATGATTTCTATTTTCACCTTGAGTGACAACAAATCCAGGGCGATTGGCGCCGTGATCCATGGCGTGAACAACAGTGCCAGGATTCATGGTAAAACCAATATCGATTACACCCGGAATATTTTTCGCTTCCTCGATACCGGATACAGATTGAAAAATGCCATCAGGGGCATTAAAAAATTTGTAGCAGGCCCCACGCGAAAAGCGTGCAGAAGGATCTATTTCTTCACCCAATAAAATTTGAGTTAGTGCTTGCGGCATAGAAACACCACTTACAGATTCTACAATGGCGCCGAAAATATGCCCACCACCAGGACGTCCCGCCATTTCTATCATTTTCACTCCTTGCGGCGTGACCATGCACTCTGCGTGCAATGCACCAGAAACAAAACCCATGGCTTTACCCGCAGCCGAAACAAGAGCATCAATCTCCTTTAAGACCACATCGGGCAATGCAGCTTCATAATTTATCTGAACCGTTACACGATAATTTTCATGACGTTGCAATTCTTTATCTGCTTTGGCAAGAATGTAAGCTTTTCCATCTTTGAATAAACCTTCAATACTCACCTCAACACCATCCATAAATTCTTCAACGATGTATCGATTGCCGCGGGCGTTGTCCATGGCAAATTTTGTAGCAAATGCAATATCTGCCTCCGAATTCACTTTGCTGACACCTCTGCTGCCCCACATCATACAAGGTTTGACAATACAAGGAAATCCAATTTTGCGAACAGCCGCAGCGATTTCTTCCGCGTTGCTACACACAAAAAATTCTGGTTGTTTTACACCGTGTTCTTTCCAACGTTGGCGCATAAATCCTTTGTCAGTGAAATATTTCACCTCCTCTGGATCGTAGCATTTCAAGCCACGCTTTTTGTTCGCATAAACTGCTGGCAATACGCCAGCGTCGTTAAGAGCGAGTACTACATCAGCATTAATTTCATCAGCATAACGGCCAACACCTTCAACATCGGAAATGTTCACCGCAGCAGAACCATTGGCAAAAGGAAATGCAGGGGCATTCGGATTCATATCAACGCAAAACACCTCGTACCCGAGTTCCTGAATTTTCTGGATGGATCGCACCATGAGCACACCACCGCCAAGCTGAAGTACGCGTCTACCCATTGATCAATACTTCTATTGATTAGTAGGCATTCAACATTTCGATGACGTAATGAACTTGTTCATCAGTCAACTCAGCGTACATCGGCAATGACAAACAATGAGCCGCCAAATATTCAGCATTCGGGCAATCACCTTTTTTGTAATTCAGGTGAGCATAAGCCTTCTGCAGATGGCATGGCACTGGGTAGTGAAGAGCTGGGAAAATATTTTTTTCGTTGAGATATTTTGTCAAATGATCTCTGTCTTCAGTTGTAACAACAAACAAGTGATAGATACTGTCTGCCCATTCAGGCTGATGCTGTAATTTGATCTTCGGATTGTTGATATGAGCTCTGTAAAGTTGAGCGATCTGACGACGGCGATTATTCCAACCTTCGAGATATTTTATTTTGATAGACAATGACGCACCTTCGAGTCCACCCATGCGATAGTTATAGCCTATTTCGTCGTGGTAGTATCTTACCATAGATCCATGGTTGCGCAATGAGTGCAAGTGTTTTGTGTATGCTTCACTGTTTGTGGTAATACCACCAGCTTCACCGCAAGCGCCAAGGTTTTTGCCAGGATAAAAGCTAAAACATGCCATTTCGCCGAACACACCTACAGTTGTGCCTTTGTAACGAGCGCCCTGCGCCTGTGCTGCATCTTCTACCAGAAATAGATTGTGCTTTTTACAGATGGCAACAACACCTTCAATGTCGAAAGGTTGACCATAGAGGTGAACCCCAATGATAGCTTTAGTGCGCGAAGTGATCTTTTCTTCAATTTTCGTCACGTCAATCTGCCAAGTATCGGAAGTACAGTCGACGAAAACTGGTGTTGCACCTGCGTGAGAGACACCCCAAGCAGTGGCAATAAAAGTATCAGCAGGTATGATCACCTCATCACCATGACCGATTCCCAAGGCGAGCATTGCAAGATGCAAAGCCGTAGTACCGTTGTTTACGCCAATAGCGAATTTGGCACCGGTGTAATCGGCGAAGTGTTTTTCAAACTCTTCAACGAAAGGGCCACCAGAGAAAGCCGTTTTTTCATATACGCGTTCGAAGGCTGAAAATATTTCATCCTTGATTTGATCATGTTGGCCTTTGAGGTCCAGGCATGGAATGCGTTGCATCACTTGAGTAGTATCAGACATGTTATAATTTGGTTTAAGCCTTCCGCCATTATTACCCGACTGGAAAAGGCGGCGCAAGATACTTCAAGATCGGCGAGCGACCATAGGAGAAATAAGACCAAATAAAAGTGAGGGATTAGCGAATTATCGTCAATGTGCCCTTCAGCGTTTGTGCTTCGAATGAATTATCGAATTTGAAGTTACAGAGGTATGTGTAAACACCGTCTGGCACAAAGTACTCACCGAGTCTGTGATTGCCTGTCCATGCATCTTTCGGCTCATCAGCGCGCCACACAACATCTCCATATCGGTTAAAAACTAGCAATTCGAAATCTTTGTCCGACAAATTTTCACCTTTGATCATGAATACATCGTTGAGTCCATCATTGTCGGGAGAAAACGCATTCGGGATGTAAATTGTATTTGGTGGCAGGGCGTAGATGATGTAAAACATTGAGTCGCGGCAGCCATTTTCTGTGTCGATGGCTATTAGCTCCATTTCATATTCACCAGCATTGAGAAAAGTAAAGTCCGGCGTAAGTTCTTCACTCACCAATTCACCATCAAGATGCCATTCATACGTATCCGCATTTAGCGACTCATTCTCAGTAATGACTTCAAAAGGAATATTGGCAATGTAAGGAGTCGGCGTAAATGCCGCCTCAGTGTGGTTTATGAATCCAACTTGAAAAGTTTGTTCATATTCACAGCCATTCAGGTCTGTAATTAAAAGAGTGTGCAAGGTGCTATCCACTTCGAATCCGGGACCGGTATAGAAGTCATCATCAATTTCAATCACATATGGCGCCGCTCCGCCTTCCGGCTCCACATTTAACACTTGACCAGGCGATTCGCAGATAACAGTTTGTGTAGATAGCACAGCAGTTATATCAGAATCCTGGAACTCTAAAGAAACAGTTTGAGTGAAAAGACAGCCATCGGCATCAACAACTTCAATTTCATATTCACCTCCTGCAAGTCCAAGAAACTCTCCATTGAGAGCAATATTTCCATTACTTGATATTGAAAAAGGCGTTTGAGCATTTGCCACATCCGAAACCAAAATTGATCCAGGTGTCAAACAAATTGGGTCAAGTGCAGTAACCGTTGCAGCAACGCTGCCATCATCGTAAATCAAGTCTAGGAGACTTTCACCTTCGCAACCATTATCATCACGCACGATGACCTCATAATTCCCAGCATTCAACTCATCAAAAATTCCATCCGCCTCAGGCACCGCATTCAAAAAATACGACACAACTCCAATTTCATTTGTAACATCTGTAACCTCAATAGAGCCTTCCAAAGCGCAATATGGATTTGTCGATTCGATTATCAAGTCAAGGTTATAAGATTCATCTGCCACGGTCACAGTAGTGATAAGTGAACAGCCAATCTGATCGACGATCGACAACTCATAATCACCTGCTGGCAAATCAATCACATCATCAGCAAGAATATCGACATTGTCTAGACTAATTGTGTATGGCCCGAAACCACCATTTACCTGTGAGATAATCACAGTTCCGTCAATAGCACATACAGCGGGTGTCACAAAAGTCAGATAGTCCACATCTGCAGCTTCTGCAAATACAGTAACTTCATCGGTGTCTGTGCACAGACCGATCGTGGCGGTAACTGTATAGGTCGTTGTGACTATGGGACTAGCAGTAGGCGACTGAATATTACCATCATCTAGTGTAGCTGCAGGCGACCATGAATAGCTATCGCCACCGCTGGCAGTGATAACAGCGCTCAAACCTTGACAAATTGTGATGTCTGAAGATGCTTGCGCGTTTACGATAATCTCTTCAACATGAATAGTATCAGTGCAAGTGACTGTTCCATCGGAAACTTCTACGTAATAAGTTCCAGCGCCATTAGCAGTGAAAGTAGTTCCCACTGAATTATCCTGCCACAAATAGCTTATGGCACCGGCGGCGGTTGCATCAAGTATAAGCTGATCACCCTCGCAAATCTCCGCATCTGGACCAAGCACATTTCCAAATGGACAATCATTTGAGCAACCAGAGGTTGCCAAGAAACAAGTAGAATTTTCATTAGGAAAAAAATATTCTACCAAAGCCATATTCACAGGATCAATTCCACCATTTGACCAAGGTTCGCTGCCATCGTACCATACATTGATATCGCCCATGCCAGTGATAGAGCCATTTAGAGTATTGCCCGGAATATCTGCCCCTGTAAAAAAGTAACCGAAATTTTCACAAACTGATACATCAGGAATAGCGCCATTTATCACAGCATCAGCTTGCAGTTGATTGGCAACAGGTAGACCATCAAGACCTTTATAAGCGGCTCCGATAATGTCAATACAACCTCCAAGGTTAGCTATCCAACCTCCACCAGTTGGCAAACCAGATGAACCAATTGCATCAGTAGCATTCACTGTAACCGGCAAGCCAGTAATAGCAGATATCATTGAAGCCGCGCCCTGTGATGATGCAGTGCAACAGCTCACTTCATAGTTGTAATAAACTTTGCCGCCATCGGCGATAAAGGCACCAACCTGCGGCGAGAGTGCAGAAAAATCGTATGGCCCAAAAAAACATAACCAGTGATAGCCATTCGGATCAACACAAGCAGAAGAAATTAATGGAAATACGTTGAGGTTGGTCGTGCTCACAGTTACTGTATGACCAAGAGCCTCCATTGCGGCAATAAGCTCAGGGCCCGCCTCATTATAACCAGGAGCATTCATGATATAAATGTTGTCTGCCTTAGCTGAGAATAGTGTCCCTAGCAATAAAGCAAGGACCAACATTTTGAGACGGAGTAATTTAGCAATCATGATATAGTGTTCTTCAGCACAATGTGTAGTCATGCTGTATCAATGAAAGGTTGCAGCAGACCCAAAAATAACTATCAGGATTTTCGCTCAATTTTGCGAATAACCCTTGCAGGATTTCCAGCAACGATGACGTTATCTGGCACGTCCTTCAGCACAACGGAACCAGCACCAACTATGGAGTGTTCACCAACTGTTACACCGCACAACACAGTTACACTTGAACCCAAAGATGCACCCTTCTTAATGCGCGTCTCTTCTACGTGCCAATCAGCTTCAGTTTGAAGACTTCCATCTTCATTGGTGGCTCTCGGAAACTTGTCATTGATGAAAGTTACGTTGTGACCAATGAATACGTTGTCCTCTATGTGAACACCTTCACAGATAAAACTATGACTTGAAATTTTGCAGTTTTTGCCGATGGTTGAACCTTTTTGTATCTCCACAAAAGCACCAATTTTAGAGCCTGAGTCGATACTGCATCCATATGCATTCACAAAGTTGAAAATCTTTACATTCTCCCCAACCCTCACATTATTCAATGATTGTTTATCGTTGTTGATGGTTATTGTTTCCATATCACCTTTTGGTAAAATTATTATTAAGCAATTTCAACTTGACGACCTTTTTCTTTGATAGAAATTTGCGCTGCCTCAAGGATTTTGATTGTATTCAAGCCAGACTCCCAGTTGGCAATTGGCGTTGTGCCTTTAGTCATCGCGCTTATAAAATCTTTGGCCATGCCACCCAGTGCTTCGCGCAAATCGAGTTTAGGTATGAACACATCGCCTATTCTATAATCTACAAGCACGCGGCGCTTTTCCTCATCAGTGCTTATGCTATGGCCAGTATCATAAAGTCTGATTTTTTCGGTAGGCTCCATATCGTTGAAGACAATCATTTTTTTATCTCCACCAATAAGCATCATTCTCATTTTAAGCGGAGACGACCAAGAGCAATGAAAATGAGCCATAAAATCATGTTCATAGTTCACCGTGAGGTAAGCGATATTTTCAATACCATTGTGGATGTGGCTTACGCCTGTTGCCTGAACACTCTTTGGTTTCGCAGGAATGAGATAATCCAAAATGGAGATATCATGCGGTGCCAGATCCCAAAGCACATTCACGTCTTGTTGAATAAGGCCGAGATTAATTCGGGTAGAATCGAAATACTTCACCTGACCAATATCGCCGCTATCAATGAGCTGTTTTATTTTCTGAACAGCCGAGGTGTATAGAAACGTATGATCCACCATCAGGACTTTGCCATTTTTGGCAGCCAACTCAATCAATTCATTGGCATGCTCAACAGTGTCTGTCATAGGCTTTTCAAGCAAAACATGCTTACCAGCATTCAATGCTTTTTTTGCCAATTCGAAATGAGTAAACACGGGTGTCGCAATAATCACGGCATCGATTTCCGCATTCGACCAAATTGAATCAATATCAGTAGTGACGTTAATGTTGGGATAAGACTTTGTCACAACAGCCAACCTTTCAGGCCTCAAATCAGCAACTGTGTGAACAGTTGAGTTTTCTGTTGTAGAAAAATTTCTGACCAAATTTGGTCCCCAGTATCCATAGCCAATGATGGCGCAGTTAATCATATATCAAATTTTAGGATGGCAAATATAGCCTTACCAAGCCTCAGAAGACACGCATTCAAAGCACACTGTTTGCAACAGAATAAAGTCCTTTGGTAAAATTGAAGTCCAAATGATCAAACAGTTGATCTGCTAAAATTTAGTGATCTTCACAAGAAAGTTGTTTTTGGCGCCTCGTTGCAACATTTCAAATGTCATCCCCACATTATTACAAGCCTCTTCCAAAAGAAATTCATCCACAAATAACCAAGGAAAAATTGCCGTTTCATCGTGCCATTCAAGCTTAAACATGACCTCGCCATAGTAGCCCTTTGATAAATCAAGTGCGGCAGAATGATCGGCCTGTTCATACATATAAAGCACGTCAGTAGATTCCCCAATGATTGAACCACCCACTTTCAATCTATCTCGTAAATGTGACAAAAAAGTTTCTAAACTTTCTTCCCTTCCTGCGATTCCAAATCCATTCATCAATAGCAGAATAGTATCAAATCCGGTTTCTTGAAATTCAAGTATATCCTCACAAACGACATTCTTTAAACCTCTTTTCGACATGACCTCACACATCAGCTTAGAAAATTCCAAAGTTGTCACATCTGGATTATTTTCTTGTAGAATCAAAGAGTGACATCCCGCTCCGGCTCCGGCGTCCAATATTTTCCCTCTGCAATGCAGCAAAGCCGTTCTTTCCAATTGGGTCATTTCCCTTCTTGACCTGAAAAAAACCGAAGGATAGAGCAATTCATCCTCTTTATCGCCAATCCAAACCCTCAAAGGCAGGTCACGGCCATTAAAGTGATATTCAGATACCGCTTTTCCCAGTACGTCGACATTCATAGTACAAATTTTACAGCGAAAAATAATCTTTGATTGTTAAAAACATAGATTAAATTCGCGACTGTAGTTTGAAGAGTTTGATTTTCATTTGTTTGCGCTTAGGACCAGACATTTAACAGATTGTTTTTTACACTCGTGCAACGAAATGAAAGAACTACTCGTCATTATAAAGTATAACGGACAAACCATATGAAAAAACTGCTACTCCTTCCCGCTTTGGTGATCGCTCTCTGGACCAATGCCCAGATGACAACCGAAAACAACCTTACGGTGCAGCAATATGTTCAGGATGTGCTGCTCGGGCAGAACGTTACTGTTTCCAACATCACTTTTAATGGCGTTAATGCCAATACTGTTAGTCCTGCAGTAGGTGGTTTCGAATGCGTTGATTGCAATCTTGGTATTGGTTCTGGTTTCGCAATGAGTTCTGGCGACGTAGCCGGAATGATTGGTCCGAACAACAGCACTGGATTCACAGGCACAGGCACGGGCACAAGCAATGGTACTGACCCCGATCTTTTAGATCTTGTGCAAGCAAACGGCGGTAACAGCATTCACGATTGGGTAATTATTGAGTTTGATTTCGTACCACTTGGTGACACAATTCAATTCCAATACGTGTGGGGATCTGAGGAATATGACACCTATGTAGGTTCAGGATTTAATGATGTATTTGGATTCTTCCTCAGCGGACCTGGCATCACAGGACCGTTTTCTAACAATGCTGAGAATATTGCAATTGTTCCCGGGACTGCCTCAACTGGAGTTGCTATTAACACCATCAACAACGGTAACGGAAATGCGGGACCTTGCACGAACTGCGATTACTACAACCAATTGGGTAATGACGGCGATTTTTGGGCAAACAACACCGACGAAATTTATACAGATCCATATTACATGCAGTTTGATGGATACACCGATGTTCTTACCGCTTTGGCTATCGTTCAATGCGGACAGACATACCACATCAAACTAGCAGTTTGCGATGCAAATGACGGCATCCTCGATTCTGGTGTTTTCCTCCAGCGCGACTCTTTCTCAAGTAATCTTGTTGTTCAAGTTTCTCTTGACCTCGGTGTGAGTGGTCCTGATGGCAATACACTCTTCGAAAATTGTGGTGATGGTTACATCGTTTTTGATCGTCCAGAAAGTGGAAATCCAAACGTTGAACTTGTTGCCTACCTCGAATACAGCGGTACTGCAATAAACGGTGTCGATTATACACTTCTCCCCGACTCCGTCGTTTTCGCCCCTGGTGAAATGTCGATTTTGCTTTACCTCGATGCCTTCGATGATGGCCTTGCAGAAGGCATAGAAACAGTTCACATGGAAATTGCCAATATCGCTGATTGCGGTGAATCCTTGGTGTCTTCGTCGTTCGACTTTTTTGTATCGGACGAAGCAGAACCATTGGTAGTAGACGATTTCGCTGTGGAAATTTGCCAAGGTGAAACTGTAACTTTAGAGCCAATCATTTCTGGCGGTTATGCCGCTTATCAATACGATTGGAGTACTGGTGCGACGACAGAAACAATTGATGTCTCGCCAGCAAGCACTACCACATACTTCCTTACCGTAAGTGACACTTGCGGCATGCCAAGTGACGGTGGAAACTACGTTGTAACGGTGCTAGTTACTCCTCTGCTTACTGCTGATCTTGTTGACCAGGATAACATACTTCCAATGTCATGTGGTGCATGGGGAACACTTTATGCAAACGCTAATGGAGGAATTGCTCCATATACATATTCATTCACGGACGATCAAGGTTTCAACCTTTGGGGTTGGGACAACACTGTAAGTGTAAGCACTTGGAACGCTGGTTGGGTATTTGTTGAAGTTGAAGACGTTTGCGGATTCACCGCAACCGACAGTCTTGAAATTGAAGTAAACGCTCCAGAACTTTTCCTCGATGCACCACCATCAGTAAATGCGCCATGCGGACAACCATATTCTGTTACTGTTACTGCTTCTGGCGGCGACACACAGGGATGGGGTTATAGCTACTCATGGCAATGGAATGGTGTATGGGATTGGAATAACTGGACAGAAACTTTCACAGGCACCGCTGATGGCGAGGGTACTCTTACAGCAAGCGTAAGTGACCAATGCGGCCAAACTGTTACGGCAGAAATCGATGTGACAATTGATAGCCCGGTTGTTGAACTCACCCTTCCAGAAACTTTAGATGGAACCTGCGCTACAACAATCAACATCAATCCAACTATAAGCGGTGGTAGCGGCGAACAAATAGATTGGACTTATAGCTGGACAGCCAATGGCAATGCCATAGGTTCAGGTCAGACTTACTCTTCAACTTTCCCAGCAAGCACTACTGTTACTCTTGATGTAACTGACGTTTGCGGACAAACAGCATCAGATGAAACTTTCGTCAACATAGTTAACCCTGCAATCACTGTTACTCTTGGAGAAGATATTGATGCCTCTTGTATTGATAACACTGCACTTAATGCAGACATCGAAGGTGGCAGTGGCGGCGTGGAATATCAATGGCTGGTGAATGGCTCTGTAGAAGGAACTCTACAAAACTTCAGTATTCAGAGTTTCGAAACCATCGATGTAAGCGTAAACGTTGTTGACTTCTGCGGCCAGTCTGCATCAGATGAAGTTACAATCAATATTCCTGATATTCCAGTGACCATTCAAACAGCAGCTGATACTGCCATTTGTCCAAATCAAGGAGCAAGTATTTGGGTGATCGCCGAAGGCGGTGAAGGTGGATTCAGCTACGTTTGGAACACCGTATTGTTTGGCAACGAGCTTACAGTAAATCCTGATGTTACATCAACTTACCATGTTGTTGTGACTGACATTTGTGGACGTGAAGTTGAAGATGAAGTTATCGTAAGTGTTCATCCGATAGTTGCAAATTTCGTAGTAGAAAATCTAGGTGAAAATCTTTACCAATTCACAGCAGCTCCTCAACCAGAATGCGCTGGCTGTTACACATACTGGAGATTCGGTGATGGCAATACAAGCTTTGATTGGGACCCAGAATATGAGTTCGATGGATTAGACAACTATGTTGTTCAACTCACCATGATCAACGAAATAGGCTGCACCAATACACAGTCATATCAAATTATTTCACCTCCATATTTCTACGTGCCTAATGCATTCTCTCCGAATGGTGATGGCGTGAATGATGTATTTAAAGTAGAAGCACATTCTGCACTTGAATACGAATTGCACATCTTCAATCGCTGGGGAATGGAAGTGTTCTCATCTACAGATCCAGAAGATGTGTGGATTGGTAACTCTGATAAAGAAGGAGATTACTATATCCAAAATGAAGTATACAACTACTCACTTCGCGTGAAAGGCTTCAATAGCGAAACACACAAGAAAGAAGGAACGATACAAATAATCAGATAATATCCCTTTTGCTATCCGATTACTCTGTAAAACCGCATCCACAAGATGCGGTTTTTTTTTAGTCCATCTTTAATCCAGAACCCGCGATAGAAATTTTCTTGATTACCTTTTCAGTACATTCGCCACCATGACTCCGAACTCCAAAACTTTCTATTACGTCATTGTATTGATTGCACTTTTAGCCTGCAACAGCAAAAAGAAAGCTCTTCAACCAACACAAGAGAGCGACACTCAAACGCAGACATCTCCAGGAAGGATGATGGACAGTTTTACCTACCTAAAAAAATGTATGCAGGGTAATTTCTCGAGCATTGAACAAAGCAAATCAGATTCGGATTATTTCGACATCAGATTGCGCATGGTGCCAATTTGGTCGGCCAATGCAAACACCTTTTATCTTTATGTAGAACAGGCAATGAGCACTGCTCTAGATGCACCATATCGTCAAAGAATTTATAAGGTAGTCAAAAACGACAACCTACATTTCAGCAGTTATATCTACACAATCCCGCAGCCAAAAAGATTCGTAGGAAAACTTGAAGGCGATGCAATCTTCAACATAATCACCCCAGATTCTTTGACCATAAAAGACGGTTGTGAAGTGAATCTCACATTCAATCCTGATAAATGGGAATTCAACGGCAGCACAGGCGACAAAACTTGTCCGAGTGACCGCAGTGGCGCTGCATGGGCCACATCAGTTGTGACCATCAACGACCAGAGAATGATCAGTTGGGATCAAGGCTGGGACAAAGACAGAAAACAAGTTTGGGGTGCTGTAAAAGGTGGCTATATCTTTATGAAAGAATAAGCGCTTACTATGTGTGGTATATCTGGGATTGTATCCAAACCTTCAACTACTTCGTTACCTGCCGATACCGCCGAACGAATCCGGCATTCGCTCGAGGCCATGATCTATCGTGGGCCCGATAATCATAACGTACTCGCATTCGAACAGTGTTTTCTTGGTCATGCACGACTTAAAATTATCGATCTCTCTGATGCAGCAAACCAACCTATGTCCGACACCACGGGCAGATACCACATTGTTTTCAATGGCGAAATATTTAATCATATAGCATTAAAAAACACATTACAAGCAAAGGGTATTTCGTTTAGAACACATAGTGACACCGAGGTGCTATTGCAAATGCTCATTCACCGCGGACTTGATGCACTCAACGAATTGAATGGTTTTTTCGCATTTGCATTTTATGACAATCAAGAAAAAACTGTACTACTCGCACGAGATCGTTTCGGAGAAAAACCACTCTGGTATTGCAATCAAGAAAACAACTTCACATTTGCCTCTGAGTTGAAGGCATTGTGTGCTTACGACATTCCGAAAAAAGTTGATCCAGTATCACTTCATCAGCTTTTGCAATACAGCTATATACCCGCCCCTGATAGCATTCTTCAAGGAGTTAGAAAACTTGAAGCGGGGCATTGTATCATCATCAAACAAGGGCAGGTCACAATTGAGCGTTGGTATCAGCCTGCTGCCGACAATCATGCAGAAGCACCTGATACCAAAGTCAGATTTAGATCTCTGCTGGAAGACGCCGTAAAGCTGCGTTTACAAAGTGATGTGCCACTAGGATGTTTCCTAAGTGGAGGCCTCGACTCTTCGATCATCGCAATGCTCGCATCGCGCAATCATTCAAAACTTCACACATTTTCCGTCGGATTCAGCGATCAGCCATTTTTGGATGAATCGAAGTATGCAACGATGGTTGCAAAACATATCGGATCAGAGCATGAAATCTTTGAGCTGGATCGTAATATGATGTTAGAAGAAACGCGCAAAATATTTGGGGATCTCGAAGAACCCTTCGCTGATTCTTCTAGCATTGCCGTTTCACTTTTGTCGAGATTAGTTAGAAAAAAAGTCACCGTAGCACTGAGTGGCGATGGCGCCGATGAGTTGTTTGGCGGTTACAACAAACATGCTGCATTACTTGCTTCGCAACAGAAAAACATACTCAATTCAGCACTTCCTACACTTCGTCCAATATTGGATATTCTTCCTGAAGGCAGAAATAATTTTGTCCTGAACAAGATCAGGCAAGTTAAAAAATACGCTTCGATTCTAGAAGAAAACATGAAAGGAAGATACCTACATCTTGCTTCTTGGTCAGATGAAGCCATTTGTAAAAAATTGATCGGACAAGAAATGTCATTGCGTATAGGCGCGCGCATGAATCGTTTTGTTCAAGACATCAATCAGGACGACTTCAACACCATCTTTTATGTAGATCAAAAAATGGTTTTGGCGAATGATATGCTCGTAAAAGTTGATCGAATGAGCATGCTACATTCGCTCGAAGTGCGTCCACCATTTTTGGATTATCGGGTTGTAGAATTTGCCAATTCATTGCCAGTAAATCAGAAAATATCTTCTTCAAAAAGAAAAATTTTACTTCAAGAAACATTTCAAAACGATTTGCCAAAAGAAATTTTTTCAAGACGAAAAATGGGATTTGAAGTGCCATTGGAAAGTTGGTTGCGCAATGAGCTAAAACCAATGGTCTATGATTTGCTTTCGCCAGAATCACTGCAATCAAAAGAGTTTCTCAACAAAGAAGAGGTAAAAAATGTGCTCGCAGAATTCTACCAGCAAAAAAACAACCGAGATGCGCATCTCATCTATGCGCTGATGGTATTCGAATCGTGGTATCGAAATTTCAAAAAATATTTATAGCCATCGCCAATCTTAACTTGAATCAAAACATTGCCTGATTCGTCGCTTTTGGCTTAGATCGCAATTCAGAAACATACCTTTGCAGCATGTTTTCTGATCTTAAAGTATTACTTCGCTATCTAAGCCCCTCCAAAAAACTCCTGCTGCTCGCGCTCCTACTTGCCGCTATCAATCAGAGTTTTTCGTTGCTCGACCCTCTAATCACAGGTAAACTCATCGACAAACTCGGGGTGCACAAAACTGATTTTGCCGGCAACTGGAGCAGTTATGCCCACGATCTGATCATTTTCCTTTTGCTCTCCATGGGTGTTGCCATGGTCAGCAGGATTGCCAAAAACTTCCAGGACTATTTTACCAATGTGGTCATCCAACGAACAGGAGCAACCATGTACACGGATGGCATTCAACATTCGCTGGAACTACCATACGAAGTTTTTGAAGACCAGCGCAGCGGTGAAACACTTGGTAAACTGCAAAAGGTACGCAGTGATTCGGAAAAATTCATCAACTCATTCATCGGCATTTTTTTTCAAAGCCTTGTGGGAGTTGTATTCGTGGTTATCTACGCAATACAAGTGCATTGGATAATTGCGCCGATATTTTTGGCAACAGTGCCGCTACTCGCTCTCGTGAGCAATTTTTTGAGTAAAAAAATCAAAATTGTCTCGAAAACCATTCTGGGAGAAACAACGTCACTAGCTGGAAGCACCACTGAATCGCTTCGCAATATTGAGCTTGTAAAAGGTCTGGGACTTGCAAAACAGGAAATTGGCAGACTCAACAGCGTCACCAAGCGCATTCTAAACCTTGAACTTAACAAAGTGAAGTACATTCGATCACTGAGCTTCATTCAAGGTACAACAGTAAATTTTTTAAGAACCTGTTTGGTGTTTTTGCTTTACTACTTGCTCTTCCATGATACCATTTCACTAGGACAAGTAATGACGTTGATGTTTTATAGCTTCTTCATTTTTGGTCCATTGCAGGAAATGGGCAATGTGATAGCAACCTATCGCGAAGCCCAAGCCTCATTGAAGAACTTTGAGGACTTGATGGCTATGCCACCCGAGCCGCAAGCCGCTAAACCCGTTGCCCTCGGCCCTCTTTCGAAGTTCACTTTTCAAAATGTCTCCTTTCGTCATAAAACAGGAAAAACGAATGCTGTTTCATCCGTGAATTTCGAGGTTAACAAAGGAGAAACCATTGCCTTCGTTGGTCCTTCCGGCTCAGGAAAAACCACTTTGGTTAAGTTGCTTGTCGGACTCTATATACCCACTGAAGGAGTCATTCTTTATGATGAAATTAATGGGCGTGAAATAGAAATGTCGCAGCTAAGAGAGCAGATAGGAATGGTAACCCAAGACACACAACTCTTCGCAGGAACCATTCGCGAGAACCTCTTGTTCGTGCGTCCACAAGCCACGGACGAGGAAATTCTCACTGCATTACAAAAAGCTTCATGTCAGAAATTACTTGACAGAGCTGAGTTTGGTATACATACAATGATTGGTGAAGGCGGTATCAAAATTTCTGGTGGCGAAAAACAAAGACTTTCCATTGCGCGGGCTTTGTTGCGTAACCCCAATCTGCTCATCATGGATGAAGCTACATCAGCGCTTGACTCCATTACAGAAGAAGAAATCACAGAAACTGTAAAGTCTATTCACAAGTCACAAAACATCATGACCATTTTGATTGCACATAGACTCTCAACGGTGATGTATGCAGATCGCATCTACGTGCTTGAGCATGGCAATATCATTGAGCAAGGCAATCATGAAAAACTGATCGCAGAAAAAGGCTTGTATTACGCCATGTGGCGCCAGCAGATTGGTGAGCGCAAGCACGCATAATGCCGTAACAATTGTCAGTCATGACTTGATTCTTCTGAACGTCAGATTAATTCTCGGATCATTCTTCGCGCTTGACTTAGGTATGCTGTGAAGCCATTCATCTTGCATGTTCACCATCAGCAAGACAGAACCACTTTCGAGCAGCACATCAATTCGTTGGTTCGTCCTACGGTTTTTCATTTTGAAAATCCTTGCTCCACCGAGCGACACAGAAGCAATGATC
>Ga0075163_10001901_pt1 | contig 28246 bp, 26 predicted proteins | sample JI1023141ADNA_FD_71478 | JGI IMG/M metagenome (GOLD analysis project Ga0075163, IMG submission 71478) | Wastewater effluent complex algal communities from Wisconsin, to seasonally profile nutrient transformation and Carbon sequestration -... | ecosystem: Engineered > WWTP > Effluent > Algae...
GGTACCGACCAGTAAGTCCATCGAGAAGGGGCACACGTGGCCGTAAACGACGACACCGCCAATCTCACGTATCCCGGCGGTGAGTTGGACCTGGACATCGTCCACGCGACCCAGGGGTCGGACGGTTTCGCATTGGGCCCGCTGCTGTCCAAGACCGGCTACACGACATTCGACCCCGGCTTCGTCAACACCGCCTCGACGAAGAGCGCGATCACCTATATCGACGGCGACGCGGGCATTCTGCGGTATCGGGGCTATCCGATCGAGCAGCTGGCCGAGAAGTCGACCTTCATCGAGGTGTCGTACCTGCTGATCTACGGCGAGCTGCCCACCGCCGAGCAGCTGGCGACCTTCACCAGGCACATTCAGCGGCACACCATGCTGCACGAGGATCTGAAGCGCTTCTTCGACGGCTTCCCGCGCAACGCGCACCCGATGCCGGTGCTGTCCAGCGCGGTGAACGCTCTCTCGGCGTACTACCAGGATTCGCTGGATCCGATGGACAAGAAGCAGGTTGAGCTGTCGACGATCCGGCTGCTTGCCAAGCTCCCCACGATTGCGGCATACGCATACAAGAAGTCAGAGGGGCAGCCGTTCCTCTACCCGGACAATTCGCTGTCGCTGGTGGAGAACTTCCTGCGCATGACGTTCGGCTTCCCTGCCGAGCCCTACGAGGTGGACCCGGAGATCGTGCGGGCGCTCGACATGCTGCTGATCCTGCACGCCGACCACGAGCAGAACTGCTCGACGTCGACTGTGCGGCTGGTGGGTTCGTCGCAGGCCAACCTGTTCACCTCGATCTCCGGCGGCATCAACGCGCTGTGGGGTCCGCTGCATGGCGGTGCCAACCAGGCCGTGCTCGAAATGCTGGAGCAGATCCGGAAGTCCGGCGGCGACGTGAAGACCTTCGTCAAGAAGGTGAAGAATCGCGAGGACGGCGTGAAGCTGATGGGCTTCGGCCACCGGGTCTACAAGAACTACGACCCCCGAGCGCGGATCGTCAAGGAACAGGCCGACAAGATCCTCAGCAAGCTCGGCGGTGACGACGAGTTGCTGGGCATTGCAAAGGCACTGGAAGAGATCGCACTGACCGACGACTTCTTCATCGAGCGCAAGCTCTACCCCAACGTCGACTACTACACCGGCGTGATCTATCGGGCCATGGGCTTCCCGACGCGGATGTTCACCGTGCTGTTCGCTCTGGGCCGGTTGCCCGGCTGGATTGCACATTGGCGCGAGATGCACGACGAGGGCAACAGCAAGATCGGTCGCCCGCGTCAGATCTACACCGGCTACGCCGAGCGCGATTATCTCGCCCTGGACGGCCGCTAGCTTTTTCTGCTCGCGCAGAAGACGGTTGACACCTCGATAGTTGTGGTTACACAATAGTTGTGTGATTACAAGTGTCGTTGACAAGCTGAGCCCGCGGCGCAAGGCCGTCATCCTGACGACCTGCTGCCTGAGCCTGCTGATCGTGTCGATGGACGCGACCATCGTCAACGTCGCCATCCCGTCAATCCGATCAGACCTCGGCGCGACGCCCTCCCAGATGCAGTGGGTCGTCGACATCTACACCTTGGTGCTGGCCTCATTGCTGATCCTGGCCGGCGCCGCGGGTGATCGCTTCGGCCGCCGGCGGATCTTCCAGATCGGACTGGGGATCTTCGCGTTCGGTTCTCTGCTGTGCAGCATCGCCCCCGACATCGACACGCTGATCGGTGCGCGCTTCGTTCAGGGTCTGGGCGGCTCCATGATGAACCCCGTTGCCCTGTCCATCATTTCGCAGGTGTTCTACCGGCCGGTGGAACGTGCACGAGCCCTGGGGATATGGGGCGGTGTGGTGGGCATCTCGATGGCGTTGGGCCCCATCGTGGGAGGGTTCCTGATCCAGTTGGTGGGTTGGCGCGCCGTGTTCTGGATCAATCTGCCCATCTGTGTTGCAGCGATCGTGTTGACTGCGATCTTCGTCCCGGAGAGTAAGTCGGCCACGATGCGTGACATGGACCCGGTGGGCCAGGCTCTGGCTGTGCTGGCACTGTTCGGCACCGTGTTCGCGCTGATCGAGGGACCTGTTTTGGGCTGGACCGACCCCACTGTGCTGGGCGTCATCGCGATGGCCGTGCTGTCACTGATCGCGTTCCTGCGCTACGAGACGCGCCGCACGGACCCGTTCATCGACCTGCGCTTCTTTCGCAGTGCCCCGTTCGCTTCGGCCACCGTCACCGCGGTGTGCGCGTTTGCCGGTTGGGCTTCGTTCCTGTTCATGATGTCGCTGTATCTGCAGGGCGAACGGGGCTATTCGGCCATGCACACCGGATTGATCTACCTGCCGATCGCCATTGGCGCACTGGTTTTTTCACCGCTATCGGGCCGATTGGTCGGTCGGTTCGGCAGCCGTCCGTCACTGTTGATCGCCGGCTCGATGATCACGCTGGCCGCCGTGATGCTGACCTTCCTCACGCCGACTACGCCCGTGTGGGCGATGCTGTCCATCTTCGCGACTTACGGCATCGGATTCGCGATGATCAACGCGCCGGTCACCAACGCCGCGGTCAGCGGTATGCCCCGCGATCGGGCCGGTGCGGCATCGGCCATCACTTCAACGAGCCGGCAAGTCGGGGTGAGTATTGGTGTGGCACTATGTGGTTCGGTTGCCGGATCGGCGCTGGCTGTGACGCATGTGGGCTTCACCGACGCGGCCAGGCCGCTGTGGTTCATCAATGTCGGTCTGGGTTTGGTGATCACGCTGTTGGCGGTGGCGTCGACATCGAGAAGGGCCAAGATGTCCGCCGAAAGGTTGGCGCCCTTGATCGAAGGCCGTGGAAATGAGGTTGCCCGTGTCGCATGATGCTGTTGCCGATCACGTGTGGCGAGCGATGTCGGCACTGGTGCTGGACAACAAGGACGCGTGGCGACGGGCCGTCGTCGAGTCAACGGGCCTGCCGTTCAGCCGCATTCGTATTCTCAAGCGGCTCGACCGTCGTCCGATGACGGTGAAGGAAGTCGCCGAGGTTGCGACGATTGACGCCCCCGCGGCGACGGTGGCCGTCAACGATCTCGAGGCCCGGGGACTTGTGGTCCGTGAGATCAATCCGGCGAATCGGCGCTGCAAAGTGGTGTCGTTGACCGATGCGGGGCATCGGGTTGTGGACGCCGTCAATGGGATGGCCGACCCACCTCCCGCAGCCTTGGCCGGACTCGACGATGCGGATCTGGAAACCTTGCAAGCCATTCTGGCCAAGATTCCCCGCTAGTCCGGCCTCCGCTGGCGCAGGAATCGGGGTAGGTCCCGTAGTCGCCGACCGTAACGCCACGGTTGATTTCGGGCCCGAATTCCGCCGTGGCGTTACGCTCGGCGGGCCGTCGGGGGCCGGCGCTCAGTGCGGAGAAGCGAGCACCGCCATCGCTGCGTTATGTCCACCGATGCCAGAGACCGCCCCGCCGCGGTGAGCGCCAGAGCCGCACAGCATGATCCGCTCATGCTCCGTGGCGACACCCCATTGCTGCGCTGGCGAGTCCATGGGAACGGCATCCTCGGCGAAGGGCCAACTCAATGCCCCGTGAAAAATGTTGCCGCCCGTCATGTTCAACGACTGCTCCAAGTCGACCGTCGTCTTGGTCTCAACGCATGGTCGGCCGAACGAGTCAGTCATGAGGACGTCCTGGATGGGTTCGGCCAGAACCGAATTCAGCGAAGCCAGCACCGCGTCGGTAAGGCGCGCGCGCATTCCATCGTTATCAACAGCCTGCATCTCGTGCGGCGTATGCATGCCGAACACCGTCAGTGTCGCGGCACCGGAATCGCGAAGCTCCGGCGACAGGATGCTGGGATCGGCCAGCGAATGACAGTAGATCTCACAGGGAATCGGATCCGGAACCGACCCGGAAGACGCACTCGTATAGGCGGATTCAAGCTGTGACCACGTCTCGTTGATGTGAAATGTCCCACCGAAAGCCTGCTCCGGGGTGACGCCGGCGTCGCGCAGGCGAGGGAGCCTGCGCAGCATCAGGTTCACCTTCACCTGGCCGCCGCCATCCAATTCCGGTACCGCGGAACCCATCAAACCCGCGAGCACAACCGGTGTGACATTGGCGAGCACAAAGCGCGCAGCGACACTCATCTCGTCGTCGCCGACACGATAGCGAACCTCACCGTCCGGGCTCACTGCGACAACCTCGGCGTTGGTGACGATTTCGGCGCCGAAGCCGCGCGCGGCATCCGCGAGGGCCCCGGTCACCGCGCCCATGCCGCCGATCGGGACGTCCCAGATCCCGACTCCACCACCCAGGAGGTGATACAGGAAGCAGACGTTCTGACGTAGCGACTCCTCGTGCAGTGAAGCGAACGTGCCGATCAGGGCATCGGTGGCGACGACCCCGCGGACCAGATCAGACGAAAACGCCGTCGCGATGGCCTGCCCAATCGGCTTCTCCACCAACGCTTCCCAGGCAGCAACAGCATCCTTGCCGCCCGCCTCCACCCGACGCCGGGCCGCCGAGCGAGTGACGAGTGGCTCGGTCAACGTCGGCCACAGTGGTTCGGTCACCAATCTGCACCGGCGATAGAAATCAGCGAAGGCCGCCTCGTCGGCCGCGGCGCCGACGGCGCCGAAACTCGACGGTGGTCCGATCAACAATCCGGTCCGTCCGCCATCGGACGGATTCGGGGTGTAGGACGAGTACTTTCTGCGCGCCAGGTGAACCTGCGCCCCCAGATCTTTGAGGATCCGCGTCGGCAATAAGCTGACCAGATAGGAGTATCGGGACAGACGCGCATCGACTCCGTTGAATGCCAGGGCCGATATCGCCGCGCCGCCGACCGTGTCCAGTCGCTCCAAGACCCGCACGCGCAGCCCGGCCCGGGCCAGATACGCCGCGGCGACGAGGCCGTTATGCCCGCCACCTACCACCGCCACATCGAGGTCATGAGCGCTCACGCCATCAGTGTGCCTGCCGAATGCCCCGGTCCACCAAGACACGGTCGACTACGGTGTGTGCCGTGACGACGAAACCCGAGATCGAATTCCCCGAAGGACCCGCGCCCACCGAACTGGTCGTCCAAGACCTGGTTGTCGGCGGGGGCGACGAAGCTCAGCCCGGTGGCGTGGTGGAAGTGCACTACGTAGGCGTCGAGTTCGACAGCGGCGAGGAATTCGACAGCTCGTGGAACCGTGGCGAATCGATCTCATTTCCGCTGCGCGGCCTGATCAAGGGATGGCAGGACGGTATCCCCGGAATGCGTGTCGGTGGCCGTCGTCAGTTGGTCATTCCGCCGGAGCAGGCATACGGCCCAGCGGGCGGCGGACACCGGTTGTCCGGCAAGACGCTGGTGTTCGTCATCGACCTGCTGGCCGCCAGCTGAGTCGGAAGGCCGCAGGCCCCGAAGCCGACTACTGCTGACGCAACACGAAGCCGACACCGCGCACCGTGTGCAGCAGGCGCGAAGCGCCGCCGGCTTCGAGTTTGCGGCGCAGATAGCCGATGAACACGTCGACGACGTTGGTATCGGCGGCGAAGTCGTATCCCCACACCAGTTCCAGAAGCTGGGCGCGGCTAAGCACGGCTGTCTTGTGCTCGGCCAGAACGGCCAGCAAGTCGAACTCCCGTTTCGTCAGGTCGACATCCACACCGTTGACGCGTGCGCGCCGGCCCGGGATGTCGACCTCCAGTGAACCGACCTGAATGGTCTCCGAGGAGAAGGTGGCCGTCGCGCCGCGCCTGCGTAGCAGCGCTTTGACCCGGGCCACCAACTCGGCCAACTGGAACGGCTTGACCAGGTAGTCGTCGGCGCCCGCTTCGAGACCGGCAACACGATCATCGACCGAACTGCGCGCTGACAGCACGCACACCGGGACGTCGTTGTCCATCGCCCGCAGGGCGGTGACCACGCTCACGCCGTCGAGAACGGGCATGTTGATGTCGAGCACAATCGCATCCGGACGGGTCTCGGTGGCGTTGCGCAGTGCCTCGGCTCCGTCGACGGCGGTGGACACCTCGAAGCCGGAGAGGCGCAACCCGCGCTCCAGCGACGCCAGCACATCGGGGTCGTCATCGACCACAAGCACTCGTGGGGACGCGGAACTACTGTCCATGGGCCCATCTTGCCCGAACATCAACAGAGCCGGTGGGAGGCAGCAAGTGACACGGCGGCACATACTCGAGATATGGAGCGATTCGCCGACCGCATCGACGCGGGCCGACAGCTCGCCCGCCACCTGACGGTCTATCAAGACCAGGACCCGGTGGTGCTGGGCCTGCCGCGTGGTGGGGTCCCGGTCGCCTACCAGGTGGCCCGGGCCCTCGGCGCGCAACTCGACGTTCTGATCGTGCGCAAACTAGGGGTGCCCCGGCACCCGGAACTGGCGTTCGGTGCCATCGGTGAGGGTGGAGTGCGGGTGCTCAACGACATGGTGATGCGCTACGAGCAGATCAGTGGCGACGACGTCGCGGCCGTCGAACAGCTGGAACGTTCGGAGCTGGAGCGTCGTGTGGCGCTGTATCGGGACGGATGTCCCGCCCTGGATTTGAGGGGCCGATTGGCGCTGATCGTTGACGATGGATTCGCGACGGGTGCCACCGCCCGCGTGGCCGGCATGATTGCGCGGGCACAGGGCGCGGCCCGCGTGGTGTTGGCCTCGCCGATCGGGCCCCCCGGTGCGGTCGCTGAGCTGGCCGGCTTCGACGGCGTCATCGACGACGTCGTGTGCCTGGTTTCTCCGGCCCAGTTCGCCGCGGTCGGTCAGGGCTATGTGGACTTCAGCCAGACGTCCGACGGCGAGGTCTGTGAGCTGCTGCAGAGGGCTCGCGCCGCAGGTCCAGACCGCGGCGTCGAGTCCGACGGACAGTAGGCTGGCGGTCATGATCGGAATCGAGAGGGTGGGCGATGTCACCACCATCGAGCTGCAGCGGGCCGAACGACGCAACGCGCTGAACACGGAGCTCGTCGACCAATTGCGGGAAGCCATCGAAAAAGCGGCTGCCGACGACGTCCGCGTGATCGTCATCACCGGGCAGGGCACGGTGTTCTGTGCCGGGGCCGACCTGTCGGGCGACGTCTTCGCCGCCGACTTCCCGGATAAGGCGATCGCCCTGAACAAGGCGATCGACGCGGCTCCGATGCCGGTGATCGGAGCAATCAACGGGCCCGCGATCGGTGCCGGTGTACAGCTGGCCATGATCTGCGATCTCCGCGTGGTCGCCCCAGAGGCATACTTCCAATTCCCGATCGCCAGATATGGACTGGCTCTGGACAACTGGAGTGTGCGCCGGCTCAGTTCGCTGGTCGGCTACGGGCGGGCGCGCGGCATGCTGCTCGCCGCCGACAAACTGCCCGCCGAGACGGCACTGCAGACCGGTATGGCGAACCGGATCGGAACGCTCGCCGACGCCCAGGCCTGGGCCGCGGAGATCGCCCAGCTGGCCCCGCTGTCGGTGCAGCATTCCAAGCGCGTACTCAACGACGACGGAGCCTACGAGGAGCCCTGGCCGACGCACAGGGAAATGTTCGAGAAGGCCTGGAGCAGCAAGGATGTGATCGAAGCGCAGGTGGCGCGCATCGAGAAGCGCTCCGCGAAGTTCAACGGAGCCTGAGGCGGTCGAATTGTCACAGTGGTCAGCCCCCCGGGTCGCATCGTTGCTGCCGTCGGGCAAGTCGGCTTTCCGGTTTGCGGCCGGGACGGCGTCGCTGGCCGCGGGCGGTTGGCTCCTGCGTGCCCTGCACGACGCACCCGCTGCGCTGGGCGCCGGTCCCGGTGAGGTGCGCGGCGTCGCCCACACCTCACCGAACTACCGAGATGGCGTATTTCACAATCTCGAGCCGGCATCAATGATCAAGCTGGACACGATTGACGCCGAGGCCAATCGGCAGGTGTTGTTCGAGATGCTTTCTCGGCGTTCGCTGGGCAGGCCGGGGGCGCAGATCCCGCTGGCCGACGCCGCGGCGGTGCGAGCGGAACCGCTGTCGGTCACCTGGTACGGCCATTCGACGGCTCTGGTCGAGGTCGACGGCTATCGCGTGCTCACCGATCCGATCTGGAGCAACCGGTGTTCGCCGTCGCGAACCGTTGGCCCACAGCGGCTGCATCCGAACCCGACCACGTTGGAGGCACTGCCGGCCCTCGACGCTGTGCTGGTCTCCCACGACCACTACGACCACCTGGACATGGACACCATTCTGGGACTCGCCCGTACTCAGCGGGCACCCTTCGTCGTCCCGCTGGGTGTCGGTGCCCACCTGCGGGATTGGGGCATTCCGTCCCATCGCGTGATCGAGCTCGATTGGAACGAGCAGACCCAGATCGACGACCTGACGCTGGTGTGCACTCCCGCCCGGCACTTCTCCGGCCGGTTCGTGGTGCGTAACACCACCCTGTGGTCGTCGTGGGTGCTGCGAGGCCCGCAGCACCGCGTCTACTTCGGCGGCGACACCGGCTACCACTCGAGCTTCGGGCGAATCGGTGCCGACCATGGCCCGTTCGACATCACACTGATGCCCATCGGGGCCTACAACACCGCATGGCCCGACATCCACATGAATCCCGAAGAGGCGGTGCGGGCGCACCGTGACATGACCGATGCAGGGCTGCTGATTCCGATCCACTGGTGCACCTTTCGGCTGGCGCCGCACCCCTGGGCAGAGCCTGTGGAGCGCCTGCTGTCGGCTGCCCGCAACGATGGCCTCGACATCGCGGTCCCCAAACCGGGAGGCCGGGTGGTGCCGGGATCTGTGCCGACCGAGCACTGGTGGCGGTTGTAGGAATACATGACCGCCGTAATGCGACGTGGTGTGAGCCTGATGCTGACGGCGGCTTTGGCGGCGTGCAGCGGCGGTCCGTCGGGGACGCTGTCCGAACAACCGCCCCCGCTTGTTCCGGCGATGGCGTTGCCGGATAACGCGGTTGACCACGCCATCGCACAACTCGACGGGATCGTCGCGGAGCTCATGGCGTCGTCCGGAATCCCGGGGCTTGCGGTCGCCGTCGTGCACGGTGGAAAGACCATGTATGCCAAGGGATTCGGTGTCAAGGACGCTGAGCGGCCGGACGGTCCGGGTAATCGAATCGGGCCGGATACGGTGTTTCAGCTGGCTTCGGTGTCGAAGTCCATCGGCGCCACCGTGATCGCGCATCAGGTCGGTGAGCGCGCGATCAGCTGGGACACACCGATCGTGGACAAGTTGCCGTGGTTTGCATTGTCGGATCCCGCCGTCACCACGATGGTCACGGTGGGCGATATGTACGCCCACCGATCCGGGCTGCCGGACCATGCCGGCGACAAGCTGGAAGACCTGGGTTACGACCAGCGCTCCATAGTGGAGAAGCTGCGGTTGCTGCCACTCGATCCCTTCCGAATTTCATACGCCTACACGAACTTCGGTCTGACCGCTGCGGCGGAGGCGGTGGCAGCAGGGGCGGGGCGGTCGTGGGAAGACCTCAGCCGCGACGTTCTCTACGCACCGCTGGGCATGACATCCACCAGTTCACGATTTGCCGACTACGAAGCGCGGGGCGATAAAGCGCTGGGGCACATACTGATCGACGGCAGATACCTGCCACGGTATGAGCGCGATCCGGATCAGGAGTCTCCCGCCGGAGGGGTGAGTTCGTCGGTGAATGACCTCACACACTGGCTTGCGATGGTGTTGGCGAATGGCACCTATGCCGGGCATCGGATTGTGAACCCCGAGGCGCTGATGCCGGCTGTCAGCCCCCAGATGGTGTCGAGCCCACCGACGCAGCCCGCGATGCGGGCAGGGTTCTACGGGTATGGATTCAACGTCACCACGACATCCGCCGCCCGGGTGCAATTGAGCCATTCCGGTGCGTTCGAACTCGGTGCCGCAACGAATTTCGTCATCATCCCGTCGGCCGATGTCGCGATTGTCGCGCTGTCCAACGCCACTCCCTCCGGAATCCCCGAAGCGCTCACAGCAGAATTCGCCGACCTAGTTCAATTCGGCGAGGTGCGCGAAAACTGGCGCAAACTGTACGCGGAGGCGATCGGCCCGATGGCGAAGCCGGTGGGGGAGTTGGCCGGGAAACCGCGCCCCGAACACCCACGTGAGCCGCGACCCCTGGCGTCGTACGTCGGACGGTATTCGAACGACTATTGGGGTTCGGCCACCGTGGCCGAGGGGAACGGCAAACTGCTGCTCTCGCTGGGGCCGCGCCCCGACAACTACGAACTGAAGCACTGGGACGGCGACACGTTCACGTTCAGCTTCGTCTCGGAAAACTCCCCTCCGGGAAGCATTTCCGCGGCGACGTTCCACGGTAAGGCACTGACGCTCGAGTTCTACGACGACGACAAGATGGGGACCTTCACCCGATGACTGTGACGCGGGCCGCCGGCCTTTCCGACGACGACGTTGCCACCCGCATCGTCGAAGGCAAGACCAACGATGTGCCCACGAGGGCCTCACGAAGCATGCCGGAGATCGTGCGCGCCAATGTGCTCACCCGGATCAATGCGATCCTCGGGGTGCTGTTTGCGATCGTGCTGGCCACCGGATCGCTCATCAACGGGCTTTTCGGTCTGCTCATCGTCGCGAACAGCGCGATCGGAATCATCCAGGAGCTGCGGGCCAAGAAGACCCTCGACAACCTCGCCATCGTGGGCCAGGCCAAGCCCACTGTGCGCAGGCAGTCCGGGACCCGGGAGATGGCACCCGCCGACATCGTTCTGGACGATGTGATCGAACTCGGACCCGGGGATCAGATCGTCGTCGACGGGGAACTGCTGGAGGCGTCGGGGCTGGAGGTCGACGAGTCCCTCTTGACCGGAGAGGCCGATGCTATCCACAAGTCGCTCGGCGATCCGATCATGTCCGGCAGCTTTGTCGTCGCAGGGAGCGGCGCCTACCGCGCGACGAAGGTGGGGCGTGAAGCGTACGCCGCGAGGCTCGCGGAGGAGGCCAGCAAGTTCACCCTGGTGAAATCCGAACTGCGCAGCGGGATCAGCAAGATCCTGCAGTTCATCACCTACCTGTTGTGGCCTTCCGGGTTACTGATCATTTACACGCAGCTGTTCACCACGCATGTGGGCTGGCAGGAGTCAGTGCTGCGGATGGTCGGAGCGCTCGTGCCGATGGTTCCCGAGGGACTGGTTCTGATGACGTCGATCGCCTTCGCGGTCGGCGTGATCCGGCTGGGGCGCAGACAATGTCTGGTGCAGGAGTTGCCGGCGATCGAGGGTTTGGCTCGAGTCGACGTGGTGTGCGCCGACAAGACCGGCACGCTCACCGAGAACGGTATGCGGGTGTCCGACGTCGTTGCGCTGGGTGACCGGGACGTCGCGAATGTGTTGGCGGCTATCGCCGCCAACGATCCCCGGCCCAATGCCAGCATGCAGGCGGTCGCCGAGAAATATCCGCACGAACCCGGGTGGACCGTGACGGCGGTGGCCCCGTTCAAATCGGCCACCAAGTGGAGCGGTGTTTCCTTTGGTGAACACGGCAATTGGGTGATCGGCGCGCCCGATGTGCTGCTCGATTCCGATACACCGGCAGCCCGGAAAGCCCAGGAGATCGGGGCAAGCGGACTGCGGGTACTGCTGCTTGCGGGCGGTGACACGGTCGTCGACGCACCCGACGCGCCGGGGAGATTGACCCCCGCGGCGCTGGTGGTGCTTGAGCAGCGGGTGCGTCCGGATGCTCGAGAGACCCTGGAGTACTTCGCGTCTCAGCAGGTGACCGTCAAGGTGATCTCCGGTGACAATGCCGTGTCGGTGGCGGCCGTTGCCGGCAGCCTGGGTCTTGACGGCGAGACAATGGACGCCCGCAAGCTTCCCGAGGACACCGATTCGCTCGCCGACACGATGGCGGAATATACGACCTTCGGCCGAGTGCGCCCGGACCAGAAGCGGGCGATGGTGCACGCGTTGCAGTCCCGCGGGCACACGGTGGCGATGACGGGTGACGGCGTCAACGATGTGCTGGCTTTGAAGGATGCCGATATCGGCGTCGCGATGGGTGCGGGCAGTCCCGCGTCCCGATCGGTGGCGCAAATTGTGCTGTTGGACAACAAATTCGCCACTCTGCCCCATGTGGTGGCGGAGGGACGTCGCGTCATCGGAAACATCGAACGCGTCTCCAATCTGTTCCTGACGAAGACCGTCTACTCGGTATTGCTGGCGCTGCTGGTGGGGTTGGGAGGCTTGTGGTCCGACTGGTTCGGCACAGATCCGCTGCTGTACCCGTTCCAGCCCATTCACGTCACCATCGCCGCGTGGTTCACCATCGGTATCCCCGCCTTCATCTTGTCGCTGGCCCCGAATGGCGAACGTGCGCGCACCGGTTTCGTTCGCCGCGTGATGACGTCGGCTCTGCCGTCCGGACTGATCGTCGGCAGTGCGACTTTCGTGTCGTACCTGATCGCCTATCACGGCCGCAATGCAAGCATCGTGGAGCAGACACAGGCTTCGACCGCTGCATTGATCACGTTGCTGATCGCCGCGATATGGGTGCTTGCCGTGGTGGCGCGGCCATACGAATGGTGGCGGATCGCACTGGTGGCGGTGTCGGGACTGGCCTACGTGGTGATCTTCGCGATCCCCTGGGCGCGTGAGAAGTTCATGCTCGACCCCTCCCATCTGGCGGTCACCTTCTCCGGAATCACAATTGGTCTGATCGCCGCCGCGGCGATCGAGGCGGCATGGTGGATCCAGGGACGGATATTGGGGGAGCCGCGGATATTGTGGAGATCCGCACCTGCCGCGCAAGAGCGACCCGACGAGAAGAACGAGGCTTAGTCCCGATGGCGAAACTCTCAGTCTCCGTGGATGTCCCTTTGCCACCGGAGGTGGCGTGGCAGGCGGCGTCCGACCTCTCGCGATACAAGGAATGGTTGAGCATCCACCGGGTGTGGCGCTCCGCGCTGCCGCAGACCCTCGACAAGGGGACAGTGGTGGAGTCCATCGTCGAGGTCAAGGGAATGCCCAATCGGGTCAAGTGGACGATTGTGAGCTTCAAGCCGCCGGAGTTGATGACGCTCGACGGCGAAGGCAAGGGCGGCGTGAAGGTGAAGTTGATCGGCAAGGTCAAACCTCATGACAAGAAGGCGGATACGTCCGTGCTGACCATGGACGTGCATCTGGGTGGCGCGCCGCTCTTCGGTCCTATCGGCATGGTGGTGGCGGCAGCCCTGAAGGGCGATATCCAGCAGTCGCTGGACCGGTTCGTGACGGTCTTCAGCGGATAGCGTTTCGCCGTCAGGCCCGGGGACGGCGTACCAATTGGGAGCCGAGGAGAACTGCCTCGGTGCGCCCGCCGAGGCCGAGCTTGGCCATGATGCGCGATACGTAATTCTTGACGGTCTTCTCTGCCAGGAACATGCGCTGGCCAATTTCGCGATTCGTCAGTCCTTCACCGAGGAGGGCCAGCATTGCCCGTTCGGTGGCGGATAAATCCCTCAGCAGAACGGTCTGCTCAGCCTCTTTGCGAAGGCGATCCATCAGGACTTCGGCAGCTCGGTTGTCCAGCAGTGACTTTCCCGATCCCACGGCCTTGACCGCGGCGGCGATCTCGTCACCACGAATGTCTTTGGCGACGTAACCGCTGGCGCCCGCGAGGATTGCGTCGATCATCGAGCGTTCATCGGTGAACGAGGTGAGGATGAGGCAACGGAGCTGCGGGACGGCCGCCAGCAGGTCCCGGCATAGGTCGATGCCATTGCCGTCGGGGAATCGGACATCGAGCACAGCGACATCGGGCTGTACCGAGGGAATGCGAGCCAGTGCGGCCGCGATGGTGTCGGCTTCGCCCACGACTTCGAGTTCCGGATCGGCGTTGAGCAACTCCGCGAGTCCTTGCCGGACCAGCTCATGGTCGTCGACGAGGAACACGGTGATCACGCGGCAAGTAGGCCTCAAGTTCGAAGTCCCTTCATAGGGACTTTGGTCCCGAATTTCAAAGACGGCATCGGATGAGTCCTCGCAGGGTCCCCAACGACCCGACGGTTTCGTAACCTCAGGGTCTGCTCGCCGGGCGAATCCGCTGTCCCTGACGCAACATGTCCAGCAGTTCGCGGTATGGGCCGACCAGGTACGCGGTGTCCCCTGCGGTCAGCTCTGTGTCGCGGCGGGGGTGCAGTCGGAGGGGTTGACCGTCCCGTTCGACAGCGATGACGCGGGTCGGATTGGAGAGTTCGAACATTCGCACCCCGTCGAGTTCGCTGCCTGGCCGCACCTGCACCGCGCCGACCATGAACGAACGCTGGCCGACGGAAAACGTACCCAGCACGTCGAGGCCCATCGCGGCGCCGATGAACCAGGGCGCGGCGAGATCCACTGTCGATCGGACGGATTCGAAACCGAACCGGTGACCGACGGCGGCACCGAGTTTTCGGTCGTAGATCCGCAACACAATCGGCTGACCGGTCTCAGGGGTGAGCATCTCGCGCAACACGATGCCCGTTTCGATGTTCACCATGTCGTCCTGGGTGACGACGGCGATGGCTCGCGCCGCGGAGACTCGTGCGGCCTCCAACGTCTGGCGCAGGGAGGCATCGCCGAAGATCACCGGAACGTCGAGTTCGGCCGCCGCGGAAAGGTAGCGATTGTCTTCATTGAGTTCGATGACGGCGACGTCGTTTCCGGCCGCCCTGAGCACGCTGGCGACACGGATGCCGAACGAGCCCAGCCCGACCACCACGATGTGACGGTGCAGGTGCCGGATCTTCTGCCGAGTCGTCGAATGCGACAGTCGCCGCGACAGCAGGACGTCGGCGACGAAAGCGACCACGATCGCGGTGGTGGCGACCCCCGCCAGCATCATCACGATGCTCCACAACCGCAGCCAGGTGGGCTGTGCGAGGAAATTGAAATCGCCGTAACCGACCGTCGCGATGGTCTCCGACGAAAAATACAGGGCGTCGATCCACCCCATCCGCGGCTGGCGGTAGGCGAACCGCAGCAGAACGGTCGAGCTCAGCAGGAGCGTGGCCGAGGCCGCCAGCGCTCGATAGAACATCGGGTTGAGGTCGTCACGCACCGCCCGGACACTGTCTATGAGGCGGTCGAGAAGCGAACGTCCCTTCGGTTGCGAGGCGATGGGCTTTGCCACCCTGATTCCCTGGGCGGCGAGTTCCTCGGCTGTACCCATCATGGCGGTCCAGTCGCCCTGGCGGACGTGCACGTCGCGGCCCGGGCAGGCGATCAGTTCACCGGGGATGTCGGCGTCCTCGGAACGGAGGATCGCGACCGGGGCCAGATCGCCGTAGATGTCCCGCAAGGACCCATCGCGGGGAACGGATGTCCCCGAGACGACGAAGTCGATGCCGGCGGCAGCGATGGTGTGCGTGGTGCGCTCCAGGCAGGCCTCGACCACCGACGACGCGGCCAGATCGGCGACGTCGAGGATTGCACCCGGACCGTTGCCGTCGGACATGGCCTCGCGCAGAACTGTGTTGGCGAGCCGGGCGACCACCCGCACCTGCGGATTGGCCTGGCGGGCGAGAAGCGCGATTTCCAGGTTGAGCGCGTCGTCGTCGCTGGCGCAGATGATGGCCGCCGCGGTGCCGACGCTGACTGAATCGAGTTCATCGGGCGAAAGCAGCGGGACGACGGCCACCTCGGAGGTGCTCAGCTCCTCGATGATCCGCATCGCGAGCGCGTCGTCACCGCAGACGATGGTGTGGCCGTGCATGCGGTGCAGGCTACTGCCGAACCAACTCGCCGTGTCGGGTCGCCCGGCCGCGGGCTAGGACGAGGGGGCACTCATAGCGAAGTCGGCGAAATCGAAACCGGGCACCACAACGCAACTGACCAGGCTCGGCTGATCGCCATCGGGCCGGGCGCGCTGCCAGTAGCCGGCGGGCACCAGCACCTGCGGATGCTGACCAGCGGTGATGTCCGGGCCAAGGACGCGGGTCTCGGCCGCGGCCCGGTCGGCGCCGATCTCCAACAGCAGGGGGCTGCCGCGATGGTGGAACCAGATCTCGGAACTGCGGACGGTGTGCCACTCGGAATGCTGGTCCGGCAGGAGTGCGAACAGGATCGCGGTGCCGGCGTTTCGCGGTCCCCGGTATCCGGGGGGAAGCACGGATTCGGGGACCGTCACTTCGCTGCGCCACGTCTCCCGAAAGTAGCCGCCCTCGGGGTGTGGCGTGAGGTCGAGTCGTTCAAGCCAGTCAGGTAGTTCCCGCATCGGCACTTCCTCGGTCGGTGGTGGATCCAGCCTAGAGATTGGGGAAGCCGGGGTGACTGGCACCGGGTCACCCGCGCCGGGCGTTACTGTCGGAGGATGGCGGGGCCGCGTCCGGGATGGTTGGTGTCTTTGTGCGCTGCGCTGCTGTCCATCACCACCTGGTTGCCGTGGTTGACCACCTCCTTTGCGGGTGGCGGGCGTGCCAGCGCAATCGGAGGCGCCATCGGCAGCATCAGCCTGCCGTCCCGGTTCGGGACCGGTCAGCTCATCGTGTTGCTGTCCAGCCTCCTGGTCGTCGCGGGGGCGATGGTTGCGCGCAATCTGTCGCCGCGACTCGCTGCCGTCACCGCACTGGCGCTGTCCCTGGTTATTGCGATTCTCACCTGGTTCTACTACCGGCTCAACGTTCAGAGTCCCGTGGTGGCCGGATACGGGCTCTACCTTGGAGCCGTGTTTGCGGTCGCTTCAGTTGTGTGCGCGGCATGGGCGCTGATAGGGGTGTTCCTCGGCGGGAGGCGCATCCGGCGACCGTAGGGAGGTGGCTCGGATAGTCTGGTCGAATCCTTGGAGAGGGAGCGGATTGAAAAAGGCTCGGGGGCCGGTTTCGGTCATAGTGGCTGTCGCCGTCGCAATTGTGGGCGCCGGCTGTTCAGACGACGGATCGAAGCCCAGTGCCGACAAGTGTGAGAACGTCTCCGTGCCAATGATCGACATCCCCACCCGGACCGACCAGGAGCCACGGATGCGGATTCCGCAGCCCCAGGGCTGGGAACGCACCACGAAGCTCGACTCCGAGACCATTCGCTTCGCCATTCGCAACCCTGCCCTGGCGGCCGACGGCTTCACTCCCAACGCGGTGGTGACGCTTCAGAAGATCGGCCTCGACGTCGGCAAACCGAAACAAATCCTGGACGCCCAGAATCAGCAACTCCAGATGAAGCTCAAGGTCACCGATCTCAAGGCCACCGAAGGTCGGGTGTGTGGGCTTCCCGCCGAGGCGACCACCTACACCGCGCCGGGGATGGGCAAGATTCCGGCCCGGACGGCAACCTCACTGGCGACCGTCTATCAGGGCGGCGACGCGAACTACGTTGCGACCTTGACGGTGCAGGCCATCAAGCCGGACAACGAGACCTACGCACGGGACTCGCAGGTCATCATCAAGGGATTCCAGATTCTGCCGCCCAAGTGATGCGGCGTCCTAGGCGATACCCGGCGCAAGGTCGGCGTGAGAGAGTCGGCAGTTGCACTGATCGCACGCGAGTTCACCGGTGAAACCGGCTCCGCACGCCAGGTGGGTCAGAGTCATCGCCGGGCCCTCTGGGGCCCGGTACCAACGCTGAGCCCACTGCAACGCCGCGACCAGAACCGGAAAGAACGCCCGCCCCTTGGCGGTGAGCAGGTAGGCGGCGCGTTCGGGTCCACTGAGTTCGGTCGGCTCGGTTGGCTCGGTGGTCAAGACTCCCAAGGCGCAGAACGTCTGAAGGCGTTCGGCCAATAGGCTTGGGGGAGCGGCCAATTGGCACTGAAAGTCGTTGAAGCGGGTTGTTCCCAGGAATGCCGCGAACAATAGCGCTGCCGCCCAACGGTTTCCGAACATGCTCATGGTCTCGGGAAACAGGCCGTCGCCCTGCTGTACCGAATCTGAGCGCCGACGGGTCGTGGCGGCAGGAACGGAGCGGCCCCATTCGCCGCTCGGCCCCAGCTCTATCGCGATGTCTTCGGCCGCCGCATAGGAGTGGCAATTGCCGCACCGCAGGACGGGCATGAAGGCCTGCCCGCAAGTCTTGTGAATCGCCTGGGGGAGCCGGCCGGGATTCTCGACGACCCAGGTCAGCTCCCAGGCCCATATCGACAACAACACCGTCCACAACGAACGACTGCGAGCGGTGGTCAGGTATTCGGTTCTGGCCCTTGTTGATTCATAGGTCTTGCGGGTGAGCAACTGGTTGTCGACGAGCGTTTGCAACCGGTTGGTCAACACGGAATTGGAGATCGAGAGATGCGTCATGAATTGGGTGTATCGGGTGGCGCGAAGCAAAGCCTGCCGCACGATGTGAAGGTTCCATTCGTCGCCGAGTAGCCCGAGCATCCGTCCGATTGCGTTGGTGGCGCCGGGTGGCAGCAGGGTGGGCTCGCCGCAGTCTGCGGTCGTGGGCACTAGTGGCGACCGAACGCCCGGGGGTACATGGTGTTGAAGTTATTACAGCGCAGACGGTGGTGTGGCCGCTATTCCGCCAGTCGGGACTCCTCCGATCGGACTATGGCGAATTCCACCCGGATCGCACCCGTTCGGCCGACAGACAGCCCTCGCGGCGACCCGCATCATTGTGGCGGGCGGCGCTCAGCAGGGGCGGATGCGGTAGAAGCGGAGGATCATCATGGCGGGTCGATTTTCAAAGCGTGGAGCGGCACTGTTGGCCACCGGCGTCTTGGCGCTGGGCGGATTGGGTGTGGGAGTCGGCGTCGCGCCGATGGCCGGCGCCGCTGACGGTTGCGGCCAGGGCTACCACTTGGACGAAGGTAGTTGCGTCCTGAACGTTCCCGGCCCCGGTGCGCAGTTCATCCCGGGCCGGCCAGGCTGTTGGATCAACGATGTCGGCGATACCCGCTGCTTCGTGGGCGCTGCCGGCGCATAGGACGTTAGCCATGCAGAAGGCCTGCCCGTGTCGTTGACCGGGCAGGCCTTCTGCATCGGGCGGTGCTTCTGATTAGCTCAACCAACTAAGTGCCCCCGGCGGGAATCGAACCTGCGACACCGGCTTTAGGAGAGCCGTGCTCTATCCACTGAGCTACGAGGGCGGACCGGCTGGCAGCTTACCTGCTGCCGTGCGGGGCTCGGACCCCGTGGGCGGTCAGCCGGACAGCGTCAGCCAGATCAGCACGACATTGAGCACGGTGATGACGGCAGCCACCAGCCATCCGAGTACGGACACGATCGGGTGATTGGCATCTGCGCCCATCAGGCGCCGATTGCTGGTCAGCCGAATCAGGGGAACCAGTGCGAACGGGATTCCGAACGACAGCACCACCTGTGAAATGACAAGTGCGCGGGTGGGATCGACGCCGATGATCAGTACGACCAGGGCCGGGATCAGGGTGACCAGCCGGCGCAACAGCAGCGGGTAGCTCCGGTGCAGAAGTCCCTGCATGATCATCGCTCCGGCGTAGGCGCCGACGGACGTCGATGCCAACCCGGATGCGAGTAGTCCGATGGCGAACAGCAGCGCGACGGCCGGCCCCAGTGCGTCCCGGACGGCGGCGTGCGCGCCCTCAATCGAGTCGGTGTTCTCGCGGCCCTGCAGGTTGGTGGCGGCGACCAGCAACATCGACAGGTTGACGGCACCCGCGACGAGCATCGCTATACCGACGTCCCAGCGGGTTGCGCGTAGCAGCGTCGCGCGGGCGGGACCCGCGGCTGGATTGCCATGGCGGTCGCGGGCAAGCCCGGAGTGCAGATACACCGCGTGCGGCATCACTGTGGCACCCAGCATGGCGGTCGCGAGCAGCACGCTCTCCACGCCATCGAAGCGGGGGAGCAGGCCCTCAAGGACTGGAGCTACCGGTGGCGCTTTGACGAACAGGCTGGCCAGGAATCCGATCGCGATGATCAGCAGGAGGCCGCTGATCACGTATTCGAAGTTTCGCTGACCGTGGCGATTCTGGACGGCCAGCAATACCAGCGAGACGACTCCGGTGATCAGCCCGCCGATCAGCAGTGGCAAGTCAAACAGCAGATGCAGTGCCAGGGCGCCGCCGACGACTTCGGCGAGGTCGGTGGCGATTGCGACGAGTTCCGCCTGCAGCCAATAGGCGATACGGGTCGGTGTTCGGGTGTTGTCGCGCACCGCCTCCGGTAACGAGCGGCCGGTGACCAGGCCGAGTTTGGCCGACAGGTACTGGACGAGTCCGGCCATCACGTTCGCGAGGACGATCACCCACACCAGCAGGAAGCCGTACTGTGATCCGGCGCTGATGTTGGCCGCGACATTGCCGGGGTCGACGTAGGCGATGGCGGCAACGAATGCCGGTCCGAACAGATACCACGCGGGTGTCCCGCGGGATTTCAGGGGGGCGTCGGTGCCCTGGGAAGCCTGCGTCAACCAACCAAACCTTCTATCGGACGTGCGAAGTAGAAAGTTAGGTTAACCGAAACCCTCTGGTTCGCGGTATCAGAACCCGCCGAACCAGATTCCGCCGCCACCGATGCCGAACCCCCCGAACCCCCCGAACCCCCCGAACCCCCAACCGGGATAGGGATTGGTCATCGCCTGATCTGGTGACGTCGTGATCTGGGTATGACCGGGCGTCTGGCACATCCTCGTGTTGGGGGCGACGTCGGTGCACTGCGGCGCGGCCCCAGCCGGCGCCGCCATGGTGATGACAGCGAAGCCCACCGCGCCGACGAACGCGGCTCTTGCCATCCGCAGCGCGGCTGCACTGAGCATCACCGGTGCCTAGCGGCCCCCACCCCCGTGTGGAGCGGGGGCGGGCATCGGCATGGGCGCGGGTGCCGGCGGACCGTATCCGCCACCGCCGATCACCATCGCGGGGCCGTAGAACTCATCGGCCCACGGATACGGGTAGTCCGGCACTTCCGGCGTCGCGTTCAGTTGGACGTTGCCGGGTGACTCGCACTCGGTGGTGTTGCCACCAAGCACCGCGCTGCCCGAGACCTGGGTGCAGCTCTCCGGCGGGGTGGTGATCAGAGTGGTGTCGGCTCCGGCGGTGGCCGAGCCGACCGCGCCCGCAACGCAGGTTGCCGCGACGAGTAGGAGACCGCACAGTGTGTTCCGCATAGGCATGCCCTTCTCGCGGATTGCTTGTCCTCAGCCTACGGGCTGCGCTTGCTGCCGCGAATGTGAACCAGTTGCGAGATTCCACACGAATACCCGCAACAGGTTCACGCTCGAGTGATGGTCACCAGGCGCCGTACAGCCCCTTCGCCGCGGGCAGCGGCAGGTCCAGTGTCGTGCGGATGCCGGGTGCCGCGGCGACGACGGTGGGTATCGCGTTGACGAGCCGCATCGCGGTTGCCACCAGCCCGGCATGGTTGTGATCGCCCTTGCTGCTGCTCAGGCACAAGTCCAGGGCGTAGGACGGCTCGCCGGTGATCTCGATGCGGTAGTTGCCGCCCGGCTGCGCCGGCTGCGGCCAGTCGGGGCACAGATCGTCACGCAGCCGGGTGACGTGCTCGAGGACTACCGCGGGCAGGCCGTCGACCAGACCGATCACCTCGAAGCGCAGAGCCGCCGCGGTGCCCTTTTCGATGTGCCCCGCCGCGATGTCGAAGTCCCCGGGAGCGGGCTCACGAACGTAGGTCTCTTCGATCCCGTCGAGCTCGATTCCCAGTCCGGCCGCGAGCTGGCGGATCACCGATCCCCACGCCAGGCTCAATACCCCCGTGTGCAGCAGCATCGGGATCTCGTCCATCGGCTTGCCGAAGCCCATCACGTCGAACATGACGACGGGGCTGTCGTAAGTCGCGTAGTCGAGGATCTCCATGCAGCGCACCTGCTGGATGCTCTGGCATGTCCCCGTGAGTGCCAGCGGCAGCAGATCGTTGGCGAACCCGGGGTCGATTCCGTTGACAAATAGCGACGAATTACCTTCCGCTGCAGCATCTTCCAACGGCTTGATCATCTGCTCGGGGATGACCTCCCACGGCCACTGCAGAAATACCGGACCGCTGCCGACGATGTTGACGCCCGCCGCGAGGATTCTCCGGTAATCCTCAAGTGCCTCGGGCAGTCGGTTGTCGGCCATCGCGTTATAGACGACGCAATCGGGCTTGGTCGCCAGCACGGCGTCGAGATCCGTTGTGGCGGTGATCCCGACCGGCTTGCTCAACCCCGCGAGCTCAGCTGCGTCTTTGCCGGCTTTGGCATCCGATGACACCCACACGCCGGTGAGCTCGAACTCGGGATTGGTGATCAACGCTGCGAGCGCATGAACGCCGACGTTCCCGGTGCCGATCTGTGCGACGCGAATTGTCATGGATCTCCTTAGAGGTCGGGAATGGGTAGGTCGAGATTGGGGAAGACGAGACCACCGTCGACTTCGAGCATCTTGCCAGTGAGGAAACTGCCGGCGTCCGACGCCAGGTACACCGCGGCCGCGGCGATGTCGGCAGGATCGCCCAGCCGCCGCATCGGAGTGGCCTTCTCCATCGGGGCGCGCAGGGCATCGTTGGTGGCGACGATCTCGAGTGCCGAGGTCAGGATCGAACCGGGGGCGATCGCGTTGACCCGGATCTTGGGGCACAAGTCCAGCGCCGTCAGCCGGGTGTAGTGCGCCAGCGCGGCTTTCGCCGTGCTGTAGGCAGCGAAACCGCGAGCCGCCAGGCGCCCCATCGTGGAGCTGATGTTGATGATGTTCCCGCCGCCCGAGTGCTCGAGCATCAGCGGAACACTTGCGAGAGTCAGGGCGTGTGCGGTCAGCACATTGAAGGTGAAGGCGTCCTTCATGTCTTTGACGCTGGTGTTCAGCAGGACGTTGGGCATGGTGCCGCCCACATTGTTCACGACGATGTCGAGCTTCCCGAAAGCCTTGATCGCGTGCGGCGCCAACTCGGCCGTCGTCTCGGGGTGGGCGAGGTCGCCGACCACGATGTGTGCGCGCCGGCCGAGGCCTTCGATCTGGGCGGCGACAGCCCGAAGTTCGGCCGGCGTGCGGGATGCGATCACCACGTCAGCTCCGACCTCGGCGAATGCCACCGCGATGGCGGCGCCCAGCCCGCGGCCCGCACCGGTCACCACCGCAACCTGATCGTCAAGCCGGAATCTGTCGAGGATCACTTGGCTACTTCCCATCTTCGGCCGATGCGGCTTTGGCCGCCTGGCGCTTCTTCACACTGGCTTCGAGTTTGGCCAGCAAGTCGGAGACATCCCCGGTCCCATCGAGTGCCGTCGGTTGCTCTTCGGTGCTGAACGCCTGTCCGCCTTGGAGCTTCGCGTCGACCAGCTCACGCAGCTGCTCTTGATAGTCGTCGTTGTAGCGCTCGGGATGGAATTCGTCGACCATGGAGTCCACTACCTGACCGGCCATCTTCAACTCGGCAGGCTTGATCTCGACCTTAGTGTCCAGTACCGGGAAATCGGGGTCACGGATCTCGTCGGGCCACAGCAGCGTGTGGATCACCATCACGTTTCGTTTGGAGAAGTCCTTCACCCGCAGCGCGGCCAGCCTGGTCTTGTTGCGCAGCGAGAAGTGAACTATCGCAACCCGATCCGTTTCGGCCAGTGTCTTGGCCAGCAGCACATACGACTTCGATGTCTTGGAGTCCGGCTCGAGGAAGTAGCTGCGGTCGTACATCAGGGGATCGATGTCGGTGGCGGCAACGAATTCAAGAACCTCGATCTCGCGGCTGCGTTCCTCGGGCAAAGAAGCGAGGTCTTCGTCGGTGATCACTACCGACCGGCCGTCCTCGGACTCGAAGGCCTTGGCAATGTCGTGGAAATCGACCACCTCGCCACACACCTCGCACGCCCGCTTGTAGCGGATGCGGCCGTTGTCCTTGGCGTGCACCTGGTGGAACTTCAGATCGTGGTCTTCGGTGGCGCTGTAGACCTTCACCGGAACGTTCACCAAGCCGAAGGCGATGGAACCCTTCCAGATGGACCGCATACCTACACGATAGGTGCGACGCCCGGATTCACTCCGAGCGGTATTTCCGGGTCGGCGCCCGGCGCCGAGTCGGCGGGGTGCTGTTGTTCCGCCGCGCGGCAATTGTTGTTGGCGGTAGTCTGGCCCGGCGAGCACCAGGGGAGCAGGTCTTCGGGGTCGGCGTTCGCGGATGCGGCAGCCGACAGTGCGCCGGCTGTCAGCAGGATCGCGACGAACAACTTCCGCACTGGTTCACGGTAGCAGCGGGTAATAGGCTTCAGACGGTGAATGACGGAGGCTCGGCGAGGGTGCGGCTGACCAATGCCGAGAAGGTCCTCTATCCCGCGACCGGTACCACCAAGGCGGACGTCTTCCGCTACTACACGAGCATCGCCGAGGTGATGCTGCCGCACATCGTCGGCCGTCCCGTCACTCGGAAGCGCTGGCCCAACGGTGTCGACGCACCGTCCTTTTTTGAAAAGCAACTCGCCAAATCCGCGCCGGAATGGATTGCGCGCCAGACGGTCGAACATCGTTCGGGCAGCACCACTTACCCGCTTATCGAGGATCTCGACGGCCTCGCCTGGATAGCGCAGCAGGCGGCGCTGGAAGTGCATGTGCCGCAATGGCGATTCGACGCATCTGGAAAGCCCGGTGCTGCAACCCGTTTGGTGTTCGATCTCGACCCCGGACCCGGAGTGGACATGGCTCAGCTGGGTGAGGTGGCGCGTGCCGTGCGAGAGATGCTGTCCGACATCGGTATGACGGTCTACCCGCTAACCAGCGGAAGCAAGGGACTGCACCTCTACGTTCCGCTCGGCGAGCCGGTCAGCAGCTCCGGTGCTGCTCTGTTCACACGCCGTGTCGCCCAGCAGTTGGAACAGATCATGCCGAAGCTGGTGACCTCCGTCATGGCGAAGAGTCAGCGGGCCGGAAAGGTCTTCGTCGACTGGAGTCAGAACAACGGCGCCAAGACCACCATCGCACCGTATTCGCTCCGCGGCCGTTCGCATCCCACCGTAGCGGCACCGCGAACCTGGGATGAACTGAGCGATCCCGGGATTCGGCAGCTGCTCTTCGCGGAGGTCTTGGATCGGGTGGCCGCCGGGGGAGACCTGTTGGCGGGACTGGATGATCCTGTGACGCAGGACCGTTTGACCACCTACCGGAGCATGCGCGACCCATCCAAGACCCCCGAGCCGGTTCCCCCGGCGGCTCCGGTCGCAGGGAACAACAACCGTTTTGTCATCCAGGAACACCATGCCCGAAGGCTGCACTACGACTTCCGGCTGGAACGAGACGGTGTGCTGGTGTCCTGGGCCGTGCCGAAAAACCTGCCCGATACCCCGGCGGTCAATCACCTTGCGGTGCATACCGAAGACCATCCCCTCGAATACGCCGCTTTCGAGGGGGCGATTCCCAAGGGCGAATACGGTGGCGGACAAGTCACCATCTGGGATTCGGGCACCTATGAGGCGGAGAAGTTCTCCGACCATGAAGTGATCGTCGAACTGCGAGGTTCACGAATCTCGGGACGTTACGCCCTGATCCAGACGGACGGCAGCCAGTGGCTCGCCCACCGGATGAAAGAGCAGAACGAGCCTCGCTTGCAGGACTATTCGCCGATGCTGGCCACGCTCGGCTCGGTCGAAAAGCTGTCGTCGAAGGTGTATGCATTCGAAGGCAAATTCGACGGCCATCGGCTGCTGGTCGAGATCCGCGGTGGACGGATCCGGCTGCAATCCCGCAGCGGACGCGACGTCACCGGCGAGTTTCCACAATTGGAATCGCTGGCTAACGATTTCGACCACGAGGCCGTCCTCGACGGTGAGGTGGTGGCTCTCGATGCCAACGGTGTGCCGAACTTCGGCGAGATGCAGAACCGATCGAGTGGGAGTCGAATCGAGTTCTGGGCCTTCGACATCCTGCGCCTCGACGGCCGTTCGTTACTGAAGGTGAAGTACCGGGATCGTCGCAAGATTCTGCAAGCGCTGTCCGCTGATCTCATTGTGCCCGAACTACTTTCGGGCGATGGACGGCAAGCGTTGGAGAGCGCGCGGCAACGGCGGTGGGAGGGTGTCGTCGCCAAGAAATGGGATTCCACGTATCAGCCGGGGCGCCGATCGTCGTCGTGGATCAAAGACAAACTCTGGAACACGCAGGAGGTGGTTCTCGGTGGCTGGCGGGAGGGCAGCGGTTCCCGGTCCGGGAACATCGGTTCGTTGCTGCTCGGTATACCCGGCACGAGTGGCCTGCGGTTCGCCGGACGGGTGGGGACGGGCTTCACCGAGCGTGAGTTGGTGAGGCTTAAGGAGGTACTGACCCCGCTGGCCATCGATCAATCACCATTCGACGCACAACTTTCCGCTCAGGACGCCGAGGGCGTGCGCTATGTGCGTCCGGAGTTGGTAGGGGAAGTGCGCTATGCGGAGCTGACGGCGGATGGCCGACTGCGCCACGCGAGCTGGCGCGGGCTGCGTCCGGACAAATCCCCCGCTGATGTGGTGGTCGAGTCCCCCCGCAAGCAGACCTAAGGGTCTCCGGGCGCTCGGCGTGTCGGGGACCATCAGGCCTGCTTGCGCAAGAGAACGGGCCGGAGCGCATCCAGAACGGCAGGGTCCTCAATGGTGGAGGGCACCGGCTCATCGCGGCCGTCGGCAATGGCGCGCATGGTTTTACGAAGGATCTTGCCGGAGCGGGTCTTCGGCAGCGCCGGCACGATATCGCCCAACTTGAACGACGCCACGGCGCCGATCTCGTCGCGGACGGCGGCGATCAGCTCGTCGATGACGCCGTCGGGCGCTGCGCCGGTTTTGAGAACGACGAACGCCCGCGGAACCTGCCCCTTGAGAGCGTCGGCCACCCCGATCACCGCGCATTCGGCCACCGAGGGATGCGCCGCCACCACCGCCTCGATGGCACCCGTCGAAAGCCTGTGTCCGGCAACGTTGATGACGTCGTCGATGCGGCCCATGACGAACAGGTAGCCGTCGTCGTCGAGATAGCCGCCGTCTCCGGTCAGGTAATACCCGGGATGCTCAGACAGATACGAGTCCTCGAACCGCTCGTCATCGCGCCAGAGGGTCGGCAGGGTGCCGGGTGGAAGCGGCAACCTGAGGCAGATCGCGCCCTCTTCCCCGGGCGCGCAGGGCGACCCGTCTGGGTGAAGAATCCGCACGTCGTAACCCGGCATCGGCACGGTCGACGAACCCGGCTTCAGCGGAAGCCGCTCGACACCAACGGGATTGGCTGAAACCGCCCAGCCGGTTTCGGTCTGCCACCAGTGGTCGACCACCGGAATGCCGAGCTTCTCGGTTGCCCACGCATAGGTGTCCGGGTCCAGCCGTTCGCCCGCCTGAAACAGATAACGCAACCGCGACAGATCATGGCGGGAGAGATGACCGCCATCCGGATCTTCCTTGCGAATCGCGCGGATCGCAGTCGGAGCGGTGAACAGCGCCTTCACCCCGTACTCGGCGGCGACGCGCCAAAACGCGCCGGGATCCGGTGTGCCGACGGGCTTTCCCTCGTAGAGAACGGTCGTCGCCCCGGCCAACAGGGGGCCGTAGACGATATACGAATGACCGACCACCCAGCCGACGTCCGAGGCCGCCCAGAAGACGTCACCGGGCTCGATGTCGTAGATATTGCGCATGCTCCACAGGAGCGCGACGGCGTGGCCGCCGTTGTCGCGGACGATGCCCTTGGGCTTGCCGGTCGTGCCGGATGTGTACAGCACGTAGAGCGGGTCGGTGGCGGCCAACGGCACTGGTTCTACGGGCGCCGAACTCACCGAGGACCAGTCCAGGTCGCGGCCGTCGATCAGATCGCAGGGCTGTTGGTCGCGCTGGACGATCACGCAGGCACGTGGCCGGTGTGACGCGAGCTCCAGTGCTTTATCGAGCATCGGCTTGTAGGGCACCAATCGGGTGGGTTCGATGCCGCACGACGCCGACACGATCACGGCGGGCTGGGCATCGTCGATCCGAGTCGCCAACTCGTGAGCGGCAAAACCTCCGAACACCACCGAATGCACGGCTCCGAGTCGGGCGCAGGCGAGCATTGCGATGACTGCCTCGGGGATCATCGGCAGGTACAGCACCACCCGATCGCCCTTGCCGACGCCCAACTCGCGCAAGCCACCCGCGAACCGCGCGGTCTTGTCGAGCAACTCCCGATAGCTGTATCCGCGTTTCGTTCCGGTGACGGGGGAGTCATAGATCAATGCGAGCTGATCGCCACGGCCCGCCGCGACATGACGGTCGAGGGCGTTGGCGCACGTGTTCAGTTCGCCGTCGGGAAACCACCGATAGAACGGTGGATTGTCATCATCCAGAACACGATCGGGCTCCCGGCTCCACGACACTGCCCGGGCGGCGGAAGCCCAGAATCCGGCAGGATCCTCGAGGCACGCGTCGAACAGCTCTCGGTATGCGCCCACGACTAGAGCTGATCCCAGCTCACCCGTGCGCCCGAGTCCCCGATCCGATACACCTGCAC
>Ga0075163_10001902_pt1 | contig 28232 bp, 17 predicted proteins | sample JI1023141ADNA_FD_71478 | JGI IMG/M metagenome (GOLD analysis project Ga0075163, IMG submission 71478) | Wastewater effluent complex algal communities from Wisconsin, to seasonally profile nutrient transformation and Carbon sequestration -... | ecosystem: Engineered > WWTP > Effluent > Algae...
TATGATTTTGCCACATTGATTGTAAATTCTTTTCAATGGATGTGATTTGCCATTTCATAAAAACTACTTTCAATCTTTCGATAGCCGATTTTTTATTTTGAAGTTGTGAGCGCGAGTCGTTTGCCATGACTTGTAAACCAGAAGGCTGATGGATAGCTCTGACAGCTGATTCTACTTTGTTTACATTTTGTCCACCAGGCCCTGATGATCGCATGGTTTGATAAACAATATCTTTTTCATTCCATTTCGGTAAAACCGATTCATCATAACAATGAATGCCTATGAACCAATTCTTTCGTTTATGAAATTTACGATAAGGACTTTGTACGATCCAGAGTAAACTTCCGTCCCAACTATCGGCTAATGAGCCTGCAAACTTTCCCTGCAATTTTACTGTTGCCGAAAATAAGGTTCCATTCTCGTCAGCCGGAACGCGTTCTATGACTTCATGTAAAAGGTTGTATTCTTTTGCTTCTTTTAATATTTCTTTTAACGCCATGGCAACTGCAAGGCAGCATTCTGCCGGACCTTTACCTGATGTTATCTGTATTATTTTTGTTTCCATTTTTTTTGTTTTTTTAAAGAGTCTTTCAAATTTGAAAGACTCTTTTTTTAGCTTTTATTCATCCTTACTATTTTAGGCGTGAATGATCCTTCGATCTTAACTAGTTGTTGTTGGTTGCTCATAACAGTTTCAATATCCTTATAAGCTAATGATGCTTCCTCAACACTGCCACCGATCAGTTTTATTTTATTCTCTGAAAGAATGTTGTTCAGTGCCGATTTAGAAATGCTTTCTCTCGCTTCTTTACGTGACATTTTTCTGCCTGCACCATGTGATGCTGAGTTTAATGAACCTTCTGCTCCCATACCACTTACGATGTAACCATTGCTGCTCATACTTCCGGGAATAATTCCTAGTTCGCCTTTTGAAGCTGGTGTGGCACCTTTGCGGTGAACGATCAGTTCTTGTTCATCATGTATTTCTTTCCAAGCAAAATTGTGATGATTCTCAACTTTACATATCGCTTCAAGCCCCATCACGCGTTCCATGTTATTATGAATTACATCGTGGCAAGCTTTTGCGTAATCACCGGCTAAGTTCATCGACAACCAGTATTCCTGTCCCGCTTCTTCATCCATATTAAGCCATGCCATCGATTGCATTTCGCGCGGTAGTTTACATTTCTCTTTGGCAATTTTTGTATACATCGCCGCAATAGCTGCACCCATGCCTCTTGAACCACTATGCGATAGCAAACCAATATACTTTCCGGGAGCAATCCCAAGGTTATTGTCGCTCTGAATATTCACATCTCCGAATTCCACAAAGTGATTTCCTGTGCCCGATGAGCCCAATTGATACCAGGCTTTTCCGTGTAAGCGTCTTAATAATTCGGTTGATTGAAATTCTGGGCGTTCCAGTACTTCATGATCTACTTCAAAATCAAGTGTGCCTTCGGTACCAAAATGCGTATAACGTCTCAATGCTTTTTGAAGATCATATTCTTTTTTCTGAATATAATTTTCAGGAAGTGCATAAATGCTTAATGCCATACGACAACCTATGTCAAGTCCGACACCAAACGGAATAACTGCATTTTTTGCTGCTAGTACTCCGCCAATTGGCAAACCATAACCATGATGAGCATCCGGCATCAAAGCACCTTTTACGGAGATCGGTAATCTCATTGCTGCTTCCATTTGTAGGATGGCATTTTGCGAGATTTGTCTTTGTCCATAAATGTTGAAATCGCCTGTGTTTTTTAGCATATGAACTTCATAGTCGGTTTTCATTTTTGGTTTTCCAACAAGAGCTCTGGCCAAAGGCATCAGGTATTCATGCTCTAAGTAAGTTTCAGGATCTAAAAGAACGTTATTAATGATTTCTAATTTTTCTTCGTTTGAAACATGTTTATAATGTTTCGTCATTATATTGATAGCAACACTTTTTGCTATATCCGAAGGGAAATCTACTTTACGTAAATGTTTTCCCTTCAATCGATTTTTTCCCATGATTGAGGTTTTTTGGATCAGGCAAAAGTTTTCCAGGGCCGGAAATTTCCGACAGTTTAAAATGCTTATGCATTCTGGTTTAAATCTTACCTGAAGATTTACAATAAAATTTATTTTTTTGATTCCCGAATTTTTTCTGACTCCCCAGAAAATTTTGCTTCAATGTTTATTAAATTGAGGCAAACAAAAAACCCGGCTTATAAACCGGGCTGAAAGTATTGATATTAGCTTATCCGGCTTAAGTGTGCTTATTTAAGTTTAATGCTAACATAGTTTCTCTTTCTTATGAATTTGGTTGTTTATTTTATAATTTGTGATGCAAATGTAAATCAAATTCTTTATTCACCAACTATTATTTTTGAAATAAATTTTAAGTAGGATAAGATTTGTTTTTTTATATTCTTTGAAGGTATTGATTTTACTGAGAATTCAGGGCATAATTAAAATCAATATAAATTATAAAATAATCTTTACACTGAGTGAATACTATTTTTTAATTAGTTAAATGTATTTGAAATAGAATTTAAGTGAAAGCAAGACAATAACGAATTATGTATCATTAAACCTTATTGTTCATAATCACTAAAAAAATGATTCATCTATAACCTTAACATCATATTTAGTTTGATGAAAAATCATTAAATTACTGTCATGAATCTACAACCATTCGATTATCATACAAAGCTTCGAGGCAACCTTAAAGGTCAGAAAAAGACTTGGGATTGGTTCTCATCAGTTAAAGTAAAAGATGAGCAATTGCAAGAGTTTAAATCAAACTTATTGAAAAACACGTATCGTCTTGATAAAGAAAGTAATCCTGAGCTATATGAGAAAGTTCAAGTAGCAAAGGATAAACTAGGATTGAATATTGATGTGACCATTTATCAAGCACAGAACTCAGTTGATAACAATGCGGGCATTTCTTACCTACCGGGTGAGGCTCATATTGTTCTTTCGGGTCAAATAATGAAATTGCTAACTGGTGACGAACTTCTTTCTATACTTGCTCACGAGTTATCACATGTTCGTTTATTTACGATTGAAAATTCAGAATTTGAAGTAGCAGATCGTATTATTACTTCGATTGCAAATGACTATAGAAGTGAAGATGTTTACATAGAAACAGCTCGTTTATTTAGACTATATATGGAATTATATTGCGACAGAGGCTCCTTATTGGTTACAGATAATATAGACACTGTTCTCTCGGGCTTGATAAAAATAAACACAGGGCTTGATAAAGTATCGGTAGAGAGTTATCTGAAACAGGCTGAAGAAATATTTGTTGCTGAGAAAGCTAAATCCGAGTATCAAACACATCCAGAAAATTATATTAGAGTTAGAGCTTTAAAACTCTGGGAAACTGAAAAAGAAAATTCAGAAAACAAAATTAGAGATATGATCGAGGGTGATATTCAACTTAACGGCTTGGATCTCTTTAAACAAAATAAAATAAAAGATTTAACCTTTAGTTTGATTAAACTACTGCTAAAACCCAAGTGGACAAGAACAACGGCAGTTCTAAGTTTGGCAAAACAATATAAAAGTGATTTTAAAACTGATGATACAATTGTAATCAATGACGAATTAGTAAACACTATAAGTTCTTTATCCAAATCAGTTAAAGAATATTTATCTTATGTTTTACTTGATTTTGCACTTGTTGATCCAACACTAGAGGACGTTCCTATGGGATTTGCTTTTCAATTGGCTGAAGATTTAACATTAAAAGATTTCTTTAATGAAGTTGTTAAGAAAGAATTGAAATTGGGAGAACGTAAATTGTCTGATTTACATAAAAAAGCAGCCAAAGCATTATCTGAAATAAAAGAATCAAATCAAGAACATATTTACGAAGATTAGACATGGAACCTACAGTAAAAAATAATTTTGTTGAGTTTTTGAATGAAGGAATTGAAAATGGAGGTTTTCATAACGATGATATTATTGCCATAGCAATACCTTTACTACAAGAAGTATTGTCGTTTCATGAGCAAGGGAAAGTTGCGCCATTGGAAGGATTACAACATATACTTATTACAAATGACCTATTAGATATTGACGAAAATTTCATTTCATCGCCAAAATATAATAATAGCAAACTATCTGAAATATCACAGCCTATAAGTAAAGTGTTTGATATTCTTGATGAAACCAAACAAACTACAAACGTTGAAGAATCCCATATTAAGGAAACGACTCTTTCAATTCAATTAGAAAAGGATAAGGAAGTAACTAAGCCAGTATATTTACCGGGATATGTTTCATATGAATTTCTACTTGGACATCATGATGCGCTATCTGATATTTTTGTGCTTGGATTAATCATCGGCAGTTTGGCTGCTGGATTAGATTTGAATAATGAAGATGACTTAAAAACTTTTGTAGCTAATAGATCTGGGTTAGTACACCTAAACTCCAAAATCCATCCTGCCATTGCAAACATTGTTATGGAGATGACTGAGTTAGACAGAAAGAAAAGAGCAAGGGATCTTCATGAAGTAATAGAAAAGCTTAAAAACTATCGTGATTACAATCCTGAAAAGGAAATTGATTTAACTTCATTAGAAGGGTTTAAAAATCAAGATATTTCAACAAGAAGTAAATGGATTTTAAATAAATTGAAGAGCCGACTTTTTGATATAAGTAGAAGAAACCGATTGCTGTATTTTAAAACCAGTTCAAAATTCTTGAATCTTACCGTTGCCTCAGTGCCAACTACTTTAAATTACAGAAATATTGATCCAAATAGTTTATTTATTTGGAATGATGATATTTCTTCAAGAATTAAAAGTGGAAAGCAAATACCTCTATCAAAATTCTTAAAAACAGAAGACAATCCTTACATCCCTTCAATTTTAGATAAAATCAGAAGTGAATCAACCCGTGATATAAATGAATATGGATTTAGTCAACTAAGATTAATCATCTGCTCGTTGAGTTGGTATAATTTGAAAGATGATAAATATGAAAAAATTAATTCCCCTTTATTATTAGTTCCTGTTGAAGTAAAAAAGAAAAAAGGAGTTAAAGATCAATATACACTTGATATAACAGGAAACGAAGCAGAAGTAAATCCTGTATTAGTTTATTGGTTAAGAGAGTTGTATGACATTAAACTTCCTGACTCAATTGTTTTGGATGATTTTGAAATGAGTAAATTGTACCAAAGTATTCAAGATCAGATCAAATTAAGTAATTCAGGAATTTCAATTGAATTCATTGATAAGCCAAGGATAAAACTAATCTATAGTTTAGCAAAACAAACCCTATCTCAATTTAATAGAAAGTTAAAGCGAAACAAAAGTTTAAGTCACTATAGAGAAGTTGATTATTCGTATCAACGTGAAAATTTTCAGCCATTAGGACTAAGTATATTCAAGCAGAAAATAGAACCTGCTGCTTCATATCTTGAGTTTTTGATTAATGAAGATGTTAAACTAAACACCTATAACATTACTGATACAGAAAAAGAAAGAAGTTTATTTACGTTAGTTGACGAAGGTAACGCAAATCCATATTTGTGGGAATTTGATACTTGTAATATGACCCTAGGTAATTTTAATTACAAAAAAATGTCCCTAGTTAGAGATTATAATGAAGTAATTGATGACAATATAAACGATCCTATTTTCGAACAATTATTCTCGGATCAGCCGAAAAATATTTTAAATAAGCAAGATGTCGAGAAAGAAAATTTAAAAGAAAAATATCACATTATCTCTTGTGACCCAACGCAATCAAACGCCATAAAAATGGCTAAGAGTGGGGATAGTTATATAATTCAAGGGCCTCCGGGCACAGGAAAATCTCAAACTATCACCAATTTAATTGCTGATTATATAGCGAGAGGAAAAAGAGTATTATTTGTATGCGAAAAACGAGCGGCGATTGATGTTGTTTTTTATCGTTTAAAACAACAAAAACTAGATGAGTTATGTTGTCGTATCCATGACTCACAAGCTGATAAAAAAGAATTTATTATGAACTTGAAGGAGACATATAATGACTTCATGAAGAATAAATTCGACTTATCTGAGATTGAAAACGAACGCAATAAAATTATTTCAATCATTGAAAACGAATTAAGGAGTTTAGAAAAGTATAACAATACTGTAACAAAAGAGTTTGAAGATGTTGGAACATCGTTCTTAAAATTAATAGAACGTCTGATAGAATTAAAGACCAACCATGTTAACGTTTCGTTTGATATGGAAGAATTAATTCCAGGATATAAAGAATGGATTTCAAATGGTAATCTTATCCAGCAGTTGTCAAAACAACTAAAAGAAATTAATCACGAACCATACATTTCTTCTCACCCAGCAAGTTTACTAAGTAAAGAGGCGTTAAGGCAAGAACATCCTATAAATTACATTAAACAGCTTGCTGAACAACTAGAAGATCTTTTTGAATTTATAAGTAATGAGTTAAATAAATCTAATATTCCTGATAATTTAAAGGAACATTTTTTAATTATCAAGGAATTAGTGACAGATGCATACAGATTTAAACCATATGCAGAGAATGGAAATTTATTCCTTTACGATAGCAACAACCCATCAACTAAGCAATTTGAAGGAGTAGTATATGATTATAAAGAACTTAAAAATAAAGTAGAACAAGCCAGTAAAAAGAATGGTAATTGGAAGAATAAATTTTCTGAAGGTGATCTGCAATCTGCTAAAGAACAATTAACTGCTTTTCAAAGCTCCATATTTTCATTTCTAAATCCTGGGTTTTGGAAACTAAAAAAGACAATTAAGTCTTCGTATGATTTTTCAAAACATGATATAAAGCCAAGTTTAAAACAAGTTTTAGAGGAACTTCAAACTGAGTATAATTTAATTAATCAATCAAAAGACTTAGAAAAGAAAGCAGAGTTTACTTATAAGATTAATAGCATTAGTGGAACGTGGGATACTATTGAAAATTTCAGAAAAGAAAAAAGCAAACCTACTTTATCGTATTTAAGTTCCGTTAATCAGGAGCAATTGATTCTTGAACTATGCGATTTAAAAGACAAAGTTGACACAGCCCATAAATTACTTGATAAATCAATCAGCGATTATGAAAATAAAAACATAATTGATCTCTTAGAAGATATTGAAAATATTAAACTGTCCTTAAAGTCTCTACCTGAAATTCTGCCATTATTAAATGAACTGAACGAAACTTCGAGAAATTTTCAAACATTTATCAAGTCTGGGAAATTCAGTCCTGAACAGTTCGAGAAGTTGATGGCCGAAAAAAGCTTAAAAACTGTGTATAACGGTAATAAAGAGTTCCATAAAACGGAGGCTTCGGATATAAAATACAGCATTAATAAATTAAAGCAGGCATTCGAAAAGCTTTATGAAATCAATGCCTCCTATATAAGAGCTAAAATCCGTAAGAAGTTTAATGACAATATAGCTTTGAGCACAAAGTCTGCAACAGGAATGAGTTCTCAAGAAAAAGAATTCAAAAAAACTTATACTGAAGGAAGAAAAATTGTAGAGCATGAATTTAATAAAAGCATGCGTTTCCGATCTATCCGTGATTTGGCATCTAAAGAATCCGGAAAAGTAATCCAAGATTTAAAACCTGTTTGGTTGATGAGTCCTCTGAGCGTCTCTGATACTTTACCTTTAAATCCTGAATATTTTGACGTAGTTATTTTTGATGAAGCTAGTCAGATTACGCTAGAAGAAGGTATTCCTCCGTTATTTAGAGGGAAGCAAACTATTATTGTTGGAGATGAAATGCAAATGCCACCATCTAACTTTTTCGGATCTGTATCGCCTGATGAAGATGATGATTTAGTTGATGATGATAATGAAAGTATGCGTATTGATGCTGATAGTCTTTTGACGCAAGGCGCTCGTAAACTTCAAGATGTTATGCTAGGCTGGCATTATAGAAGTAAGTACGAATCTTTAATCAGTTTTTCAAACGCAGCATTTTATAATCGAAATCTATTAACCATTCCAGATCAAACTATTCCTCCTGAAGAATTAAGTGAAGTGAAAGCAAATTCAGCTGAAAATGCGATCGATAATTTTGATTCACTTAGTAATAGAAGTATCAGTTTTCATTACATGGAACATGGTGTATATGATAAGCGAACAAACACAGCTGAAGCGGAGTACATTGCTCAACTTGTAAAAACACTTTTGAATAAAGATCAAAAGCAAAGTATTGGTGTGGTGGCATTTTCTCAAGAACAACAATACGAAATTGAAAATGCATTAATTCGTTTGGCATCAGCTGACAAGGATTTTGAAAACAAATTAGAAGAAGAATATCAGCGTCAAGAAGAGGGACAATTTGTTGGGTTGTTTGTGAAGAATTTGGAAAATGTTCAAGGAGATGAACGAGACGTAATTATTATGAGTGTTTGTTATGGCCACGACCATAATAAACGAATGATCATGAATTTTGGCCCAATTAACCGTAAAGGTGGGGAGAAAAGATTAAATGTAATTTTCTCACGAGCAAAAAAGCACATGGCTATTATTAGTTCGATAAAATACGCTGATATAAAAAACGAATATAACGAAGGTGCTAATTACTTCCGCAAATTCTTGCAGTATGCCGAAGCAGTTTCTCGTGGAGAATTAAAATCTGCTAATCTTACTTTAGACAGTTTATCCAAAAATAGTGTTATCGACACTTCTATTAATTCAACGAATGCAATTGTCTTAGGTATTGCTAAGGAGTTAAATTCTTTAGGATACAAAACAGATTTAAACGTAGGACAATCTTATTTCCGTTGTAACATTGGAGTTAGAAGCAAGGAGAATAAAAATAAATACTGTTTGGGAGTTTTAGTTGATACAACAGAGCATTATAAAAACAGTAATTTACTAGAACAATATGTTTTAAGACCGTCTATTCTAAAAAGCTTTAATTGGAATGTTATTCAGGTGTATAGCAAAGATTGGCTCCACCAGTCTGAAAAGGTAATGGAACAGATTAAAAAGGCTCTTGAGGGCAAACTTGAAGAAGAAGAACCATTGATGGTAAAAACAGAGCATTCAATTATTGAAGACAAGAAGATAGAAGTGGTTCTTGAAATAGACACGAAAATTGAAGAGCAAAAAATCGAATCTGTTTCTGAAAACGGCTTGAGCTTTAAGCGTTTTAATTTTAAAGATGAATCATCCGATAAGTTTTGGGAAATTGCCCAAGATGGTGTTAGAATGGTAGTAAGATATGGCAAAACTGGAACTAAAGGTCAGGAAAATGTTAAAGTGTTTGAGACTGAAGTACAAACAAAAACAGAGATAGATAAGTTGATAAGCCAAAAAGTAAATAAAGGCTACAAAGCTAATTGATGTAATCTAATTGAAAGTTTTAGAAGCATAACTAACTTAAGGCCAACAACAATAAAATAGAGTTTCATAATATAAAAAATCCAAATAGAGAAAACTCTATTTGGATTTTGTGTGTCTAAGTGACACAAAAAGTACGCACGAAGGGACTCGAACCCCCACCCTCACGGACCAGATCCTAAGTCTGGCGCGGCTACCAATTACGCCACGTGCGCGTTTAGGAGGTCAAATATACGAAATTTTACAATTTATCGAATATTTAAGGTCAAAAAATCTATAAAATCAGTGAATATTCTTTAATTTGTATCTCAAAAATTAGCATTATGTACGGAAAATTTCAAGAGCATTTACAAAGTCAATTAAACGAAATAGAACAAAATGGTTTGTTCAAAAAAGAACGTGTCATTATTACTCCTCAAGGCGCTAGCGTAAAAGTAAGTGATGGCAAGGAAGTAATTATTTTTTGTGCCAATAATTATTTAGGCTTATCATCTCATCCTAAAGTCATTGAAGGTGCTAAAAAAGCTTTAGACACTCATGGTTACGGCATGTCATCTGTTCGCTTTATTTGTGGCACGCAAGACATTCATAAAACTTTAGAAAAAAAGATTGCCACATTTTTAGGGCAAGAAGACACTATTTTATATGCAGCAGCTTTTGATGCAAACGGTGGTGTGTTTGAACCTTTGTTTGGAGAAGAAGATGCCATTATTTCTGATGAATTAAATCACGCATCTATTATTGATGGTGTGCGTTTATGCAAGGCTCAACGCTATCGTTACAAAAACTGCGATATGGCAGATTTAGAAGAACAATTAATTAAAGCACAAGCACAACGTTACCGTATCATTGTTACTGATGGTGTGTTCAGTATGGATGGCTTTGTAGCACCATTAGATAAAATTTGTGACTTAGCAGATAAATATAATGCCATGGTAATGGTAGATGAAAGTCATGCAAGTGGATTTATTGGTAAAACAGGTCGTGGAACCGTGGAACTGAAAAACGTAATGCATCGGGTGGATATTATTACCGGCACTTTAGGTAAAGCTTTAGGTGGAGCAATGGGTGGTTTTACAACTGGTAAAAAAGAAATCATTGAAATTTTAAGACAGCGTTCTCGTCCTTATTTATTTTCAAACTCTTTAGCACCAAGTATTGTAGGCGCAAGTATTGCAGTATTTGATATGTTAAGCGAAACAACCGAATTAAGAGATACTTTAGAAAGCAACATTGCTTATTTTAAATCAGGCTTACGTAAAATTGGGTTAGAATTTAAAGAAGGTGATTCTGCTATTGTACCCGTGATGTTATATGATGCTAAACTATCACAAGTGTTTGCTGATAAATTATTATTAGAAGGCATTTATGTGATTGGATTCTTTTTTCCTGTTGTAGCAAAAGGGCAAGCTCGCATTCGTGTGCAATTATCAGCAGCACATACCAAAGCCCATTTAGATAAAGCATTAGCGGCTTTTGAAAAGGTTGGTAAAGAATTAGCGGTTATTAAGTAGATTTTTTAAGCTTTTGGGCGTGTCCGCCAGCTGGCGAATCGGGCTTTCGGCACTCGCTTTTTTATTTGCTGAAATAGCAAATAAAAAGAGCTCAAACAAAGCCTCAATCCTTCACGCAAGTTTACATTTAGATCGAAGTGTAAATTTCAAAACGTAGTAAAGTTGCGTGAGGGATGCGAGCAGAAATCCATTTGCTTGCCTCTTGCAAAAGATTGTCTTGACAGCCCGACCCCGCCGCCTCTTTGCGGGGGCACGACCTAATCTAAAATCAATAAATTCTCACTTCAGTGGCGCCGTAACCGTAATCTTTATAGGAAGCATCATAATACTCAATGTCATCAATGGTTTTTAAAATAGCGCTGATTTCAGATTTTAATTTTCCATTACCTACTCCATGTATCACAATGAGTTTTTTGATTCCATTACTCATGCAATACTGTAATTCTTTTTCAAAACGCTCAAGCTGAATCGACATAATTTCATAATTAGTTAAGTTCTTGTATGAATCAACCAATTCCTCAATATGGATATCAATTTCTCTGGTAAGATCTTTTATTTTTTGCTTAGCCACCGATGTTTTTTGTGGCTGTTTAAATTCTTTAATGGCTTTCAATCTTGTCATGTCTTCCATCGTAATCGTTTTCTCAACAATTTCTTTATCTAAGAAGTTTTCTTTTAAAATATAGGCATACACCGGGAATTTAAATTCGTTATGCTGAATTAAGGTTGACTGCGACATAATTTTATCATTAATGTATAAAATTTCGGCCAATGGAATTTGTGATTTATAATGCATGTTTTTATAAAACAAACATTCTATTTTATGATAAGCGTATTCCTTAAAGAAATTTTTCTTAACCTGTTTCAAAAATATTTTTTGGTACGCTCCTAACTCTCCGTGTTTCAATGTTTGAAAATACTCGTCATCTTTAACTGAATAAGAAAACATCACATTATAAGAAGACGAATTAAACAAGTAAAATTTATAATCACTCACTAACGCTGGCATATCATGGTCAGGCTCAATAATAAAATATATAGAATCAGATAAAATGGTTTCTAATTCCATCTCCATGTTTTCCACTTCTGGATTTAAAATCAACTCGGTATGTATTGGCACTAAATGCTTGCACAAATAAGGGATTTCAAAACCATCTTGCATTTCTACAAAAACCGTTTCCCTATCTTTAAATCTAGTAATGACTCCTTCTCCCACTTCATTCAAAAAACGAACCTTATCTCCTATCCTTAATTTCATATGTCAAAATTATTTGTTTTTTAATAGTCATATGGTATAGCCAGTTTAATCATTTGTGTTTGTGTTTAGGCAAACATGGCTATTCCATAATCTATAATGTTATTTGTATAGCTCCATTTTCTTTTACCCAATAAAAAGGAATTTCCAATAAAGCGCATTGCATTTTTAATTGCTTTACAAATTTATAACTGTTACTGCAATCGGCAATAACTAAGGGTTTACTTTTATAATTAGTTGTGAGTTCTAATGGCGTATCCTTACTTATCAAAATGTACTTTGCGGTTAATGTTTTTGATAAAGACCCGTTTTGATGGTTATTTACGATATAAGTAGAATCCACCTGTAAAACATTGGATTTAGTATCTACTAGCTTTAAATTAGAAATGGTTAACAAATATGGCTTCACATATCGTTGAAACTCTTTGGAACTAATATCATCAAAATGAGCGTAAATAGTTTGGCCTAGTCGTAAAGCAAAAACGGTTTTTTGTTTAACATGAAAAACCACAAACTCCTTTTCTTGTTTTTGCTGAAATGTATCAAAAATTGAAACCGATAACCAAGCAATTATAATGCTACACAATATCAATACATGCTTATGCTGTTTATTGGCAATAATTAATAAACTTAATGCAGTTACTAAAGACAAAAACAATATGTCGGTTTTTGTAAAAGGAATAAAATCAACAAAGCCATAATGTGGATTATCTGTCAATTGAGCTAACCATAACATCATAGATGTAGCTCCATTAATGATATAAACTAACAGTTGATTAAGAAATGCAATTTTATAAAGAATTAAAAACAAGGCAGCTCCAAGCATCAATAGCATACTAATAGGGATAATTAATAAATTAGAAAACACAAACCAAATAGGAAATTGATGAAAGAAATACAATGAAACTGGTAATGTGAATATAGTGGCCGCAACCGAAATTAAAACGCTCGTCCATAGCCACTGAATTATTTTATTTTGAAAAACATAAAGCTTAGCTAAAATAGGATACAAATACATAATACCACCTACAGCACAATAGCTCAATAAAAAACCAACATCTTTTACTAAATAAGGATTAATAAGCAATAATAAAAAAGCAGAAAATAATAACGTATTATAGGCGTTTCCCTGTTTATAAAATGTTTTTCCAAATAATATTAAACCTAACATTAAGGCCGCTCTTAAAACCGAGGGCGATAACCCTGTAATCAACACAAACAAACACAAGAAACTTAATACAAAAACAAATTTCGTTTTCTTATATCGATCATATTTATCGAATAAAGAAAATACATAAATTAGAATAGCATAAAGTACTCCTGTATGCATTCCAGAAACGGATAAAATATGCAAAGTGCCTGAATGAGAAAAACTTTGCATCACCTCACTATCTATCTCATCATCGTATCCAACTAATAAAGCCGAACAAATAGAAAATGCCTCTTGAGATAAATTACTATTTCGAAGAACAGAAACTAAATGCGATTTGATTTGAACCCCTAAACCAGTTATAGTAAAAGGCGTGTTGGGTTTATAAAAAACATGCGTATTCTTGGTTGTTGAATAAACAACATGAAATATGTTTCTGTTTTCTAAAAACGTTTTATAATCAAATTCATTGGGGTTTTTGGGTTCATTCACATGGCTAAAGGTTGTGTTCAATAAAATGTTATTCCCTAAACTCAATTTTACAGTAGAATCATTCCTCAAATAAACAATCGAATTTCCTTCAGCATAATGCCATTGCTTATTTTCTTCGATACAATTAATTTGAATTGGTATTTTAATAAATTTTTCGGATGTTACAGGAATATCTGTTATTGTTGCAATAAAAGATTGCGGTTGATAAGATACATGATGCGAATAATGATGGCTCTTATTTTTATCATTGTATAAATAACAAGCTTCAAATGCTAATAAAAACAATAAGAGATTTGTGAGAAGAATGTAAATTCCTTTTTTATAGTATTCTTTTGGCTTATAAAATTTCTGGAAGAAAAAAGCAAAGAGCCATAAAGTTAAAATGCTTAAAAAAACCACATGCAGTTTTTGAAACAAACCAAAATAAAAGAAAGCTATAATCCCCACCAAGTAAGGCAATAAGATTTTTAAAAATGGTATGGATTTAAAATTAAACACATACTAATTTAATAATTAGTGGTTATACTTTTAGGCCAATTAATAAAATATCGTCGGTTTGCTCATAAGAGCCTTGCCATTCTTTAATATCGTGACTTAGTTTTGATTTAAGTTCCAACAAATTCAAATGGTTATTCATTAATAAAAACTGTCGCAAACGCGCTGGATTGTATTTTTTATTTCTATCCCCACCAAATTGATCGGTAATGCCATCCGTAAATAAAAACAACAAATCGTCTTTTTTCACCGTTATTGTCTTCGAAGGAATAACACTGTTAAAGTCTGCATAACCACCAATATTTACGTTTTCTGAAGCCAAAGTAATCAACTCGTCATTAGAAATAATATATAGTGGGCGATTCGCATTCACATATTCGATAGTGCTTTTTAGTTTGTTGTAACAAATTAAAGAAATATCTAATCCATCATTCAATTGATCTGTTGTGTTTTGAGTTAACCTTACATTAATTTCATACCTCAAATGCTCTAGCATTTTAGCAGGATTGTTTTGGCTAATATGTTCCTCTACAGCCTCATTTAAAATACTACTAGATATGAGAGACATAAATGCTCCCGGAACACCATGTCCAGTGCAATCTACAACTGCTACGTAAATTAATCCGTTCAATTCTTTAATCCAGTAATAATCTCCGCTTACAATATTACGCGGCTTATAATAAATACAGCTGTCTGCAAAATATTTTGATAACACATCCGTATTCGGCAATATGGTTTGTTGAATCCGTTCTGCATATTTTATACTATCCGTTAAATCTTTGTTAATCCCTTGAATTAATACATTCTGTAATTCAATTTCTTTCTTTTTGTTTTCGATTTCGGAAGTACGTGCTTTTACCTGCAATTCTAATTTCAATTTTTCTCGCTTTAAACGCTTTTCTCTATTAATAACAAAGAAATATAAAAGAGCTAGAGATATTACTATAATCACTACATAAAAAGTGGTAGTTTTCCAAAACGGTGGAGTTACACTGAAGTGATAGGTGTATTCTTTTGAGTTTGTAAAATCGTTACTAATTGATGCTTTTATAACTAAACTATAATCACCCGATGGTAAATTACGGTAAGTGATTTCATTAAAATTAAATAACTGTATCCAATCTTTATCATAACCTATTAATTTATAACTATAGTTCATTAATTTTTGATCGGCAATATTATCTGTATTTAAAATAAACTGGATACTGTTGTGAGTATAATCCAATGTAAGATTATTTGGCACTTTATACCAATTATAAAACCCATCAAAACTAATGTCCGAATAATCTCCTGTTGTAAACAAAGTTTCATCCGTCCAATCAATTTGTTTGTTCTCAATTAAGACCGTATTGATAAAAACAGTTGCCTGTTTTTGACTACTATTTTTCTCGGCTTCATTAATGTGCTTGTATTGTGTTAAGCCTTCTACAGAACCTATCCAAATAAATTGTTCATCATCAAAAACAGTCGTGTTTGGCTTATTGTCGTAGGAAGCAAAACCTTGACCCTTGTTGTAAGATTTTATTTCTTTTACTTTATTTAAATACGTATCTATTTTTAATTCGTTAATGCCGTTGTTGGAAATAAACCAAACTACATCATTATTAAACAAAATAGAGTTAATGCAATTGCTACTAATACCTTCTTTAGTAGAAACTTTTTCGAAAACATTTGCCGGAGCATTCTCAAAATAGCGAACCTTTAATTTATTTTTTAAGATAATAGCTCCAACATCTGAACTTCCCAACCACATATTTCCATTCCAATCTTTAGCAATGGTTTGAATGTTTTTAAAAATGGCATACTCATTATTAACATACCCAGTTTTAGGATTTAATTTCCAGACACCTTCGTTAGATGTTACCCAAATATCTCCGTCTGTATCTTCCAACAAGCATGATACATTAAACGTTAATAAATTAGTAATGGGAAAAGACGAAATAGTATATGACAAATCTTTATTTAAAATAATTCTGTCTAATTTAGATTCTGATTGATAGCCAACCCATATAGCTCCGTTAGGTGCCTTATACAAATAAGAAATATAATTAGACGTAAGATTATTTGTTTGTGAAATAACTTTAGTAATGTTTAATTTTTTTTGAGTGTTTTCTTTACTAATGATGCTGATGCCACCACCTGTTGTTCCTAACCAAATATTGCCATAATTATCTTCAGTGATTGTTTTGATAATAGACTCACTAATCCCTTGTTCCCAAAAACAACGTTCAAACTTTTTGTTTTTGAATTTAAATGCTCCGCCACCATATGTTCCGCTCCAGATAGCACTATCTGATGATTTATATACACTAATTACTTTTTCTTCGTCTAAACCCGACTTTTGATTATAACTCAACGAGCTTTTACTATTAACAGATACTAATCCATCGTTTAATGTACCTACCCACAAATTTTGAAACTTATCTTGTTTGAAACATAATGGATTGCTGCCAAAAAATCCTTGTCCATTACTTAGCCAAACAATGTTTGTGGTTGTAAAATCATTTTCATTAGTGTTTTTATCAATTGGTATTTTTAAAAAACCAAAGCCATCCGTGGCTAAGTAAATATTTCCTTCTTCATCTTTATCAATGTTAATAAATCTGCCGATCAAGTTTACACCAGGAATAATAGAGTCGAAATTAAAATAGTTGGCATTAAATCCAGTGTTATTAATAAAGTCAAATTTTATTTCTGCCAATCCGTTATTCCAATCACTCACTAACAAGTTCTTCTTTTTATCAAATTCAATGGATTGAATAGACTCGCCCTTAAATAGATTAGAAGAGTTAAAATTTACAATACGAACTAACTTATTATTAATAGTAGTAGAAGCTGCTGAATTTTGAATTAAAACAAATTTTGGTATTTTGGTTGAAATGCTTTTTTCCATAAAAAACAATCCTTTTCTACTGGTTGATATCCATAAATTTCCATCCTCATCAAACTCCGCGTCTGTGGGTATTTGAGAAATAATATTAGGAATAGCAATAGAATCTAATGATAATTTAGTTTTACTAATATCCAATAAATAATATCCTTTAGAAGTAATGATGTGAAGAATTCCTTTGTTTTCTAGAATCTTTTTAACGTTACCCCTAATTTTTTGATATAATTCCTTATTCTCAATTTTAGTGCCGCCATAAGAACAAAAGCCTTTTTTAGTTCCTATAAATAATGTTTCGTTGGTAAACAATAAATTAGAAATTTCATTAGATGGCAAACCGTTAGTAGTAGTAAAACTTTCGAAATTTTTTCCATTAAATTTTGATAAGCCATAATTTGTGGCCAACCACAAATTCCCATAATCATCTTGTTCAATTTGCTTAACCGTAGATTGTATTAAACCCTCTTTAACTGAAAATTTTTGAAGGTTCATCTTTTGAGAATAACCAACAAAAAAGTTCAATAAAAATATGAATATGATATAATGGCGTTTTTTCACAAATAATTGTTCTATACAAGTGTAACTAAAATAATATATAAAATATAGGTTTTCGTCTAAAATAATGCGGTTAATCCTGCATGAATTTTTCCTATTCGCAAATCAAAACCATTGCCTTGTTGTTTTCCAATAGCATAACTTAAATTAAAAATGCCCGCTTTGGTTTCAAAATTAATGCCCGCGCCAACACTCATGGGTGTGTCGTCAATTTTACTATTCACACTATGATTTTGATACCAAGCGCCTTCGTAAAACACAAATATATTAGAGTTCTTTTCAAACAAAAAACGATACTCAATCGTTGGTATCACATAAGATGAGGCAAAAATACTTTCTTCATCAAATCCTCTTAACGTTCTTAAGCCTCCAATTCTAAATAACTCGTTTTTATAAATGGTATTACCAAACACACTTCCAAATTGAGAAGATAATTTAACCACATGGTTTTTAACTAAATTAATATAGCCAACAGCCGCTCCTTCTACTTGGTATTGCGATGTTTTTAATGCTAATGTAGAATAGGCCACATCATTAATTTTTGGGTTTTTCTTTATCTGCCGGCTACCCACTGAGCCTTGAATATTAACTCCAAAACCTTTTCGTGGGTTAAACTTATAATCAAATTTTTCAATAAATAATCCTAAACCATAAGCTTTTGTAATAACGTCGGCATACTCTGGCAACACTGTAATATTTGCTAACCCTGCCGTAGAAATTAAATTGGCGTTGCGTTGTTTGTAAAACACTTTTACATAATTCAATCCGCTAAAATAATAGTTTAGCCCTATCGCATTATTCACATCTAAAAAGGTGGTGTCTTTTTTGTAAATTTTGATGTTATAGTCTACACCAATTGGCAAACCTCCAATATAAGGATATATTAGATTAGCTTTTAAATCTTGGGTTTGTGTCTGTAATCTACGCCACTGAATATCCACCGTTTCACCACTTTTAAAAATAGTACTAACTAATTTAATTTTTAAGTCTCCTGTAAATACTGTTTTACCTTTATCGTCTGGCAAAATTCCAACAATACCGTCAAACTGAGATGCGTTTTTTTTCTCTAAAAACAAAAACAGTTTGTTTTGCTTATCAGTTAATTGAATGATGGGCGATTTTTTTTCAGTAACAAATGGCAACTGCTTTATTTTTTTTGAGACACCCATAAAAACTTCGGTATTATAGGGCATTCCGTTTTTAATGCCTAAGTACCTCAACAAAAATTTCTGACTTACTTTTCCTGTTCCTTCTGTAATAAGGCTATCTAGCTTTATAAACACATTCTTTTCGATATTTAATTTTGCGACAACGCCTGAGTTTTCGAATCGTAAACTATCTAATTTAGCTGAGGCAAAGGGGTAACCATTGTTTTCGTAATAGGTAATAATTTTTTCCATGAACTTTGATAGTTCCGAAAATTTAAAAGGGCGCTTTGCAAAAAAACGTTCGTTGTATCCTAGCTTACTAACGATGGCTTGGTCTTTTTTAGAGTAATATAAATTAACCCATTTATATTTTTTACCAGCGCTAATGTATGCTCTATAGTTTAAAGAATCCCTTGTAATACTATCCACACTTGCCGAAATGTACCCAGCATCTATTAAAGAAATATAGATTTTATTGGCTTCTTTTTCGATATACGCTTTATCCGAAAATTGTTTTTTGTAGCTAATCTTTTTAAAAACTGAAGCACTGTCGGTATTTACCACTTGTAATTTATAGACGATTTGTGCTTTTAAAGGCAGTTTTGCCAAAAACACAAACAGGATAAAATATGTTAATTTCTGTACCAACGGTAATAGCTTCTAAGGTAATTATTTTTATCTTCACACTAAATTATTTAATACATTAAAACGTACGAACTAATCCTTTTATTACAAATAAAACGAGGATTATCGTACATAAACAAAACGCTATGAAAAGAATTATTATTATAGGAGCAATTGGAGCATTATTGTTAATCCTTATGGGTTATGGATGTAGTAAACGCAATTCGTTTATGATTGCAAATGAAGGTGTAAAAAAGCAATGGCATCAAGTAGAAAGTCAATACCAGCGTCGTTTAGATTTAATTCCAAACATTGTTAAAACAGTTGAGGCTGAAGCTAATTTCGAAAAATCAACATTAACGGGTGTTGTAGAGGCTCGTGCAAAAGCAACTCAAGTTACTATTGACCCTACAAATATGACAGCTGAAAACATGAATCAGTTTAAGCAAGTTCAAGGAGAATTATCATCTGCTATTTCTAAATTATTAATGGTAACCGAAAATTACCCTAACTTAAAATCGAGTCAGGCTTTTAGTGAATTACGTGTAGAATTAGAAGGTTGCGAAAACAGAATTGCTGTAGAACGCATGAAATACAATGATGCTGTAAATGAATTTAATATCAGTATCAAAAAAATACCGGGCAGTATTTTTGCATGGGGCTATAGTGATGCTATTTACTTTGAAGCAGAAGCGGGTGCTGAAAAAGCTCCTAAAGTGGAAATGAATATTAAATAATTATGTTTTTTAAAAAACGATTATTATCCGCCGCAGATGATGCTCGCTTAATAAAAGCGATTCAATTTGCCGAAGCAAAAACTTCAGGCGAGATTCGCGTACATATCGAAAAAACTTGTAAAGGTGCTGCTTTAGAGGAGTGCAAAAAACATTTTGTAAAGCTAAATATGCAACAAACAAAAGACCGTAATGGTATTTTGTTTTTTCTAGCCATTGAATCCAAATCCTTTGCGGTTTGGGGTGATGAAGGCATTCATCAAAAAGTAAGTGACGAGTTTTGGAAAAGTATTACTGATTGCGCTATCAGTTATTTTAAAGAAAATGATTATGTAACGGGCATCGAAAAAGCGGTCGAATTATGCGGAGAAAAATTGAAGTTGTATTTTCCTATTGAAACGGATGATAAAAACGAACTTTCTAATACCATATCTTACTAATTGAAAGCTCTTTTTTGGATAATTACTTTCATTTCGCTGTTTGTGAAGCCTTGTTTGGCTCAAATTCCAGAACGTCCCAATCCCGAACGTTTATATAATAATTTATCGAAAGAATTTCCAGACTTTATTTCTTCGCAACAAGCCGAGCAGCTTGAACGACAATTACAAGATTTTAGTTTAGAAACCTCTAATCAAATTTGTGTTGTTATTGTCGACGACTTAAATGGCTTAGATGATGCCTCTTTTGCAGTTGGTGTTTTAAATAGCTGGGGCGTAGGCCAAAAAGGCAAAAACAATGGCGTTGTTATATTAGTAAAACCTACGGGAGGCTCAGGACAACGTAAATTATTTATCTCTGTTGGTTATGGTTTAGAAGGCGCTATAACCGATTTACAAACCAAACATATTCGCGAAAATCAAATCGTTCCATACTTTAAAGAACAACAATTTTATGAAGGATTAGAAGCTGGCTGCCAGGCGTTAATGCAAGCGGCCAAAGGCGAATACAACGAAAAAACAGCCCCTAAGGCAACAGGGCTTATAGGTTTTATTAAAAATCACCCTATTTTGTTCATCATCCTGGTCATATTTTTCATCATTATTATGTTTAAAAACGGCGGTGGCCGAGGCGGCGGAATGACTTACTACGGCGGCGGCTCATCCTTTGGTGGCTTTAGAGGTGGCGGCGGTGGTAGCTCATCCTTTGGAGGCTTTGGTGGTGGCTCTGGTGGCGGCGGTGGCTCTGGTGGTAGTTGGTAATAATAAATTTGTATATTTATGATTACAAAACTACACTATGCGTAAACATTTACTTTTTATTTTTATTGTTAGCTTAAGTCTTTCGGTAACTTCTCAAATTACAATAACCTCCGCAAACATGCCAATTAGTGGCGACACTTGCAGATATAGTAGCGCTGTATTATCAAGCGTTGGCGATTATACCACCACTGGCGCCAATCATATCTGGGACTTTAGTGCATTAGATAGCACGGGACAGATGATGCGCAAATTTGAACCTTCATCCTCTACTCCCTACTTTTTCTATTTTTTTCCTCCAAAGTATGGTGAACAAACTTTAGATTCGGTGCCAATTCCAGCTATTCCTATTGGAGGATTAACTCTTTCCATTAAAGATATTTATAGTTTTTATAAAAAAAATGGGACTTCTTCTTTTAATGCAGAAGGTTTGGGCTTAACAATGTCGGGCATTCCTATTGGCACAACTGCTCAAGGCAATGATGATGATGAGTTATATTTATTTCCATTAAATTATTTAGATAGAGATTCAACAACCTTTAATTTTTCAACACCAACCTTTAGTGCCATTCCGTTTACCTATAAAAAACATGGTTACAGAATAACAGAAGCCGATGGCTGGGGAACTATTATAACACCTTATGGCACAGACTCCTGTTTACGAGTGGTTACTACACAATATTCGATTGATACCATTTCTATTCCTGCGTTACCTGCTGGCTTTAACAAATTTGGATTTCCTAATTATGTTCGCAGTTACCAATGGTTAAGTGTAAACGAAAAAATACCTTATTTAGAAGTTTCCGGAAATCTTATTGGTAATAATTTTACAGTTACACAAGCAAGATATAGAGACCGCCTTCGCTCATTTGTTGGAATTAAAGAAGATGTGCAACAATTGGCTCTTTCTGTGTTTCCAAACCCAACAAGCAATCAACTTACCATTATTACTTCTAAGAACATAGGGTCCATAAAAGCTGAGTTGGTTGATATACAAGGCAAAGCAGTTTTTGTGAGCGATTTAAATAACAACACAAACCTTGTTAATCAACATACTTTTGACGTGTCTGGTGTAGCAAAAGGCATCTATATTTTGAATCTGTCTAATTTAGAAGGCAAACAATCCTTAAAAATTTCGATACAATAGTTTTGAATACTAAATAAATAATTTATTTTTACCACAAATTTTCTAAAACCAATTATATGAGTTCTCATCACGACCACGATAATCATTCAGCTGAACCTAAAGAGGTAGCATTTCGTACACCCTTAATTATGGGTTTAGTTACAATTTTAATTATTTTATTAGCAGTTAGCACTTGTGATAACAAACATCACGGAAAATGTGAATGCAAAGAAGATTGTTCAGAAGAATGCATGAAAAAATGTGAAGAAGGCGATCATTCTGGTCACGGAACAGAAGCTCATGGTACAGAACATGCTGCAGAAGCACACGACGCTGCCCCTGCAGAAGAACATGCTGCTGTTGCAGATACAACGGCACCTGCGGCTCACGATACAACTGCTGCGCCTGCTAAAGTTGAAGAGCACGCTCACCACTAATTTTTAAAATTTAATATATAAGTAAAAGCCCTGCAACAATTGTAGGGCTTTTGTGTTTTTAGAAGAGAACCCAATAAAGAGCGGCTTTTCTTTTGTGGGTTCAGTAGGATTTTCGTAATATTACACACTTTAAAAAACATAAAATGGCTACAGATAACTTTCAAGCACACGATTATTATTTAATGGACGAACTATTAAGTGATGAACATAAATTAATTCGCGATACTGCCCGTGCATGGGTAAAAAAAGAAGTAACTCCAATTGTTGAAGAGGCTTGTCAAACAACCACTTTTCCAAAACAATGGATTAAAGGATTGGCAGAAATTGGTGCTTTTGGCCCATATATTCCAACTGAATATGGCGGACCAGGCTTAGATCAAATTTCTTACGGATTAATTATGCAAGAATTAGAGCGTGGCGATAGTGGCTTACGTTCTACGGCTTCGGTTCAAAGTTCATTAGTGATGTATCCAATTTTTACATATGGAAGCGAAGAACAGAAGAAAAAATATTTACCAAAACTAGCTACTGGTGATTTAATGGGTTGTTTTGGTTTAACAGAACCGGATCACGGAAGTAATCCATCAGGTATGTTAACTAACTTTAAAGATGCTGGAGATGGCAAACATGTTATCTTAAATGGCGCTAAAATGTGGATTAGTAACTCACCTTTTGCTGATATAGCAGTGGTTTGGGCTAAAGATGAAGCAGGAGAAATTAGAGGATTAGTTGTTGAAAGAGGAATGGAAGGATTTACTACTCCTGAAACTCATGGTAAATGGAGTTTGCGTGCAAGTTCAACTGGTGAATTAGTATTTGATAATGTAAAAGTACCTAAAGAAAATATTTTTCCAAACATCAAAGGTTTAAAAGGACCATTAGGTTGTTTAAATTCTGCGCGTTTTGGTATTGCTTGGGGTGTTATTGGTGCTGCAATGGATTGTTATGATAGCGCTTTACGTTATAGTAAAGAGCGTATTCAATTTGGGAAACCAATTGGCGCTTTCCAATTAACACAAAAAAAATTAGCTGAGATGATTACTGAAATTACCAAAGCTCAATTATTAACTTGGAGATTAGGTGTATTGAAAAACGAACACCGCGCAACACCTGCACAAATTAGTATGGCTAAACGTAATAACGTTAACATGGCTTTACAAATTGCACGTGAAGCTCGTCAAATACATGGTGGAATGGGCATTACTGGTGAATACCCAATTATGCGCCACATGATGAACTTAGAATCTGTAATTACCTACGAAGGAACTCACGATATCCATTTATTAATTACTGGTATGGATGTTACTGGATTTAATGCGTTTTCTTAATATTACAAACAATCATAAAAAAGCCCCGATGAAATTATCATCGGGGCTTTTTTTATTTCAAAATCGATTACCAATACCCAATTGTTTTTGTTCCGTTATTTGGTCCAAACGTCCAATCTAATTTCCAACCATAAGCACATTGGTTAGAACCAACTGCAATTGATGTTCCTGAAGAATTTACTCCAAATAAACAATCTAATACAAGGCCTCTAGAAGGCACTTTAATAACGAGTTGTCCTGATAATGGAGCCCAAGAACCGCATGTTGTATTCCAAACGATAGGAGTAGTTACTTGACTTGTGAAAAGATCGCCATCACGAGTTGTTCCAAAATTTTCTAAATTACTTAAACTACCAGAAGTACCTATTCCTTCACCAACGCAAGTTAAAACAATTGTTGTTGGGTTATAGGTGTAAGTAAACTTGCGATTAATATTATAACTAGCAGTGCCAGCACCATTAAAATTAACGCTTAAATTAGTTCCTGTTACTGAACTAACTAAATTAGGTTGGTTATTAATAAATAAATCCCACCAAGTACCACCACTCACATTAGTTAATGTTTGTATTCCATTTAACTCAACATATTCTCCATCAGATGCTCTGGTAACTCTATATGCTAAGTATTCAACTTTCATTTGACAACCAATCATTTTCCATCTTTGACCAGATGTATAGTTGATAATTGTTAAACGAACCGATCCCGTTCTTGTTCTATTATTACAAGTTGTTCCGTTATAATTTAATTTAATAGTTCCCATATAAGAACCTGTTGTATCAACCGATAAACCACAAATAGTAGCAGCAGATTGAGCAGATCCTGATGTACGACCATGCATTAACGGATAATCACTTACTGTTTTGTTGATGTCATCAATTGAAGCATCATTTTCGCTGATAGCCTGACGAGAATCTGAAGATGCTTGTCCTGATTCGTCAACTTTGTCTTCTTTTTTCTTACAACTTGTAAACGTTACTGAGATAGCAATAAACATACACGATGCTGCTAATAATAAGTTTTTTGTTTTCATTTTGTTTAAATTTTATATGTATTAAAGTTAGGCTTTTTCATTTATGAAAAATCGCCCGTTTAATTAGACCTATTATAAAACGAATAGTTTAATTAAACTGTTAAAAAATTTAACAAAGGTCGTGCCGTTTTTTATAAATACCTGAAAATTAATAAGTTTATAGCTTTCCATTAACAATCTCATCTACAACTGCTGGGTCTAATAATGTAGAAGTGTCTCCCAAATTACTTACATCACCTTCGGCAACTTTACGCAAAATACGTCGCATAATTTTTCCACTCCGAGTTTTAGGTAAGCCGCTCACGATTTGGATTTTATCTGGTTTAGCAATTGGGCCAATAATTTTATTGACTTCGGCTATGATTTCTTTCTTTAAAGTTTCGTGATCTTTAGTAGTAGATGGAACAATGACATAAGCATAAATCCCCTGCCCTTTTATGTCGTGAGGATATCCCACCACCGCACTTTCTACCACGTCTGCATGAGCATTGATAGCGCTCTCTACTTCAGCCGTTCCAATTCGGTGACCAGAAATATTCATCACATCATCTACACGTCCTGTAATTCTATAAAACCCATTTTCATCTCTTCGACAGCCATCACCTGTAAAATACAATCCAGGGTAAGTTGAGAAATATTCCTTCTTACAACGGTCATGATCTCCATAAGTTGTGCGAATCATGGATGGCCATGGGAATTTAATACATAGATTTCCTTCTACATTATTTCCTGAAATTTCATTTCCTTTTTCATCCACTAATAATGGTTGAATGCCAGGCATTGGTAATGTTGCAAAACTTGGTTTTGTAGGTGTAACGCCAGCTAATGCTGAAATTAAAATACCCCCTGTTTCTGTTTGCCACCATGTATCTACTATAGGACATTTTTCTTTTCCAATGTTTCTGTTGTACCAATGCCAAGCTTCTTCATTAATGGGCTCTCCAACGCTTCCTAGTACTTTTAACGAATCTAATTTGTATGGTTTTACAAAATCTAATCCTGCTGCCTCTAGCGCTCTAATAGCGGTTGGTGCCGTGTAAAAATGCGTGACTTTATATTTATCTATCACTTTCCAAAAACGCCCCGCGTCTGGAAAAGTTGGAACCCCTTCAAATAACACAGCACTCGCTCCTGCTAATAATGGTCCGTATGCAATATAAGAATGTCCTGTAATCCAACCCACATCGGCAGTACACCAAAATAGTTCCCTCTCTGCCTTCGGCATCTCTCCCTCAGGGAGAGAAGACACGGATGAATCCATCTGAAATACGTTTTGAAATGTATAACACGTATAAACCATATAGCCGCCGCAAGTATGAACAACACCTTTAGGTTTTCCTGTAGAACCAGAGGTATATAAAATAAATAATACATCTTCGCTATCCATTAATTCGGGCTCGCAGGTGTTAGCTGCTGTAGATACAACATCTTGCCAAATTAAATCTCTTCCTTCTTGTAAAGTAATTGGTGTATTAGTGTGTTTGTAAACCAATACATTTTTTACGCTTAAACACACTTCTAACGCTTCGTCAACTACCGCTTTAATAGGAATATCTTTTACACCTCGATAAGCTCCATCTGTTGTTAATACAATTTTACAATCGCTATCTTGTATGCGGCCAGATAAGGCGGATGCCGAAAAACCAGCAAAAACAACCGAATGAACTGCTCCGATACGAGCGCAGGCCAGCATCGCAAATACGGCTTCCGGTATCATTGGCATATAAATACAAACTCTATCCCCCTTTTTAATGCCTAATGATTTTAAGGTATTAGCTAATTTACAAACTTCATCGTGCAAGTTTTGATACGTAATAATTCTATGTTCTGCATCAACAGAATTTGGTTCCCAAATAAAAGCTGTTTTATTTGCCTTAGTAGAAAGGTGTCTGTCAATAGCATTTTCGGTAATATTAAATTTCCCATTAATAAACCATTTTACATTAGGGCTATCAAAATTCCATTCTAAAGTTTTTGTCCATTTTTGTTTCCATGAAAACTCGTTGGCAACTCCATCCCAAAACACTTCGGGATTTTCTATTGATTTTTTGTACTCATTATGGTACTGTTCGAGGCTGGTAATTTGCATAGTAGGAGATTTATACCCTAAGTAACATAAAAGATTGGGCAAATACAAGTGCAAATCTGTCAAATTCTTATTTAGAATCAGTTTAAATTCTGTGTTATGACAATACGATGACATAGTAAAGACAAGAGTTCACGACCTTTACATACGGAATTTATGAACTCTTTTAAGATAATTTCACTTACCCATAAATTAGCTCCCTTGGAGTTAATTGGAAAATTGCATTTAGATGAAAATCATCAACAAGATTACTTGGGTGGTTTAAAAATCAGAATGGAATTAAAAGAATTAATGTTTCTAAGTACCTGTAATCGTGTCGAATTTGTAGTTAATACCGATCGTGAGATTGCTCCTGAATTTTTATCTGATTTGTTTTACTCTATTAACTCGCGTTTAACCAAAGAAGATTTAACTGCTTTGGTGGAAAAAACCATTACTTACGAAGGCGATTCCGCATTAACTCATTTGTTTGAAGTATCTGCATCATTAGATTCATTAGTAGTTGGCGAAAGAGAAATTATTACCCAAGTACGAAAATCCTACGAGTTTTGTAATTTATTAGGCTTAACGGGTGATACCATTCGTTTAGCGATTAAGCAAACTATTGAAACTGCCAAGCAAGTTTATACAGATACAGATATTGCTAAAAACCCAGTATCAATCGTGTCTTTAGCATACCGTCAGTTACGTAGTTTAGGAATTAAAAATAATGCTCGTATTATTTTTGTTGGCGCTGGCGAAACCAATGCCAACATGGCTAAATATTTAAAAAAGCATCAATATGCTAATTTCACAGTGTTTAATAGAACATTAGAAAATGCTGAAAAATTAGCTAAAGAATTA
>Ga0075163_10001903_pt1 | contig 28226 bp, 8 predicted proteins | sample JI1023141ADNA_FD_71478 | JGI IMG/M metagenome (GOLD analysis project Ga0075163, IMG submission 71478) | Wastewater effluent complex algal communities from Wisconsin, to seasonally profile nutrient transformation and Carbon sequestration -... | ecosystem: Engineered > WWTP > Effluent > Algae...
ATATCGTCGCCTACTTCAGCCCCGAAGGACACATCCACCAAGGTGCCTCCTTCAAGATGCTGATTCCCTTTTTTGAGCCCCGAGTTAAATGGAGCCGAGGAGATAGAAAACTGCTTCTTGAGCCACAGGTAATGGTGAAGTAGCGCGCAGTGCAGGCAGGGTGCTTCGGCGGTTGATGGAAGCCTTCTTGAAGCATCGAGTCATCCATGTACTCTCCGAGAGGATATCTGTCGGAAGTCGCTCTATTGCCCATCCACTGCATCCTTCGCGACAAGTCTCGGGAACCCCCGCACAGGGAGCAGTTTTGTATAGGGGTCAGCGGGGGATCGTTAATGTAACTTGCTTATGCTCACTGCCCTTCTTGAGATCTGGGATCCATCCAGTTTTGATAGCCTTCAATACCGTTCATCAATAGATTTCTGAACTCCGTCGGAACTCCGTCGGAGGTGCCTTTCATTAGAGGCCGCGATTCTTCGTCGAGAAAAGCTGGGCGGAGATCTCTCGGCCCACCGCGAAAGCAGCGCCGAGCGCGCGGCCGAACACATGAGCAGCGCCGGTACGGTTCGGCTCAGCGCTGGATTCGGCGCTCGATGTCAATTGGGGCAACGCATGTTTGGTTGCGATTGACTCGATGCGTGTTATTCGGAGATCCTCAAGAAGAATGGGGGTGAAGGACGATCAGGGGGCGCTGCGCGTACTCCTGCAGTTCCTGCGTGCACGCGAAGCAGGCGATCCGTTTGCGTTCTGCTTTGAGCCTCAGGACTACATCTTGCCGACGGAAGGCGGGGAGTCGCCGACGGCGCGTTTCGACTGGACAGAGGAGGTCATGGCCGACCTCCAAGCGGTGCGGTTGCCGGGACGGGATCCTGCTATCGTACAGCGCCTAGGCGGGCGGCTGCGCCGCTTCGTCAGGGATGCCGGTTGGCAACAGCACGAGCAGCGGATCGCCGAGGCGCTCGATGAACAGCGCCCAGTGGTGCTGACCATTCGTTCGTCGGCCGCTGAGCTTTATGCCCTCCCTTGGGAGCTCCTGACCCTCAAGTCCGGCCAGTTCATGGGCGAGGTAGACGGGCTGCTGATTCGCTTCGAGTGGCCTGACAGTCCCAGCCGCTCAGAGCACCCGCAGCCACGCGCCGAGGGCGGACGCATCCTGGTCGCCTGGTCGGCGGCCGCAGGCGCCGTGCCGACGGCCGAGCACGTACAATCCATTGCCGCTGCCTGCGCGGCGGGCGTGCACCCGTGGAACGCGGAGACCGATGTGCTCGCCCATGCATCAATCGAGCGCATCGTGGAGCGACTGGAAGCGGCGCAGCAGGCGGGGCCGCCCATCCATGTTCTCCATCTGTTGTGCCATGGCGCCGCCGTGGGCAGCACGTTCGGACTGTGCCTGGACGGCGAAGACGGTACGACCGTGGTGAACGCCGCCCAGCTGCGCCAGCACCTCGCGCCCTTCGCCAAGATGGTGCGCTTGATCGTGCTGTCAGCCTGCGATTCTGGGAATGCCGGCGCGATGGGCAGTCAGCTCGGCAGCGTGGCGCAGACGCTACATCGCTGTGGCTTTCAATCGGTCATCGCCTCGCGCTATCCGCTGACGGTCGCGGGATCGTGCACGCTGACGAAGAGCTTCTATACAAAGCTGTTGTCCGTGCCGGCGTCCCTGGAGTCCGCTTTCCTCGCCGCGCGTAAGCGCCTCGCGCTCAGCGAGGCCAACCTGTCCGCGGCTCTGAGCGCGCTCGATTGGGCCAGCATGCAGCTATATGCCCGCCACGCCGATGGAGATGACACACGCCCGATCGTCTTCCGCCCCTTTCGCGGCCTGCTCGCCTTTCAACCCGAGCACCGCCGCTTCTTCTTTGGAAGAAACAAAGAGATCCAAGAAATCCTGACCGACATGCAGATGCTCGTCGACCAGGGGAAGGCGCGCCTTCTTGTTGTTGCGGGCGGCTCCGGCACGGGCAAATCGTCGCTCGTTCTGGCCGGGGCCGTGCCCAAGATATTGGCCGCAGATCCTGCGCTGCTGTTTCTGCGGATGCGCCCCGGCCCTGATCCGGAGCTGGCGCTCAACGAGGCGCTTTCAGCATGCCCTGCCGGCGCACAGGCGCTGCTCGTCGTGGATCAGTTCGAGGAAGTCTTTACGCAGACCGCGTCTCCCGCGGCGCGCGAAGCCTTCGTACGTCGCCTGTGGGAACTCGCAGGAGCGCCCGCCGGGCTGCGCGTGATTCTGACGATGCGTGTGGACTTCATCGGTCGCTGCGGCGAGCTTATTGTGGACAGCGCAGGTCTGCGCCTGGATCGCATCGCATACGACGAAGCCCATCGGCTCTTCATCGCGCAGCTCGAACCCGAGCAGCTGCGCGCCGCGATCATCGAGCCAGCCCGCAAGGTCGGACTGGAGCTGCAGGCCGGTCTGGCGGAGCGGATCCTGAATGAAGTAGGCCGTGAACCGGGCGCGCTGCCGCTCATGCAGGATGCGCTCGATGTGCTGTGGCAGCGACGGGAAGGAAACCGGCTGACGCAAGCGGCGTACGATGAGCTGGGCGGCGTCGTGGGCTCGCTAAAGAAACGCGCCGATACGATCCTCGACACGCTGGCGCAGCAGGGAGATCAGGAGATTGCCAGGCGCCTGCTCGTCAGTCTGGTGGCCGTGGCCGAGGACACCGCGCTCGACACCCGCCTGCGCGTGCCGCTTTCCGACCTGCGCGCTCAGGTGACCGCGGAGCAGGGTCAAAGATTCGATCGCGTGCTGAAAGATCTGGTCTCGGCGCGCCTGCTGGTTCAGGACGGGGATGGCCTAAATTCGACGGTGGAAGTGGCGCACGAAGCGCTCATCCGCAAGTGGCCAAGGCTCCGCGCATGGCTTGACGAAGACCGCGCGGGACTCGTGATGAAGCGGCGCGTCAAGCAGGCCGCGCAGCAGTGGGAGGAGCAGGGGCGCGACACGTCGCTGCTCTATCGCGGGACTCAGCTCGCGCACGCGCAGGACTTTCGCAAGACCTGGGAGGCTCGCCTGGGAACTCTGGAGCGGGCGTTTCTCGATCACAGTGAAACGCAGCGCGTCCAGCAAGAAGCGGAAGAGGCCGAGCGGCAGCGTCGAGAGCGCGAAGCGGTCGAGCGCATCAAACAGAAGTCGATCGAGGTCCGCGATGCGTTGCTGGTCGCTGCGGCGCAGGCGGTCAAAGATGACCCCACGGCGGTGGCGGCGTTGCTGCGCGAGGTCGCTTATGCGGGTTCCAGACTGTGGATGCAGTCCGCATTGGATGTCCTGCAGGCGGCGATTGCCGAAAGCGTGCTGCGCGGACACCAGCTAGACGTCTACGCGGTGGCGTGGAGTCGCGATGGAACCAGGATCGCCACGGGTTCGGCGGACAAGACAGTGCGGATCTGGCACCTTGATGGCACCGGGCCTCCAACCATTCTCAGAGGTCACCGCGGCGTCATCTGTGCGGTGGCCTTTAGCCCCGATGGAACCAAGATCGCCAGCTGCTCCGACGACCAGACGGCTCGGCTCTGGAGTGCCGATGGTTCGGGTGAGCCAATCGTGCTGCAGGGGCACCACAACTGGGTCCATTCGGTGGCGTGGAGCCATGACGGAAGGAAGCTCGCGACCGGCGGTGCGGACCGCAGCGCACGGATCTGGAACGCAGACGGATCAAGCGCTGCTGCCCTGGCTGTGCTCAGGGGGCACGATGGCGGCGTCGTCTCGGTGGCCTGGAGCCCAGACGGGACCCGCCTCGTCTGCGCCTCTGAAGACAAGACCGTGCGAGTCTTTAACGTCGGCGGCGCAAGCCCTGCGAGCGCTGACGTGGGCACGGTCGTGCTCAAGGGGCACGAGGCCGCGGTCACTTCGGTGGTCTTCAATCGGAACGGGACGAAGATCGCCAGCGGTTCGGCAGACCAGACGGTGCGGATCTGGAACGCCGACGGATCCGGGGTCCCCGTTGGAGTCGTACTCAAGGGGCACGAGCGGGCCGTCTACGCGGTCGCCTTCAGTCCGGACGGACGGCAGGTCATCTCTGCCTCGGGAGATAAGACAGCGCGTATCTGGAACGCCGACGGATCCGGCAGCCCGCGCATCCTGCAGGGGCACAAAAACGTCGTCACCAGCGTCGCGTTCGCTCCGGATGGCAGAAAGGTTGTCACCGGCTCGGTGGATTATACGGCGCGCATCTGGAGCACCCGCCCACCGGACCTTATCGTCGCGACGAAGGCGCTCGCGTCCGAGGTCCTGGCTGTGGCCTTCAGTCCGGATGGAACCAGATTCGCCGCTGGATGCCGCAATGGGATCACGTATCTCTATCGGACAGGCGGCGTAGAGGGGGGCCCAGACATCATCTTTGAGGGGCATGCGTCCGGTATCTTGCGGGTCGCGTTCAGCCCGGATGGGAAGCGGTTGGTCACGATTTCGCGTGATATGAGCGCGCGGATCTGGAGCGCCGATAGCGCGGCCGATCCAGTCGTGCTGACAGGGACTGCGCGCGGAGACCGTGTCGGCGCGGTGGCATTCTGCGCGGACGGCACGCAGGCCGTCGCGGGCAGCAGGGACGCGCTCGCATGGGTCGCAAACCCGGCTGGCTCTGAGGCTCGCCTGCTGCAGAGACACAACGGGTCGATCGTCAGTGTTGCGTTCCGTCCGGACGTCAAGCGGATCGTCACCTGCTCTGATGACGGGAGCGCGCGGGTCTTCAACGCGGACGGCTCCGGCACTCCGATCGTTCTACAAGGTCATGAAGCGAAGGTCTTGTGCGCCGCCTTCAGCCCCGATGGCAAGAGGGTTGTCACCGGCTCTGCAGACCGAACCGCGCGTATCTGGAATGCAGATGGCAGCGGCTCCTCGATCCTCTTGCGCGGGCATGAATCCGAGCTCTTCTCGGTCACCTTCAGCCCGGACGGCACGAAAGTCGTTACCGGCTCCGCGGACAAGACCGCGCGCCTGTGGAATGCAGATGATCATGGCGCACCGGTGGTGCTCAAGGGGCACGAAGGCGCTGTAACGTCCGTCTGCTTCAGTCCCGACGGCAAGCAGATCCTTACCGGCTCTGTAGACAAGACGGTGCGCATCTTTTTGGTGGCGAGCGACGCGCTCCTTTCCGCCTTGTGGGAAGCGACCACCGATTGCCTCCCCGCAGAAGAGCGCCGCGAGCTCCTCGGTGAGTCTCCAGCGGACGCCGAAGAAGGCCTCCGGCGTTCCCGGCAAGAGGTCGCCCGGCGCCGCAGCTCAGCACGCTGAGCCAGAGAAGGGGGCGGCATCCCGGATTAAGCATTTTTCCGTCGCTGCGGTAGGTTCCTTGAAACGCACCTCAGGCTGGGAGGGCGCGACGCGCCTGGGGGACACCACGACTTGGCAGCCCGTTCTCTTCGACGGAGATCCCGAGTCGCGGAGTGTGGCCGAGCTTCTGGCCGCCATCGCCGCGCGCGCCCCCGGGTCTGCTGCAGACCATCGCTAGTCTAGAATAATTGTATTTGTATGAGTATTTAGCAAAGTTGCTAACGTTTTCATTGCATTAGGGTGCGCGGCTAAAATATCGTAAAAAATTACTGGCCGCCGATCTTGGTGAGCTGTTCATCGAGAAGAATAGTCGGCCGCCCCATGTGGAGCCCGTGGCATCAAGTAGGGGCGGAATATCATTCGATGGATTTAATGATGCAATGATGTGACAGTAAATCGCATCGGAGGATTAGATATTCCGATAGTGTAAATATGGATAAGGTCAGGATTTTTTTTGATAAGAATTATGGCGGTAGCTATCAAGATTTGGGGCCTGGCAGCTATCCCCTGCACGCAATTAGCATCGGCAACGACGAGCTGAGTTCCGTACAGGTTCCGCCGGGCTGGAAAGTGACGCTGTGGCAGCACAGCAACTTTGTCGGCAGCAGCTTGGTCCTGACTGCCGATACGCCCTACGTCGGCTCTGGGTTTAACGACGTGACGAGCTCGATCACCGTCACCTGCCCGGCGGATCAGGCGCCGCTTGGCGCGTCGCGCAGCCTGACGTTCACGGGGGGCGCGAAATACCTGGACCTGGGGCCGACCTCGTTTGATTTCAGTGGCGGTAGCTTTGCTGGTTTTACCGTCGAGGCCTGGGTTTACTTCGATCAGGAGGGAAGCTGGGCGCGCATCATCGACTTGCACGAGGTATCGGACACCGACAACGTCTATTTTGCGCGCGAGGACACGTCCTCCTCCCTTCGCTTTTCGGTACGCCGGGGCGGCGTAGCAAAGTACGTCACGGCAGAGAACGTGATCCGCAACGGACAGTGGCAGCACCTGGCGGCGACGCTTGATGCCGCCGGCAATGCTCGCATCTTTGTCAGTGGGGTGCAGGTCGCAAGCGCGGCCCTGCACGTGCCCGACAACCTGGTGCGCAGCCGCTCGTACGTAGGCCGCAGTGGCTGGAGCACGGATGCCTACTTCGTCGGCCAGATCTGTGAAGTCCGGCTGTGGAATGTCGAGCGCTCGCCGGCCGAGCTTGTTCGGATGATGAACACTCGCCTGGGCGGCGATGAAAAGGGACTCACGCGCTACCTGCGCCTGGATGAAGTCGCCGGCAGTGTGGCCAAGGACTGGAGCGGGGTGCGCGATGCGACGATCGTCGGCACTCCTTTTTTGGGTCTGACCGGACCTTCGCTGCGCGGCCCGAACGAGGTCGTGCCCTGCCTGACCTTGGATGGCAGCCAGGACTATGTGACGCTGCCTGCGCTGTCGGCCGACTTCAGCGCGGGCTTCACGCTGGAGGCCTGGGTGGCGCTGGAGCCCGGACGGATCGGCGCGCGGATCATCGACCTTGCGGCCGCGCCCGGCAGCCACACGCTGACGCTGTGCTGCGGCAGCGGCAACGAGCTTGCGCTGTTCATGCAGAACGGCAGCACCAACAAACAGCTGACCGCTTCCACCCCCTTGCCCACCGGCGCCTTCGTCCACGTCGCGGCCAGCTACAACGGCAGCGGCCTGGCGACGCTCTATGTGAACGGGGAAAGTGTCGCCAGCGATAGCGCGATGCCACAGCCCGAGCGGGTGACGCGCTCCCTCTGTCTGATCGGCAAGAGCACGCGCGGCCTCGATCCCCTGTTCCAAGGTCGCATGGCCGAGGTGCGCATCTGGACCACGGTGCGGAGTGCGGCGGCGATCCGGGCTGGGCTGCGCGGTCGCCAGGATGCCAAGGAGCCAGGACTGCTCGCCTGCTATCCACTCGCCGAGACGGGCGATACGACAGCCCACGATATTTCGGAAAACGGGCTACACGGGCGGCTCCCCAAGACCATCCTGTGGGGGCAGCCTGGGCCGAGCGCTCTCACCTCGCTGTGTCCGCCCGCGACCGCGCTGTGGCTAAACGGCAGCGATGCCTATGTCGAGCTGCCGAACAACGACGACAACTTCAGCGGGGGTTTCACGCTGGAGGCCTGGCTGTTTCTCGACCGGCTGGGCGGATCGGCGCGGGTGATCGAGCTTGGGGACGGTCCAGACAGACACACCATCGCGCTCGGCATCGCAGACCGAGCGCTGAGCCTGTTTGTACTCGGCAGCACAAGCAGTAAGCAGATTACTTCCAGCGCCGTTCTCGATAGCGGACGCTGGCTACACATCGCGGCGACGCTGACGGCGAGTGGCGGTGCGACCCTCTATGTGAACGGCGCAGTCGTCGCTAGCGGGACCGAAGTGCCGCTGCCGAGCCCCGTTTCCCGTCGCTATTGCTACCTGGGAAAGAGCAGCAAGAGCGGCGATACCCTGTTGCGGGGCCGCTTGGCGGAGGTGCGCATATTTGGCGCAGTGCGCACGGCAGCAGAGCTGCGGGGCGCCATGAATCAGGCGCTGCCCGAGCAGGTGAGCGGCCTGCTGCGCTACTACCGCTTGGACGAAGGCAGCGGATCGTTAGCCATAGATCGCAAGCTACCCGCCGGCCAGGACGCGGGGGGGCGGGCCGGACAGCTGCGTGGCGGAGCGCAGCGGCTTCTGCCCTTGCTACTTCGCAGCACCTTGGGGGCCCTCGCGTTTGATGGCAGCGGCGATGCCGTCAGCCTGCCGGTGCTGCGCGACGATCTTTCGAGCGCCTTTACCCTTGAAGTATGGGTCCGCTTTGCGGGAGTAAAAGCCAGCGAGTGCATCTGCGATCTGGGCAACGGCACGGGCGGCGACAGCCTGATCCTGGCGCGGCAGGGCAGCGAGAAGGCGGTGGTCCTGCAGGTGTCTCGCGGCACCAGCCAGAGCAGCCTGGCCACGCCGGCCGGCAGCGTGGCCTCCTGCACGTGGACGCACCTTGCGGCAACCGTGGCGGGCGATGGCCGAGCGACGATCTATGTGAATGGGAGCGTCGCGGCTTCTGGGACCTTGCCGCTGCCGCGGGCCGGGATCAGTCGAGCCCAGTCGTATATCGGACGCAGCGGCAGCGTGAGCGGGCGCGAGTTCTTCGGCCAGCTCGCTGATCTGCGGATCTGGACGCGGGCCCGCAGCCAGGCCGAGATCGCGGGCGGTGCCGACACGCCACCCCGCGGCGATGAGCCGGGTCTCTGTCACTACTACCCGATGGATGAAGCCAGCCTGGCGACGGTCGCGGATCGCGTAGATCACTCCGGCCGCCTGGGGCCAACCCTCATCTGGACGGGGCTGCCGCATCGATCGACGCTGCGCTTTGAAGGCATGGGCACGTACGTGCAGATGCCTGCCCTAAGCGCCGACCTGTCGCGTGGCTTTACGATCGAAGCCTGGGTGTACTTCGAGGACAACAGCAGCTGGGCCCGCATCGTCGATATCGGCAACGGGGCGGAGAGCGACAATGTGTTTCTGGGGCGGGCCGGCACCAGCGACGATCTGGCCCTGCATGTTTATCGCGGGGGCGTGCGTGCGGAGGTCCATGCGATAGGGGTGCTCAAGGCACGCCGCTTCCTGCACATCGCGGCCAGCCTGACCGAAATCGAAAGCGATGGCTCGACGGGCCTGGCGACCCTGTATGTCGACGGGGTCGAGCAGGAGAGCAAGCGCATTCACACTCCGCGAGCGGGGATCACGCGCAGCAACGCCTTCATCGGCAAGAGCAACTGGAGCGAAGACAAGCTGTTCCGCGGCCGCATGTCCGAGGTTCGGCTGTTCGATCGCGGTCGATCTGCCGCCGAGATCCTGGCTAGCTACTGCGAACCAGCCGCGGCCGGCCAAGCCGGCCTGGTGCGCCTGTACCGCCTAGACGATGCGCAGGGGACGGTGGCCGCTGACGCGAGCGGTAACTCTGCCGACGCCACGATCGCTGGCCCGCTGACTCGGCCGGGGCGGCTCTTTGCAGGACCGGGAGACTTCGCGCGACTGCCAACCATCGACGGCGACCTGTCTTCCGGTGGCTTCACGCTAGAGGCCTGGGTCTACAGCTCGGAGTTCGTGGACTGGGGGCGCATTCTGGAGCTTGCGACCAAGCCGGGCCTGGGCAGCTACAACATCTCGCTTTCGCGTGCGGCCAGTACCGAAGAGATCGCACTCCGTTTCTTTCATACCTCCACCACAAGCGCGGCTGAGGATGTGCGGGCTGCGGGGGCTCTACCCCTGCACGCCTGGGTCCACATCGCGGTCAGCTTCAAGCCCATGGTCTGGTCCACCGATGGCAAGGAGACACACGGCGATGTCCGCATCTTCGTCAACGGGCAGCAGCGGACGCTGAGTCGGGTCGCTGCGCCCGGCAACGCGTCCCGCAGCAGCTCGTTCATTGGCAGGATCGACGGCTACGCGCTGGGTGCGTACCAGCATCGGGGGGCGCTTTCCGAGGTCCGCATCTGGTCGGGCGCGCGCACCGCGGAACAGATCGCCCAATACAAAGACGTAAGCTTAAGCGGATCGGAGCCGGGCCTGCTGCGCTACTACCGACTCGACGACGGGCCAGGGGCGCCGATCAAAGACAGCCGCAGCACAAGCCCAGCGCATGCCAGCTGGAACGGCATTCTGGGACGGTCCGCCCGGACCTTCGACGGCCGCGGCGATGCGGTGCCGCTGCCCACCGTGCGCGGCGATCTGGCGAGCCGGGGCTTCACGCTGGAAGCGTGGGTGTACTCGACGGCGATCGTCGACTGGGGGCGCATCATCGAGCTCGCGACCAAGCCCGGCCTGGGGGCCAGCAACATCTCGCTGTCGCGCAATGGATCGACGACGGATCTGGCGCTGCGCTTCTTTCATGGCGCGGACACTGCAGTCAGCCAGGTCACGGCCAGTGCTGCGCTGCTGCTGCATGGCTGGACCCACGTCGCAGCGACGTTTACTCCGGTGGGGCGCGACAGCAGCGGCCTGGTCACCGATGGGGACGTGGTCCTGTATGTGGATGGCGTGGCGAAGAAGACCGCACGCGTGCCCGCTCCCAAAAATGTCGAGCGCCCCTGTTCGTACATTGGCAAGATCGACGGCTACCAACCCGGGGCCTTTGCGCATCGGGGCGCTCTGTCCGAGGTGCAGATCTGGTCGGGGCCGCGCACCGCAAGTCAGATTCTGGCGAGCCGGGATCAGGTCTTGACGGGGGCTGAGGATGGGCTCCTGCACTACGCGCGCTTGGGCGATGTCGTGGTCAGTCGTCCCGATGGCCGCGCCCTGCGGTTCGCGGGCGGACAGAGCGGTGTCGAGCTGCCCATTTTTGGCGAGCCGCTGCGGGGCGGCTTCAGCATCGAATCCTGGGTGTTCGCGAGCGGCGATCCCAAGCCCGACGAGACCTTCGTTTTTCTAGATGGCGGTCCGGGGGGAACGACGATCGCGCTGCGGCGCGAGGGCACCTCGCACACCCTGGTGCTTGCGCTGCGCTCACCCACTGGGGGAGGCGTGATCGCGGCCGATGCCGTGCTGCGTCCGGCCACGTTCCTTCACCTGTGCGGAACCGTCGATGCTTCCGGCCAGGCGCGGCTTTACGTAAACGGGGTCGCGGTTGCGGCGGGGGCTCTGCGTCCGGGGGAGGTGAGCGCCGCCAGCGAGCTTGTGGCCTCCCAGCTTGGGATCAGCAGCGACCACAGCGGGCCCCTTTGCGGCTGCCTGACCGAGGTCCGCTTATGGAGTCGCGCCCTCAGCGAAGCGGAGGTCCGCAGCAACCTGAGCAAGCGACTTCTCGGCAGCGAGAACGATCTGCTGCGACTATATCCTCTCAATAGCAACGCCGGGCGGCTAGCTGCCTCGGGGGTCAAGCGCGATGCGGGAACGATCCAGGGCGATCCCCTGCGCGTGCTCGGCCGGCTCGGCAGCCCGGCGCCACTTGCCAGTCCGGGCTCGCTGCGACTCGATGGCATCGATGACTACGTCGAGCTTCCGGCGATCAGCGCTGATCTCTCAGCGGGCTTTGCGCTGGAGGCGTGGGTGTACTTCGATGGCGTGCGACCCGGGGCGCGGATCATTGAGCTCGGACGCGGCCCAGACCTCGAGTCCATCGCCCTTGCCCGGCGCGGCAGCACGGACTGTCTGGAGCTGACCATCGTCAGGGGCAGCGGGACCCAGAGCCTAGTTACCCCCAGCGTGATTCGCGATGGCACCTTTATGCATGTCGCGGCCACGCAGGATGCCGCTGGCCAGACCAGCTTGTACGTCGATGGCATCGCGCGGGCGACCGCGACGCTGCATGCGCCGGCTCCCGGCATCGTGCGCAATCGCTGCTATCTGGGCAAGAGCAGCACGGCCAGCGTGCCACTCCTGCAGGGCCGCTTGGCCGATGTGCGGCTGTGGGCGCGGGCGCGGAGCGCTGCGGAGCTAGTCGCCGAGCGCAGCACCGTGCTTACGAGCGAAGATCTGGGCCTCATCGCCAACTATCGGCTCGACGAGGTCGAGGGGGCACGAGCGGGCGATGCCACGGGGCGAGCCCTGCACGGCATCGTCCACGGACAGAAGCAGGTCTTCGGCCGCAGAGCACCGCCACTGCTGCCGCCTCCTCCTACCGCAGGCAGCCTGGACCTCGACGGGAAGAGCGACTGGGTGGTCCTGCCAGCGCTGCCCGCCGACCTGTCCTCCGACTTTACGCTCGAAGCCTGGGTCCTTATCGATCATGCCGTGGCCGGCATGCGGATCTTTGATTTCAGTACGGGCGCGGGCCACACCATCGCGCTGGGTCTGGCGGGGACGGCCTGCAACCAGCTTGCACTGCGCGTTCAGAACAGCAGCAGCAACGTCGAGGTCCTGTCCTCAGCCGCGCTCCCGGTCGGCAGCTTTGCGCATGTCGCAGTGACCTTAGGCGCGGGCGGCATCGCCACCTTCTACGTCGGTGGCGTGAGCAAGAGCAGCCATAGCGGTCTACCGATGCCGGCGGCGGTCACGCGCAGTCAGTGCTTCTTGGGGCGCAGTCAGGTGAGCGGTGCTCCGCTTTTCCAGGGCCGCCTAGCTGAGGTGCGAATCTGGAGCGTGGCGCGCTCGTCCGACGAGATCAGCCGCTACCAGACCGCCCGACTGCGCGGCAGCGAGCCGGGTCTTGTTGCCAACTATCGTTGCAACGAGTGGGGCGGCGAGCGGCTGGGCGATGCCGGCCAGAGCGGTCTTCATGGCTGGGCTCGCGGCCGGGCCAACTTCAGTCGTTCCGAGCCCCTGCCAGGCTTCGTCTCAGCGGCTGAGCTACAGGGCACGCTGCGGCTGGATGGGGCCGCGCATGTGACCATTCCTGCCGTCGCCGGCAACCCGGATGGCATGACGCTGGAAGCGTGGGTGTACTGCCTGGACTTGACGGCGACAGCCAGCTTCTTCGACTTGGCGGCTGGCAGCCCCAGCGCGGCCAGCGACCGCGTCTACTTGGGCCGAAATGGCAACGCCCTGGTCTTCGGTGTGCAGGTCGGTACGGGGGCACTGCAGCTCGTCACCGCCACGGCCGCGCTGCCCAGCCAGACGTGGGTGCATGTCTCGGCCAGCGTCGATGAGAACGGGCACGTGGTGCTGTGCAAGGACGGCAGTCCGCTGCCCGCCGACAGCAACATCGTAAGCGTCCCCACCTCTGTCGTTCGGGGTGTGGCGATGCTGGGACGCAGCCTGGGCGGCACCCTGTTTAACGGCCGCATCGCCGAGGCACGCATCTTCGCCGGCCCGCGCTCGCCGCGCCTGACGGCCGCGGCCCGTCGCGTGCGTCTTTCCGGCGCGGTGCCGGGACTTTTGCGCTGTTATCCGCTGGCCGCCGCGCACGGCAGCGTCGTCACCGATATAGCCCAAGCGGCGCAGCACGGCACCGTGCAGGGGGGGCCGGTGTGGGATGTGGGGCTGCCAGATGTCGGCGGGACGCTTCCGGCTGCGACCCCGCCGCCGTCTCCCGGTGCGCTGTGCTTCGATGGCGCCAGCACCTATGTGCGGCTGCCGGCCATCGCCCAGAACCTGGCGGCTGGCTTCACGCTGGAAGCCTGGGTGTACCCGACAGCCGTCGGGAGCTGGGCCCGCATCGTCGATATCGGACAGGGCATGCGGGCCGAGAACATCTATTTTTCGCGCTACGGCACCACGAACCGCGTGGCCCTGCGCATCTATTACAGCGGGGCCAGCTACAGCGAGGTGCTGACCACGGCTGCGGTCCTGCCCACTAGCGTCTGGACGCACCTCGCGGCGACCATGGACGCGGCAGGCCAGGTGGCGCTCTATGTCAACGGCGTCGCCGCCGCGATCACTATAGGCGGCGTCACCACGAACAAGCTCGATCCGACCAAGCTGCCCAAGGCGGGCATCACCCGCAACCTCTGCTACATCGGCAAGAGCAACTGGACCTGGGACAAGAACTTCCAGGGCTCGATGGCCGAGGTGCGGCTGTGGGATCGGGCGCGCACCGCCGAGGAAATTCTCACGGCTCGCGACCAGCGGCTGTCGGGTCAGGAGCCCGGCCTGCTGGGCTGCTTCCGCCTCAATGAGACGCAGGGAACGCTGGTTCGCAACCTCTCATCGCGCCTCGGCCACGGCACAGGGTTTGGCGATCTCGACTGGGGCGCCGCAGCGCCGAGTCTGGGCCAGGGGCCGCCGCCGCCGCTGCCGGTGAAGGTGGTTCCGACCGGGGCGCCGCCGCCAGCCAAGGCCCCCAGCGGACTTGCCACCTGGAGCGTCGGCGCCTCGCTGAACACCGGCGACTCGCTGATCGACACGGCGATGGCGGCCTATGTCCAGAACGACATCTCGTTCGACCTTCTGGGCGTAAGCGCCAAGCTGCGGCTGGGGGGGCAGATGACGATCTGGCCGCTGCAGTCGCAGATCTCGTTCGGCGGCTCGCTCAGCTTGCTGACCCCGACGAGCTATCCGCTGGGCGAAGCCGTGCTGACGCTGAACAAGGGCGCATCGCCGATGGTCTATACCCTGCGGGTCAAGCCGAGCTTCCCGGTGGCGACGATGGTGCAGACCGCCGTGGGGTCGACCCCGGTCGCGGGGGTGGTGAATGCCCTTCTGGTTCCGTTCCTGAACCTGTTTTCCAGCTGCACCCTGCTGATTGCCAGCGAGTCTGGAACCGACCCCGAGGTCGGCGACTACGGCAAGGGCCTGAACCTGTATTCGACGCAGAAGATGAGCGACCTGCCTGGACTCAGCGAGCTGCATCACGCTCTGCCCATGCTCGGGCTCGACTCGCGCTCGCTGGTTCTTGCGGTGCGGCTCAACTCGCCCAAGGAATTTACGATTACCGGCAGCGCCCTGCTCAACCTGAAGATCATCGACAGCGCGCCGCTGTCCCTCGAGTTCAACGAGATCGGCCTGAACCTGAGCAGCGGGCTGGGCGAGGCTGCCTTTGGTGTCACGGATCGCTTCACGCTGAAGCTGTTTGGCGAGGTCGTGGTCTTCCGCGGCGGCATCTCGGTCGAGAAGGGATCGTCGGGTAGCGCCGTCGCGGTCTGGGGCGCGCTCGACCCCGACGAGGCCAAGTATCCCGGGGGCTTGTGGCGCAATCCCTGGGGCCTGCCGGGCCTGGCCATCGGCGGCTTTGGCGTCGAGCTGAAGCTAACCACCACGCCCCCGTTTATCGGCATCGGCGTCCGCGGCGAGATTCACATCGGCGATGGCCTGCTGGGCGGCAGCATGGCGCTGAGCATCGATCCCGCCAACTACGACAAGAGCATCCTGGTCATCGATAGTCCCGAGGGCATCGCTCTGCCGCGCCTCATCAAGGCCTTCCTCAGCACCACCGGCATCCCTGGCCTCGGCTTCCTCGACGATCTGCTCGATGTCAGCCTGACGGACCTGCTCATTTACTTTGCGCCCAATGGCGGAACCATTGCTGGCAAGACCTACGATCCCGGCATCTCGCTGGGCGCGACCCTCGACCTGTGGGGCTTCCACGCCAGCCTGTTCGGCAGCATAAGTCCCACCACAGGTCTGATCCTCCAAGGCCAGGCCGACCGCATTCGCATCGAGGTCGGCGGCATCGTGCTCTTCCAGTTCTCGGATGTCTCGGGCGCTTTTGGGCCGCGAGTTGATGTGGCGGCCACGCTGTCGCGCCAGGGCATCATCTACAGTGGCCGCCTGAAGCTTCTGGGCACCATGTACGACAGCTACCAAGAGCTGTCGATCGACAGCTCTGGCCTGCAGTTCAAAGCCCAGACCCAGCTCGGCGCGCTGGAGCTGCGCTGCAAGGGCAGCGAGTTTTTCCTGGCGGTCGCGCCGGTCATCCCTTTCCGCTTCGGCGTACTGGGCTTCACCGTGACGGTCAAAGTCATTGTGCGCATCGAGAACTTGGTGAACGACGACGGCTATCGGCAGTCGCTGTCGTTTACCTGCTCGGTCCTGGGCCAGAGCTTGACGCTGGGACCGGTCACCTGGGGCATTGCCCTGACCGATCTCGAGTCGATCCTCGGGGTGTTTGAGTGGTTCTTCGCGGACTTCATCAAGAGCTTCTTCACCGACATCCTGGGGCAGGGCCTCAAGGTCGCCTTCGAATGGGTCGCGGACAACCTGACCGACATCGCCGAGGAAGCGGTCGAGCTGTTCAAGTCGGCCGGTGCCGCCATCACGGACATCGCCAAGAATGTCTACGAAGTGTTCGACGTCGCGGCCGGCGAGCTCGTGAGCTTCCTGGGCACCAGCATCAACGAAGCCGCAGCCATCCTGAAGGATGTGCTTCTGCTGGGGGCCAAAGAGGCCGCCGAGGTGCTGGGGACCGCGTTTGGCGCCACCGCCGCTGCAGTGAAGGAAGCGCTGGCCGTGGCCGAGTATGCGGCAGATGAGATCGCGGCAGTGGGCGAGGAACTTTGGGATGCCCTCGACGATGCCGCTGGGTATCTAGATCCGACGAGCTGGTAAGGAAGGGGAGCGCTATGGCCAACAAACAGAATGAGCCAAGTTCGGCAGCCGGGGAGCGAGCGGGGGGCGAGGGACCGGGGATTGGCAAGACCCGCCTCCTCCTGCAGTCGGTACTCGAGGGCGGGGACAGCGAAGCCCTGCGCCTGCATGAGGAAGTGCTGCGGACCTGTCCCGGCCGCGGCCATGATCCCAGCGAGCTTATCGAGCTGTCGGTCAAGATCTCGCGGGGCAGCTTCTCGCAGAATCGCTATGGGGCGGCGCTGACCTGGGATCCCAGCCATCGCGCGCAGATTGCCGAGGGCATCTACAACGCCGCTCCCAGCCCGCGGCTGCGCGGGGCGCTGCGTCGGCCCGCGGTCGCGGCGGCGGCTTTCGACGCAGGGCGCGGCGCGGCTGCGCCAGAGGAGACTCCCGTCGAGCGCGAGCTGCGCGAGTTTGCCCAGCGCCAAGGTCGCTTCTTTTCGGCGCTGGCCTACGACCTCGATGCCCGACGCTACAAACTGTACCTGTTCAAGCATCGCCCGAGCCACTTCCTGGAGGACGTCGATCTGCTGGGCCGCGGTGCTGAGCTGCCGTCTCTGTCGTACATTCGCAGCCTGGAAGTGGGGATCGATGATCTCGCGAGCCCTGTGCAGCCGCTCTACTTCAAGCTGCGCTTCGAGCGTCCGCCGCTTCCGCCCGAGCAGGCCCGGTCCACCTCCGACAGCATGCCGGCGCGTCGGCGACCCGAGGAGATCCTGCTGCCTGATTTCAGTCCGCATGCGCTCCTGTCGCCTCGCCTCCTGGCAGTAGCGCCCGCCCAGCGCGAGGTCATCACCGCGAGCCTGCGCGCCATCCTGGGTCAGCGCGAGCTGCCAAATGATCCGGTGGTGAAGTTCGTGCTGCCGCCGACCGTGGATGCCAGCGGGGCGCCGCGTGCCGTGACGGCGGACGACTTCCGCGCCCTACCTTACGGCGTAAGTCTGAACCTGCTCGATCCGCAGTACATCGCCCACGTAGAAGATCACGCCGATAGCATCCTGGCTGTCGCCGAGGCCTTGGGCTGCCGAGCCGCCGCCGCGGCATGGCTGGCGCGCGTGAAGCCGTTCGAGTGCTTCCTGAGCTACCTCGGCATCGGGCCCGATTCGGTCACGCTGTACTACCGCAGCACCAGCCTGCGGCGTGGGCGGCCCGCCCCACACTTCCTTCGCCGGCGTCAGGGGGTCGCGCGCGGGGCCGGGGCAGTGCCTGAGACGTCCCCAGCCTAAGCGCGCGTTCGGCGCATCCAAAGGCGACCCAGTCGCGCCACCCGGCGACGAATTCATAGCATGACGCGCGCCGCTTCCCGCCCTCGTACCATCTCAGGTAGAAGCCAAGGAACTTGCCGCCCTTGGTTCGCTTCAGCATCTCGCCCATCAGAGCACCGCCCCGCGATCGCACCACGACCTGCGGGGGATCCCGTGGTGATCCCATCGTCGCGTGTAGGTGCTCGACGATGGGCTGGTGGTGCGGCGAGGTCGCTTGCCATTCTCAGTCCGAAATAGTAGGAATCGTTGGGGTTTGTGTTTGGCGGGATTCGAACTCGATGTTCAATTGTGATTGGACACGACAGCGACGACGTTAGCACCATGGGAGTGCAGTGTGGTGATCCTTCTGTGATCCTGCGATCGTTCGTGTTGAGACGTGGGGATTTAGGGGCCTGCACCACGCCCGATCCCAGCAAGAACCGGCGGCGTCCGTATGATCCGCGCCCAGCGCCGTGAGCTCTGTGAAGGACTTGCGAACCGTCCTCGCTACAATGCGAACTGAAAGTATCGAAGTCAGGATTGCGACGAAGCAGCGGTGCGCATCGTCCTGACATAGCACCTTCCCGCGACCCGACAGGGACTGAGAAACGCGGCGCCTTTGTCGTGTACCCGCCCGTGGCTTGTATAATGACGCGGTGACAGAGCTCGAAAGAGAGTCGGAGATCCTTCGGCGTGCCGTGTCTGCGGGGTATCTGCGAAAAGATGATGTCGCAGCAGTGGAACGGGCGCCGCCGCCGCGAAGGCCGTCATCCCTCGGACCGCGCATCGAGCTGCTTCTCTCGACGGGCAATCTTACCCCTTCGCAGCTGCAGCTTCTTATCGAAGCCGACCCTGGAGGAGCTTTCGAGAAAACGCTGCCGCCGCTGTCCTCGTCGAAATCGGCGGCGGCGTTGGCGCAGGGCGACACCCTGGACGGACACAGCAGCGAGGCGCAGGCGATGCTGGCGGCAGCCTTCGCTTCACAATTTCCCGTCGAGAACTGGGATCGTTATGAGTTCATCAAGCTGCTTGGGCAAGGCGGCATGGGGGCTGTCTACAAGGCGCGTGATCGTCGTCTTAATCGCATCGTCGCCCTCAAGTTCATCCGCGGCGGCGACGAACAGATGACGCGCCGCTTCATGCAAGAGGCCCGCGCGCAGTCACGCGTCGATCACGCCGGAATCTACAGCGTACACGGATCGAAGAAGCTAGTTGTGCGATCGCAGTAGTAGGCGTCGGGGCCGTTCACACAGTCCTGGTAGCAGCTTTCATATCCAGGAGTCCCGGTATTGTGTCCGTAGAGCTGGCAGAGGTTGCTACAGCTATTGGGAATCGGCGAGTGAAAGTAGCAGCGCTTTTGACACTCCAGATTGGTGAAGATGCTATGCGCCAGCCAGTCGCCCTTGTCGCCGACCTTGGGCCCGGTCAGGGTGCCGGTCATCTGGCCGCTGCACGCAGCGAGCGGGGTGGTGGCGGGGCCTTGGCCCTTGATGACCGTTCCATCAGAAAGGAAGAACCGGAGCGCGATATCACTACCGACAAACTGCGCGTTGACCGGCACCTGAGCGGTTGTCCCTGCGGGAGTCAGGTAGCCGATTGCACCTGTGGCATCACCGGTCAGAGTCAGCGTGCCTTGCAGAGACAGCGGCGCGCTTGGACCCTCATGCACGGTCGCTTCGAAATCGGACTTGCAGACGTGAACAGTCTGCAGCTTGCCCTCTTGCGACTCATCGGCACCGCAGCCAGAAATAACTCCCATCGTGAGGCTCAGAACTCCATAAATCACGCTCGAACTCTTGCGCATGAGGTGCATCGTGTTCGTCATCGATCTTCTCCAGGAATGGTCCTCTAGATACGAGCGATGCGCGATCGGAGTTCCCAGCTTGGATGAGTGGCTTTTGGTGCGGCGCAGCTCAACGTCAATCTGCGAAAGCGAAGCTCATGCGCGCGTTCCTTCCTGCGCAGATATTTCGTCCCGCGCCCTGCGCCCCGCAGAGTTTTCGCATTGCTGCCAGATTCTCGTCGGAATCGGGACGCGAGCTCTGGAACGCCAATTGCAAATCGTTCTGAGAAATAGGAAGTGGTTTCACCATCGCATTCCGTTCCTGGAGGACGATTCACCATGCCAGAGTCACTTCGTTCCAAAGTTCTGCGCGGGTCAGGCGAGCTTGAGGCGGTCGCGGCCGGCGGGCCGGCCCTCGCGCGTGGCAGCCGCGGCGAGGGCGTGCGCCTCTTCCAGCGCGGTCTCCTCGACCTTGGCTACGCGCTGCCGGGAGGCGCCGACGGGGTCTTCGGTCGCGGCAGCGAGGCCGCCCTGCGCAGCTTTCGCGAGCTCCACGCGCGCAGCGGCGCGGCGATCCTTGACGCCACGACGCTCCGGATCCTCGATGCATCTCTGGTTCGCTCTGAGGCGGTGGCGGGATATGCGCTCACCAACCCGCGCTTCGCAGGCGACGCCAATTTGCAGCGCCTCCTTGCCGGTCGCGCGCCGCTTCCCCGCAGCGGCGACACGGTGGTCCGGATCCAGCAGGCGCTGCTCGACCTCCTCTTCTCGCTGCCGCGCTGGGGCCGGGATGGCTCCCTGGGCAACGAGACGCGCGAGGCGATCCGCCAGCTTCAGCGCTGGCAGCGGATCCGCACCGGCGGCGAGCTGACGCCGCTGACGCTCATGGCACTCGATCAGCTCACCCCTTCACCGGGCCAGCAGGTCACGCGCACCCCGGAGTATGACAAGCTGATCCGCGACGGCGTTCTGACCGTCACAGTGGCGGTGGGCTACGATGAGGATGGCAACGACCTCCGCGAGCTCGCCGAGCTGCGCCAGGGGCTGCGCAGCGAGGGCTTCGAGCAGGTCGGCTCGACCGGTGAGAGCGCAGTGCACACCTACACGCGCTCTCTCATGATCCCGGGGCACGCCGGCTCGATGCGGGTGCGGCTGGTGTCGCGCTCCACCGCCGATCCCGAGGAGCGGTTCGCCGACGGTCTGGTCCAGGACGCGGTCACGCTCTATGCCGGTCACGCCCGCTACGGCACCGGCCCCGATTTCGACGACATCGAATCGACCGGCGAGAACTTCGTGATCGGTGTCGGCGCACCGCAGCACCTGAGCGGCGAGCTTGAGCCTGGCTACAACCCGCACATGAATCAAGTTCTGGCCGGAGTTGCCAACGATCTGCTGGGCCACCGCTTCGATCCCAATCGCTATCAGCTGTGGGCTTTTCTCGGCTGCACCACGCGCCATTACCTCGACGAGCTGCGCGGGCTCATCACGGGCAAGCAGACCGACAACCTCGACCTGATCGTCTCGACGCGTCCGATCTATTGGAGCGACATGGCGTTCTACCCGATCGAGATCGTGCGCGCGCTTCTCCGCGGTCGCAGCATCAACGTGATCAAAGCCGCGCTCTGCGAGCAGGCGAAGCTGACCGAGCGCAGCGTCGGCGCGGAGCAGCCGGGCGACGCCTTCTTCGGCGACGGATTCGGCGACAACGTTCCGGGCTGGTCGCCGTAGCATTCCTTCGCATTCCTAGCTGAGGCGCGCTCAGCTGAGGCGCGAGCCCGATGGCAGCCTCTCAAACCATCCGCGCGGACCAGTTGCCCAGATCCGGACAGGCTCTTGCCCGATTGAGCGCACTTAATCACACATTTAGTGAGACCAGCGTGCCAGCCCCGCCCTGCCTTTAATCATGGGCTCAACGACGAGCGATAAAAAAGTTCCAGATACCGACGGATCAAGAGAATTAAGCCTTTCCCTACAGCTGCGCACTTTGGCGCGTGCGGCAAGGGACAGCGCAATGAGCGGTCACATCGCGCAGGGTAATGTGACCTGCTTCCCAGAATCTGATCCAGCAGAGGGAAAGGAAGAGTCACTTGGATCTACAAGGTCTACGACGTCGGCGAGGTCAGCGGCAAGGCCTACATCGCGATGCAGTTCGTCGACGGCCTATCGCTGCGCCAGGCCGCCAGGCCGCTATCGCTCGTCGAGAAAGTTCAGGTGATAAGAGACGGCCGAGGCACTGCACGCCGCGCATGAAGCCGGCATCGTGCATCGCGACCGCGACCCTTCCAACAGTTGCCTGACACCATCTCCGGGCGACGTCGGTGCAGGTAAACCAGGCGAGCAGTGCGCGATCCTCGGATGCACCCAAGCAGTTCACGATACTGCCTACACGCGATACTGCTCCGTCTACAATCGTGCTGTCCGAGGCGAAGCCGTACCCCCCGTGCTCAAGGGGCACGAGTCGGAGATCGTATCGGTGACTTACAATCCAGATGGCAAGATTGTCCGGTTCCCACGACAAGACCGCGCATCTGGAACGCTGACGGCTGTTACGACGCAGGCTGTTTGAGGTGCCATCAAGCAGCCTGGCTGATGGCCATCATTCTCAGATGTGATGCCACAGACCTACGAGGCTATCCAGGGCTAAAGCGAGCTTCGCTCGTCGCTACGCGACCCTGGCCAGCCTCTACGGCCTGTAGCCGTGAGCTATCAAGCCAGTAAGGCAATCCTTCCTGGCTCGCCAGGAAGCCATCACGCAGCTTGCTCCGTTTCACCTCGCTTCGGCCTGATCGGAGTTGCGTCGTAACAACGGCTCCGGCGATCCGCTCGTGCTCAAGGGGCACGAAGGCTCGGTTACGTCAGTTGCTTTCAGTCCCGACGGAATGAAAGACCGTGCGCATCTGGATTGTCTTGAGTCACGCTCCTCTGGCCGCGCTCTGGAACGCGACGACTGATTGCCTGCCTATCGACCGCCGCCAGGAGCTCCTCTTGGAATCTCTCGCCGGAGCCCAAAAGGGTCATGCGCGCTGCCGGCAAGAGGTCGCCAGGCGCCGCGGGAAGCCCGCACCGCCCAGCTTTTAAGAGTGCCTCACGATCCGGCTTGGTCGGCTGGGATTGTCACTGTTTGTCCGTTTTTTTCAGAATCTCTTCCCGAACTGCGTTGGTTCCCTTGCCGCTCTTGATGGCTTCATATTGCATCGGGATGATGTCGGTGAAGAAGAACTTCATTTGCGCCCAGAACCTGTTCCAGTAGGGGGTTCCTTTATATTTGTAGTATTCGGCTTTGTGCTGGAATTCTCTGGCCTTTTCGATTGCCTCTCTCTGAGTGCGGGGATTTGCGTACAGCAGCGTTAGCGATATTCCTACCAGCGGCAATACCAGCTCTTCGTGTCCAGTAAAGACCGCTCCATTTGCAGCGGCGCCCGTCACATGCGCCAAGAGCTGCCCCGCGATTTCGGCACGCTCGACAACGTCGGTCGATTTGCTCAGCGCCATCAGGTCATTCTTGATGTCCGTCGCCGCAGCCACCATCCCGGTACCAGCAGCCGTATGAGAAAGACTAATGTCGCTTCCTAGCTTTTTGATGATGCGGTCGAGCACGGAGATGGATGTCGAGACTGTGGACATCCAATTCGGATCTTTTTTCAGCAAGCCGCTGCCATCTTTGGAAGCGTCTCCTGCGCCGCTGCCGGAGTCGCCGCCGGAGCCGCCGCCGCCCTGGGAATCCTCTGCGGAATCCGGCAATGCGCGCAGGTTGACCGCAAAGACATCCTCATTGGTCCCGCCGCTGCTCTGCGGCGGCGAGCTGGGAGGCTCGGGAGCCTTGGACAGCCAGGCGCGCATGAACTCTTTGTCCAGCGCTTTATCGAGCGCAGTAGGCTCGCTGTCTTTGGGGGGCTGTGAACCGATGGACGGCCCGCTCGATGCGCCTTGCCCCGATAACAGGGACAAAATATAGGGCAGATACTCTAATATCTTCTCGACGACAGGACCATATTCGCTGGATAGTGCCTGACTGCTTTCTTTGAACTTTTTGAACGCTGCCCAGACTCTTGGATCTTGCTGATAACCTGGGAAGTCCTTTGGAACAGTGCCAAAGAACTCTTGGATGGCTTTGAAGACATCATTCCCAAGATACGCCGCATAGTCCAATGCGCCGGGCTCAGAGGGATCCTTGACTCCGACATTCGTTACTTTAGCCGTCGCTAAAGGCAGCGGATAACCCGCTAAGGGGCGAATCGGCTTGTGCTTTTGCGTCACGGTCATGAATTCCACGTACGCCGTTTGATTCCAGGCGCCGAACGACTTCATGAAGGAATAGGCCTTCTGCTCATCCGGAGTTGGCGCCACGCCAAAATCGCACTTGAATGCGTCTTTGAACGACTCCAGATCCTGATGGTCCGCCAGATATTTCATGTTCGCCTGATGAAGAGCGACGGCCTTGGGGTCCTTGGTTTGCGACAAGCCCCGGGTTGACGCAATCTTAGCGATGTTTACTTGTCCCGGCGTCATCCGACCGGTGTAGGCCCAAAAATTGGCCACATTGGCAACCCCGGAGGGGCCGGCGATCGGCCCTGTGTACCCTGCCAGGGGCCGGATGGGAATGTGAAGGTGGGTGGTGGTCATGTACTTGACGTAAGCCGCCTGGTCCCAACTTCCCGAAGCCATCATCTCCGTCGCGAACCTGACTTCGTCCACGGTCGGATCGATACCAAAATCCGCCCTGAAATCTGCCTTCCATGCGGCCAACTGCTGGGCAGTGGGAGCGCTCGGGTTGACAGCGACCTTCTTGCCAGAGACCAGATCGCCGAAGCTCGGCGCCGTCATGTTGTACTTGTCGTAGAGCTCTTTTTTCAGCTCGCCCGCCACGGCAGTCGCTCCGTGGACCGTATCCACGGCCAGCCTCGACTGGGCGAACTTGACGACCTCGTCATAGTCCTGTTTCATCGCCGGGTCGGACTTCAGATAGCTGACAAACTGCGCCTCGCTCCCGTTGTTCTTGCTGTTCTGCTTCCAGAACTCCTTGAGCAGTTCATCGACCTTGGCCTCGGCAGATGCCCGCGGGAGATCTTGGACCGTCGTAGACGTGTTGGGAACGGCCAGGGTCTTGTTTACGGCCAGCGCGCGCGCGCGGATGGCGCTATCGGACTTTCCATCCTTGACCATCTGGCAAAGCTCCAGCCAGTTCGAGGGCTGGGCTTTTTTGAACTTCTCGATGTTCTGCGCAGTCTTCGTGCTATCGCTGCCCGCGAATCCCTTGGTCGCGGTCAGGTACTGGCTCAGCTGCCCGCCGTAGGTCTCCATCAGCTTGTTCTGAGCATTGATATCGACAGCGACCTTCTTACCAGAGACCAGATCGCCGAAGCTCGGCGCCGTCATGTTGTACTTGTCGTAGAGCTCTTTTTTCAGCTCGCCCGCCACCGCGGTCGCTCCGTAGACCGCGTCCACGGCCAGTCTTGTCTGGGCAAATTTAACGGCCTCCTCGTAGTCCTGTTTCATGGCCGGATTGGACTTCAGATAGCTGACAAACTGGGCCTCGCTCCCGTTGTTCTTGCCGTTCTGCTTCCAGAACTCCTTGAGCAGCTCATCGACCTTGGCCTCAGCTATTGCCTTTGGGAGGTCCTGGACCGTAGTAGAAGTGTTGGGAACGGCCAGGGTCTTGTTCACGGCCAGCGCGCGCGCGCGGATGGCGCTATCGGACTTTCCATCCTTGACCATCTGGCACAGCTCCAGCCAGTCAGACAGCTGGGCTTTTTTGAACTTCTCGATGTTCTGCGCCGTCTGCGTACTGTCGATGCCGGCGAAACCCTTGGTCGCGGTCAGGTACTGGCTCAGCTGCCCGCCGTACTGCGCATCCAGATCCTTGGCTCCGGAACTGGGAGACGATGCGGCCGGTGAGGATGCTGGAGCCGGTGTTGGTGCTGGAGCCGGCGGTGATGCCGAGGCCGGTGGTGATGCCGGAGCGGGTTTTGGCTTGGGAGGAATGGGGATGCTGGCAGCATTCTTGTCGAAGCCCTTGCTCTGGACCCAGTCGATATATACTTGGCGGATATCCCGATCCTGCACACTGTTTCGATCGAGCATCCTTTGCCGGAGGTCCGGATGGTTGTCCAGGAATGTCGCGCCATCGCCTTCGTTCTGTACCGCCGGGTAGCTTCGGATGTTGTAGACGGCGGACTCCAAGACCGCTTGCTGCTGTGGGGTCAACGGCGGCGGGTTGGCGGGGTTGTTTTCCGGAGGCGTGGGGGCCATGCTGTTCTCCTGGGTCGAGGGCTGTCTGCCCATCCGATCTTTGATTGTACCCAAGCCTGCCTGGCACACATCGGCGGAGTTCAACAGCGCGAGTTCCTTGCCATTTGCTTAGAGGTTTTCAGATTTGCCCCGTTGGGGCACGATGATCCATCAAGCCCATGCCGCTCCCACCCCTGACGCTTGTCTTGGAGTTTGCCCGCGCGGAGCAGGCCGAAGATCCGTGGGCCTTTCGCTTTGTGCCCCAGGACTATCTTCTGCGGACAGAGGGTGGCGGCTTCGAGCGGGCAAACTTCCTTTGGGACGAGTCGCTGCTATTGGAGCTGGATGCGCTGCGGCAGCCGGGGTGCGACCCGGTCGTACTCAAGCGCGTGGGCGAAAGGCTGCGCCGCTTTTTGACGCCGCTCGGCTGGCCGGAGATGGCGGCGCAAATTCGGGAGGCGACAGCGCAGGGCCGCTCTGTTCTTCTGACGGTGCGCTCGGCGGCAACGGAGCTTTACGCGCTGCCGTGGGAGCTCTTGACGCTCAAAGCCAGCGGGCAGCACATCGGAGGACTGGACGGCGTCCTTCTGCGCTACGAGTGGCCGGATTCCCAAACGGCTCCGGAAAAGCCGCTGCCGCGTCGAGGCGGCGGGCGAATCGTCGTGGCCTGGTCCGCCGCCGGTGGCGCGGTTCCTACCGCAGACCACCTGCGGGCAGTTCGCGAGGCGTGCCGGGCAGGCTTTCATCCCTTTGATTCGGTGCGCGATGTCATCGAGCATGCGTCGCTCAGGCGGCTGAGCGACACTTTGTCGGCGGCTAAGCGCGATGGGAGTCCCATCTCGATCCTGCACATCCTGTGTCATGGTGGGACGGTTGGGAGCAACTACGGGCTGATTCTCGACGGGGAAGAGGACTCCCAAGGGCCGGGCCGGGTCGATGCGGGGCGGCTCAGCCAGCTTATTGGTCAGCACGCCAACATGGTGCGACTGGTCGTCTTGATGGCATGCGACAGCGGCAATCCGGGCCGGCTTGGCAACGAGCTGGGCAGTGTGGCCCAGGCGCTGCACCGGGCTGGCATTGCGGCGGTTGTGGCATCTCGCTATCCGCTGTCACGCCGGGGCTCGGTGCAGCTGGCCGGGTCGCTGTACACCGGACTCCTTTACAGTCTAGATTCTCTGGAATCCGCGCTCCTATCCGTGCGCAGCGAGCTTGCCAAGGATGAGCAGCAGAATGACTGGGTCAGCGTCCAGCTTTACGCCCGTGCCGAAGATGGAGAGGACTGTCGCCCGCTGGTGTTCCGTCCCTATCCCGGACTGTCGGCGTTCGGCAGCGAAGCGCGCCGCTTTTATTTCGGTCGCGAGGCGCTGACTGGCAAGCTGTGGGCTCGCTGTCAGGAGCTTCTGGCAACACCTGGGGCACCACGGCTACTCGCTGTATTGGGTCCATCTGGTTCTGGAAAATCGTCGGTGGCCCGTGCTGGATTGCTCGCCGAGGTCGAGCGGCGACCGCTCTCATTTTCACAGCTGGAGCCCAGTAGCCCGCCGTCCCGCGTTGCGGTTTTCAAGCCGGGTGCGCATCCGCTGAGCGCCTTGGCCGCTGCGCTGGCTTCGCTGCCGACCGAGCGCACCGACACTCCCTTGCTGATCCTGGTCGATCAATTCGAAGAGGTTTACACGCTGTGTGCAGATGCGCAGGAGCGCGACGCCTTTGTCGAGCTGCTGCTGGTTGGTGCGCGCACGCCCGACCTGCCGGTCTTGATCGTGCTGACCCTGCGCAGCGATTTTATCGGCGAGACGCAGCGCCAGCATCCTGAGCTCAACCGCCTATTTGACGAGCAGTCCAGGCTCGTCACCGCGATGAGCGCCGACGAGCTGCGACGCTCCATCGCCGAGCCGGCTGCACGGGTGGGACGGCCGATCGATGACGCAACCATCGAGCTGCTTCTAAACGAAGCAAAGGGGCGCGATGGCGCGCTGCCGCTGCTAGAGTTTGCGCTCTCGCAGCTGTGGGAAGGGATGTTGTCCGGCAAGACTCCCGCCAAAACCCTGCACGAGATCGGTGGCGTGGGCGGTGCGCTCGCGGGCAAGGCGCGGGAAATCTATGAAGCGCTAAGCAACGCCGAAAAAGCAACGGCCCGGCGGGCGCTGGTGCGGCTGGTGCAGCTTGGTGAAGGGACCCGCGATACGCGCAGGCGCGTACCAATTCACGAGCTATGTGGAAGTGGTGAAACCGAAGCTGCCGTGCTGGTCGTTTTGCGCAAGTTCGCGACGGAGAATGCGCGACTGGTGACGCTCTCTGGAGACGGCGCGGCGGCTGTGGCCGAGGTCACGCACGAAGCACTTTTTGATCACTGGTCTGAGCTGCGCCAGTGGATTAATGAAGGCCGTGCCGACCGTCGGCTCCACGAGCGTGCCGCTGATGCAGCCCGGCTGTGGGAGGAAGACCGGCGGCCCCCGGGACGGCTCTGGCGGCGGCCCGATCTCGACCTGCTGCGCGATTACCGGAAGCGAAAGCCCGACGAGCTGAGTCCGCTGCTGGCAGCGTTTCTACAAGCCGCGGAAGCGCAGCAGCAGCGAGATAAAATGCTCAGCTGGGGTTCGGTCGCCGCGGTCTTCTTGGCCCTGGTCATTGCGGCTGGCATCTACATCGCCAAGGCCAAAGATGCAGCGGAAGCCGGCGAACGGATCCGGCAGCAGCTGCTAGACACCTATGTCGAACAGGGGCGGCAGCTGCTGTTAGAAAGAGGGAGTCCGATTGAAGCGATGCTGTGGCT
>Ga0075163_10001904_pt1 | contig 28222 bp, 29 predicted proteins | sample JI1023141ADNA_FD_71478 | JGI IMG/M metagenome (GOLD analysis project Ga0075163, IMG submission 71478) | Wastewater effluent complex algal communities from Wisconsin, to seasonally profile nutrient transformation and Carbon sequestration -... | ecosystem: Engineered > WWTP > Effluent > Algae...
CGCCACGACGCCGGCCCGAACGCGCCGCCCCACCCGTCGCCCCACACGATCCAGCAGTTCGGCCCACGCTGCCAGTCCGCGGGCTTCGACATGTACCACGCGACGACCTGATCCATCTGCCGCGACATCGCGTCGACGTTGCCCGTGAGGCGCATGAACAGCGCGGTGCCGACCTGGCTCCCGCAGCAGTGCTGGAAGTAGCCGTTCACCTGCCACACCCACGCCGCGGACCACTGCTCGGGCGGCTTCGACCACTCCGCCGACGCATCGCCGGTCGAGTTGTAGCGCCAACGCACCGTGCCGCCGTCCCACCGCGATCCGTTCACGTACTGGAAGTCCTCGGCGAACGACGGGCCGAGGAACGCCGACGGGTTCCGCAGCGGCTCGCAGTCGAGCAGCCAGCCGAGCAGCACGACGAGCGCCTTCCGCCCGTTGCCGTGCCCGCCGTTGCACTGCGCCAGGCGCGACCGCCCGCTCGCGTACGCCCCGACCAGGTCGAACCCGCGCTGCGCCATGTTGCGCGCGAGAGCGGCCTTCGCCGCCGACGGCGCAGTCGAGGCGAGCAGCCCGAGCCCGTCGCTGGCGATCCGCGCCTGCTCGCGTCCGTAGCCGACGTTCTGCCAGTCGGGCGTCATCGTGTCGGTGTTCCAGCCGCTCGTGACCTCGCCGCAGAACCGCGCGAACAGCGCCTCGGAACGAGCGAACGTCGGCTTCTCGTTGCCCCACGTCGACCAGTCCACAGAGAGCGCGTCGACGTCGATCACGCTCGGCAGCTTCGCCACCTGCAGCGCGGAGATCGGCACCGGAATCCGCCGGAAGAACCGCGCGAGCTCGGTGTGGCCGATCGCCGGCGGACGCAGGTAGGCCGGCGATGGAGCCCACGACACGAACACCACGGGCAGCATCTCGTCCACCACGCTGCGCCCTGGGCCGCTCGGCAGCGGACCGCGGCTTCCGGGCGCCGTCGTCGTGCTGCACACGATCAGCGCGTCCTCGGGCACCACCTGCTGCGGACAAGCGATCTGCTGCGCGTGCACGAACGGACCCTCGAACATCCCCGGCCAGTCGCCGGTGAGGTTGAGGACGGCGCCGGCTTGCCCGTCGATCGTGCCGTAGGCCTCGAGCACGGTGGTCGGGCCGCACTGCACCGTGAATCCGTGCATGCCCTGGCTCGCGTGATCGAACGCCGCGAGGTGCCCGCGGATCCGGAACCAGCACTGGCCCGACGTGTACGTGGTCGGACCGAGCGGCGTCGGAGCGGCGAGCATCGCGAACGCCGCGGGCGCCGGCACAGCCTTCGACCAGGCTGCGCGGATGTCGGCCTCGCGCAGCGGCGCCGGCGCGGGAGTCGCCGCGGCGCACGCGGCGAGGAACAAGAACAGCAGTCCGAGGTGCTTCTTCATGGGGTGTGTCAGCTCCAGAACTCGCGGTCGCCGTCGCGGCGCAGCGGCCAGCGGCGCAGCTCGCCGGGTGCTTCGCGCACGGTCCCGGGCGCAGGGAAGAACGGCTGCTCGAGAGCCTGGCGCGCGGTCGATTCGATCGAGCACGAGGCGACAAGCGGGATCGGCGCGACCACATGCACCGTCGCGTCGGCCTCGATCTGCACCTGCGCGTTGAGCGGGATGGGCGCGAGCGCCGACATCTGCGAACCGGCCAGGACCGTGGCCGACGCGGCCAGCGGGATCGGCGCGAGCACGGAGACGAGCACGGGGTTGCTCGGGTCCATGCTGACGATCTGCACGTCCGCGCTCAGCGGGATCGGCGCCACGACGTCGACGGTCGATCCGGCGAGCAAGGTCACGCCCGCGGCCAAGGGCATCGGGGCGACCACCTGAATGACTGGGAACGCGGCGATGCTGATGCTTGCCGCGAGCGGCAGCGGCGCCACGACGTCGACGTTGCAGCCGGCGATCATCGACACGCCGGCAACGAGCGGCATCGGCACAAGCACCTGGATGTCGACGATCGGCACCGTGTCGTCAGGCACGGACCAGTCGAACAGCGCGACGAAGCGATCGCAGCCCCGCGTCGTGCCGACGCTGCCGAGGAAGCGTGCCTCGACCGGCGTCGGTTCGAGTCCGGAGCCGGTGTCGAGGCGCGCCGGCAGCGGCAGATACAGGTACGGATCGAGCAGCGGGTTCGACTGGAACCACGCGCCCGTGGTCGCGTTCGCGCCGAACGTCGAGCCGCTGATGAAGTGGTTGTGGCTCCACTTGTTCGTGCCGCTCGTGTCGATGCCGCTCGCCTGGTTCAGCACGTTGTCGTAGCCGCTGCACGACGTCTGCGCGCCGCCGAACTGGAACGCGCTGTTCAGGGTGCAGCCGATGATCCGCACGTCGGTCTTCGACCCGCCCTGCATCGGGTGGTTGATGATCTTCCGGCAGCCGTCGCGAACGTTCACGATCGCGAGGCGCCGCTGATTGGCGACCGGGTTGAACAGCCCCTGCGTGCTGTAGAGGTCCCGCATCGTGAGGCCTTCGACCATGGCGTTCGTCTGGCCGACGCCGCCGCCCGACTCGCCGAAGAAGATCACGTCGGGGTGCGACAGGTCGGTGATGCCGTTCGACAGCGCCGTCTCGAGGCGAGCGGTGCCGTTGCAGAGGCCGGCGGTCGCGTTCGGATTGGCGACGACGACGTAGCCGAAGCCGTTGCCGTTCGTGCCGGCGGAGACCACCTGGAACAAGCCGGTGCCTCCTGGCGGGAACCCGCCGCTGAGCGCGACGCGCCAGAACGAGCGCCCCGCGATCTCCGCGAGCGTCGCGAGACTCACAGGGTCGTTGTCTCCCTCGCTCGTGAACGTCGTCGGGCCGACCGCGTCGATGCGCATCAGGCCGGTCCCGGGGATTGTGACGATCGCCTTGTCGCCAACGAGGCCGCGGAACCGACCCATCACGTCCACGTACGCGCGCTGCCGCTCGACGATCCCGTTGCAGATCTGGCCGCCGCCGCTGCCGAAGTCGTACGTCTCGAGCGCGATGCCGCAGTAGTCGGTGATCAAGAAGTCGTGCGTGACCTGCACTTCGGAGAGGCCCTGCAGCACGCCGCGGATCAGCGCGCACGTCACGTAGACCTGCGCGTTCGGGCCCGTGTTCGCCATCTTCATCGGCTTGCCCTGGTCCTCCCAGAACCTGACCGACCAGCGCCGCTGCTTCGACCAGTGCTCCGAGTGGTAGTAGAGGCCGTCGAGCATGACCTCGGTGACCACTGACGAGCTGTTCGCCATCACGCCGCCAAGGCCCTCGATCTCCGGGTTCACGAACCAGAGTCGGAACGCCGTGCCGGCGCCGTTGCCGGGCGCCGCAAGGAAGCCGGACGACGCGAGGGTCTCACGGCGGAACTTCGCGCCCGGCCGACACTCGACCGTGATCCAACGGTCGCCGCTGGTGTGTGTCGGTGGCACGCCGCCGGTGTTGCCCATCACGTAGGTGCCGGCGTGGAACACGATCTTCGCGCCGCCGGCGTCGCGGTCGGCCGAGGTGGTTCCCGCGGGGTTCGCGCGCACGAGGCCGAGCGCTGTCTGGTAGTCGGCGACCGGGTGCGTCTCGTCACCGACGGCCGCGTTGTTGCCGGCCGGGTCGACGTGGATCTCCTTCTTCGACGGGCGTCGGTCGAAGCCGTCGGTGTCGTTGTAGATCCGGATCGTCCGATCGAGCGGCGTCGCGGTGCCGGAGCGCGAGAACGCCGTCGCCGTGATCGTGATCACCGGCCCGTAGTCCGTGAGGATCAGCTTGAAGCCGAAGCCGCGGAACGGTGTCAGCACGCCGGTGCGCCGCTGCTGAAGCGGCGTCTTGGCCTTGCTGTAGTTCGGGAATCGCAACGTGCGCGACGACACCGTGACCGTCTCAGGTCCCGTGCCGTCGTCGACGACGAACTCGACTCGGTCGATGCCGTTCTCGCCGGCAGGATCGAGGTCGGTCCACGCAGAGACGCAGATCTCCGGACGGAACAGCGGATCGGTGATCCACTGCCCCGTCTGGGTCCGCCATCCGACTGTTGCGAGGCCCATGGCGCGCGATCAGGGCGTGATGCGGGCCTTGAACAGCGCGGAAGCGATGCGCACGGGCTCGTCCTCGACCCATGGCGAGTGCGAGACCTGCGCGCCGCCGTCGAGCGGGATCGGTGTCGGCGCCACGTATACCGGCATCTGGATTCGGCACGTTCCGTTGGACGAGTAGTACCGGATGTACTGCGGCACACCGGGCGCGAGCGCGTCGGTGTTGAAGACGCCCGATTGCGAGCCCTGGCCGCCGGTTACCGGGGCCGAGAACCACACGTCGGCGAGCGTGAACTCTGCGAGCTTCACGCCCGTGTCGGCATCGATGCACGCAGCCGGACGCGATCCGGTGAACACGCGAACGAACGCGTCTTCGCCGAGGGTGATGAGGATGGCGGCGATCGCCGCGTCTTGGGTCGGAACGTCGAATTCTGCTGGCATGGGTGTCAGGCTCCTGCGGCGAGCACGCCGAAGATCAGGCCAAAGATGCGGGAGATGGTGAGCGCGTCGGTCTGGTCGCCCGCTTGGGCGGCCTCGATGCCGGCGAACTGCGCGACGTTGCGGACCTCGGCGGCGAGCGCCTGGTCGAAGCCGGGCTGGCCCGCGATCGCGGAGAGGTGCAGCGAGCGCTGCTCGGAGTACTTCGCCACCTCGAGGGTGGACGTCTTGAGGACGATGCCGGTGTCCTTCAACAGCGAGTCGAAGGCAGCAGCCACGGAGCTGTGGTTCATCATGGGTGTCGTGCAAAGGTGCTGCGGGATTGCGCGAACAGCCGCAGCTCCTCGCGCAGGGATTCGGCGACGCCCGGGCCGATCTCGGCCAGGTCGACGCGACGCTGGATGTCGGCCGCGGCCAGCGCGTCGACGGGTTGCCACGGCGCAGCGGCGATCGCGGTCGCGGTGCCGGCCGTGATCGCGGCGTCGGCCTGCTCGATCGCGGCGAGGCCGTTCGCGTCCTGCGTGAACGTGGCCTCGCGCGTGGCCTCGACCTTGATCGCGGCCCAGGCAGTTCGCATCGCCGGGAGCGTCATCGTCTGGCGCGCGGCGTTGCCGGTGCACGCTGCCGCGAGGCAGAGGCACGCGGCGAGGAGGAGGAAGAGAAGCGGCGCGCGGCGCCGAAGTGCGGTGGTCATGCTCGGTCCTTGGTGAGTCGATCCAGCAGCTCGTGCAGGCGCTTCTCGCGTTCCTGCGAACGCTGCTCGTGGGCGAGGGTGCTGTCGGCGTACGTCTTCGTGAGCGAGGTGGCGGTCTCGCCGAACCTTGCCGCGATCTCCTTGTTGACCTCGTCGCGGTTCTTCAGTTGCGCCTCGTGCTGCTCGGCGAGCTCCTTCCGGATCGCGCTCTCGCGCCGCAGGAAGTAGCCGCCGACGCCGACCACTGCGCCGGCGATCCCCACGCTCCCGATCTTGTCCCACGGCACGCTCGCGTCGCCGATCGTCGACTGCAGCGTGACGCCTAGGATCGCCACGATGCCGCTCGCGATGCCGCTGCCGAGAAGGAAGTGAGAGAGGGTGGCCATGTCGTCAGTTGTGGTGCTCAGCGGAATTCGGTGGTGGTGGCGGCCATTCCTCAGCGCTCCTCGACGACCAGGGTGCCCATGCAGGTCGTGGCGGTGGTTGCGGCGGCCTGGTAGCCGATGTGTAGACACGATCCCGGCCAGAGAGGAACACCCGCCGCGAGCAGCGGTGCGTCTACGGCCACGTTGGCGAGTGGAGTCGGCAGCATCACCAGAGGTCTGGCAACCAGGAGGCTGACCGCTCCCGCGCCCAGTGACGTGCCGAGCGTGACCGACTGGATCGACTGCACGCCCACGTCGCCGGCAGCCAGTTGGAACCACGTCACGGTTCCGATCACCGGCGTGATGGGGATCTGCGCCCCCACGAATGCCGAAAGAGTCGCGGTGCGGCCAGCAACGCCAGCCGAGTTTGTGTAGCTGACCGTTGCGTTCGCGATGGCGCCGGCGTTCGTGTTTGCCGTCGTGGTCAGCAGACCGATGATGCATCCGACGCCATTCGTGCCGCCGAGATCGTCGCGAGCCGGCAGGGCCACGCTGTTGATTGTCTGCGCCGTCGTCGTGGTGACCACTATTCCGGAGTTGACCCACAACACGTCGAAAAGCTGATATCCCTGCACGACGGTCGCGGCGAGCAGAGCCTGCACCAGGTAGTTCGTTCCGGCGCTGGCGTTCGGGACTCGGATGCACCCAGCGTCACCGGACGCCGTGCCGTCCGTGGCGCGGCCGGAAAGACCCGGAGTGCCAGGCGCCCACGCCCCTGGATAGCCGGAATCCTTCGCGTGCAGGTAGTGGTAGCCGACAGTGTCTGCGCCGGTCCCCACCTTCTGAAATGAGGTGGAGTATCCAGCGAGAGCCGACTTCAGCACCTCAGAGACGTGCCAGCCGCGACCGTCCTCGTAGTGCAGAGAGGTTCCGGCGTTCAGCGTGACACGATGCACGTAGAAGTACGACGAGCCGTCGTGCCTCCGGATCGCGACTGTCGCGGTGCCGGACACGCAGTAGACGGACAACTGCTTCACGGTGCGCTTCGTGGCTGCGGCAGGCGCGGCGACGATCGTCGTGTTTGTCGCAGTCGCGACCGACCCTTCACCGCTTCCTGGCGCTGGCGCCGAGCTCGCGTCGGGAACGTCGACCCACGAGGCCGACCAGTTGACCGTTGCGGTGTTCGATGTCTCGAGCCGCAGACTGGTTGAGGTGTTGGAGAGCAGAATCATGCGACCCCCAGTGCCATCATCTTTTGTATTCCCGTCGTGTCGCCGCCGCCGATCGTCGACAGATCGACGAGCGTCATCGCTCCCGCCCCGGTGAACTTCGGGATCTTGTCCGCTGCTCCGGTCAGGCCGGCCAGCGCCGACAGGTTGGCGTTCACGTCCTGCTTGCCGAGGATGTAGCCGCTCAGCAGCACCACCACGGCGTCGACCTCGCCCTTGCGCACCAGGTCGTTCGCGCCCGCAGCAGCAACGGCCGACGTCGGAGCTGTGGTCGTGAACGCGCCGGCCGCGGCCTGCACGAGCGTCGTCAGGTCGACGAGCGTCATCGTGCCCAAGCCGGAGAACGCTGGCAGCTTGTTCGCCGCGCCGGTCAGTCCCGCGAGCGCGGTGAGGTTCGAGCTCAGCGGCTGTTTCCCGTCGACCCCGCTCGTCACGTCGTCGAGCAGCACGGGATCGATGACCGTGTCCACCTTGCGCGTGTCGGTCGACTTCACCCGGAACGCGTGCTTGCCGTCGGCCGTGACGACGACGAGCGTGTCGCCGTCGATCGCGCGCACGCGCCCGGCCAGCAAGCACAGGTCGTTCTCGACGACCGCGGTTCCGATGTTGTCGACGGCCACGGCCGGATCAGCTCCCCAGCTCGTAGAAGCCGATCGACAGCGCGCAGTCGGCGACCGCGGTCGGGCTGCCGTTCACGCCGACGACGAAGTAGAGCAGGTCGCCCACCGCGAGAGACGCGTTCTGGTTCGGCGTCAGGACCTTGCCGGCGTCCGCCGTCAGCTCGCCGCCGCCGACGCCCGACACGGTGGTCGCCGTGCTCGGCGTCGCCGAGAACAGGTTGAGGCCGCTCGTCTGGTTCTTCGCGAGGAACGTCCACTCCTTCGTGGTCGCGACGCTCGTCGAGGTCGTCGTCGACGGCATCAGCGTCAGCGACGCGACGACCAGCGGCACGTCGGCGCGCAGGCACCGCCAGGTCTTCGCCGCCAGCGCGCCGAGCTGCACGACCACCTCGCGCCGCTTCTGCACGACCCACGCGTTGTTCAGCGAGTTGCGCTGCAGCAGCGCCTTGTCGGTCGTGCGCAGCCAGAGCTGGTACGCGACGGGGTTCGACGGCTCGCTGTCGCCGCTGAAGATCGAACGCAGCGCGTTCAGCGCGTTCGGGATGTCGGTCACGAGCGCCGCGCGCCGCGTCGTGTTGTCGGTCGGGAGCTGAAACGTCTGACTCATAGGAATCCCTTGGTGACGAGCTTGTTGATCTCGACGGAGACGCGATCGCTCTGGCGCTCGGTGCGCACGCGCACCTGCAGCTTCTGCGTGGCGGTCTGCACGCCGTCGACGTGCGCCTGCCAGTCGCCCCAGTCGGAGCCGTCGTGCACGCGGCTCTCGAGGCGCGCGACCGCCAGGTCGCCGAGCTCGCCGCTGCCGCCGCAGGCCTCGAACGGCGACTCGTCGCCACACAGGCCGGTGTCGTCACCGACGAGGATGTCGTCGAACGAGACTCCCGGGATACCGGGAGACGGCGGCCGGCACGCGCAGGTCGCCCACCGCGCCTCACCGTCGCCGCAAAGGCCGGTCTCCTCGCCGCACGTGAGGTCGTCGACCACCGTGTAGTCGTGGTCGACGCGCCACTCCCACGGCGCGACGAAGCCGCCGTCGAGCTCCAGCGCTTCGTACTCACCCTGCGCCGCGGTGAGCGTCAGCGTCTTCGGCGTCGCGTTGTAGGTCAGGTTCGTCAGCGAGCCGGACGGGGTCGAGACCAGCTCGTCGCTCTCGACGAACGCCTCCTTGTCGGGAGGCGTCCAACCCGGAGCGGTCGCGACCGCGGGCTCGCCGTAGAGGCCGCTCGTGCTGCGCACAGCGACCTGGAACGTCGTGCCGGCCGGCGGGCGATCGAGCACCACTTCCTCGAGCTGGCCGCGGTAGATCGGCCGTGCGGTTGCCCACGTCGCGCCGACGCGCAGTTCGTAGTACGCGAGGTCGGTGTGGCCGTACGCCGGCCAGCGGAAGCGGAGGCCAGTGCCGGCGTTCTCGATCGTCAGGCGCGCGACCTTCGGCAGCAGCTGCCGTGGGAACTCCGGAGCGGTGAACGTCATCGCCACGTCGGCGGCAGGCGACGGGAACGCTCCACGTCCATGGTCGAAGCACACCGCGAGGCGGTATGTCGCGTGGGGCATCAGCGACCGCGTCTCGAGGGCCCCCGTGCGGGAGTCGCCGAGCAGGATCCACTGGTCGACGCCGTCGACCTGGACCCAGACGCGAGCGCCGGTTCGGCCATGGCCATCCGGGACCCAGCTGATGAGGTGCCCGCCATGGCTCTGCGCTTCGACGGAGGCGAGGAAGGAGCGGTCTGCGGTGAAGGGCGCGGGCTCCTCGGGAGGATCGTCGAAGAAGTCAGGGCCGATCGGATCGAAAATCGACGGCACCCACTGCAGCGCGCGCACCGTTCGGCGCAGGTCCTGCTCGAGACTGATGTCGGCGACGAGGCACTCGAGCGTCACCTTCGACACCTTGCCGACGACCGCGGGCGCGCCCTTCAGGAACGTCTGCGGCGACGCCAGGTTGAGCTGCGTGCGACCGCCGGGCAGCGCGGTGAGCGAGCTGATTGCCACCTCGGCCGGCGCACCATTGGGGTCGCGGAACACGACGCGAAGGCTCGTGCCGACGACGACGTGCCCGACGATCATCGCGCTCGTCGCCACGCCATCGGCCTCGATGACGCACGACATCGGGACGTCAGTCGAGAAGGGTCGCAGCACCTCGTGTTCGACGAGGATCAGGTCACCAACGCGGCAGGCGAGCGCCCAGGTCCCGACGCGGAACGCGACTTCGAACTGGGTGCGGGCGCGAAGCCGATGCGTGTAGACGCCCTCGCGCTGCAGCTGCGATCGGCGCGTGACCGAGATCGACTGCACCGTCTCGGGGTTCGACTTGTCGGGCTCGCCGAACACGCTCGGCGCGGCCTCGATGTCGTCGACCTGCACCACGTCCTGCGCGAAGTTCTGGTTCTCGTTCAGGAACTGGTACTGGATGACCGTCGGCCGGCCCGCGCGCTCCAGCCACTTGATCGTGAAGTCCTGGACGTTCGTCGACGTGAACAGCTGCACCGGCGTCTTGGCCGGCACCGAGACCAGGCTGTCGGAGTGCGCGTCGCGGTACTGGTAGACGAACGTGATCTTGTTGCCGATCGGGACCGGTGAGCAGCGACCGGCCGTGCAGATCGCCAGCAGCCGCTCCCACATGCCACGCGGAGAGTCCGCAGCGAAGTCGCACGTGAACGCAGCCTCGCCCCACGGATCGCCAGGGTTCGGCTCCTGGTCACACAGGATCGACCACCGGCGCAACGCCTCGAGGTCGATCTGGTCCTCGCGGAAGTAGTTGCCCATCCCGTAGGACTTGTCGAGCAACAGCTTCGCGGCGCGCCACGCCGGGTTCCGCCCGGGCGGGTTCGACATCCAGTTGAACGGCGCCGCAGGGACATCCCAGCACGGCTCCGACCAGCCCAGCGTCGAATCCCACACGCGCACGAGATCGCCGTCGAGCGGCACCTGCACCTGCGGCAGAGAGCCGCGCGTCTGGCTGTTGGCGAGCAGCTGCAGGCCCAGCAACGCGATCCCCGGATACGCGAACTGCTCGTTCGTGATGATGACGACCTGGCGCCACAGGGCGCCGCCGATCAGCTCGCCGAACGGCAGCGGCGGGGACGGAGGGATCCGCACCACACGCAGCTCGATCGGTGCCAGCGTCCCAGGAGGCAGCGCCGCTTCGTGCTCGAGCACGATATAGTTCTGGCTCGCTCCGGTGACGCTGCGGGACCCGAGGAAGATCCACGCGCCTGCTCCCGCGGGACGCCAATAGAACTCGAAGTTCGCCGCGCCTGATGCCGTGCCGCTCGGTGTTTGCAGTATCAGTCCGTTCGGGAAGGCGACGATGAACCGGACCAGCGAGATCGCTTCCGTCCCCTCGAACGGGAACTGGCCTTCGACGCCGACAGATTCGAGCGGGGTGTTGACCAGCAGCGTGGTCGCGATGCCGGGGAAGAACGTTGACGGCAGCGGCGACTGATTGAGTTGCCCCGAACGGATGAAGGCGCGCTCGTTGCCGAAGAGGGTCAGCCCGTTGATGAGGATCCCCGCCGGCACCGGAGGCCCACCGGAACCGAGGTTGTCCTGCTCTCCCGCGATCGTGTCGCCGACGCGGTGGATCGGCCCCTCGCAGAGGGCGATCACGACGAAGAGGACCTCGACGCCGGACGAGGTTCGCAGCTCGGTCGAGATGACCTGGCCACCGACCGCGATCCGCCCACCGATGTACGGGATCGGCAGCCCCTGCCCGTAGTTCGTGGCGATGCCGTCCCACGCGTACGTCGAGCTGCTCGCGTCGCCGCGCTCCTGGCCGACGCCGCGCGGCCGTGGCGGCGGGATCAGCAGGCCGACGACGTACGACAGCGCAGCACCGGCGATCGCGTACAGGATCAGTTCGCCGATGAAGTAGAGGACCTCGACGACGCCTTCCTGCGGAGAGGCGACGATCACTTCGGCGCCCGCGGGAAGCTGCACGTCGAGCTCTCGACCCTTCAGCAGCTTTCCGTTCACCGCGACGCCGAGCGGTCGCGTCGCGAGCTGCGGGATCTCCTGCGCGACTGCGAGAACCCTTCGCGCTGTCAGGCCTTCCTGGAACGGGATCTCCCGGTGATAGATCTCTCCCTCGCCGAGCAGCCCTTCCTTCGCGTGGAGGTGGATCGTCGTCACAGCGAGTACCTCCACAGCTCCTGCACGACGACACGGTCGATCGCGACGCGGAACACGCCGTGCCGCTTCGATGCGGTGTACAGCAGCCCGCCGAACACGTAGCCGGCGGCGAGCTCGGCCTCGGAATGGAGCAGCGCGACGTCGTGATCTTGCGGCTTGTGCCGACCCACGCAGTGCCACCCCGGCGAGAACAGATGGTCGACGGGCTGGCCCGCGTGGAAGAGCTGGCCGAGGCGCTCCCACGGGTCGAGCAGCGGGCGACTGTTGCGCCTGGCCATCTCGAGCGTGATGCCGAGGCAGTCGGCGACGCCATTCTCGACGCGGCCGCCGCGCTCGAACGGCAGGCGCAAGAGATCGTCGAACGCAGCGTGCACGTTCATCACTGCTGCCTCTGGGCGGCGATGCCCGGGAATCCGCCGTAGCGCAGCGGGTGAAGACGAGGCAGGTTGCGGGCGACCTCGTCGTCGCCGCGCGCGCGGCACGAAGACAGCGTGCGGTCGCATGACGTGAACGCCGCTACCTCGTTGACCACGTAGCCGCACTCATCACCGCCGAACTTCAGGTAGCGGCAACGGTTCGCGATGAAGCGCGCGTGCGGCGACTTCATCAGGAAGTAGTTGTGCAACCCGAGCCGCATCGTGAACACCTTCTCGGTGGCGCTGCTGCTCAGGACTTCGAACTCCCACTCCATCCGCTCCGACAGCGTGGCGAGCGACGACTCGTGCAAGAGCACGAGCTTCACGGTCGACCCCTCGAAGCCGCCGCACTGGTGCGCCATGTCCATCAGGACGCGCGTGCTGTTGTCGAAGACGACGTCGATCTCCGGCAGCTCGCCCTTGCCACCTTCGTCGATGCGCTCGAACTTGAACGGGAACGGGTAGTGCTGCTGCGCGGACGGACCAGTCGGCGGCCAGGTCACCTCCGCCGAGTAGGTGGTGATCGGGATCAGGACCGGAGGCAGGCCTTCGGCGATGGTCTTTGCCTCGAGGCGGAGGAGCCAGATCCACGGCGCGGTCTGGTGCGACTTCTCTGCGATCGCGCGCATGCCGGCGGGGACGGCCATCAGGCGCCTCCGACGAACACGAGTTCGGCGACTCGGATCGAGCACGACCAGGCCGGGCCCGTCGCCGTCGCCATCTCGAGTCGCACCGGCTCGACCGCGAGCAGCGCCACGTCGGAAGACTCCTGCGGAGGCCTCGCCTTGAAGGTGCGGTTCGCGCGAAGGAACGCTTCGAGCGCCACGCCCTGAGCGTTGGTGAGCGCAGGCCAGACGAGCGTCCACTCGCGGCGTGGCGCGGTGAACAGTGGCCACGTTCGGCGAACGCCAGTGCTGCCGAGGATCTCCGCGCGCGGCTGAGCCGCGCTCTCCGATCGCCACTCCGGGTCGATGGGGACCGCCTGCTGCGAGCCAATCGAGACACCTTCGCGCGAAGGGATGACGACCACGAAGTCGCCGGGCTCCGGTGGTTCCGGTGGCTGAATCGTCGGGTCCTCGATCAGCCACAGCTGGCAGAACTCGAGGTCGTCGATCCGATGCGCGTCGCCAACGCCGGGCGTCGACGACTGGATCAGCTCGTTCTCGTAGCGAGGACCGTCGCCAGGACCGAGCCCGAACGTGTCCGCGCCGAACAGCGGAACGCCCTCACCCGTCAGGTTGTCGATGGGAACGCCCTCGACGAGGACGCGTCCGGAGCGCGTCTTCAGGCGCCACCTTCGGGAGCGCCGGCCGGCGATCGTCGAGACGTCCCACGCGCGACCGCACGCGAGATAGATCGGCTGCGCGATCGTGCCAGTGCGCGGAGGCGGCTCGTGGAAGACCTGGACGACAGTGGACGATGGCCCGACGTCAGTCATCGACAGAGTGCTGACCTCGGGCAATTGGTCGATGCGCACGGCGAGGTGCGACCACCGATAGACGACGACATCGCCGTCGCCGCGATACCCCCACTTCTGCGTGCCCGACGGTCGATCGACCGTGCAGAACGAACCGAAGTGCATCGTCGGGTTGCGGAACGACGCGTTGTAGGCGGCGCCCCGTCGTTGACACCCCCAGATGCGACTCCCGATCTCTGGCGTTCCGGGAAGGAACGACGGCGTCCGCTCGTGCTGAAAGCGAGCGGTGATGATCGAGTCCGGAGTGAACGCGAGATTCACGAAGTGCAGCCACTTCTCGCCGGCGTTGCCCGGCATGGATCCACCGAGGTGCAGCGTCTGAAGCGTTCCGGTCTGCGTCAGCACCAACGGCGAAGCGGGCGCGTGACGATCGGCGAAGTGCCGGCTGGCCCCGATGTTCTCGAGGTCGAACCACAGGTAGCTGACGTCCTCGACGATGAAGCTCGCCGCGTAGGTCGCCGGGTCGCCGTTCCAGAACGTGCGTCCGTACAGCGACAGCTCGTCGGTGTTCGGCCAGGTCGCGCCCCACGCCGGCTCCGTGATGCTGTAGTCCGACGAGAAGATCACGAGGAACTGGAACGGCACGCCGGCGCCTGGACTCAGCGGCACGTTGACGCCGATCTCGAAACAGTGCTGCGGGCTGCGCACGCCGCTCTCGTCACCGAGGCAGATCTGCGCGAGCCCACGATTCGGGATCGGGCTGCCGCCGGTGTTCGTGAGCCCGCGCATCGTCCCCGAGACGATGAACGCGTAGTGGCGACCAGGCAGGAGCTTCGACGTCGGGAGCCCGGAGAGCTTCACCCACCCGTCGCCGCCAACGGGCCCGGGCTGCAGGCCCATGCTCGTGCAGGTGACGACGTTCGTGTCGCGGTGCAGGCCTCCCCAGACGACGTCAGGCATCAGCTCGACGCCTCCTTCACGGTGCCTCGGAACGCGTTGCTGCGCTGCATCGCGCTGGCCACGATCGCGATGATCTGGTCCTTGTTCTGCTTGATGATCTCGAACGACCCCTTCGGGTCGATCGACGAGAAGGACATGTTGATGACGATCTGCGGGCCTGCCGACTGCGGCGATGCGGGCGCCGCGCCGGCCTTCGTTCCAGGCAGCAGCGTGAACCGCGGAGTGGAGCCGCCGGCAGACAGCGCGCCGACGCCGGCGCTACCGCCGACCGCGCCGCCCACCCCGCCACCAACGGCCGCGCCGTCAGCGACCGTCGGCGCTGGCGTCGTCGTGGCCGTGCCGCCAAACAGACTCGACAATCCCGACAGCGCGCGAACGACGAGCAGCTTCGCGATCACGCTCGTGATGATTCCGCGAACCTGTTGGCCCCAGTCCTTCCAGGCGCGGCCCCAGGACTTCGTTCCCTCGAGCCCGGTCGCGATCGCGCCGGTCAGCGAGTCCAGCGTTCCGCCGACGAGGCGTTGACCGCTGTCCATCGCGGCCTGCGTGAAGTCGGTCCACTGCTCGCGCGCCTTCGCCGCACCCTCGAGGAACTTGTCCCACGCGTTCGGCAGGACCTGCGTCTGGTCGTCCTCGGAGCCGACGAGGACTTTCGGCGGCTTGATCGTTGCCGGAGCCTGCGGAGTCTTTCGCAGCCTGTCCAGCGCAGCGCGCATCGCCTCCACGGATTGCGTCGTGGCGCCCCATCCCTCGGACAGCTCGCCAAGGATGCGCCCCTGCTCGTAGAACGCCTGGTTCGCTTTCCGCTGCTCCTGGACGGTGCCGACCATCTCGGCCTTGAACAGCTGCATCGAAAGCACGAGCCCCTTCCAGCCGTTCACCATGAGGAAGATGGTGTCGAACACCGTCTTCATCACCTGGAACCCCTCGACCAGAACCGAGAGCAGGTCCAGGAACGCGCCGCGGATCTCGCCAGCGTTCTCGCGGAACACTGTGTTCAGAGACTCGAACAGCTCCGTGATCGCCGGCGAGAGGTCGACGACCAGGCGCTCGGCAAGCGTCCGGAACGTCTGCTGTAGCTTCGTCCAGCTGTCGTTGAACTGCTCGACGCGCGCCAGCTCCTCGCGCGTGAACACCGCACCCGCTGCCTTCGCCTCGGCGGCCATCCGCTGGATGCCGTCCGAACCCTCCTTCAGCAGCGGGGCGAGATCGGCCCCGGTCTTCCCGAACAGCGCGACCAGGATCCGTGTCCGTTCGGACGCGCTGCTGACTCCCTCGAGGCCGCCGGCCACCTTCGACAGGACGTCGACGATGTTGAGCTGATCGCCGGCGAACTGCTCCGATGCGAGGCCCAGCGACTGGAACGTCTCGCGCTGCTCCTTGCTGCCGTCGTTCGCCTTCGACACGGCGAGCTCGAACGACTTCATCGACGTCGCGAGCTTGTCGATGTCGATGCCGGCCAGCTCGGCGCCGTCGCGGATCGCCGTCAGGCTCTCCGCCGTGACGCCGAACTTGTCGGAGACCTTCGCGATCTTGTCGAGGCCCTCGGAGTACTTCCGGAACGCGATGAACGCGCCGGTCACCGCGACCGAGATCGTGCCGAACGCGACCGCCGTCGCCTTGAACAGCGGGATCGCGCCGCCCGCGAAGGCGCGCGCGCTGCCCAGCATCTTCGTGAATGCCGTGCTGGCCAGGTCGGTGACCCGCGCCTCGATCGACAGCGAGCGCTTCTCAGTTGCCACTACGCGCCTCCTTCATGGCCTTGGCGCGGTAGCCCTCGACCTCGCGTTCGACGACCTGCACGGCCTCGACCCACTGCGAGGCCTGGTCGGCCCAGCCGCCGGCGTCCGGCAGCACGCCCTTCTCGAGCATGAAGAAGGAGCGGATCACGTCCGTGTGCGACGCGTCGAAGTGCGTCGATCGGCAGCGGAAGAACTGGATCGATCCGTGACTCTCGCAGTGCACGCACGGGTCCGCGGGTGTGGCCTTGCCGGCACACCACGGACACGCGATCTCGAACTGCGGATGCTCCGTCGGAGTCCAGCAGTCCCGCCCTGGATGAGTCGTGTTGCACTTGGATCTCCCGCCACCGGCCTGTGCGGCACCGGTGGCGACGATCAGGAAAGGACGTCCGACTTCGTGAGGCCCATGCTCTGCATGCACTCGGACAGCAGCTCGCCGAGCGAGTCGTTGTCGAGCGCGTTGAGCGCGTCGAAGGTCGCGTCGTCGGGCGCGCCCTTCACCTCGTGCCCGCCGATGCGCAGCGTCGTCGCGCCGAACGGCACCTCGGCGCCGCCCTCCTGCTTGAGGCCGCGGAACCCGGCCACGCTCGCGCGCATCAGCAGCGGCGCCATGCGGGCCGCTCCGTCTTCGGTCGACGACGCGAGGCCGCTCAGGTACGTGCGCAGGCCGAACGAGATCGGCCGCAGCGTGAGGACGAGGCGCTGGTCGGCCGGCAGCTCGAGCTGCGACTTCGGCGACCACTCGCGCGTCTGGGACTTCGAAACGGTGACTGCCATGGGTGCTTCTCCGGGGGTTGCGGTGCAGCTCAGAAGGACGCGATGACGAGCTCGTCGTCGCCGGCGCCGAGCACGCCCTGCGCTTCGATCTCGACGTTCCAGGTCTTCACGCCGTTCTTCTCGCCGTCGCTGAGGCCGATGATCTGGCCCTGCGGGACCGCGAAGACGCAGGTGTTGCCCGCGGTGCGTCCGGCGTGTGTGCCGCTGCCGTCGCCGCCGACCACGCAGCCGAAGCCGACGAGCGTTCCCTCGTCGAGGAACTTGATGACGTCGAAGCCGAGGTTCACGTCCTCGAACTCGATCGACGTCACCGGCTTGCGCGCCGTCACGAACGTGCCGAGCGAACCGCCGGGCTGGTTCACGTCTTCGCGCGGGCCGACCGTGTTGCCCTGGTTGTGCGCGATCTTGCTGATCGGCAGCTTGAAGAAGCCGGCGGCGGTGCGGAACCCGGCGAACGCGCCGAACAGGCGCGGCGGCCGCACCGTGTTCAGGACGCCCGTCGCGACCGCCAGCTGCGCGAGGTGCTGCTGCGGCTTGCCGAGCATGTCCCACGAGAACACGAAGTTCGAACCGGCCTCGCCGTCCATCGAGAACGTGCCGCGCATGCCCGAGGCGATGCGCGCGAACCCGTCGACGTTGCTGTAGCCGGTGAGGCTGACGCCGCGCGTTTGCAGCGGCACAGCGTTCACGGCGCCGATCGCGAGCGCGGTGTTGCCGATGAGGTCGCCGTTCGCGACAGAGCCGAACAACAGCTGCACCTGGAAGGTGGTGTCCCAGAGCCCGCCCGAGGTGCCGCTGACGATCTGCGCCGCGCCCTTCACGTGGCCGTCGGTGTCGGTGATCGTCAGGATCGCACCGAGCGCCGTGTCGGGGTGCGGTCCCGTCCACGAGTTCACCGAGAGCTGCATGATGCGCTCGGAGTCCGGCAGGTAGCCGAACCCGACGCCGCTCGTCGTCGGGGCAGCGGCCGTCGCGCTGGCCGTCACCACCTCCGCGCCCGACGCGTCGATCGTGATCGCCTTCGTGGTGGTGTTCGAGAACGTGCCGGAGATCGGCGAGATCAGCACCGTGCCGTTCGCGCCCCTCAGGTCGGTCACGCAGATGCCGACCGCGGTCGCGCTCGCGAGGTCGGTTCCCTGGTACACGAGCTGGCCGACCATGAACCGCTCGGCCGCGGCGACGCTCGACATCGCGATCGAGATCAGGTTCGTCTCGCGCATCGAGCACGCGCGCGCGAGCTTGCTCCACTCCGGCGCCGTCCCGACCGCGCCGCTGCCGCGCACGTCGGACTTGAACGTCATGCGCCGCATCTTCAGACCCGGCGGCTTGAACTGCTGGCTGAGCGAGCGACCCGAGGGACGGCGATCGAGGAACGACGGGTCGTCGTCGCACTTCGGCTCGTAGACGAGCACCCCGTCGTTCACGCCCGGCGTCGCCGGCGTGCCGTCCGAGGTCTCGATCTTGAAGAGCATTTGGTGTCTTTCGTTCAGCATTGGTGCAGCTCTCGGTTGCGTGTCACAGTGCGATCGCGCGCTCGATCACGGCGCGCGCGGATGCGGATGCGGTGCGGTGGTTCCAGGTGATCTCGGGCGCCTCGAGGTAGATCACCGGCGTCGGGACGCCGCCGACGATCGGCGCGCCGGACCCGTCGCGTTCCGGGCGGATCCACACCCAGGCGCCGGCGCCGAAGTCGCGGAAGTGCGCGCGGATCGCGTTCACGGTCGCCGAGGGGACGTTGTCCCACTGCAGCTCCCACTGGTCGGGCTTCACCTGCGGATCGGGGCGACCGTGCAGCAGCGCGCCGCCGGCCTGCCAGTCGGCGTAGTTGCACACGCTCCCGTCGATGCGGTGGTAGCGCGACGGCGACGGCAGCGCGATGTCGTTGATGCCGCCGACCGGGATCGTCATCTCGGTCATCCGGCGAAGCTCCCGTCGAACTTGGTCGGGTCGCCGTTGTTGTGCCGGTACACCACCGACAGCTGGATCACGCCGCGCATCAGGTTCGAGTCTGGATCGATGCGCAGGAACACGCCGAGCGGTTCGAGCTGCTCGCGGTTCGTCAGCCAGAGCGGCGTGAACAGCGCCCGCTCGACGATCGCCATCTCGGCATCGAGGTAGCGCTCGGCGTTCTTCGCGAGCTCGGCGGGTGCGTCCTCGGCGCGGACCTGCACGAGGACCTCGACGGTCATCTCCTTCGTGGTCAGGACGTTGTTGACGCCCTGCACGGTCTCGTCGCCGCCGAGCAGCAGCGCCATCTTCTTGTGGTTCGCGTCGCCCTCGCCGCGCGCGCGGCGCTCGACGTGGTAGCCGGGCAGCGCCTTGAGGCGCGCCAGCAGCTCCTCGAGGATCCCGTCGCGGATGCTGGTCACGAGGGTCGTCACGCCGCATCACCTCGCAGCAGGTCCTGCAGGTGCCGGCCCGCCTGGATGTCCTCGACGATGCCGTCGGCCGTGATCGAGAACGCCTGGCGCCGGTAGCTCTCCAGGCCTTCCCACGACGCGTACATGCGCAGCGTCGGCTTCATCTTCACGAACCGCGTGAGGATGAACCGGAGCCGCAGCTTCTCGGTGAACTGCGGGGCCTCGCCCTTCTTCGGGCGCCCGCGCTTCCGCTTCCGCTGCACTTCGTACAGCACGCCCTCGCCGGCCTTCGTCTTGGACGGGCGGAACTCCAGGCGCTTGTCCGGGTTCGCGCGCTTCCAGTCCTCGATGTTGCCGGGGCGCGTCTTGACCGGGATGGCCATGAACCGCGACGTGCGGATGTCGGTGCCGAACTCGTGAACGGGCAGGATCTCGTTGTCGGTGAACGCTTCGGCGACCATCGCCTGCAGGCCGGCTTCCGCGGCTGCCGGGTTGCGGCGCCGCTCGTCGCCCGGCCGCACGTGGTACACGACCTGGTTCGGGCCCGGCGTCGCCGGCCCCTCGTTCACCTTGAACACGCGGATCGAGCGCGGGTCGCTGCCGCGGCCGAAGCGCGTGCCCTTCTGGCGCAGCCACTGCTGGCGGTGCTTCCCGAACGCCGCCATCAGGAAGCGGCGCATGCGGTAGTACACCACCGTCGGCGCGAACCGCATCTGCTCTTCGAAGCGCGTCGTGTCGATCGTGACGCGCAGCGAGCGATCGTCTCCCGCCGAGAGAACGGTCACCGGATCACCTCCCACAGGCTGCCGTTCGCGTCGGAGCTGATGAGTGCCTCGACGCGATTGGGGGTGCTCTCGCCACCCTCGACCATCGGGAACAGCAGTTCGTCGGAGGCCTTCACGTCGAGCCCGGCCGGCACGAAGACCTCCGCGCGGTAGAACGCCGCCTGCACGCTGTCTTCCCAGCGTCGGCGGCCGAGTCGGCGGATCGTGACGCGCAGGCCAGCCAGGTCCGCGACGCCGCTGCGACGACGCGTCACCGACTCGCCGAAGTGGTCGAGTCGGGTCAGCGCCGTGCGGGCGTGGCGGGCCATGGTCTGGCGGAGCGTCACGACGCCTTGCGCTCCTTCCGCCGCTGCTGCGGCTGGACGGGCGCGGCCGGCGCGGCCGCGTCGAGCACGACGCTGCCACTGACGTGCGCCGCGTCGACCGCGGTGACGTCGTGGCGCGCCATGAGCGTCCGGATCTCCTCGGAGGGCAACGAAGAGTCGCCCTCGAGGAGAACCGTGTGCGTGCGCCGGTCGATGATCTGCACCCGCGGCATCAGATGCTGCGGATGGCAGAGGCCTCGAACGCGACCAGCACGACGCCGGACGCCGCGCCGATGACCGCCTCGGGGACGAGCACGACCTTGCCGATCACGATGTTGTTCGTGCCGGCGGACGTCGTGAACGTGTCGCTGTCCGACGCGTAGATCGTCGAACCGCTGTCGCCGCGCGCCCAGTTCGAGCCGTTCGCGACGGTGAGCCACGCGAGCCCCTCCGTCTCGACCTCGACCGTGGTGCTGCCGGCGGTGCCGCCGAACGGCGAGCCCGTGCGGTTGTCCTTCTCCTCGGTCGCGAAGCCGTAGAACTGGCCCGACGCGGTCGGCGTCGCGAGTGCGGCGCAGCCGTTCGAGGCCGACTTCATCAGGGCCGCGCCGGCGAAGACGCGCAGGTTCGCGTCGACCGGGAGTGCGACCTTGCGGCCCGGGGTTCCTTGGAACTGCCGGGGCTTGTTTGCGGTGAGATCTGCCATCTGTGTGTCCTCTGTTGTTCGTTTGTGGTTGTCCGCCCCTCACGCGAGGGGCGGAGGGATCAGGCCTGCAGCTCCATGCGGCAGGCGAGTTCGAAGCGGCCCGGGCCGCAGCCGCCGACGCGCTTCGCGCCGAACGCGACGGTGTCCTTCCAGAACCCGTTCTCGCTGTTGGCGTCGAGCGTCTTGAACGCGTCGGGCACGTCGCGGTCCTGCCAGATCAGCGACTTGATCTGCGCGTCCGTGCGGAACACGTAGAACCGACGGCCGGCCGCCGCGGCGGCGCCGCTCAGCCGCGGGTTCACCGCGAGCTTGATCTGCACGCCGATGTTCTTCAGCGTGTTGCTGACTCCGGCCGACGTGAAGTCGTTCTGCAGCGCGGCCACGGCCGGGCCCCAGTACTTCGTCGGGACCATCACCGTGAACTGGCGCGCCTCGCTGTTGAGGGGCTCGCCGTTCTCGTCGGTGAACCCGTACATCGCCGTGATGGCGTTCAGGATCGCCGCCGACATCGAAGCGCTCGACGGCGCGTCCGGCGTCGAGGTGCCGGCCAGCGTCTGCGCGGTGTTCGCGGTCGACCAGGCCGTGTGCGAGCCGAACAGCGCGACGCCGTCGTAGGCCGTCCCGTTCGCGGTGATCAGGTCCGTCAGCAGCCGTTCCGGCAGAACCGCGGCGGCGGCGCCGAGGTCGGAAACGCGGGCCATGATCTGGCCCGTCTTGTCCATCTGCATGTCGTCGATGTCGACCTCGATCGTCGACTCGAACTTGTCGTTCAGGACCGTGATGCCCTGGTCCTTCAGCTTCAGGCGGCGACGCTCGCCCGCCCACTTCTGCATGTTCGGGATGTTCCCGAGGAACTTGTAGATCTCGAGCGGCTGGTCACTCGAGAACATCGACGCGACGTCGTTGATCCACGAGTCGGACGTGCGCTTCTCCAGCGCCAGGAAGTAGTTGCCCCGGACGTTCCGGTAGCTGATCGATTGCAGTGCACCCATTGGTGTGTCTCCTCAGTTGTTGGTCTTTGTGGGTTTCCGTGTGCCGCTCACTCCGCGGCGGCGAGCTTCTCGCGCGACCCGAAGGACCGGGTCCGCTTCGCGTTCCGCATCGAGGCGAGGAACACGTCCTTGTTGCCGTTGAACTCGGCGCGCAGCTGCGCGTCCTCGGTCCACGCCTTCTCCCACGTCGTCGGGTCGCTCTCGTTGAGCTTCGCCGGGGACGCGTTGCCATTGCCGTCCGCGGGCGCGACGTTCGCCGTGTTGCCGCGAGCGAGCGACTGGGTCGCCTCGGCCGACGGCTTCTGCGCGGCGAGGCGCGCCTTCGAGTCGGCCTGCAGCTGCGCGAGCGCGTCGGACAGCGCGACGCCGTCCTTCACGAGCTTGCGCGCGAGCTCGACCTGGCAGTCGGCGGCCGACGACAGGATCGTGTCGACGCGCGTGCGCTCGACTGCGGTGGCGTCGGCCGCGAGCTTCGCGGTGTCGACGGGAGTGGAGACCGCCGGGGCGACGGGAGCCGCCGCGGCGACTGGGGCTGCGCCCTCGGTCGTCTTCGTCATGGGTTGCTGGTTCAGAGAAAGAACCGCGACCACGTCGCCGGCCACCTTGGCCGACAGCGATGTCGCGGAGGTGTCGTCGTCGACGCCGAGCGCGGTGAACGTCACCTCGCGCAGCGTGCACTCGCGGAAGATCACGCCGGGGCCCTTCACCTTGCGGCCGTTGCACTCGGCCTCCTCGCCGTCGCCGAGGCGCACGATCTTGCGCGGCTCGAGGTAGGTGCTCGCCTGCCACGGGAACCCCTCGCGCGAGTCCGCGAGCACTTCCTTCGCGGCCTCGCTGGTCTGCAGCAGCTGACCCTCGGCGATGAGGCCGCGGCTCTCGTCGACGCGCAGCGCCGTCGTGTAGCCGATGCGCTGGTCGACGTCGTGGTCCTTCAGGACCGGCATGCGCTTCTTGAACTTGATGCCCGACAGCTCGATCGCGAGCGTGCCGTACCACCAGTGCCGCAGCGGCTTCCCGGTGAGGGCGACCATCTCGAACTTGTTGCTCTTCTGGCCGAGGCTTTCGACCTCTGCGAGCACGATCGGCGCGTCCTGCTCCTGCAGCAGGCAGGCGGTTCGCGGGATTGTCAGCGCGCCCTCGGGCGCCTCGAGCAGTGCGGCGTTCATGCGGTTTTCTCCTCGGCGTCGGCCGTGTCGTCGGCCGTCGCGTCGTTGGTGGAACCGGAGCCGCGCCCTTCGCCCCCGGATGCAGAGTCACTGTTGCTGTCGGTAGGCGCAGCCCCGGTTCCCTGTGGCTGCTTCGACGTGCGCGTCAGCGCGCCCGCCGGCAGCTTGAACTCCTTCTCGATGCGCATCGCCGCGGCGAGGTGCTTCGCGCGCTCGCGCAGCACCTGCTCGCTGTCGAGGCCCTGCGCGGCGGCCTGGATCTGCGGCGTCGAGATCCCGGCCTCGACGGCGGCCGTGGCGCCTTCCGCGTCCGTGACTGGGTCGACGATGCCGTAGGCCGGCGCGACCCAGTTCGCGCGCAGGAACGGCGTCGGGTTGTCGAGCCACGCCGGCGGCGGCACCAGGCGCCCAGACTGCACCGCGATCCGAATCACGTTCTCGTACCACGGCCGGCAGAACTGCCGCACCATCAGCTTCCGCGCGCGGTCGAACCCGCGCCGGCACTCGCGCAACATCGCGCGCGCCGAGCTGAGGTTCATGCGCCCGAAGTCCTTCGCGACCAGCTCGTAGCTCAGGCCCATCGCCGAGCACATCGCGCGCAGGATCCGCGTCACGAACATGTCGAACTGCGCGCCCGGTCTATTCGGCGAGAACGACTGCATCTCCTCGCCCTCGTTCAGGTACTCGATCGTCCCCGGCTGCAGCTCCTGCAGGAACGTCTGACCGGACGCCTGCTCGTTGTCCGCAACCGGGAACACGTCCTGGTCGGTGGGCGTCACCGACTTCTTGATCACGACCGCGTAGTTGCTGGCCGCGCGCGCCGCGATCAGCTCGCTGTCGAGGTAGTGGTGCAGGTTCCGGCTGTAGCCGAGGCAGCTCGCCGTCCACGGCACGCCGCGCGTCTGACCAGGACGCCGGCGCCGGAACACGTGCTGGACGTAGCTGTAGCCGTCGCCGGCCTTCGCGATGCGCTTCGTGGTGCGCGCGCCAGCGCCGGCGAACAGGTCGTCGGGGTGCTGGTCGAGAACGTGATACGCGATCGCCTCGCCGTGCGGGCCGAGCTCGACGCCGCCGCGGATCGTGTCGGTATCGAAGAACCCGGGCGACTCGACGCGGTCGGCGTCGATCAGCTCGCACGCAACGAACCCGTCGCCGCCGAACACCGCGTGGCCGATCGCGTCGCCGTCGCCGATCCACGTCCGCATGACGAGCGCCTGCAGCTCGTAGAACGTGCCCTGCTCCGTCGCGTCGGCATGGTTGTCGGCCCAGTCGGTGAACTCGGCTAGGCACGCCTTGTTCCACTCGTCGCACTGGTCCTGTGTCAGGCCGGTTTCCTCCGGCGTGCACGCGGGCTGCGCGAGGATGCCTTCGCCGACGACGTTGTCCTCGAGGATGTCGGCCGCCGCGCTCGCGTGCGCGTCGTCGCGGACCAGCGCGCGCGACAGGTCGCGGAGCTTCTTCAGGTCCGGCAGCACGTCGCTGTCGGCGCTCGTGCTCTTCTCGGAGGGGTTCGTGCGCGAGATGCGGGCGGACTCGTACGCGAGCAGCGCCGCCGACTTCTTGCGAGCGACCTGCCAGCTGTGGACGAGCCGCGGAGCGAACACGCCGACGGTCTTGTCGACCGCCTTCGCGAGGATGCCGGAGACGCCGCTGTAGAGCGGCGGGGCTGGCGGAAGGCGCCTCACGACGTGAACACCACCCGCGTGCGGCGGAGCCCCGCCTTCCGCGACGCCTTGGCTTCGAAGTACTGCAGCGCGCGCAGGATCTCCGTGAAGCTGCGCAGCGTGACGGTCTGCCCGGTCGCCGTCGTGTAACTGGCGACGTCGCTGCCCGTGGCGATCGCCGCCTCGAGGATCGCGACGATGCCGGCCGGCGACGTGTCGGCCGCGGCCTCGACCAGTTGCGTGGTCTCTTCGCCACCGACCTGGTCGGCATCGGTGGCGTCATCCGCGTAGGCGAGCACCAGGTCGGCAAGGTCGTAGCCGACCTGCTTCGTCGCCTCGCCGCCGAGGTGAATGTCATCGTCCCTGTTCAGCTCGTACGGGAACTCCTTGGTCTCGTAGTCGCCGTTCAGCAACACCTTCACCCGCGGCCGCAGTGTCGGCAGCTTCGCGATGTGCTGGCGCACCCGTTCGTTCGACGCGGGATCGCCGTGGTTCGTGCCGCCAGGCCAACCGTTGCCGGAGTGCGGCGCGTTCTGCACCCAGTTGACGAGCAGCTCCGGTCCGCTGGATCGCGTCGTGAACAGCTCGCGCGCCATGTCGATCAGCAGCGTCGCCTTCGCTTCGAAGTTGGACGCGCCACCAGCTTCGAGGCCGTCGTTGTGGCCGTAGTTGATGCAGATGTCTTGGGTGTCCACCATGCGACCGGTGTCGCGGTAGACCGCAGCGCAGAAGCGCCGCCACGCCGCAACGACCGCGGGCCAACCCGTCTCGAGGAAGCCGAGCGAGCTGCCGCCGATCGCGAACTTGAAGAGGCACTGGTGTGCGTTCGGATTCTTCGACTTCTTCGCGACCCGAGCGAGGAACGTCGCCTCCGGGCCGAAGAAGTGCTCGAGGGTCGCGCCGGTCGAGTTCGTGACGCCCATCACGTCGTACGGAACGACCTGCCCGTTCGGGTCGTCGTAGATCCACTGGCCCGATCGCTGCGTTCCGCCGACGTCGCCGAGCAGGCTGCGCTGCTTGCCAGCGACGACCTGGTCGGACTTCATGAAGCTCGTGATGAAGTTCGAGTCGCCGAGGAACACGTGCACGCCGAGCGGGCCGTCGGCCTCCGCGATCGGCTGGTTCGTCAGCAGCGCGTCGACCATGCGGCCGAGGCGCACACCGGCGTCGACGTAGTCGATGGTTTCGTACGTGATGTTCGCCGGCCCGGGCGTCGTGCCGCCGACGATGCCGTCGGTGCCCCACTCGGCGAAGGCCATGTCGAACACGTGCACCCCGGCGTTCGCCACGCGAGCCATCGAGTGCAGGTTGCGCGCGGACTGCGATGCCGATCCGCCGGTCGTGTAGAAGTCGCTCCGGTGCGAGACGAGGATGATCTGGCACGTCGCGCTGTAGTTCGCGCGGATGCCGGTGATCAGCGCCTGCAGGTCGACGCTGAACGTCAGGCTGCCCGCGCGAATGTCGGCTGCGCTGCAGTCGACGATCACGGCCTTCACGTCGAGCGTGTTGCCGCGCGTGGCTTCATCGGCGACCGCGAGATCCCACTGCGCGCGGGCCTCGTTCCAAGCCGCGCCGCCAGGCTTCCACGAACCGTAGCCGGCGCCGAGCTTCGCGTACTTCAGCAGGCGGAATCCCGGCGACGTGAGGTGTCGCGCCCACAGCGCGTTCATCAGCATCGTGCACGGCGTGATGCCGCCGCCCGCGGGCAGGAACCAGTTGTCGCCCTTCGCGGCGCTGCCGAGCCCGGCGATGTACTGGTAGCGAACGAACTCGCCGACGCTCCCGTCCCAGTAGCACGGCCAGCCGCTTGCGGGGTCGGCGCTGTAGCCGTCGGGGCCGCACGGAACGAACCGGCTGAAGCGCCAGTTGTTCAGGTAGCGACCCCACAGGTCCGGCAGGTTCGTCGGCGGCTGCGCGCCGCCGCAGATCATCTCGTCGCCGAAGTAGAGATAGGTCGGGATCGCGGCCACGACCGGGAGCTTTGCGAACCGGACTACTTGTCAACAGGGAGTGTGATCGCAGTGCGGTCGATCGCTCATCGCCAGCGGTCAGTCTCCGTGCAGCACAACCTCGCCGTTGCCAGCGTCCTTCACGTCGATCACAGCCGAGAAACTGTCCCCTGGCGGCGGCACGGACATCCACACGATCGACGCCTGCGGCATCAACTGAAGCCGGGCAATCAGTTCGGCGACGCTGAGCTTCTGAGGCTCGACGCGGTTGTCGTCTGGCATGGTCTGGATCAGTCCTGGCTTGCGAGCTTCGAGACGTGCGCAACCGCATCCGCAACCGCCCGGTTGAATGTTGCGGCGTCGCTGCGGCGGTAGTCGCTGGAAGAGAGCGTGCGCACAAGCTCGCTGTCGACCCACCGACCGACGTCGACCTCGAATGATCGCTTGTCGATCCCCGGCCACGTCATGACTGACAACTCCGACATCCAGCCATCTTCGGCCAGGCGGTAGTAGTGCAGCGAGTCGTAGTCGTCGCCGCCGAAGTCACCAACGAGGTAGAGCGGGAACTCGACCTCGATCGATTTCGGCTGCTGGACTGACACGGTTCCGACGATCGTCTTCTTCATCATGGCGGGCCGATCCTACTCGTCCTTCGGGATCTCGCCGTCCCACCTGGTCACCGAATCCGCCGGCAGCTCGTAGCTCTGGTACTTGGTGCCGCACGCCTGGCATCGATGCTGCCGCACGCGGCCCCGCACGTTCCCGGTCCGCGGCCGATGCCGACCGCAGTGCGGGCACCGGAACGGCACGAACGGGACCACCGGCAGAACGCTGTCGTGCAGGTTGTCGTCCTTGTTGTTCGAGATCACGGGCGCCTCCCGAACGACGGGAAGTTCGGGCCGCGGCGCTGCTGCTGCCGCTGCGGCGGGCCCGGCCTGGTCGGCACCGGTGCCTGCGCTGCGCGCTGCGGCGCCGTCGCTTCGGTGCGGAGCGTGTCGACCCGGAACATGCGCGCGGCGGCCGCGGCGTAGACCTGCAGGTCCCAGGCCTCGTTCCGTTGGTGGCCCGGCTTCAGCACCCACCGCAACACCTCGCGCTTGCCGCTGCGCTCGCGCACCTTCTGCTCGCTGGCGAGCTGCACCTTCATCGTCTCGGACGCGTCGGCGGGCAGCCACAGGCGGCCGACTCTGCTGTCCGGCTCGGCGAGCGCCTTCGCGATCCGGCCCGCCAGCAGGTCCTTGAACCACGACACGGTGACCGTCCACACGATCATGCTGCTCTCGAGCACGGCGCCAGTCTTCGGGTGCTTGTCGATCCGCTTCGTTCCGAACGGCACCGGCGACTCGCTCGTCACGCCCGCGATCATGCGCGCGACCGCCGGCCAGCGCCGAACGAAGTCGAAGACCTCGGGGCGCCTGTATCGCGAGTCGATCAGGCACCCGCGCATCGCGATCTTCTTCTCGCCCCACGTGTTACGGAACAGGATGTCGGCCAGCTCCTCCCAGTCGTTCGTCG
>Ga0075163_10001906_pt1 | contig 28209 bp, 22 predicted proteins | sample JI1023141ADNA_FD_71478 | JGI IMG/M metagenome (GOLD analysis project Ga0075163, IMG submission 71478) | Wastewater effluent complex algal communities from Wisconsin, to seasonally profile nutrient transformation and Carbon sequestration -... | ecosystem: Engineered > WWTP > Effluent > Algae...
TATTGTGGGATCTCCCGTTTTGGCAGAGGCTTGCGCGTCTGAATCGCTGGCGTCCCCACGGGGATTCGAACCGTGAAAGATTTGGGATGCTAAGTCGCTAATGAATCGCGGACTTAGTTAATTGTTAGTGTTTTAGAACGTGCAAAAACATGCAGGAAAATGCGGCGATGTGAAGTCAGAAACACAAATTCTGGCAACCTTCTGACAACCTTTTTGGGCTCAATCAGCCCCACGGGGCCTTCACCCCCGTGGGGACTTCCGAGAATTCTGGCAACCTTTGGCAACCTAGGCGCGCACAAACTCCAGCACCTGCTCTTGTCGTTCAGTCATGGTTATCGCCTGGTAGTGCCGAGTTCCGCCAACAAGCCGTCGGAGTGCAAGAACCACCGCCGACATCGAACGGGTCGCGACCTCACTCGTTAAACATCGACCAAGTAGTCAAAGATTTGATGCTTCTCGGAACCAAACTCGTTTGCAGATCGGCACTGAAAAACTCCTTTGGAGGGGGCGAGGGAAATCTCGAACCGAACGACCAGCGCAGTGCCGGATTTATTTGGTCGTGTTCCCCGCTGATGGTCTTCACCCAAGCCGCGAATCGTGGGTTTTCAGCCAACCACTCGTCCCATTTTTCTACGGTCGTCGGCATTTCGGACATGGCTAGAAGGGCAAGCGCGGGATGATCGGAGCCGAGGCATTCTCGCAGCGTGGTGACTACCGCCGTCGCTTCGTCGGGGAGGTTCGCCAGCGCCAGCAACGCGCGCACGGGTGTCATGGTCGGTGCCCCACACACCTGCAACAAGGGTTCCGGTGCGCTGTGCGCAATTCCAGCGAGGAGAATAAGACTCGGGCCGGCCAACCGGCCGTCATCGTGTTTCGCCGCAGCGATCAGCGGTTCCAAGTCGAGGAGCGACGCGCGTTCCGGAAAATCATTCAACTGTCGGTGCAGCCCCCAAGCGGCGGCATACCGTAGCGGATATCCCGAGTATTTGTCGCCTTCGACATACCAATCATCCGCCAACATGGGGAGAAAAGTCGGCACCAATCGCTCGTCGTTGTGACGGGACAGCGCGATCATCACTCCCCGGTGGACCTCAACGTCATCACGAGGATACCAACGATTCACTTCGCGCTGTTTCAGGAATTCCAGGCCGCCGGTGATCGTCTTGCGGTCCAAGGAGGTGAACTTGGTCATCGCGTCCGCCGCCGCCCGGGCCACGTGAAAATCCGGTCGGCTGCCCACAAAAATTCCCGGCGATGGATTCTTGTCCCGGCGATCACGGAGGAGCTTGACCAGTGTCTGCTGACCCTCCGGCCACGCTTCCCGGCCGATGGCCTCGGCGCACGCTTCACGCACCGGTGCGCTCGGATCGTTGCTCATACCGATCACCAGTTGTTTGGAATAGGCGTCTGCGTTCCAACTCAGGGCGAGGGTCGCGTTCCGCCGAATCCGAAACTCGGGATCGGCCAACGCCGACTTCAGATCCCGACGATCCATTAGCGGCGGCTTTGCCAGCAGTCCGGCGAAGAGGGCCCATTCGCGGGCGCGGCGACTCGCGCTGCCACGAATCCGGGGAAGAAAGCTGGTCACGGCTTCTCCCTGGCGTGCGAGGACCAATACCGCCCGAGCCGCAAAGTCGTCGTCCGCTTCCGCAGCGAGGATCTGCAGAGCGTCTCGGGTCGGAAGATCAAAGCTTTTGGGCAGTTCGTTCGGATCCGCATCGCGGCTTAGCTCAAACGCGGCTCGTTCCGCAGGATTGAATACTCCCGCCAACGCGGCATGTTTTGCGTCGCGATCATCCGCCCGAAACAAATCGGAGCTAGCCACGGCGGCCTTTCGGGGGAGCGGCAACAACCCGACCGCCGCCACGACCTCATCCCAACGATCAAGTGGAAAGAGACAGGCCAACTGTTCGGCGCAATTCGACAGCTCGTCCAGTGGGGCGGTCTGCAAGTCGCGAACCAATTCTGAAGCGAGTTCGAGTTTCTCGGCCTTGGCGATGGCCTTCCATACGGTGGGCCGGTTGGCGGCACCGCAGATGCGGATGAGATCCGCCAATTCTTCAACCGTCGTCGCCGAGCCGATCCCTTCGGCCCACGCGTCGAGCAGATCGTCGCGGCGCGGATGGTGCTCAAGCCATCTCCATCCTTCCGCTCGTCGCCGGAAAGCGATGATGTCCCGAAGGATGATGCGCGGCGTGAACAATTCCTGGCCCTCGTCGTCAATATGGCTGGCCTCCCCCGCGTCGCGTTCCGACTGGTTCGCCGCCCGACGCTCTTCGGCGCCGTTGTCCCACTCTTTTCCAGTGTTCTCGATCGACACCAGGCACTGATCCAGCAGCGGATCGAAGGGCGGGTTGTCCGACAGCAGCGCGCCGGCCACGAAAACATCCAGCAACGACTCCCCTCGCGGGTGGATCAGCCCCGCTTCGGCCTGGGCACGGAATTCCAATCCGAAGTCCCAGCCAAATTCGCGGAAATACCCGACGAGTTGCTGACCATCATAGCGCAACATCGAAGCCTCGGGCAGGACGTGCAGAACGAAAATACGCGCGGCCGTCTCGGCGTTCTCTGAACCGCGAATCTCCTCGGTTTGGACGGGGTTCAGGGCGGGCTGACCCCATTTGTCGAAACTGGCCATCTCCTTCGGCATCGGCTTCCGCGCGTCGAGTGCCTTCAACAGCGTGGTCACGGGATCGCTCGCCTGGGAAAAAGCCACGACGTGGGCCATGGCCTCGGCGGCGTTGGTGGTGGCCCGCAGATACGTCTGCACCAAGTAGTCTTCGATCTTTTGGCGAACAGATGCCGTAATCGCCGAAGGCCGTTTCGACAGATGGCGGAGGATGCGGAATGCTTCCTCTACCTTCCGGACACTGACCAATCCGATCAGCAAACACCGCAGGACATCGTCGGCAATCGCGCCTTCATCGACTAGGAACTGGGCGATGCCGGTCAGACAGGTTGGATGAGCCGTGCAGCCATCGGCATTGCGCTTGAACCATCCTGCGTTCACCAGCCCGCCCAATGTCTTTTCAGGATCAATGGACAAACTGTAGCCGGCTTGTCGCAGCAGATCGCGGACCTCGATGGTCGCCGGGATGGTGACGCGTTGTCGTGCGTGGTGTAGCGCCCACAGGACCAGTGACGCGGCAATCGTTTCCGTTCCCCGAGCCCTGATCTCCGCCCCACACGCCTGCGCGAGCGCGTCGACATTGCATTCGTGGAGCACGTCCTCGATTTTCAGCTCGGTATCGTCCATCGCGCGCCTCAAGCGGCTGCAAAAATGGTCCAGTGAAAGCGGAACGGTAAGCTCACGCAGGCATTTTTCGCGATGGCGAGCCGCCCAATCGTGCTGCCACGGCAACGCCCCCTCCAATTTGCGCTGCACAATTTCCCATCGCAGCGCTTCAGGGTAGTGCGCCGCCTCCAATTTGACTTCAACGTCGGTCAGGCCGGGATAAATCCCGTTGCGCAGAGCCTCATGCCGGATGCCGTCGCGCGATGTAACGACGAACCGTTTCTCCGCCGACGCGCGGCGCATCAGTTTGGGCAGCTCGCTGGCCCAATAGTCGGCATCTTCCGCCAACCGGTCGCTTCCCCACGGATCTTCAAAAAGGAAGATGTGTGCACCGGGCGCATCCAGCACCTCGCGGATCGTTTCCGCCCGCGCGACTGCTCCGTCAACCTTCTCGAATGGTTCCGGACGAAGGCGGTGGAGTCGCACGAGTTCCCGTGCCACCTCGGTTTTGCCGAGTCCGGGTCCCCCGGTGAGAAGGACGCTATGCCGCGCATCGAGTTGCTGTTCCAGCGCCCGGAAGTTCGTCGGCGCGACAATCGCCGATTGCGTTGGAGGCAATCCGCCAGCGACGCGCATCGCCTCGGCGATGTTTCCTTTGGGCCAAAGGTTGCCAGCACTGCCGAGCAGCCGGAGATGAACCTCGTTGATCAGACGCTTCCGGCAGTCGCCGAGCGATCCCGCCGGCACATGACCACATTTTTTCAGCAACTGGTCGATCTCCAGTTCCACCCGCTCCACGGTGAGCACCGGAAAGATTCCGATTCGTGACCATACGTCCCCCGGGACATTTTTGCCGGCAGGAGCGGAGAGTGTCGTAGCCGACGACCGCTCGCCGATTTCCCGCACGCGAAAATCGGTCAGATCGGGATCCAGCTGCGCATTCGTGATGAGCAGGAAAAGCTTTTGCGGATCGCTCTGGAGCATTTCGATCGCCCTTGGCCGTGGTGCCGGTCCGCGGGCCTTCTTTTTCGCCGATCCCGCCGATGCCTTCTTTCCAATCACGGCGCCAAAGGTCGATGCCGCCCAATTCTTCCCGCGACTCTTGATCTGGATTTCCAACGGCACCGAGTTTGCGGTGACACCGACGGTTGACGCTGCGTCCTTCACCTCGAGTTGGGCAGCCACGTCTTCCGCTGAAGCGGGCTCCACGGTCAACGCGTCACAGCGATTCTCCTCGAACATGATCTTCAACCCAAGCCACACGGTAACGAGCTTTTGGAACTCGTATCCTTTGTAGCCAGGCAGCGGGGCGCTGAAATCCGAAGGCATGAGTCGGACGCTTGGATTGCGATCATGGTTGTTCAACGCTGAACGCCACAATGGGCACGCCATTGACGTTGCGCAGGCTGAACGCCGCTTGAAACCGACCGCAAACCACGGCCGCGCCAACCCCGGATTGCCCCGGAGGCGCGGTCAAGGAGGAACGCCGCAGGCGTAGTGTCCTTGACGGCGACGGAGGGGCCACAATCGCGGGAAGGTTCGCGGCCATTTTGCACGTAGCGACGAACAGGCATCGGGAACCCTACCGTTCCCGCCGCGCAGGGCGGGCGAAACACCACCGCCGCGAACCGATAATTGCAGGGCGGCACGACCCCGGCAATTTACCGTGCCCGTGGGAGAACGTCTCTCCGATGATTCCGGAATAGGTTCTGGAGAAGCTACCTGTCCGCCGCCGAATGCGGGTTTGCGTCGTATGATCTCCGAGGTATCTCCGAAAACATGGTCTCCGACAAAATCAAGGAACTCGCCGCTGCGAAAGCCAGGGTTACCGAATTGGAATCCACGATTGCCGCCGAACTCCGCAGCGAACTGGCTGCGCTGCCCGCCCGTTTCGGCTTCGCCGATACGAGGTCTTTTCTCATCGCCGTCAAAGCCGCGTCTGGCAAACGCCGTGGCCGTAAACCCGGCGCAGCGAAAGCCGCCACGCCCAAGCGCCGGAAGCGCGCCAAGATCACCGACGCCACCCGCGCGAGCGTGAAGACGCTCGCGGAGGAAGGGAAAACCGGCAACGAGATCGCCAAGTCCCTTGGTATTTCCCTCCCGAGCGTGCAGAACATCAAGAAGGCGCTCGGACTCGTCCGGAAGAAAAAGAACTAGCCGGGCGATAGCCCGCCGCGCCCAAGCTTCACCCAGTCGCAGTCGATGAGCGCGGAAAGCAGCCGATTTCGCTCCTTTGCTCACCTAAATAAGTGAGGAATTGGGTTGAAAACCCCCAAGAAGGGCCGATGGTAATACCGATGCCGGAGCGCAAGCCTCGGCAGGACCTCCTGCCCCTTATGGAGCAGCGAATCCAAACCCCGCGCACTTCGCGGGGTTCTTTTTTTACGGGGCTGGCGGGCCAAGCAAAGCGGTGCCACTCTTTTTCAGCGTTTCACGGAGCCACTTACCTTCAGGCTCAAAGGCCGTGGCCAGCGCCAGTGTATCCTCGGACACATAAACCAGCGAAATGAAGTAGAGCACATTCACGCCGGTCGTGACAAAAATGCGGTTCTTCTTCGGCTTCACTCCCGGGACGAACTCCCGCGGCCCCAACGAATGCTGGTTGGTGTAAACCTTTGTTTTCGGCACCCGCAATTCCAAGATCGGCCGAATCCACCCCGCACACTGCATTCGCGCCAAGCTGAGGCGCCCCGTCTTGCGATGGGAGTATCCAGCCCAACCTTCGGTTTCGCCGAAGATTTTTTGAAAGCCGCCTTCCGTCGGCGCCACCGTGATCAACTTGGGTTCAAGCCATGAACAAGCCGGAATCACCGGAGGATTCGGCACCAGCTCATCGAAATAGATCCGGCGCGCTTCAGCTTCGATTTGCTCGTCCGTCCAATCCTCCGGAAGGAGCAGCGCCTTTAGATCGACCGGCGTGTTCACGACCAAATCCGAAAAACGTTAAACTTCAACTGGGAGGGGTAATCGGTCCCCCGCAAATTTTTCCGGCCGAAGGCCTGCGCGACGTGCGCGCAGAACGCGAGCTTGGTCGCGCTCGTCGTAAGTTCGTTTTCCTCGTAGCCGACGGCGCCGATCAGAATGTCGGCGATCTGGCAGAAAAGATTTTCCTTGGAATCGACACAATCGAGCGAGCGAACCCAAGCCCGGCGCATGCATTCATTTTCCAGAATTTCTTTCAGGCGGCGCGGACCGGAAAGGAGGCTGGACGGCTTGAAATCGATCGAGACGAAGTAGGTGTTCCCGTTCCCCATCCACTGTTTGAGGCAATGCCAGTAAAACACCCAAAAACCGAGCTGCCGGTCGTTCTTAAAATACTTGTCGGAATCGACCTTGGTCTTGTCCACGACGATGCAGCGAAAATGAACATCCGGGCGACGCGCAATAAAATCGATAATCGCTTCGTAACCCTTCCGGCGCCGCTCGCTTATTTTCGCCCACTTAAGCTCCCCGGTGATGCGGTGCTCCGCCTGAATGGCGCGCAGCCCCTCAAGGATCTCCCGCCGTTTTTCGCGCGGAAGCCAGATGCCGCCGATGACCATGTAGCGCTGCGCGCTTTGGCCTTCATGGCGACTCTCGTCGCAATAGATGTTTACTTCCGCCCCAGCGAAAGGGCCGTGCTCGACACTGGGAGGCATTCGGGACGGTGCCAAATCCGTGCTGGCGGTGCAAAGCAGATAATCAGCCCGCCGAGCGGGTTACGCCGACTGACCGCGTTTTAGCCTTTCGTCGCGCCCCGGTTCGAAGCTCCGACTTTCAGCTCAAAGATCCGGCTACCGAAAATGGTGCGCCTGAAGTCAGCATAGAGTGGAGGTAGCGCCTCGTCGAACTTCTCGATTTGAGCCTGCACATTCGCTCCACGAAAGTGAGCGATCTGGGAGTGTCGTCCAAAAACGCACAAAAAGCAGCGGCCCGCCTGCTTCGCGTTTCGTGCCTCGATGAGCTTCTCGGTGTCCCTCACAATATCGAGGTAGTCGCGATTGGCTTCATTGCCCCACCGGAGCCATTTGATCTCCAGCGCGATTGTCTGGCCGCCTTTGGTTGCCACGAAATCGATCCGCTGCGGATCGCCGACCGCCTTCGCCGCGGGTCCGGCGCACGGAACCTCGCACGCGACGTCATATTTCCTGTGACGCAGAATCGAGAGGATCGGTTCGTAGAGCAGATACTCCGTAAAAACGATATTGGCGTCACACGTTGAGAGGAAGCTGACATGTCCAGCCAACCCCCGCTGGATACGGAAAAGGGCTTCGAACGGTTCAGAATAGACCTTCGGCTTTGAACCGGGTCTCGGCATCGTGTTCTCCTTCCACAACGGCGCCCACTGTTCCCAAGGGATATTTACCGGTTGTCGGGAATCGCGTCTTTTCATGATTCGAAATGGAGTTCGGGAAATCGGCGGCAATTAGTCCCAGCAAACCGTGGAGATGGCTACCACTTCTCGCGGTGGCACCAGATAGCCGGCACGCCTAACCCTCCTTGCCGAATCGGCCCCAGTTGCGCGCTGCGATGGCTCGAGTTTCAGCGACGAGAATCGCTGTAGCCCGCTCGTGTGTTCGCCACGTAAATCCGAATTGCTGCGCATAATACCAGCCTTCGAACTCACTCCCGATCGCAATTCCCCAGCCATCATTTGCCGGTCGGGCGGTATCGGGTTCGAGAATGAACCGAGCGACCTGCGGGTAGCTGGATAAACAACAATCCCTGAGCACGGTCTTGGCTTCATCTTCCTTGCCCACGGTAATCAACGCGAACGCCCGCAGATACTCGAAAACGTGAAACATGTCGCGATACCGTTCGCGCTCGAACAGCGCCAAGGCCAGTTTCGGACGAGCGCTATCAAGGTGAAACGAGATCAGGGAAAACCGGGCGCCCATCCGATCTTCTGGATCCAAGGCGAGGCAGAGTTCGCCTGACGAAATGGCGGCTTGCCGCAAGCCGGCCGCCCACTGGGCCGACGTCAACCCATGCAGCGCGCGAAGAAACGGGCGGTTCTGCACCCAACCGGTAGGCAGCCGATCACGGCCAACCGCGAAGGTTGCGGGCAAAGCGCGAAGTCCGGTTGCGACGGCGGTCTGTGAGAAAGCCAGCGCTTCGAGCCGCTTGCCGGCGTCACCCAGGCACGATGCGTAGTGGTGCAATCCGTCGATGTGGTCGGGGTGCGCCTTTACAAATTTGCGGAGGGCGCCCGGCAGCTCTTTCTGGCCCTGATGCCTTTCCAAAAGCTCGTCAAATTTGCCCGTCGTTTCGTCCATCGCATCCGATTCCTGAAAGCGCCATTCGTGGTCGCCCATGTCGAGCAAAGCAAAGGGTGGTTCGTTGATTTCCATAGTGCGGAGATAGTATCGTTAGTCCGACGCATCAGCGTCGTCGTCATACTCGTCCGAAGCGGGCTGCGCGACGGCAGGAACTGGTGCGAATCGCAACTGGTCGAACTTCCCAAAGCGGTCTTTGAACAATCGGCACGGTGGCACGATCATGCTGCCACCCACGAAGCCGGGATGGTCGACTGGCACAAAGTCGGTGGCAATGTCCAGGAGTCTCCCCCTAGCCGGTGTTTTGAACTTCTTGGAGAATCGGTCGTAGCCCCCGCTGCTCATCTCTTCGCCACCTTCGCCGTGCCATTCCGAATGAGGAACATGCAGCAGGTAGGGATCAAAATGGTAGGGAACTACCCGGCTATCGTTGAACCAAAAGTAAACTCGGCCGTAGTAGGCGGCATGGCACCATCGCTCCCAAAGTTTCGGTGCGTAACGATCCTTGAATTCCAAATCGTCCGTCCACGGGGACAGCCAGAGGAGATAGATTTTTTTCCGCGCATACGCCTCCGTCCTCTTCAAAATCAGGTCATAGGAAAGCGCGCTGATCTGGACTTCGATCGCGACCGGAACGCGACCGATAAAGCAACTGATGTCGGGGCGCACTTCACCCAGACGGCGCTCTAGCTCCAATTTCGTGACGTGGGGGCAGGCTCGCAACGCCTCAAAAATCTGCGTCTTGCACTGGCGATGCTGTTCCGTTTCTCCGGCACCATACTGACACGTCACGGGAGGCAAATGGGCGAAGTGATCTACCTTCGTCCGGCACTTTCGGACGATCACCGCCTTGGCGCACTCGGGACAAACAAAAGGTCCCAGGGCCTTAGTCGTCTCGCTGGCCGTCACTTTGGCGGCATCGCTCTGGCGGGTGGCGCACAGCATTGTCGAATTTCCGGCTCCTATTTTTGCCGGCGCACGGACGATTTTGTTTTGCCGACCAACTCAAGGCGCCTGACCGGGGCGGTCGCCGAGGTGTCGAGCCCGAGGTAAACCAAAGTGTAGAGCAGCATCGCTTTTCTTACCCGAACCACGGCGACACCCTCTTTCATGGCGAAATCGCGTTCCAACGCTTCCCGTTGAACCGCCGAGAGGCCGCGGTGAGCCCGAAAGCGAACGTCGACGAATTCTAGCCATTCGGCGTCCGGTGGCAGCGAATCAGGGTTCCGGCCAGATGCTCGAACCCGCGCAATCCGCCCGAGCACAAAATCTTTGTAGACGGCATCGTCGTGACACCACGCCCGCACATGCCACCGATAACCATCATGGGCGAAGGCGTGGGGACTCACCGTCCTCCAGCCTTCCGTGCCGGAATTCATGGAATAGTAGTAGAGGTCGATCGCGGCGACGGCGAAGACCGCTCGCACCAAATCGCGAACCACTTCTGGCGCTGCGTGCCGGTGAGGAAGGTCAATCCGCGCGACACGGTCGACGTGCGCTGCCTCCGCACCGCCGGAGACAAGCAACTGCACGGCCTCATCCAATCCGCCACGTTCAAACACCGGCGTCATCCCCGGATTGGCCACGTAGCGTTTTTGACTGAGATCGTAGCGGAGTGCGGGAGCGTTCCGCTTTAGATATTCCGCGATGTCGGCCGAGGCTTGAGGAATCGAAATTCCGAATTTCTCGGACAGATCCCCCCGGCGGACCCAGCCCCGCCAGTAAGCCAGGCGTTCGAGGTAAAGCAGCCGTTCGCGGGCGCCCCAATTGTCGGTGTTCGTCTTGTTTCCCATATTAGCGCAGAAAAACGTCGAGCCGATGCAGAGCCGCAATCTCGTCCCAACCGAATGCCTCTTGGGGCAGCCGGCGGCTTTCGAGCACGACGGTCGCGGCGCGAGCCGCCAGGTCGGGCGGCAACCAATCACAGCACGCGGGAGCCGGTTGGGTTGAGGCCGGCGTCTGGCGAAGAATCGCCTCATACGCTACAACCAGCGGTCGCACGGGGACGCCCACCGCGGCGTTCAACGCCAGCTGGCGCGGAATTTCTAAACCCCTCCGGTCAACGTCGCCGAAATAGTGAATCTCCGGCACGCCAGCGCGGGACGCCTCCCGCTGGAGATAAGGCACGCATTTTTGGATTTCGTGCCCGCGCCCATAAACCACTAATGCGAAAACAGGCTTGTGGCGCGAGAGCCGGCAAAACGAATCGAACGTCGCTTCGTTCTCCAGAATTATGATGCCAGTCCCCAACGCGAATCGCTCCGCAACCGGCGTTGGCGACACGACAAAGCAGCGTAGCAACTCCAGTCCCAACTTTCCGGTCCCAAACAAGATTGTCGAATGCTGAAGTCCCTCCAGTCGTTTCTCGTCCCCAAAAATATCGAACGAACGCTCCTTGATCGGCGCGTGGGCGCGTGATGCTCCCCCCTCGGCGAGGAATCGTTGAATGGAAAGTGCGGCGTCCCGGATGCCCTTCGGCAAAATCCTTTCACCTCCTAAAAAACTGAGCGACGGGTTCCACGGAAAGGACCGGTGATCGAATCCGTCCTTCGGCGGCTTCTTTGTCGGCAACCGAATCCATTTCGGCCGCGCGGGCGTGACAGTCTGCACCCACCCCGACCCCTCAGTTGACGGCAGCACAATTAGATCCTCCGACTCGGCGGCGATCAGCATTTCGACGAACAGTTCCCAGCGATCCGGATCCGTGCGCAAATGGGGCACTCGTTCGACCAAGGCGTTGAACACCGCCTCGGAATCGACCTGTTTGCGGCCCGCCGTAAGCGCGGCCTTCACGGCCTCAAGCACCAGGTGCGTTTCCATTGGTGGGGTTGGTTTCGCCCAAGCGGATCGCAGTGACGGCATTGGGCTCATGCCGGACGAATCGATCGCCGTTCGCGCCGTTGCGGGCGCTGTTGCGCAACCGCAAGCGAAGCGGAAACGACGCCAGTGCTTCAAGGTCGTTGATGCCGGTGAAATAGATGAGCTGCACGCCCATCACCCGTGCCATATTAATTTGGAGGTCGACCAGCGGAAAGTGGTTCGCCTGGCCGAACGGATTGTCGAGCACGAGAAACCCGCAGTCGGTGAGCATGTCGCCTTGATCGGACCGCACGCGGACAATCACACAGTAGAGAAGGATCGCCGCCGTTACGCGTTGACCGCCAGAAAATGCGGCGAGCTTCGTGACCGGCTGGTAGTTGCAGGCGGACGGCACTGTTCCCTCGGGTTTGAGAATCTCGATGTCGATCTCACGCTGGTTCATCACGGCGAGTAGACAATCGTGCGCCAAAGCCGCGCCGCGCGGGATGCTCATATCTTTTTTGCCGGGCGCCATCCATGAATCCATCAACCGCCCCAACAGCACGCGGCGTTCAGCCTGATTACCGCGCGCCGGAATTCGGACTTTGAGGAACGGCTGTCCCGACCAGGCCCCGGTGCCGTCTGGCATGCGACTGAGCCGCGCCGCGTGCTCCAGCGAGCGGATGGCGTCGTTCGCCCGCTCATACAATTTGTCGACCAGCGTGTCGCGGAGCTTTTCGATTTCGACGATTTTGGCGTCGATCCCGGCCTTACGCTCCTCGCAATCGTGGATGTGCTGGGTCGTGGCCTGTTCGTAGTCCTTGCGGGTGAAACGGCGAAAACGGTCGCGAATATCGACGCTAAAGTTATCCCATTTCTCGTGCTTCACCAAGAGGTCGATCTTGTGGTCGAAGATTGCCTCCATCTTGGTGCCGAGATCCTCCGCCAGCTTCTTGGCGTCCTCGAATCGTTTCTTGACCGCCTTGACGCGGACCCGGTCACCGTCCGGATTTCCAGTGAGGTCGGCATGTTCACAGGGCCTCTCGGCTCGGCCCGGCAGGACGAGGTCAGCCATGCCTGAATATTGATCGGCGTTCGCTTTCGCGTCGCGAGCCTGGCTCTCCAAATCAACGACGACATCGCGGAGCGCATCAGCCTGCTCATCCAAACCTTTGCTCAACAAAATCTTTTCCTCCCGGTAGCGGTCGGCAATTTCGGACGTTGCCGGACTGGGCAGCTCGGGATCGAGATCGGCGCGTTCATTCACGCCCAGCGGTTTCGGCTTGTCCTTCTCGGCGCGCCCTAACTCCGCGGCCGTGCGGCTCTCCTCGGTGTTGGCTTTTCGTTCGTCCTCCTCGGCAATGGACGACTGCAATTCTAGATCAGCTGTTTCTGACAATCCCGCGATCTCATCGCTCCTGGTTCCCTTCGCGCCGCGGTTAAACAGATTTTCACATTCGGTGACGCCCTGTTGGGCGGCGGAAATCTGCACGTCGAGCGGACCATGGTGGAGTTTCTGCTCGTAGGAGTCGCGCGCCGTAGTGAACGGCACTTCCTCGGCGGCGATGTCGCCGTGCTCGGTGGCAGGTGCCTTCTCGGGCAAGTAGGCTCCCAATTTGAGCGCACTCTTCGCCGTCTGAAGTTCAAACACGGACATTTCCGCTCGCCGACGGCGCTCGGCATTCGTCGGTTGATCCGCTTCGAGCAGCCGAATCGCCGCCGCAAGATCGCTTTGTTCGTTTTCGTTGAGGGTCAACTCCTCGCTCTTTTGCGCTTGTTGGTGAAGCCACGAATCGAGGTGATTCCCGAAGTTGTTTCGGTAGGTGATGACCTGGGCCAACTGAGTGCCGGCCACGCTTGACCGCTGCTCGAAGGTCACGGCTTCCTGCTCGGCGCGCTGCGCATCGTCGTCGGCCCGTTCCGCACTGGCATGCTCGGCATCGGCGGCGGACGTGTGCTGCCGCACCAGCGCATCGCTTTCCGTTACCGTCCGTCGGCGATCAGCGACCCACACCGCGGAGAATTGCCGCTGCACGGAATCCACCTGAGTCGCAGCGGCAGCGAAGGACGCCGCCTGCCGACCCAACTCCTCCTCATCGGCATCCAACTGCCGTTGGTTCTCACTGATCTGGCCCAACTCACCCACGGCAGCGCGGGCGTTGAACAACCCGGCGCGTTCCGGCAACACGGTGACCGCTTCGCTGGCGGGCGGGGCCAGCAGTTTCGCCGATAGGGAAATTTTGACCGGGCGCGAGACCGCAAACTGGGCGCAGGCAGCCTGGGCCGCGTCGAGGTCGGCCTGGGTGTTGGCGATCAAGCCGCTGTAGGTCGCGGGGTCGGCCCGCAGCCGACTCCGCGCTGCCTCCGCCTGCTCACCCGGGAGATTTGCGTTCAACCACTCATACGCCGTCATCACGCCGCGGATGTTCCTCTCTCGCAGCCAGACCAACAGCTTTTCGATTTCCCGTGGCGGCGGAAACAGGGGCTGGTGCTGCGGATCGTAGCGCTCGATCAACCGCCGGTCCTCCGCGCGTTCGATCCACAGCGCGAGCTTCTGCTGACGCAGGATGCGTTCCCGTCCTTGGAGAGCCGCGATGACGCCGGGGTTGAAAGGATCGAAATCACCGCCCTCCAAAACGTGCTTTACAGCATCGAGCAGGGCGCAGGCCGTCCGCGCCTCCTCGAAACGGCGCAAATCCCCGCCGGCTTGCTCGGCCGCGGCGTGCGCCTTGGTCGCCAGTTCCAGCAGGCGCTTAGATTCGGCCCGCCGGAGTTTGGCCCGGCCTCGCGCTTCCCCAGCTTCGCGGCGCAAGGTCGCGACGCTATTATTGTAGCGGAATTGCTCGTCACCGAGTCGCTTCTCCGCCTCCGCCGCATTTTCGCGCGGTAGCAGGATTTGTTTCTCCCGCAGGTCCTCGCGCATCTTGTTAGCCGACTCGATGCGACTACGAACCCCGCTCAACTCCTCACCGATCTTGCCGTGCCGAGTCATGAGGGCCGCGGCCTTGGTCCGCTGCCGGCTAAGCTTAAAATTCGTATCGGTCTCGTTGTCCTTCGCTTCCGCCAACGCCACCTCTGCACCCAAGATGGCGTCGTTGTAGGCTTCGTTGAGCCGCAGCGCGCGCCGCTCGACCTCCTGCAGTTCGGGCCGCAGATCATTCTGGAGTTGATCGCGCTGCTCGGTCAGCGCCTTCAGTTTGACGGTTGCGCGCCGGACTTCGCGCCACCGCAACGCACAGGCCAGGAGATGCGAATGCCCGGACGCATACTGCGCATCCTCCTTCGCCTTGTCGTAGATCGCCTTCGCTTCGCTGATCCGCAGCTCCTTCGCTTTGCGGTCGTAGCCGCCCGCGTAGCGGCGCGCGTTGTCCCGTTGCGTGATGAGCCCGTCTCGCGTGGTTTTCTTCTCCCGGTGCTGACGTTCAAACTCACCCTGTTTCTTCCGGTAATCCTGTTCCAGAAAGGCGATGCCCTCGGCGAGGAGGCCAAGTTCTGACATGGCCTGCGAGCGGTCGGCGTCGGCGGTCTTGCGGCGATTGGCATGGCCGTCCAGCTCGCGCAGAGGCGGGAGGATCTGTTCGATGAAATCGATCTCCTTATGGTAGTGCGGCAGCTTGGTCAGGCTTTGCCGATGCTCGTTTAGGTTCGCAGTGACGGGGTCTTCCGCGTCGCGGCCCATCGTGGGCGCCTCGATGGCGAACTCGAGATACCGCCGGATAAAGTCATTCGTCTTGGTGAACTTGAACTCCTCGTCGACCGCGCCTTCGGAGCGATTCATGGCGAGGTGGCTGCGGTAAAGGTGCGAGTCGACCCCGCGGGACTTCTTCAAGTGGGAGTGCCATTCCCGAAAATTCGGGGCCACGAACAGATCGACCTGCGCCGGCGCCCGCCCGTGCCGGTCCTTCAACCATCGTTCGAGATCTCCGAGCGTCGTGACCGGGGCCGGACCGATTTCCTGTAAGGGCAGTTCGTCAAAAGGGATTCCGTCACGATCGGACCGGAAAGAGAATAGAGTTGGCGCCTCCTCACGGTCCTTGCGGACCCACGCCAGCATTAGGACGAACCGACCAACCTGGCTTTCCATTTCCAAGGCCACGACACCCAGGCGCCCGAGTGTGAAGTATTCATCCACCGTCCGGTTGCTGCCATTAACCTTGCCGAGGAAGTCGAGTTTACCCGGCAATAGCACCGCATAGATGAGGGAAAGCAGTGACGTCTTTCCTCCACCGTTACGGAGATTCACGACGCTCGCCATGGGAACGCCCTGGCCTTCGAAGCGCAGGGACAACGGATGAAAGCGGGCCTCGGGATGACCCAGAGCAACCAGATGAACTCGCAGCAGCTTGGCCATGGGGGATTAGCTCGTTGGGGTGGTCGTGCCGTCGGCCCGCGCGCCGAGGAATTCGATCAGGCGATCATGTGAACTCAGCATGAGAAAACGCGCCTGCACGCGGAAATGTGGTCGTGCGATCCAAAGTTCCCGTCCGCCTTCCTCGCGTCGCAGGAAGAGACCGTGATCCGCCAGCCAGTTCAGCACGTAACGAAGCCGATATTGCAGCGTATTCTGACCGTCGCCGAACGGTTCGAGGACGGCGATGGACTCAAATCCCGCGCGCAAATCCGCGTTGGCCACGTCCTCGACGTTGGCGATCGATTTCATTTGCCGACTCGTTGTCGACGCCCATTCGACGAGCGCGCGCAGTTCGATGGACACCACCGAACTGTCGTCCAATTCACCCACCGCACGCCGGCTCGGATAAACATAGGCCGTGAGCATCGCGAGCAGGAGACCGTAGACGATACGCTCGCGCGCCCGCATGTTGCTGCGAAAATCGTCGAGCGTGGGCGCGTAAGGGCCCTCCGCGATGTTGACGACCGCAAGACCGATGTCCCGCGCCAGCTCGATAATCTGCAAATCCAAGCCGCGTGCGATCTGTTGCGTCGTCTCGCGGAATTCCGGGTCGGTATGAAAGCGCTGAAGCAACTGTTGATAGTCCGCACTTCGGGCCACGGTTTCGCGAGCGTTCAAGGCAAGGCGCAACAACCGGGCTGCCTCGTAGATTCCGCCATTTTGCTCGGAGGTCATGCTGCCGTCCCTTTCGTCACCGTCAATTCGTCGCCAAAAAAACCGGGGACCGAGATTGGGCCGCCCGTCGGCCGGGCGATGCGGTCGTCATCGCCTTCCAATTCAAACCACCGGGGCACGAGCACCGAGACGTAAGAGAGCTCTGGCGAGGCAGGACCGAACTTCGCCGCGGTCGCCGCCAACGCAGCGGAAAGTGTGAAGGACGCTCCCAACGTCGCCAGGAGTTCGTCCGCCGCCGCGCACACTTCGGGTGAAAACCGCTTCGGCGCGACGATGTCCTCGTAGTTCTCGGGCATGGGCTCCAGTTCTGACAACTCGTGCGGGTCGCGAGTGTCGGCGAGCAACGAATCCATCAGTGCCGGAAGATCGGGCAAAACCGGCAGCCGCGGCGGCACCAAGAGTGGCCACAACCGCGGAATCGCCACCGCCAATTCCGCATGGGTCAACCGGAGGAGAGGCTGGAGGAAACCGGTGAGTGGATCGGGAATCGCCGGGCTCTCGCCCCGCCGGAAACGATGATGCGACTGCCAATCGAGCAGGGTGCGGCTGCACCGCTGCAACTCCGCGAGGAGCCGCGTATGCTCCAGCGACGCGTCCTCAATTGCCTTCCGGGCGTTGATCAAATTCACCCGGCCGTCATCGCCCGGTGGCAGTTGCAGCGCGCGCGATTGAATCTCCTCGATCTGCCGCTGCTCGACCGGGCCGCGCGCCTCCACGCGCTGCCGGATTTCCGCCAGCTCCGGCAGAACTTTCGCTGCATACTGAATTTCGTCGAAGCTGCGCTCAGCCGCAATCAACCAGCCCCGCAGTTGGGCGCGCAATTCGACACTGCGTTTGCGTTCCATGTCCGCGGCTTCGCCGGCTTCCTTGTGTTTTCCGCGCCGCAGATAGTGGTCCAGGATCGCGTCGTTCGCGGCCTGCTCGGCCTCCAGTTCGTGGCCGAGCCCGCTCAGATAGATGTGAATGGCCTCCGACGTGGCGACATAGACCAATTCATCCTCGGGCGACAAACGTTGCTCCAAGAGCCGGTAGACGTGAGATAGTTTTTCGACCGCGCCGGATTCGGCGATGATCTGGTAAGATACTTCGAAATGGTCGCGGCCCCGGCCGCTGCTGAGATGGTCGATGATGTGGCTGGCGATCCGGTCGACTTCACCGGCGGTGGCCGCGGGATTCACCTTGAGCACCACCTTGGATAATTCGCGGAGCACGGCCGAATACGGGGCACCGGCGGTGATTCCACCCATCTCGGCGATAATCGCCTCCATGAGCACGGAACAGAGCAGGTGCATGTCGTAGTCGCCCAAGTCGACCGTCATGCCCTTGTTCGCCTCCAAGTCGAAAAACGGCTTCATCAGGGCGAGATTTTTCGCCCGGCGATTTACTGCTCCGCGCCAGAAAGCTTCGGACATTTCGGCACGCTAGGACCGTTACGTCGTTTAAGTCAACCCATCGTTTTTGTATATGGACACGACTCTTTTCGTTTTTCGCGGAATATAGTGTTAGGGCGTCGTGCCGCCATATCAGCACCCGTTAGCACTACATACCTCCATCGTTGGAGGCCTCAAGTTCTAGCGTTGCTGGTTTGATCGCATCGTTCTCGTGTAGAACCATTGGCTCGCAGAACGCTCATGACCTACCAGGAAAAACTGCAAGATCCGCGCTGGCACCAATTCCGCCACGAAGTGCTGGAGTATTGGGGTTACCAGTGCCGGCGTTGCAGGCGACCTGAGAGTGAGGTGCCTCTCCAAGTGCATCATCCGGCATATCGGAGGGGCCTCGAACCGTGGGATTACGACGTCACGGATGTTCAATGCCTGTGCATCGATTGCCACCGGAAAACCCATGGAATCGCCAATCCGGGCGACGACGACGTGCCGTTCTGAACGGCGACTGTCGCTGCCCGTTCCGAAATGTCCGAGTGGGGACCGGACTCGAGCCGCGACCAACAAGAGCGCTTCGCCCAGCGAACGTAGACCGTCCCGGGCTGATATCGCATCGCTCGGAACAAGCTTGCGGACCATTTCTGCTGCCGGCCATCTATTTGCGACCGTAGGTGCTCTCCAGTCCAGCGGCGATCGATTCCGGGATGACCGCCTCGGATGGCTTGTCTTTTCCTTGGTATGGATCGACATCGTCTTTCACAAACCAAGCCCGGCGATACAACCGCCGCTGCACTGTTCGCGCTTCGCCTGAGAGTTCGGCTATTGCAACGACGTGAAACCCACAAGCCCACGTCTTGCGCCAGCCGCGCTTGGCGGTGCAAGTGAGGCCGAATTCGCGGACATAGGGATATTTCGTGCCGTCTTCCAGCCACAGGATGTTGGTTTCCAAATCGACATTCCGACTCACAAAACTCTGCTAGCCCTTTCGGCATTTGCAGCCCAGCCAATTCGCTTAGGGCGCAACGAGGCCGCCTTTTAGCGCTCAGTCCACACGATCAAATTCCTGCGCGATTCCGAAGACCTCTCCCGTAATCACGGTGGTGTCCCGGAAAGTTGCCTTGTGTCCAGCGTCACGAAGGAGGCGTTCGAGCTTTGCGGCGTCCTCAAAAGACATTCCGTCGTAATATCGATCCGGCATCGCGGAAGCTTCCGGGCGCGCCGCCGCAATCTCTCCATCGCGCCGCATTCTACTACTACTCATCCAAACGGATTGACCGACGAAAACGCCCAAACGTGGTTTCCCCAGTGTTTGGCAGATGCCATCAAGCGCAGAGACAATTTCTTCAGGTGAAAAATGCGTTTCGTCGAAACCGAACATGGCATCGAGAAGAGTGTCCTCGCATTGAATGACGGTGGCCAGATCCCGGAAGTGGAGGACGGACACGAAACCCGCAGTATCTGGAATCATGGCGGCGTTGTAGGGGAACTGACGTCTTACAAGTTCAGGAGAATCCACGGCGCGGTTGATCGTGATCCATTCTCCGCTGGTAATGATTTTTCCCATCACGCGACAGCTCACCTGTCCGCCCTTCCACACATTGCGGATCTTTTTTCTCACCGGAACGGGCAAGGAAGACATCACGGAAAGAATTTTCATGGCGGCGCAGTTAGTTTTATGGGAATCTCACGCCAAGCAAATTGCGCCTAGTGGATGGAGTGCAGAACATGAGGCGGACTTAATCGAGAGCAAAGGCCGGCGGTGATCGTGAACAGTCCCGCAGAAATCCCCGAGGCAATCGAACGTTTTCACGGGGCCGGGCCCGACGGCGGCTCTTACAAGCCGTGCTTCTTGAAATCGAAGCGATATTCGGTCAGCCGCTTGCGCGCGAGCCGCCGGGTTTCGTCCTCGAAGATCGGCGTCCACTTCGTTTCGAGCACCAACGCCTCGACCGTCAGATCCAGCCGCCCCTTGAGGTAGAGATCGGTGTAGCCGTCCGAGGGCTTGGGTGCGTGAACCAGATGCAAGGCCGTTTCGTGCGCGCTCGTTTCCAGAATCATCCGGTGGAACAGCGAATGGTTCACGCCGGTTTCCTTGAGCGAGCGCTGATAGATCCCCAGCATGGCGACGTGCAGTTGCTTGAAAAGGTCGGCGTGGGCAGGTGGATTTTGGGGGCTCATAAAAACGAGTCGGGTTTGGCGGCCGGCGGCGGCTTGAGTGGATGTTGCCACGCGAGCACCAGACCGCGCTTGCCCTGATTGACCTGCTCGAGAAACGGCGCAAGCGCGTCGGTTTCGACACGGTGCGTCCCCACATAGCCAGACCGGATCAAGCCGATGAGATCGGCTTCCCGGAGATAGTGCCCCGCCAGCGCGTCGAAGCTCACCTTCACGCCGCCGCGCGGCCCGGCCAGCGCCGGGTCGGCGAGCACTCGGTCGAAATGGTCCAGCGAAAGGATGAGCGACTGGTCGGATTCGGCGCCGTGTTTGCGTTTCACGAATTTGAAATAGAACGGCTGGCGGCTCAGGCGATAGTCGCCCGGGACGCCGGCGACCGCCGGCAAATTCATGCGCACCCGTTCTGCCGTCAGCTGAGGGTCCGGACGAAAAATCCAGTCCGCCATCTTCGCCTGCGGGTCCCGGTGCTCGTCCAGCATCTTATACTGGACCATCACGATGTTTCCCTGCGTCTCGTTGATGTAGATCAGGTCGACGCCGAGCATCTTTTCCAACGGCCCGCGGTTGGCCGTGTATATAACCAATTGCTCCAGGTTCTTTTTGAAGACGGAACGGCCCGTCACGTATTTTGCGATCAGCTCGTAACCGGGGACCACGCTGGCATCATGCGCGATCACATTGTCCTCGTAGAGATGGGCGCCGGCATCGCAAAAGTCGTCCTCGAAATCCGTGCCATCGCTGCGAGCCACGTCCGCGGCCGATAGGCCGAAGACGGCCTTCGCGAAATCCGCGGCGTCCTTCTGTTGCCACGCGGCCCCGCGGAGCAGAACGAACCCGGGGAGATCGTCGAGGACCTCACGGACGACACTCTCGCCGCGCGACCACACAATCGCGAGCAGCCGGGAACTCAGGCGGGGCGTCAGGGCGATCGCGACACCAAGCTTCGCAACCTGTTCGTTGAACCGGTTCAGAGATTGCCGGTCGTCGATCTCGGCGCCGATTTCCTCCAACGATCCAAATGGTATGCGGCGCAGCTTCACAAAACCCAGCCGGCTGTCGAACGTGGACACCGCGTCCTTGCGCCGCAGGACGCCCAGATAACAAGCGGTCGTCCCATCCTTCGTCAGTTCCGCGATGCAGAGGGTGGGAACCTTGACGGCGTCAACCGCCGCATGGCGCTGCGTAACGGTGAACCGGCGCAACCCGTCCCGCGATTGCCGCAAGCCAAGGCAGATGTCGTCGTCGAATCGGACCATGACGAGGGGTTTTCGCTCGAACAGCCGCGCGAGCTTGGTCTTGGGATCCACCTCGGGCGGTTTCGCGACGGCTCCGTCCGTGCCGGCCGGTGGGCGCACGAACAGGAACAGTTCATGGTCATCATCAGATGCGTAGGCGGCGCCGTTTTGTGTGAAACCCTCCTGCGCGAGCACATGATGAACGCGGACATTGTCCGTGCGGGAGGTGGCGAAAACTCCCGCACCCTTCGCTTCAGCCAATGCGGCCACCGTGAGGGGTCGTGACAGATGCTGCTCGCGGGCTGCCGGGACGATGAAAATCCACCCAAACTCGAAAGGATAGGTTTCCGCCGGCAACGGGACGCCGCTCTTGGCGGCAATTCGAGCGCGGTAGGTATCGACGGGCACTTTCAATGCAGCGACTCCGTGCAGCACGTCGTCCTTCGTCATGAACACGAGAGAGAACGCGCGGGTGATCCGGGCCGTCAGCCCGGCAGCAGCGACTTCGCCGCCCTGGCGAACGAGCCCTTCGAAATCTCGCAGCTCGGCCTTGGAGCATTGCTCCGGGGACTTCGCAACGAACTGGAATTCGGAGGCGCTCAAGAGGTGAGACGACATACCCGCTGGCGGTTCGCCGCAATTACGAACCGTAACGATGGCACGCCGGGATCGAGACACGGCCGGTCAGAACCACCTATAGCACGACCCTAAATTGGGTAGGCGGAATCATGGACCTTGGGCTCCCCTAAGGCCATCGGCTTGGCCTCGGTGTAGATTCCTTGGTGACTTGCCGCCGCGCGTCAGTGAGTCTGACGCGTCATGACCCCGGACGCAGCCACCTTGATCAAATGGTTTCAGGATCGTCCTGTATGGATACAAGAGGCTGCGAGCCGGTTGCTAGCCCGAGAGAACCTGACCGCAGCCGATCTCGCGGAGCTGGCCATCCTCTGCCGGCAACAGGGAGCCGCACCGCAGTCGCCGCCCAAGGTGTCGACGCTTCCTGCTTCAGCCTTCGCGGCGAAAGCCGGCGGCGCATCGCTGCGGCTCAATTCGATCTCGGATGTGAAAGGCATCGAAGCGTTGAACCCGCGCGTCCCGCTGACGTTCACCGCCGAGCCGCTGACCATCGTCTACGGCGGAACCGGCGCAGGCAAATCCAGCTATATCCGCATTCTCAACAATGTCTGCGGCAGCAAAAATCGCCGCAAGATTCTCGGTAACGTGTTCGAGGCGACGGCACCGCAGAGTTGCAAAATCGGCTACACCGTCGCGGGTGCGGCGAAAGACCTCGCGTGGAGTCCGGCGAATGGATTGCACGCCGAACTCGCCGCCCTCGAAATCTACGACACGGAGTGTGGTCAGGTCTACATCAGCGCAGAAAACGAGGTCACCTTCGAGCCGGCCCTGCTCGGCTTTTTTCAACGGCTCATCGACGCCTGCGCCGCAGTGGAAAGACTGATCGAAGCCGACATTACCGCGCTGCCGTCGAAGCAGCCGGTGATGCCACCGGAATATGCAGCAACCACCGGCGCAGCGTGGTATGGGCGGATCGGGGTGCTTACCAGCGCCGTCGACATCAAAACGCGAGGCGAATGGCTGCCGGCGCACAAGGAGGAATTGGAAGGATTGCAAGCACGGGTCGCGGCGAAAAAGCCCGCGGATCAGGCCAAGCAACTCCGCATGCGAAAGGCGGCTCTCGACAAGTTTTCCGACGAGTTGACCGCCATTCGTGACGGACTGAGCGACGCCTTGGTCAGCGCGTTACTTCAGGCCAAGGCCGACGCCGCGGCCAAGCGCAAAGCGGCCTCCGAGGATGCCGAAAAGGTTTTTTCCGCCGCGCCGCTCGATGGAGTGGGCTTGGAAAGCTGGAAGCTCCTCTGGGAACAGGCCCGCGCCTACTCGGTCGAGGTCGCTTACCCCGAAAAAATATTTCCGGTCACGACGGACGACGCGCGCTGTGTGTTGTGTCAGCAGGCGCTCGGCGACGATGCCAAGGCCCGACTCCAGTCGTTCGAGAAATTCGTGAAGGGCGAACTTGAGTTGCTGGCTAAGGGCGCGGAAGCCGCGCTGGCGGCGCTAATGAAGAAACTGCCGGTGGTGCCCAACGCGGAGGAATTCACCGGCCGGCTCGCGGTCTTGGGGCTCGATGATGAGACCGTCACCCAGAAGCTGCGGAGCTTCCGCGAAGGCGCCCAGGCCACGCGGGAGGCGCTGCCCACTGCGACTGCTGTGGACCAAGTTGCCTCCGTCCCCGCGGCGGAATTGTTCGCCGACGTGGCGAAACTCAGCAGCGAACTGGAAACCAAGGCCAAAGGCTTCGATGAGGATGCGAAGAAAACCGACAAGACGGACTTGGAGAAGCAAGTGCGCGAGTTGGAGGCCCGGAAGTGGCTCAACGACCAGAAGACCAGCATCGATGACGAGATTGCCCGGCTGAGAAAGATCGCCGCGCTGAGGGAAGCGGGCCGCCTCACCAACACCACGGCGCTATCGCTGAAAAAATCCGAACTCGCGCAAGCGCTGGTCTCGGGCGCCTTCATCCAACGCTTTCAGGCCGAATTGAAATCACTCGGCGCCTCCCGCGTGCGCGTCGAGTTGATCCAGACGCGCACGAGCAAGGGGCACGTTTTCCATCAGGTCCGCCTGAAGAATGCGAAGATCGCGGTCGCGACCGCCGACATCCTCAGCGAAGGGGAGCGCCGCGTCGTCTCCCTCGCCGCGTTTCTGGCCGATGTGGAGGGTATCGACGCTGATACGCCGATCGTGTTCGACGACCCGATTTCATCCCTTGACCAGGATTTCGAGGAGAGCGTCGTCGCCCGCGTCATCACGCTCGCGAAAAAACGCCAGGTGATTGTCTTCACCCACCGTCTCTCGATGCTCACCCAGCTGGAGGAGGCGGCGAAGGCGGCGGCGCTCCCGGCACGCGTTGTCGGCGTCAACCGCGAACCGTGGGGTGCGGGCGAACCCGGCGAAACACCGTTCATCACGCGCAAACCGGAGAAGGTCATCAACGGGCTGCTCAACGAACGCCTGGCGCGGGCGCGGAAAGCCCTGACGGAGAACGGCCGCACAGACTACGATATTCACGCCAAGGCGATTTGCAGCGACGTGCGCATTCTGGTGGAGCGTCTGATCGAGGATGCGCTGTTAAACGAGGTCGTGCGCCGCTTCCGCCGTGCGGTGCACACGCAAAAGATCGGTCACCTCGCGAAGATCACGGTGGAGGATTGCGACTTGATCGATGAATTCATGAGCAAGTATTCCCGTTACGAACATTCGCAGCCCTCGGAGGCCCCGGTGCCGCTGCCCGAACCGGACGAGATCGCGGCCGACCTGACCCGCCTGCAAACGTGGTTGACGGAGTTCACCGACAGACCCCGGCCGGCGGCGGCCGCCAAGACGTGAACCGCGAGGAGGAAACAGCAAGCAGCGGCGAGGACGCCAACGCGCGCGTCGAGTTCACGGCGCCCACCCGACGACTCGTTGCCGCGCGGGCCGGTCATCGCTGTAGCATGCCAGAATGCGGTCGAGTCACCATTGGACCCGACACGCAACCGAACGAGTTCGTTGATTCCGGTGTAGCAGCGCATATTTTCAGTGCGGCTTCCGGCGGGCCACGTGGACAAGGAGGACTGTCGGACGAGCAACTCGCATCCGCCAGCAACGCCATATGGCTCTGCGCGATTCACGCCCGAATCGTGGATGCGAAGCGCGGAGCAGGTTATCCCGCTCCGCTGCTGCTGAGCTACAAGGGTCTGCACGAGGCGCGAATGTTTCGCGAGCAGCATGGTCTCGGTCTCGGGGTATTCTGGTTCCAGGAGCTGACACTCCACCAAAGCCCGTTGTTTGCGCCGCGTTCCAATCTCCGGTTTGGCAAGCTGACCGTCCTGGTAGGCGAGAACAGCAAAGGAAAGACCGCCCTCTGCGAGTGGATTTCAAGCTTTGCCTCTGCCGGCGACCTTTGGCGCTGGATCAAGCCATTTTCACCGCTGGACGCCGAGCTTCAACTCCACATGCCGGACCAGCACAACGTCCGGCTGCAGCTTTCAAAGCCACAGGAGCTTCGCTTCGCAATCGATTCCACGCCGGCGGCATCTCAGGGGCTGCCGATTCATTTCATTTTCTTGCGCGAAAGGTTGGAAGACTCGTTCGCAGAGGAAGTGGACGACACCAACTGGATCGCGCGGCGGTTGGGGATTGATCCCCTGCTATTGCCGAATCTCTTCGAGTGGATCCAGCATTCCGGATCGGGCTGGGTGAAATCCCTGGAGTTGCGCGACCGGCCAAAGGACGAGGAAGAGGAAAATCCCCCCAAGGAAAAATGGCTCTACGCCGACCTGAAAGGCGGTGGCGAAGCATATCCGTATCGCGTGCTTTCGGGAGCCGAACGGACATTGGTTCTCCTCGAACTCGCCATTGCGCTGGCCCAAAGCAAAGCGCGCTATGTGCCTACTATGCTTATTCTCGACAGTGGAATGTGGCAGTTAGATCGAGAGATCTTCCAGCGCGTCGCGGACCGTCTCTGTTCGAGCGATCTGCTCTTTCAATCGCTCATTGTCATTCCGCCCCGACCGAAGGAGTTACTCGAACCGAAGTGGGCCGGTTGGGTCATCGCCCGATTGAAATCAGGTCCCGCGGGGACAATGATCGATCAACACTCGTTCAGTCCCGAGAAATCCTCGGCGCCGTAATTCGTGCCCGAAGCATGGCCGGGCAAAATGGTCCGATGGCAACGCAGCCGAGTGCTGACGAGTGCTCGGAACCAGCGGAGGGCATCGCCACCAGAGGAAACGTTGCAGCGCTCGCTGCTGACCTTCGGGCCATCCTTCGGCTCGAAGGGGACCATGCAGCCCTCGAGATCTGCGTGAGTGAGCATCTGTTATCCGCCCTCGGATCGCAATTGATGCAGCATGAGGGCGGGCAGCCGCTGCCAATGCGGGAGGGAATAAACCCAGATCAACGCTCCGTGTGCCAGCGGGTTATCGCCCGCGACCCGGTTGATCCACTCCGCCATGGCCCGCTCGTCGGGCCGTTCCACTTCGCGATGCGCCTGCAGCAGGTGATTGTAGGCCGACTGAAACCAATTCGATTGAAGGGCGACGCTGTTCGGCCCGAGCAGTTCGGTCGCGTCCCGCCACGCGCGATGGACGCCGCCCGCCAAAAGGAGCCGCAAGCGCAGTTCATTCCGCGACGGTGCTGACCAGCGTTCGCTGATCCGCGACAGCAACTCGATCACCGGGAGGCCTGCCGCCACAGGATCGGGCGATTCGAAGAAGGCGGCGAACGGATGCGCGGCAAACGGAGGAATCTCCAACTCCAGGGGTTCACCGCGAGTCCGGCTGCGCACCACCTCTTCGCCCGGCAGCCCCGGCGACTTGTCCTGCCAGCTGAGATCCGCGATCATCCCCTTCCGCGCGAGAAATTCGCGGGCGCGTTTCCACCGCTCCGCCAGCGGAGTAAACAAGTCATCCGTGAACGCGCCGTCGTAGTTCCAATCCCGACGGGTCCAGCGTTCGATGGCATCGAAGCCGGGAGGATTTTCCTCGGTCAGCCACCGTTGAATCTGCCGGCGAGCCGCGTCGGGCGCCGCTTCCTTGCCGCACAATTCATCCGCGTAGTGCTCCAAAGATCGACCAAGGATGTCCTGCCACCAGGCGAGCGTGAGATTGACCGGCGTCTTGTGCACGGAGGCACCAGCCGGACTGAAACTCACCTGGGGCAAGAACCAGAATCGTCCGCCCGGCATCCCACGATCCCAGCGGATGCCGACATGGTAATATTCCGCGAGATTGGCGGCCCAGAATGGAATCACGAACTGACGGAGCCAGATGATCACCGCGCCGCGTCCCACAAAGGCCGGTCCAACCGCCCGCCGCAGCGCGTCGTTACGGTGGAGGAATTCCAGGAACTCGCGCAGCCACTCTGTCCGGCCAAAGATCGGCCGGCCCTCCGCATCGTAGCGCCAGCGCTTCGCCTCCTCGTCCTTGCCCTCGAACCTGTCCCGCACGGCATCCAGCGAGCCGTTGGCTTCGCCGGTCGCGCCGAGCGACCACAGATGGTCGAAGACCGCCTCCAGCACCTCCATGATCTTCTCCGGCGAGAGGCCGCCGCTTTCGAGTCGTTGCAAATCCTTGTAGCCGACCGCCCCCTTGATGGGCAGCCCGAGAACCCGGATAAGATAGCGGAGGATTTGCGCGGTGGTCGGAATCCCCTGTTTGAAATCGGTGGTCGTTTTCATGATCGAAGCACCGGGGTGGCTTTACGCCACCCCGGTCAGCCGAAACTACCGACCCTTGCGCCCCCCTGCGCGGGCCTGCAGCGCACTCGCATGGCGCGCCGCAGCGGATTGAGCCCGACTGGCAACGCTGCCTGGAGGTGTCTGGCCGCCGTGAGCACGCGCGACCGCCGACTGAATGCGGGCGGCGGCCGTTTGGGTCATCGGACTGGCGGGACGGTTGGTAGGATTCTGATTCATGTTGGTTTTGGTTAGTTCGGAGCGGAATTGCTCCGCCGTCACTAAACCAGAAACGCCCGACGGTGTGTCGGACACCGATTGGACAATCGGTCCCGTGGCCCGGCGAGCCGGTTCCTAAGGGACACGTAGGAGGTCTTCCTCTTCGCCTAGGTCCGCAGCTTCGGGCGCAGTTTTCTCACCTCACGCACCAGCCGCTCCGGCTCCACCGCCAGCCCGGTAGCAATCAAGAAGATCGTCCCGAGGCTCGGCTGCCGCTTGCCCCGCTCCAAAAGCGAAATCGTCGTCGGATGCAGCCCCGCCCTCTCCGCCAGCACTTCGTGCGTGAGCCCCTTCTCCTGTCGAAACCGGAGAAGGACATGAGCGAATGCTTCGGTAGTGTCCAAGTCATCAGTGTAAAAATATTGACCCCGAAATAACACAGACAGTAGTCAGGACGCCCAGTCCCTGATTTCGGTCAGCGGCCCGGAACATCGACGCGACAACCTCGTCATTCTGCGTCCGCGATCTTTTTCCCCCTCATATTTCACCAACCAGCCTTCTTGGCCATGCCTGTCGCCCTTC
>Ga0075163_10001907_pt1 | contig 28186 bp, 21 predicted proteins | sample JI1023141ADNA_FD_71478 | JGI IMG/M metagenome (GOLD analysis project Ga0075163, IMG submission 71478) | Wastewater effluent complex algal communities from Wisconsin, to seasonally profile nutrient transformation and Carbon sequestration -... | ecosystem: Engineered > WWTP > Effluent > Algae...
AAATAAAAGATGCAGGCATCGAAGAATTACATCTAAGCTGGTCGCCAAATAATCCTGATTCAATGCGACACATCTGTCCGGAACTATTCCGCAAGTATGCGATGCAGGATTCGAGGTGGTGAGGAGTGGGGTAAAGTAGGGTGGGGTATTGCGATGCAGTGTTGAAGAGAGAAGAGTAGATTTGAATTATGTAACCTGGAGTAGAGCAATTCAGCAGTGCGTTCTGTCACGCTGAAAAAAATCCATCACACAATCTTTTGCTTAATCGCCTTGGCTACGGCTTCGTTCATGCTGTGCACGTGAAGCTTCTCGTAGATTTTTTTGATGTGCGCTCGAACGGTGTCTATCGATACTTCCATGTTCTCTGCTATCATCTTGTAAGAATATCCTTTCACAAGCCATGAAAGTGTTTCTGTCTCGCGTTTGGTGAGTTGATAATCGATTTGTGTTCCTGTTTCGTTGTGCTGTTGTCCGGAAAACAGTTGCAACACCTGTCGCGCTATGCGCGAGGTCATGGGCGCGCCGCCTGTCTGCACGTCGCGAATGGCTTCGATGATCTTTTCATCGGGTGTGCGCTTGAGGAGATAACCGGTGGCACCGGCACATACGGCTTCGAATACGCGCTGGTTGTCGTCGAACACGGTGAGCATGATGATGTGTGTCTCCTGGCGTACGCTGCGTATTTGTTTGACGCCTTCGATGCCATTCATACCGGGCATGTCGATGTCCATCAACACAACATCGGGTTGAAGGGCCTGCACTTCTTCACTGGCATGGACACAACCTGAAAAGGCTGCAATGCATGTCATGCCTTCTGATCCATCAATCAGCTCTTTCAGACTTTCTCGCAATTCGGGATTGTCTTCATATACCATTACGCGTATCATGTGCTCACTCATGTGCTGGTTATTTTAATTCATATTCTTTTGCTATGCGATTTCTTTCACTCCAGGAATCATCCGCAAACAATACTCCGAATTCTTCATTAAGCTGTTTTATTGCTTCTGTCTTTGCGGCCGATCCTTCTGGATATCCATGCGCGTCATTCAGCTCCAGAAAAATTTTCTCAAGATATTGTTCAAAGGGCTGATGAAAGTACATATCGATAAATCGCAATGGCCCTGTTCCGGCATTCCAAAAGGTATGTGTGATCATGCGCGGACGCAGATGCCATCCGCCTGCCTGTACCTGCACGACTTCGGAGCCTATCAACACGTGCGCAGTTCCTTCTGTTACATACATCAATTCGTCAAGTTCTCTGTGCATGTGCGGCGGTGGGCCCATTGTTTTGGGAGCAACGGCGCATTCAACGCTTGAGTAAACGCCGTTGGTCATGGCTGAATATATGCGTGTGCGGATGCTCATGCTGCCTCCGTGATCCAGCGGCGACAATGGAGCAAGAAGTACAGGCTGCAAATCTTTTTCCGGCGTTTTCACCTGCGATTGTGCGAATGTTGGCGTCCACATCGCTGCGGCGGTGAGCATTCCGGAATATTTCAAAAAGTCCTTTCTGTCCATGTTATTTTAATTCAAACTGAAGATTTATCGTTGTTCCTTGATCTTTAGTAGTGACAATCTTGAGTACGCCATTCAACTCATCTGCCCTGCGCTGCATATTGCGCAATCCATTGCCCTGCGAACTTTCCGTGACTTCAAATCCTACACCGTTGTCTTTTACTTCGAGCTCTAGTTTGCTCATGGTGACCATGTGAAAACGAATGCTCACTTCATCGCCATTCGAATATTTTACAGCATTGTTGACTGCTTCTTTGAAGATGAGGTACACATTGCGTTTTTGATTTAATCCGAAGTGTCGCTGTTCGATGCGCTCATCCAATTGCATGTGACAACGCATGCCGGCTGCTTCAACTACTTCCGATGCGAATTCACGCATGCGTATCAGCAACTGTTCGCCCATATCATTCTCGGGTTGAATGGCCCAGATGATATCGTCCATGTTGTCGAGCATTTGCTGACTGCTGCGATTGATCCGCTGAAGTGATTCTTTGTTTTGTTCTTCCGTGGTTTTTCGTTGGCCGCTGAGTATGCGTATGCTGCTCAGCGCGGAACCGATGTCGTCGTGCAAATCTCTGGAGATGCGATAACGTATGGTTTCCATTTGTTTGATACGTCGTATGCGAAAACGATAGATGGCATAGACGAACAAACAAAACAATGCTGCAAGACAACCGAAGAACCAAGGTGTTTTGTAAAAATATTGTGGGAGATGGAAACTATATAATGCCTTTGGTTCGCTCCATTCACCAAGTGTTTTTACCGAAACAAGCAAGGTGTAATCTCCGGCGGGTATGTTGGCGTATGATGCCATTTTGTTTTTGCCTGATTCATTCCATGTTGTTTCCAATCCTTCGAGGCGATAACGATATTCGAATCCGGCTGCGTTGTAAAGATCAACTGCGGTGAACATGAAGTCGATGTGATTTTCTCCTGCCTGAAATGTTCGCGACACTACACCGGCGTCTTTTCCATCGATGTGTATGCCTGTGAGAAATAACTCGGGTATAGCGACAGGTCGCAACAATGCTTCAGGTGAAAAGGAGATGAGAAAACCATTGGCGCTGAAATACATCTCATCTTTTTCTGAGTTGTATAAGGATGCAGAACTGAAATTTTGATCGGGCAATCCTGCGGCTTTCGTGAAGTGGGTGACTGTTCTTCCGGGATACGACATGGCGGCAAGGCCTTGTGCGGTACCCATCCACACTACTCCTCGCTTATCTACTTCAAGTGCATAAATGTCATTCGACAAAAGACCTTCATTGCGAGTGAACTGTTCGAGTGTATTCGTTTTTCTGTCGTAACGAAACAATCCTTCGCGCATCACAGCAAACCAAATTGCATCGCCATGTGCAACGATACAATACGACTCGCCATTAAAATGCATGTGCGCGGCATCCGCGTTGATGGGATGAATTTCTTCGATGATGTCGGTTGTTGGATTCCAGCGAACAAGTTTGCCATCAAGTTTGCTTCGCACCATCCAGATCATGCCGTCAGTGTCTTCTGCCATGTCGTATGCACTGGAGATGGGCATCGATCTCTGGTTTTCTGCGGGTTGATCAGTCTGCACGAAATGTGTGAGCTGATTATTATTATTCGATAAGCGCAAGATGCCGTTATACTGTCCGAAGCTGAGCCATGTATTGTTGTTGCGATCGCGCAGTGATTTGATGATGGGATATTCCCGATATTTTTCAGGAATAAAATCAGCGGGCGATGATTTGTAGTCTCCGGCATGCAACATGGCGGCGTATTGCCATCCTCCAACAAACAAATGCTGATCATCCCATGGATAAAGTGATCGTAAACCTTTTTCAAGTCCGGTTATCGTATATGATTTAAGATTGCCCTGATCGAGTTGGTAGATCAAAGGCAAAGCGCTTTCATTTGTATTCAGCCACACTGCATCTTGCCACCACACGATGTCCTGCGCATAAACTGTTTTGCTTTGCGAAACGTTGGGCAAAGTGATGATGTCCCACGAATCATCTTGCTGTGTTGTATAATAAACGCCGCGCTCAGTTGCTATCCAGAAATTTTTCTTCGCATCCTGATATATGTGATAACACGCAAGAGACGCAGATGTTTCGAGAAAAATTTCGTTCAACGTTCCGTCATTCGATCGCATGAACAATCCATCTTCTGTTGCGAACCAAATTTTGTTTTTGTCGTCCTGCAAACAAAAATTCGTTGAGCCATCATAAACAGGATTGTCGTTGCGAAGTATGATGTACGACGTTTTTGTGTCCATCACCTGTTGCGGATTGGTGGCCCAGGCGAAATACCATGTTGTGTTGGCTACGACAATGGGTGAGGCTGTATGACAAATTCCGGATGCCGGCTTGGAATAGTCGGGCGACATATCAGCCGCTGAGCGCACTTGTTTTGTTGCAGGCGCATATTCAAAGAGATCGCCACATGATGCAAACAACAATTGACCGCGCAGATCGGAAGTGGGTGGTAGAAAATCCCTTACTGTCGTACCTGTATTTTGTTTGATGAGAGCGGAAATATCTGTGGCAATCGAAAAGTCATCATTGAGTTCGAAGAGACTGTTTTCTCCGCCAACATACCATCGTCCTTCTAGAAGAACCATGAAGTTGAACAATTCTGAACTTCGATAATTGAATTTTTCATCAGTGAAAAAATCATTTTGAAATGTTTGTCGATCAATATCGAATACGCTGATACCGTGATTGGTGGCAATGAACAGTTTGTTTTCAAATGAAGCGATGCCATTGATCCAATTGCCGCTCAGTGAATGCACGGGATCTTTTGGGTTTTGAAAATAGTTTTGAAAATGAAGTCCATCGAACCTACACAGTCCTTCGTTGGTTCCTATCCACATGAATCCTCTGTTGTCCTGTAAAAAACATGTTGTATGATCCGACGAAAGTCCGTCATCGATGCTGAGGTGACGCATGTCGTTCATGCCGGGCTGAGCCAAATGGCTGATCACACTGCCACATGCGATGCAGAGCAACAACAGTTTGTATATGAACGCCCTCAATGTCATGTGTGAAATATACTGCAATGGAGGTTTTGTAGGAGAAAATGTTCGGGCCGTGGCATCAGCTTTTACTTTTTACCAATTACAGAAACGAACCTTCGATACGTTCGACTACCGATAATAGGCAAAAGGCAAAATAGCCTCAAAGACTTCCGCGCTTTGTGCTCTTTGTTAGCCGTAGGCCTTGAAGTTTCTTTGACCGAAATGTTGTCATTCAATATCGCCGAAAGTATTTGAGTGAATTCTTTAAATATTTCTTTGCGTTTAAAAAAATCTGAAGCGTTAGCTGCAATGTATCTTTATGTGTTCAAACAACTTCAACCTTTATTCATTTTCTTTTTCGTATTTACTTTTTAAACTGCAAAAGCAGATTAACCCTCATCGTGCCTAAAGACGTTTATCGTATTGAGCAATTTATTTAACCACAAAGGTTTTATTTGAGGATTTCCTCGAAGCGATTTTATTGATTTTGCAGGCTAAGCATGCGGCAAAGTATTCTTCAAGAGCCTGCGGCTTACAAAGGCCACAAAGCGCGGAACTCATTTTTCACAAGCTGAAATATGGCTATAGTCAGGAGCAACTAGAAAATGCTTCTTAAGACGTTAATCCTATTCTTTTTTTATACGTGCTGAGTATCGGCGACCTTGAGAATCGATGACCTGCAACATGTACAATCCCGCATGTAGGTTACTGATATCAATTTGTTGTGTGCGACCGATTGTAGTTTGTTCGATCATTTTACCATGCATATCATAAATAAGTGCTGATGCGTTTTTTTCAGTGATTGGTAGTTCAACATTGATGAATGATTGCGAGGGGTTGGGGAAGACCTTGAGTGTGGTAGTGATGTTCGATTCGTTTTTTATCGCCGCAGGAATGCCCGCATCATAACGTGCAATGGCTGTATGATGATTGAGGAAATCGGGTGCATCCCCTGCGATAAGCAGCTTGCCATCGGGCTGAATAGCCATGGCTGTTGCTCTTGATTCGGTGAAAGAAAAATTTTGATTCAACACGCCGTTGTCTCCGAAGTCGGTGTCGATGCTTCCATCTTCAAACAAACGCATGGCAACGAAGTCGTAGGATCCATCCGGACCGATCGTATAACCGCACGCCAACATTTTTCCATCGGGTTGAATGAGCACATCCTGAAAATAATCAAGTCCTTGATTCATGGAGTAGGTGAAGATGCCGTTTGTGGCGAAGTCTGCATCAAGATTTCCATTGACATCGAGTCGGAAGATGGAAAAAAGTTCGCTCTGCCAATAGCCGGAATAACCTGCGACAACAATCTTTTGATCTTGTTGCACCACCATGTTGCCGGGCCAGTTGTAATCACCGGGCACAAGCGTTAGTTGGACACCGTCATCCGAAAACGTCATGTCCAACGCTCCATTTGGGTTGAATCGCATGGTGCAATAGTGTTGCTGGCCCGCAACTCCTCCCATTCCACAAAGGAGTATTTTGCCATCTGCTTGCAATGTGATAACCGGCCTCGCACCGCTGTTGTTGTCGTTGATGTTTTCTACTTTGCCATCGCTGTCAAAGGATGCATCAAGACTGCCGTCCTCATTGTAACGCGCGAGGAAGAAGTCTTCGCCTTGTGGTGTGTAGTTGCCATGTCCGGCTACAAGTATTTTTCCATCAGGCTGAACGACGATGTCGGAACCAAAACATTCATAGTCGCCTGTGACTTGTTGCACGATGCCGTTGGTGCCGAATGATAAGTCTTTGCTGCCGTCGGCGTTGATGCGCGCAATGGAGATGGATTCGTAGTTCGGTGTTTCGGTATATCCGGTCACGACTATTTTGCCATCTTGTTGCAATGCATAACCGAGTCCGAAGTTGTTCATGTTGTCAAAGTCGATGAACGCTTTGCCATTGTCGCCGAACGAAGCATCGAGTGTGCCATCTTCCAGATATCGGATCATCATGAAGTCGTAAGAGTTGACGTACGTCGTTCCGCAGACCACAATTTTTCCATCGGGTTGAAGCAACATGTCATGCACTTTCGATTCCACATACAATCCATAATAGGTTTCCACCAAACCACCGTTGCCAAAAGTCGCATCGAGGATCTGAGCCCGGCTGCTCAGTGAAGCAGCCAGGCTGATCATGATAGAAAAAAAACACTTAGAGTTCATAGTTTATATTGTTTGACCCGCATCGGGTTTTTGTTGACAGAAATTTTTTTCGAACGATGAATAGGAGGGAAGCAATTAGTTGTTGGCGGCGACGTATTAGTGCGCACCTGCGTTGATCGGCACGTCGGGTTCGCTTTGGTAAGCGCCGTCAATTATCTGCAATGTTTTGAGATCACCGGAGAGGTTTACACGCAGCCATCCATAGTGGTATTCATCATCGATCTTGATCTTGAATGCGATATACGTATCGCCTGCGCCATAAAAATCGCCGGTGGTGTATTGCACAGCACCATTGCCGCTATTGATTTTTACAGAGAGATAAGTAATGTCGCGTTCAAAATTGTCACCCAATTCTTCATTGATCAATGTGCCCGCCGAATTTGGTTTTGTCAAGACGTATATATACGGATCATCGCCACCTTCGTAGTTCGCGAAATTGATTTTGGTGCTGCTCTCAGGGCAATATGTCTGGACCAGGATATTGTCGTACGACACGTCCAATATGGTTCCGTATTCACTCACGATGAAGAAGGCCAGTTCATCGGTACTGTCTTCATCGATGTCGATATCGACATGATTGAACTGATTCGCCTGCTCCCATTCAAGTGTCTCATTAAACTGACGATAAATAATTCCTCCACCACCTTCAGTCGCCGTGTCAACTTGTTTGTCTTGCAGGTTTTTGTCTTTGCTGCAGCCGCAAATCATAAGCAGAGCTGCCATCAGCACCATTGAATTTTTCATGCTATAAAGGTCCTGCCCTGCGGCGGCTTTATCAATTACATGATGATGTGATATTGCGGAAAGTGGTTATTGTTTTTTTATTCACCTTCTTGCTTCGATTTAAGTTCTTCCATGAATGCATTGAAGGCATCCATGTTTTGCTGCATCAAAACAATTTGTTGTTCCAATTCTTCTATTTTCTGTTGTTGTTCCTGAATACATGATGTAAGCACAGGAATAAGTCCGTCGTAGCTGATGGCCATCAGGTTTTGTTCGTCACCTGCTTTTTTTACATCACCCGGATGAATGAATGTGGTGACAAGTTCGGGTAATACTTCGGCCATTTCCTGAGCGATGAATCCGAATGACAATTGATCTGAATATGGCGCGTTGATGTCCACTGAGGTTCTCATGTTGTATGATACAGGCCTCAATCTTTTCACAACATCAATAGAGTTATTCAATGATGTAATATTTCTTTTGAGGGATGCATCGGATGTGCTGTAAATGAGACTATAGCCATATATATCACCATCAAAAAATCCGGCCCAACCTACTGCTCCGTTGCTTTCCGAGGTTCCCAAACCATAAATTGAAAAATTGCCATTGTGATTATCATAGCAAAACTGACATCCCAATAGTTCTAAATCAGGATCATCAAAGGTTGTAAAAAAACTTGTATTTCCTGAGCTGTTTCCGAGAACCCCAAAATTGAATGACGAAGTAGTTGCCACAGCTTCACCAACCACTCCGAAGTTATCCATTCCAGCTTCGCTTATTGCTCTACCCAGAACTCCTGTGCTTGTATTCGAAAGACCTGTTCCATTGGCTTCTCCAAAAACTCCAACCTTATACCCTGATGATCCTCCAAAGGCTTTGCCTACAACGCCCCAGTTGGATCCCAAACCTAGTCCGATGGACTGACTATAGATGCCATACTTGTCAATGCCCGATGCTGATTGATTGTCAACGGCAAGTCCTTCCGGTGATGCGGGATTGGTGCCGGTCACTTCAATGCGCATGCCTTTGCCGAAGTTGGATGCGAGTTGCGCTTTATAAGAAAGATTTGAATTGATGCCAATGCCTAAGCCGCCGCCGCCTGTTGCCACATTGACATTGCCATTGTGCGAATCGTTGAGATATAGTGCTGAACCATTTTTTCCTCCACGCAGATAAGTGTCTTCACTCGTTCCATAATTGAAATGACTGATGTGATCTGTTCCGCGAAATGCAGCAGTTCCATCCAAAGCATTTCCACGTTGAACATCTAATGTTGCTGTTGGCACGGCGAATCCGATTGGATCGATTCCCACGTTACCTCCGTTGGGATTCACAATGTTGTTGCCAGGAACACTTACCCATGCGTTCGGAATACTCACTGCACCGCCGCCACCACTCAGCGTGATCGTGTTATCTGCAATGTTTAAAAACTGTATTTCGTTTACATCACTTACATCAACAGCGGAAATTTCTGTTCCATTCAGATAAACGCCTTCTCCTGCTGTGTATGTATTGCCTGACGGCAGATTCACTGTATTTCCGCCGAGAATGCTCAGCGTGTTGCCATTCACAGAAAGTGTTTGCATCTCATTGGTGGCGCTGTTGTCTACTGCACTGATGGTGTTGCCATTGATGTTGATGCCATTGCCTGCCACGTATGATCCGCCGCCGCCGCCTGATGGAAGTGTCACAGATCCGCCATCTGTCAACGTGAGCACATTGCCATTCAATGAAATGGTTTGAAGTTCATTCGTCGCGCTGACATCCGTTGCTGAAATGGTGTTGCCCAATATCGCAATGCCATTGCCGGCCTCATATGTTGTGCCGCCGTTATCGGGCAAAGTCACGGAGCCGCCATTGCTGAGTGAAAGAATATTGCCATTGATACTCAACGATTGCAATTCGTTCGTGTTGCTGAGATCTCCTGTGTTCACAATGGTGTTGCCGTTCAATTCAATGCCTGCTCCTGCGGCATACGCTCCTTCGGATGTCATGGTAGCCGGCACCCAATTCGCGCCATTCCACATCAGAAATTGACCGCCTTCTGCACCTCCGGGTAATAGCTGATAGAGATCAACGGTGGCTCCGGGACTTAAACTTTCGGATACATTGCTCGCGAATGAATAGGGAACAGAGATCAATTGTGATGTGCCCATCTCTATATAATTGCTGCCACCTGCTTCGTCGAGATCTACTTGCAGGTATTTCGGATACTCCAACCAATTGATGTTCGACATTTCTCCTGATATGATTGTGCCCTGACCAATAGCGAGATTGATCAGTCCGCCTGCGGTGGTTGTCACGGCGTGACTTTCACTATACACCACAGGACCTGTCGCAGACTCGGAATGAATGCTCAATCGCACTGATACTGTTTCTTCGCTGATGGGATTGCCATCACCATCGCGCACTACAGCCTGATAATTGATGGCCTGCGGGATTTGAGCAAGCAGTGTTGCAGGCAGCAGCATCATACAAAACAGTAAAATGTTTTGCAATAAAGTATTTGCGCGACCAAAAAAATGATGTTGATGTTTCATCTTGAATTAGAGTATTTGAATGTTTTTAGTAAGGACTTTTTGTGTTGTGGTAATTTTCAAATGATATAATCCCTGCGCCAATGCAACAGGAGCGATGTCAATGCCACTTGTGTTCAGATTGATCTTCATCACCAACCTTCCTGCAGTATCGTAAATCTCCAGTGTGGTCATGATGTTTTCTGATTGAACAAAAAAGTGATCATGCGCAGGATTGGGGAAAATGATCAAGTCGTTGGACTGATTTTCATACACGCTGATGTCACCGGCCATATCCGGTTGCAGAAATCCTTGCGACAACATGTTCTCTGCAGTAGAGGTGAACGCAATCATGGGTTCGCCCACGGTGCAATCCATGCCGGAAGTAGTGAGCTGAACCGAAAATCCTGTGCTGCCAATCAACTGTCGTTCGATGCTTTGCGAAAACAAGAATGTAGCTTGAATAAGAAAGATTGTTGTCAGAGAAAATTTCATGGATCAAAACTCCATCAACGCCTTTCTTTTTTCAATTACATGATGATGTGATGCTGTATCTTCCTTCTCACGTTAAATTTGATCACATGAGAATTGGAGCAATGCTGTTTTTGTTTTTTTACTGTGCGCATTTTTTTGCGCAAATTCCGCAGGAGGGATTGGAAGCCTTTTATCCATTCAACGGCAATGCGCAGGATGAAAGCGACAACGACTATCATGCGACAATCACCGGCGCAACTTTTACTGAAGATCGAACAGGGGAGAACGGTCATGCGCTTCAACTGGAATCAGCCGATCAACTCATCTTGCCAATACAAAATCTCACGCCATTCTCCGGTGATTTTGCCATTGCGCTTTGGTTTAAAACACCGAATCAAATTCGTTCGCACCTCATTGAGCTCGGCTATTGGTTGGGCGGAGATGGCGATGGCGGAAATTTTCAGATCACCTTGCACAGTGGTGGCACTGTGTGGGCATATTGGAATGGTTTGGGAGAAAATGCCTTGATATCGCAGCAGGTAGTTCATGTGAACGACAACCGATGGCATCACATGGTGGTGTCGCGCAGCAATGGTGTGATGACGTTTTACATCGATAAGATACTCGTACAAATGATGCCATGGTCGACAGCTACATATGCAGATGATATCGGTGACGACGAACCCATCATCATCGGCAATACAGAAAATCCTTATCGCGGTGTTGTGGATGACATCGCCATATACAGCGTCGGACTTGATGCGCAGGATGTCGAACAACTTTTTCACGATCAACAACCGCTGATGATTCTTTCACCTGCTGTCACCGATCGTTATCCGCAAGAGACAACATGTAAGTTCGTATGGAAAAATATTTCCATCATCACATCGCTCGATTTTTATTATTCATTAGATGGCATAAGTTGGAACACCATAGCAGAAGATGTCAACGCGTCGGACAATTATTATACATGGCAATTGCCCGATTGGTCTGCCGGCACTGCTATACATGTCCGCGTGACAGATACGAACAATGCCGACAACACCATTGACGTCGGACCATTTTACATCAGTGAATATCATTGGGAGGAAGTCAACAGCAACTGCGAATGGCTGCCACGCGACGGTGCAGGCCTTTTGGTTTTTCAGGATAAAATGTGGCTGCTCGGCGGATGGAATCCATTTGTAGAAGCATGGCTTCCCGGTTACACATGCAACGAAGTGTGGCATAGCACCGACGGCGACAACTGGACATTTGCCGGCAATGCACCATGGGCAGGTCGGCACACAGCAGGTTGGCTTGTGCACGACGACATGATGTGGGTCATAGGCGGAGACTGGAACAGTGGCGTTCAGCAAATGGATGTTTGGAACAGCAGCGATGGCATCACATGGAATCAGGTGCTCGACACATTGCCCATGGACGTGCGCATGACACATCTTGTAGCATCGTTGGGCGATGAGATGATTTATTTCGGAGGACAAACACTCACCTTTCTCGACTTCGTTGGCGGAGAAGTTTACAACGACGTATGGAGCAGCAGCGACGGCATCAACTGGACAGCGCTCACCGACGACGCAGGTTGGCATGCACGCGGACAAGTAGAAGGACATTTTGTGCGCAACGACACCCTATGGCTCATAGGCGGCGGCACTTACGATGCGCGATATATGTATAGTGATGTGTGGCACACAACCGACGGCATAAACTGGACCATGGTCACCGAAGCCGCCGATTTCACCCCGCGCCAATATCATGAAGTAGGAGTATTCGACAACCGCCTTTGGGTGCTTGGCGGCTACGAAGGCATCAACAACCGCAGCGACGTGTGGTACAGCGACAACGGCGCCGACTGGTACGAACTCAAGAACACACCCTGGCCCCCGCGACATGCCGGCGCCGTATGCACCTACGACTCCTCGCTCTGGATGATCAGCGGCAACCTTTGGAACGACAGTTGGCGCCTCATCAAACAAGAAGTCCCCACCAACCTCACCACAGAAAAATCTTTCACCACCACCCACATCTGGCCCAATCCCACCAGCGACATCATCCACATCCAATCACCCATCGGCACACACCACCGCCTCATCGACCTCACCGGACGCGTTGTAGCGGAGTGGACACAAACGGCGGAGGTGACAGAGGTGAGTGCGGAGGAGTTGGCTGGCGGAGTGTATATGGTGGATGGCGGAGGTGTGTGGAGGGTGGTGGTGGAGAAGGGTTACTAGTCCTTTAAAAAGTTCATTTTTACTATTCGAAAATCTCTCACTCAGATTCCAAACGGACAAGATTTGTAATGGAGTTAAAGTTTTTTATTTTCACGCTAGAAAATTATTAAAATGTCTATACACCTGCCTGATGGTGTTTGTTAGAACTCAGCCAGCGATGTCAACTAAATGATAAGACTATGATTCTATGAAGCTTTTTTCGGCTCACAATTAGAATAATTACTTTCTAGTACTAAATAAATCCTAAGCAGAGGAATTGTTAAGTAAGAGACAATTTATCACCGAACAGACAATTCTTGATTAGGTCAGTTGGTCTAATTCCGAGTTATAAATAAAACGCGAGGTAGCAGACCTTTTGAACGGTATCAATTCGATTTCGTGCATCTCAGAAGAGGTCACTTTATTTAGAGGGACTAAGTAAATTTCTGAAGGTTTATAAGGCTCGCCTCCTAATCCAATTACAATGTATACATCCATTTTTTCAATTGACTGAAACCTTTTGTACTTCTCGATCTGATATTCCTTTGCAATGGTAATTGTGTCTCGTAAAGTGGACGATTTTCTGTATTTGCATTCCACAGCAAATTGACGTTTAAAGAAGTGATACTTAAAATTATACACCAGATCTGGATTTCCGTTTGATTGCGGGTAGATGCCTTTTGAACCTTTATCACCGCGCCAGTCTATAAGCGTGAAATACCTTTCGTCAAATTGTGAAACAACAAATTTTTCAAATTCAAGTCCCTTCTTAATTTTTTCATCATCTTCTTTTGGAGAGGCGGGTTGTTTTGTAGCAACGTCGGCCAACATATTTTCATTATGTTCTACATTATCATCTTTATCAGTTTCATGCATTTCATTCTGAACTAAATCGGTTGCTGATTTTCTCTTTATTCGGTGTCTTAGATAGATGATGGGCAAGGCCACAAAAATTGCTATTCCACAAATAAGTCCATAATAAAGGACGTTGATCTCTGTTTTCTGCGTTAGTTCATTTATCATTTTAGTATCAACGACTTTTCCGATTTGAAGCTCATATCGCAGGTTGCTGTCTGTAATTTCATCGCTTTCCCCACAGACGAAAAATTCACCGGAGTGTTTTTTCAAAAGCAAGTATGCCGGATAGTTGGTTATCTTTCCGTTTGAATGAACCAGTTTGTTGAATTGGCATTTTATTGTGTTTGAATCATACAATTGTATTTTAATAGGTCCTACTATCTCTTGGGAAAAATCTGTGGAGGCGGCGAGCAGAGCTGACTTTTTCAGTACCGATTGTTCACGACTTAGTTCCTGCCCATAAAAAATGACTCTGGTTGAATAAAGTCTCTCAAAGGTGCCTATGCTTTTTTTGTTATGCGCGTTGTTCCATTTCGATATGACTTCTGTAATAGTCTCTTGGTCGATTTGCGCACTAATATTAATCACCAATGCAAAATGTAAAAGAAAGAAGATGAGAATATGATTCCATTTTATGGACTTCATGCTGGTTGATGGTTTGGGTTACACAATCATTTAGAATTTACAAAGAAAGCGGAAAATTATTCAGAAGAATACCTTGCTTTTTCTCATTCTAAAAGAATATTCTTTATTCACAACAATAAATTTTAACAGATATGGAAATAATTGAGACTTCCTTTTGTCAATTGGTGCTTTGGAAAATAGAATATATTAGCCGTCCTAGACAGTAACATCCGACTCAATGACGAAGAAACTTCGAAAAGATATTAAGCGAGCTTGGCTTAGAATTGTTTTTAGCTTTCTGTGTTTTTCTCTGTTCGTGAAGCACTTATTCATAATTCGCACATTGAAGGTTCAAAAAGCAGAACTTTATGAGAAGATTGTTATTGAGAACAATGAAATTGAGCTACTTTGGGAGGCAAGGGGGTGTCATAAAGTGATTGTTCATGGCATTGGAATGTTCCCAGGAAATTCTTTTGGTATTCGACTTCTTTTCTCAAATCGAATCAATCCGATAAGATTGACATTTTGTGGAATTGCCAAAAGAGTCAATCGATTAATTTATATACCCTCTTCAAAGATTAGCGTTCCGGAAAGCTTCGATGCAAAACTTGACGTTCCGGATATTAGGACATTTAATGTCATAGATGATTCCTTGGACTTAAGTCAGACAATTACGGACCTAGATATAAATGCACCTGAACTAAAAATATTATTAGAGCCGTATGTTAACGCTCGTTATTAATTGAATTAAACTTGTCAAATATGAAAAGAGAGTATTACGTAACACCGAAATCCAGCCGCATTATGCGTCTGTTCTGGAGCGCTGCTGGTGGTGACAGATATATTTTGGAGCGAGCAACTTATTCCGATCAGATTAAGTACATGTGTCTGGGAGGAATTATTGTCGCAACAGGAGTAATGGCAGCACTGGCCGGAGGATATGCTTTTTACACCATCTTTGAACCTAGGGGATCCGCTATTGAATCAGATTTCAGTTTAAAAACTACTATCATTTCAATTTTTTTTGGTGGATTTTGGGGATTGATGATCTTTAATTTGGATAGATTCATTGTATCAAGCACCGGCAAAGGTGATGGAACGGAAGCGATTACTAAAGAAGAATTTAAGGGCGCAATTCCTCGACTTGTATTAGGGGCAATCATCGCTTTAACAATATCTAAACCGGTAGAAATAAGAATGTTTAAATCTGAAATTGATGTTGAGCTCCATAATGCGCAAATGGAGAAACAGAAAGAATATTTGGCTAGTATAGATAAGATATATGCAGATCGACTAGAAAATGAGAAACAAAAAATAACCAAATGGGAAAACGAAATTCAAGAAAAAGAAGGTAGATATGTCGAATTGGAGAATATGCTTGCAGAGGAAATGGGGGGAAGTAGAGGTGAACGCGGATATGGACCTGAGGCAAAGAAAATAGAAGAGCAGATGCGAAGGCTCGAATCCGAGATAAAACTTTTAAAAGAAAAAAACGCGCCATTTATTCAAGAAGGTTATCAGAATATCAAAAATTTCGAAACACAGAAACAAAAAGATATTGAAAATGGAGAGGTAGTTTCAGCTGGACTTGACGGCCTCCTGGAACGAATCAAACTAGCCCATCACATCGCAGGTTTTTGGATATCCCTTTTTATCACATTACTTTTTATGGCAATTGAAATGACGCCTATTTTCTTTAAATTGATGTTGGTAAAATCTCCTTATGATTTCCTCAAAGAGAATGTCGAGGAATTAATGAAAGCGGAACAGGGAATACACATTGATTACAATTATCACAAGGACAAAGAAGGCCAAGAACGCGACCTTGTAACACATTTAAATAAGGAGAAACTACTCATCGAGAAGAAAGCGTTGCAAAGGGTTCAGCAGGAATTAACGGAATATGCTGTATCTAAATACAAGGAGGAGATGATGAAAAAAATAGATGAGAATCCCGGCAATTTTGTGAAAGTTCAAGAAAGTCAAAAAGGGTAATTTATTAACTGATGAGGCGATTGCTTTGCACATTGTCAAGCGATGACTATAGCATTATCAAAATGGGCAGTAATGGATTGCAAAACCGATTCATGGCCATAGGACTATTCGTGCTTTTAATTTGTATACTTTGTTTTATAGGGAGCTTTGTCACATTCACTGGACTGTTTCAAAATTATTTAATTGGAATTCCTCTGGCAATCTTTTTTGCCTGGATGATTACTAACATCTACTTACTCTTACTTTATACACTTTCTAAAAATTCTTTTCCTTGCATAACAAACACTGGTGCGCGTGCCTTTTCATTTTCTATTAGAATACTATTTATTTCCTTTATTGCTATAATCGTTTCTAAGCCAATTGAATCTCTGGTTTATGCACTCCCGTTGTCAGGGGAAATATATAGGTACAAACAACAACAAATTACAACTTATACAGAGTCTACAACTACCTATTTCGACAATGAGATTAATAACATAAAAATAATTATAGATCGGCAGAAAGCCATGAATGTCTATATATCACCTGAACAGATGGGAACTTATATGGCTCTGATAAGAAGGAGAGAGGAACAAAGGGATAAACTTATTGAATCAATGATCATTTTGGTTAATCACTCAAATTACTATATCGAAGGAATTAAAATTCTTAACAGAAATTTTCCTTCATGCTGGATCATTACAGTTGTTTCGATTCTAATTTTTCTTGTCCCTGCATACCTTAAGAATCTACTTGGAGCAAATAGCACATACTATGAACATAAAGGAAGAATTGAAAGGCAATTAGTTTTGGATGAATATGCGATCTTCAGAAAGCGCTACACTGCTATATTTAAAGAAATGCATAGCATGGACAAAACATTTGTCGAGGTATATATGGATCCACCGTTCAATACGATTAGAAAAAAGGATGAGCGTGTATTCCTGACAGAGTCTGAATTGTTGACTGATTTATACGATGGCTGAACTCATCACCATAAAACAACCAATAGAACGGCGAACCTATATTAAGGGTAGGTTCAATGGGAAATTCATTGGACATCTCGATTCAATGAAATCAGATATCCTTCATGAAAATTTTTATGATCTTGAGGTGTTAAGTGGTGAAATATATACTTCAAAGGATAGGTTTCATATCAGACATTGGGAATCAGGTGAACCTGAAGAATTCATGCCGGTCGAGAAATTTTTGACAAAGTTGCCTGAGGCTTTGAAGTTGGTCGTTAATTATGGTAAAGGAGAGAATAAATACTATGAAATCAAACTGCATGAGCCAAAACTCAGCGGATACATCCTTGATGCACAGTTGTATGAAAAAGACAACGTTTTTGGAGATATTTCAGGAGAAATAAGTGGCTATATATTACATTACGATCATCAGGAAATTGTTATTGAAGTTGAAAACACGATCGCAGGTGAAATGGTTGGAGCGATTGAGCCTGCGCTGTTCAAAACGGATTCGCGAACGGGCAGAACAGAAACCAATGGGAACTATGTGCGATGGGAATACTTTTATTCAAATGGATCTACGTTCTGGGGTGCCTGGTTAAAGCAAAGTGGTAAGGACAGATTTTCTTTCTTGGGAATGCTTGGAGGTGTTTTGCAGATTGCCTTTCTGGCACTTTTATTAGTACCAATCGTTTTAAATGCATGGTATACTTTCTTGCCCTTTGTTGTGTTTTGGGGTATTATCTATCTATTATCGAAACTGCCAATGTTATTGACTTTTATTTGGAGGTGGTTTCTTCGTGCTTGTTTGTTTGTTTTTGTTTTTTCATTCCTTTATGGTGTAATATTAATTTTCTCAAATCCAGTTAACTCTTCGGCGAGGAAAATATATGACACGGATTCGGCGGAAGAAATAAGTGAAATTCAGATTGAAGCAGATTCTTCAGATAGCATTATATCACATTTGAGAATTTGGCGAGATTATAATTCTAAGGAATATTCTGGTCGATTGAATGTCTTGGTTTCGGCCTGCAGGGCTTCAAACATAAATCGAAACACTTTTAATCTGGCATCTCAAAGTACTGATCAGTATAATGACTTGGTATCTGCAATTCATGATTTTGACAGATCGAGATTGAATATCATCTATGAAATGTTTGATAGTCTCAGAACTACAAATAATTTAGATAATATGCATTTTGCAGAAGTAATAGTTTCTTGTATTCAGGATATCCCATACACCCTGGTTTTGGAAAATGGCTGTGAACCTGATTTATATAATGATCAGTTTATCAGGGATTATCTGAATAAAAATGGAAAGTGTGAAGGTGGCATAAAGTATGGAATATTTTCACCTACGGAATTCATGGGGAATTTAATTGGAGATTGTGATACAAGAACACTCCTTCTCTTTACGGTGCTCAATCATTTCAAATTTGATGTGGCGATGTTGGGCAGTGAACTTTATCGCCACTCCGTCATTGGCATCAATTTGCCCTACCACGGTTTGGCAAAAATAATTGATGGCAAAAGATATGTGATCTGGGAAACGACACAACAGGGGTTATCACCAGGAATCCTTCCTAGAGAACTTTCTGATACCAGATACTGGAATGTCAATTTAATTTCGAATAACCAAAAACCAATATGACCACACAAATTATTGTTCTTGCTGCATTGCTGCTGAGCACGCTTCTCATGATGTTCGTTCTCAACTACGTTCTCAACACGAGGATTAAAGGTAAAATGGCATCTAACGAGGTTCCTACGGCTGTGGAATTACTTCGTGTTGTCTTTTTCCTTTCCGGTGGTATCCTAGTATATAATGTTGCTTCATCATATCAGACTATTTTGAGTGTTCTTCCTACTAGCTATTCGGGGAACGACCTCACTATACACCAAATTTCCTACTTTAGCATTCTGCTTGCTCTTACAATGATAATTTGTTTAGTACTAATTTGGCTGGCCAATCTTATGTACAGCTTGATCTCTAAAGGCAAAAACATATTCATTGAAGTATCTAATAATAATGTTAACGCTAGCATTCTATTCTGCGGTATTCTTCTGGCCCTTACGATTCCATCCATTGCTGGATTATCGGGGGTTTTAGAAAGTGTAATTCCATATCCGGAACTTCCCATATACCGCTAAATGAATGAATAGTGCTCTGATTATAATGCCAGCGTTATTTCTACTCTTTGTCTTTGGGATTTACGTTACCCTCGGGTTTAAACAATTTGTGTACTTTTTTGCTTTCCTGAAGTTTGCTTACTCATGATGCCAAGGTAAATGGCTGTGAATTTTGCACTGGTTAAATTAGAGCAAAGCAATTTAATCCATAAATTCACGAAGAAAATGCCGTTCATGGATCAGTATATTCAATTGCTCATTCTGTGTGTTTTAAGTCCATTTCCATTTAGTGTTTTTATTATTCGGCGCAGGCTCGATATCTGTATTTTGAACTAGGCCTGTAGTTTAATATTACCAGTCCCGAAATTAATCCAGGTAAATGACTTAGAATATACTATCGCCTCATAATTTTCACTTTGACCAAAGTGTTATTCTATTGACTTCATAATTCTTACATTTGACAACTTTGTCAAAGACCATGAAAAATACCCCACTAACTGACAATTTTGGATCTTACCTCCAATCTCTGCGTCTAGAACGACAACTCCCTCTGCGAGCTGTTGCTGATCAACTGGGTATTGATGTTTCCATGCTTAGCAAAATAGAGCATGGTGAAAGACAAATTCAGAGTCACATGATTGAAGCTTTGGCTGCAATTTTTGAAAAGGACTACAAGTCAATGCAGATTCAGTTTATCAATCAGAAAATTCTACAGGAATTCGGCCACGAACCATTTTTAAAAGAAGCGTTAACACTTTTAGCAACCACTACCAGATAAATGGCTTTTAACGAAAATTCAAGGGTGAAAATTCCAACCATACTGCACTTGTGCAGTTTGGGTTTTGAGTACTTACCATTGTCAAAGACCAATTGGGATAAAAGCACCAACATTTTTACAGCGATTTTTGAAGAGAATGTGAAACGACTCAATCCCGAAATGGAGGCGTCTGATTTCAAAATTCTAATTGAGAAAATCACACTCGCTCTCGATAATGAAGATCTCGGAAAGAGCTTTTATGAGATGCTTACCAACACATCCGGTCACACGCTCATTGACTTCAAAAATTTCAGCAACAACAAACTGCACGTCGTTACTGAATTACCTTGTATTAATGGTGATGAGGAGTTTAGACCGGATATTACGCTTTTGATCAATGGTCTTCCCTTGGTTTTTATCGAAGTGAAGAAACCAAATAATCTTGATGGCATTCAAGCGGAATACAAACGCATTCAATCTCGATTCAGGAACAAGAAGTTTCGCAAGTTTATCAATGCGACTCAACTGATGGTGTTTTCCAATAACATGGAATACGACGATTCGGGCTTGCATCCTCTGCAGGGTGCGTTTTATGCCACAACGTCACATGCTGATGTGAAGTTCAATTACTTCAGAGAAGAAGAGTCTTTTGATCTTAGTCAATTAGTTCATCCCTTATCTGATGAGCTGGAAACCACAATTCTCAAAGACAATAATCTTGTTAGCATAAAGAACTCTGATGAGTTTTTGACAAATAAAAATCCCAATACTCCGACCAATAGAATTTGCACCTCTTTGTTCCAACCCGCCAGGCTTTCCTTTATGCTGCAATATGCTATTGCATATGTCAAGACAGGCCAGGGTTTGGAAAAACACGTGATGCGCTACCCTCAAATTTTTGCTACGAAGGCCATCGAGCAAAAACTGAATGAGGGGATGAAAAAGGGAATTATCTGGCACACGCAGGGCAGCGGTAAAACTGCTCTGACGTTTTACAATGTAAAATACTTGACACACTACTTCAGGGACCGCAACATTGTTCCTAAGTTTTATTTCATAGTTGATAGACTGGATTTGCTTATTCAAGCGGGTAGAGAGTTCAAAAGTCGTGGTTTGATCGTTCATCAGATCAACTCCCGTGATGAGTTTATTCGGGACCTCAAAAAAACTACCGCTCTTCACAATAGCTCAGGTAAACCTGAAATCACAGTTGTAAATATCCAAAAGTTCAAAGAGGACAGGGACGTTGTGAGTCGCAGGGATTATGAGATCAACATACAGCGAGTGTATTTTTTGGATGAAGTTCACAGAAGCTATAATCCCTCGGGCAGTTTTTTGGCGAATCTGAATGAGTCGGATACAAGTGCCATTAAAATTGGATTGACAGGCACTCCTCTGTTGGGAACCGATTACAATTCGAAATCTCTTTTCGGCGAATACATCCACAAGTATTATTACAACGCTTCCATTGCCGATGGTTATACCCTCAGGCTTATCCGTGAAGAAATTGAAACAAGCTATCGGTTCAAATTGAAGAAAGCTCTCGAGGAAATTGAGATTTTAAAGGGACATGGCGACAGAAAAGCTGTCTATGCACATCCGAAATTTGTTGAACCGCTGCTGGACTATATCATCAATGATTTTGAGAAGTCGAGGTTGGTGATGAATGACAGTTCCATTGGCGCTATGGTCATTTGTGATTCGGCACCACAGGCAGAAGAACTCACAAGAGTTTTTGAGTCTAAATACGGGACTTCTGACAACAATCTTTTGTCCGAAGCTGCGGAGCCTCTGGCGCCATATGGAAATGCAAGGGAACAGGCAAACAAAGTAAAGTCATCAGCATTGATTTTACACGATGCAGGAACAAAAGAAGAACGTGACTTACAAATAGAAGATTTTAAGTCCGGAGCTATCGATATTTTGTTTGTATACAATATGCTATTGACTGGCTTCGACGCTCCCCGACTAAAAAAAATTTATATGACCAGAGTGATCAAATCTCACAATTTGTTGCAGGCTCTTACTCGGGTGAATCGCACGTACAAAAATTTCAGATATGGATATGTGGTTGATTTTGCCGATATACAGGGAGAGTTCAATAAAACAAATGAGGATTATTTTAAAGAACTGCGGAATGAATTGGGCGATGAGATGGTGCACTACTCAAATCTATTCAAGTCGAAGGAAGAAATAGAACAGGATATCAGCACAATCAAGGAAGTTCTTTTTCGATATGATACCGCCAATGCAGAGATTTTTTCACAGCAGATTTCTCAAATAAGCGACAAGAACATAATGCAGGAATTGGCGAAGGCATTAAACAACGCCAAGGACCTGTACAACCTCATACGATTGTCGGGCCATTATGAAATGCTTGACAAGCTTGACTTTCAAAAAATCACGCTGCTTGCGCGAGAAGCAAACAACCACCTTGCCTTAATCAATACAAAGGAAGCACTTGAAAATAATTTGGACACTACCAACTTGCTGAACGTGGCGCTGGAGGATGTTGTGTTTGCTTTTACGAAACTGAAGGAAGAAGAAATGATCATTGCTGACCAGCTCAAAAATACCCTGCAAAGGACGAGGGAAATGCTTGGAGGCAATTTCGATCAACAGGATCTTGTCTTCATTTCTCTGAAGGAAGAACTCGAACGCTTATTCAAAAAGAAAAATTTGAGCGAAGTCACTCAGGAAGAAATGGAAAACAACATCCGGGAGTTGGAAAAAATTTATGATGCTGCGAAGGAACTGGAACGTACCAATCAATTGCTGAAAGCGAAATATGACAACGATGCAAAGTATGCCCGTTTACACAAAAGATTGATGGAGAAGGACCCATTGACGGACAGCGAAAGCAAGTTGTTCGAAGCTTTGCAAAGCTTGAAGCATGAAGTGGACGCTCAGATACTTCAAAATTCTAATGTGCTCGAGAACGAAAGTTTCGTTGAAAAAATGATCCTGCGTTTGGTCATCAGCCAGCTCAAAAACAAATTCGATTTGCCGTTGGATGCAGATCGCTCACAAGCCATTAATCAAATCATTGTGAAAGAATACTTGAACGAATTCTTCGGACGAGTAGCGTAAAGGAATACCCATGAACAAAAAAGACGAAATCAAATTATTTGAAGAAAAAAAGGTACGAAGTATCTGGGACGAGCAAAAGGAAAAATGGTATCTGTCCATTGTAGATGTCATTGCTGTTTTGATGGAAAGCGTTGATCCCAATGCATATTGGCGCAAGCTAAAACAAAGACTGAAAGAAGAAGGAAATGAAACCGTGACGAATTGTCACGGGTTGAAAATGATTGCACCTGATGGTAAAATGAGGCTCACCGATGTAGCCTATACTGAGCAATTATTTCGTTTGATTCAATCTATCCTGTCACTTAAAGCAGAACCATTCAAGTTGTGGCTGGCACATGTTGTAGCAGAACGATTGGATGAAATGCAGGATATGAAATTGAGCTTAGACATTGCAAAGCTTGGTTATCATAATTAAAGACTTAGATCCTTTTCAAAATTTGTATATGGCTAAAAACAAGAAAATAAGTGTCAAGGAAATTGAGATTTCGATTTTATCCGAAGATCATCAGGACTATATTTCTCTTACTGATATAGCAAGATATAAAGATCCCGAGCATACAGATGACATCATTAAGAACTGGCTTAGAAACAGGAATACCATTGAATTATTGGGCTTTTGGGAGCAAATGCACAACCCGAATTTTAAACCCGTCGAATTCGACGGGTTTAGGAAGCAAGCTGGTTTGAATAGTTTCACCATGACCCCGAAGAAGTGGATTGAGCATACAAATGCCATTGGCATAACTTCGAAATCCGGACGATATGGAGGAACTTTTGCACATCAGGATATCGCTTTCGAATTTGCATCGTGGGTTTCGGTGGAGTTCAAATTGTACATCATCAAAGAATATCAGCGATTGAAGGCTGATGAAAATGACAGATTAAAATTAGATTGGAATTTACAGCGCACACTTTCGAAAGTGAATTATAGAATACATACGGATGCAATCAAGGAAAATCTGATACCACCTTCACTTTCAAAGGAAAAAATGAATTTTATATACGCTGACGAAGCCGATATTTTGAACATGGCCCTATTTGGACTTACAGCCAAACAATGGCGTATCGTGCATCCAGATGAGAAGGGAAATATCAGAGATAACGCTACTATTGAACAATTGGTAGTTTTGAGCAATATGGAAAGTATCAATGCAGTGCTCATTCATCAGGGCCTTTCTCAACCGGAAAGACTTTCACAACTCAACAAAATTGCCATTACTCAAATGAAGAGCCTTATAAATTCGTCTTCGCTGAAAAAACTTAAATAGAAAAAATTGATTACTAAAAAGAATAAAAAATAAATGTCGAATACCCAGAAGTTTGAAAAAAACACCAAAGCCCTGATTGACGACCTGAAAAGCGTCTGCGCCAATTATGGCTTAGGAAATGATGGCAATGAGTTTAAGATAATCACCCAGGTCTTCTTGTATAAGTTCCTAAACGACAAGTTTGCCTTTGAGGTGAAACAGCTCGATAGCAAATTGGCGAAAGCGAAGAGCTGGGAAGAAACCATCAAAAAATATAAGAAGTCGGACTACGATTTGCTGCTCATGCAGTTGAGCGAAAGTACAGCACGGCTCAACACAGACCAGTTCATTTCGCATCTGTTCGCCAAACAGAACGAACCCAAATTCGCTGATTTGTTTGATGGCACATTGACAGACATTGCAAAAGAGAACAGCGACATTTTCTCGGTAAAGACAGATGGCGGTGAAAAAATCATGTTGTTCGAAAACTTGAGTCGTTATGTCATTGACAAACGCGATGAATTCTGTAAAGCGCTGGTGAACAAGCTCGTCAACTTTTCCTTTGAGCACATCTTCAATGAGAAGTTTGACTTTTACGCCACCATCTTTGAGTACCTCATCAAGGACTACAACACAAACAGCGGCGGCAAGTATGCGGAGTATTTTACACCTCATGCCGTAGCGAAAATCATGGCTTCATGTCTGGTGACAGAAAAGGTAAAGAACGCCACGTGTTACGATCCGTCTGCTGGGTCGGGGACATTGTTGATGAATTTGGCACACGCCATTGGCGAAGACAAATGCACCATCTACTCGCAGGACATTTCTCAAAAATCGTCGAACCTTTTACGATTGAATTTGATTTTGAACAATCTCGTTCATTCTATACCCAACATAGTAAAAGGCAATACGCTGCTCGATCCCTATCACAGGGAGAAAGACGGCAAGCTAAAAAAGTTTGATTTCATAGTTTCCAATCCACCGTTCAAATTGGATTTTAGTGATTTTGTAGAGGATTTAAAAACCAAAGAGAATCACGAACGCTTTTTCGCGGGCATGCCCAATGTGCCCAAGGCCAAACCGGAAGGCATGGCCATCTATCCAGTATTCATTCAGCACATCATGTATTCATTGACGGACAAAGGACGCGCTGCTATAGTGGTGCCCACAGGCTTCATCACAGCGCAAAGCGGCATTGAAAAGAAAATCAGGGAGCGTCTGGTAGAAGAGAAAATGCTGCGCGGTGTAATCAGTATGCCCAGTAACATATTCGCCACTACCGGAACCAACGTCAGCATTTTGTTTTTGGACAAGACGAATACCAAGGGCGACATTGTGCTCATGGATGCCTCCAAATTGGGCGAGACCGTGAAAGAAGGCAAGAACCAAAAAACAGTTTTGCGCAAAGAAGAAGAAGACAAAATCATCTACACCTTCAACGAACACAAAGCCGTGGAGGATTTTAGTGTGGTAGTGAGCTACGAACAAATTGCCGAGAAGAATTACAGCTTTAGTGCCGGCCAATACTTCGATGTGAAGATCGAATACACGGACATCACAGCCGCCGAATTCGCCGCCAAAATGAAATCGTTTCAAACGAACTTGGATAGGATGTTTGCGGAGTCGAGAGAGTTGGAAAAGGAAATTCAGAAACAGTTTAACACATTGAAATATGGCAAGTGAAAAATTAATTTCTGATTTTATTGAAGAAATATCAATGGGACCTTTTGGTTCCGATATTACTGTCGATAACTACGTTTCGAATGGGGTGCCTGTTTTAAACGGATCTAATGTTAGTGGATTCAAATTGACAGAAGAATCCTTTAATTATGTTTCTGAGGATAAAGCAAAATCTTTTAGAAAAGCAATTGCAAGAAGAGGCGACGTAGTGATCACACATCGAGGTACACTTGGACAAATAGCATATATTCCTGAAGATTCTAAGTTCGAGAAATATGTTATTTCTCAAAGTCAATTCCGAATAAGATTTAACCAAGCAATTGATCCACGCTACCTCGTTTATTTGTTCCATACCGATTATGGACGAAAAAAGTTATTGTCATTTAAGAATCATGTTGGTGTTCCTGCACTTGCCCAAGCAACGACGAATTTCAGAAATTTGAAAATTGCATTACATGATTTTGAAGAACAAAAGACGATTGCTGATTTTATCTCAAATCTTCAAGGGAAAATCGAACTCAACAACCGCATCAATGCCGAGTTGGAAGCGATGGCCAAGACCATTTACGATTATTGGTTTGTGCAGTTTGATTTTCCTGATATCAGTGGGAAGCCTTACAAAAGTTCTGGAGGTACAATGGTGTGGAATGAGGAGTTGAAGAGGGAGGTGCCGGAGGGGTGGGAGGTGAAGCAAATGGGCACTTTAGGTGAGTTCAAAAACGGTGTCAACTATAATCCTTCAGAACCCGGAGATATTCCTTGTCCTATCATCAATGTTCGAAATATTAGCGCGAGTAGTTACTTTTTAAAAAATGAAGATTTGGATATAATTTACCTCGACAAATCAGACGTTAAGAAGTATTCAGTGCATGAGAGTAGCATTATTATTGCGCGCAGTGGAATACCTGGCGCAACTAGATTAATTGCAGATTTTGAAAAGAACACATTATATTGTGGTTTCGCTATTCATTTTGATTTAAATAGAGTTGCATATCGAATTCCTGTATTTTTCTTTTTAAAATCAATTGAACAACAGATTGAAAATGGTTCTGGTGGAACTATTATGAAAAATGTTAATCAAGGTACTTTAGGCGCTCTGAAAATGCCACTTCCAATTGTTATGGATATTGTTTTGAGTTTTAATGATCTGATAAATCCACTTTTCAATAGAATAAATCTGATTCAAAAAGAAAACCAGCAACTCTCCTCCCTCCGTGATTGGCTATTGCCGATGCTGATGAATGGGCAGGTGAGGGTGAAATAATTTTAGATATGAAAGCAACATCAGCTAACTTTTTAACTGTAATAAAGGGGCCAAAACAATTTGTAATTCCAATCTACCAGCGCACCTATAGCTGGCAAATAGCCCAGTGTAACAAGTTGTTCAACGACATACTGCGGATTAGCCGTGATGCAAAAGTTCCTGGTCATTTTATTGGGTCAGTTGTTTATTTTCAGGAAAGTATTCATACTGTTTCTGATGTTCCTAAGTTGTTGGTTATTGACGGACAACAACGCCTCACTACTATATCCTTGTTAATAACAGCCTTAGCTGAATTCGTCAAAGATCATCAAGTTGGTATTGATACGAACTTCACCAAACTCCAAAATTATTACTTGCTCAATGCGGAAGAGGAAGGAGAGCTTCGTTTCAAGCTGCTTCTTACAAGAAGGGACAAGGATACTTTAATTAACATCATAATGGGAGTGCCTCTTGGTAACGATTCATCCGCTCGTGTGGCTGATAATTTTAAATTTTTCAAAGAGAAGATAAACGAAGAAAACGCCGTGGATATCTACAATGGCATTCTGCGGCTTTTCATTGTTGATGTGGCCTTAGAAAAGGACAAAGACAATCCACAATTGATTTTTGAAAGCTTAAACAGTACCGGTTTGGATCTATCGCAAGCTGATCTCATAAGAAACTATATTCTTATGGGTCAGGAGATTAAACTCCAAACTGAGCTTTACGAAAAGTATTGGTTTCCAATGGAGCAAAGCTATGGAAATGAATACTCTGCATCCTTTGACTGGTTCATGCGTGACTATCTTTCCGTTAAGACTGGTGCAATTCCTCGTATTGATCGTGTGTATGATAGCTTCAAATTATACGCAACAAGCAGTAAAGCGCCAAAAAACATTTCCGAAGTCGTTCAAGACATTCACAAGTTTTCGGGTTTTTACGTAAACATGGTTGGAAATTCCGTCTAAACTGACCAGCAAATTCCGCTTCAAAGTGACCACCTAATTCCGGATCAAA
>Ga0075163_10001909_pt1 | contig 28176 bp, 24 predicted proteins | sample JI1023141ADNA_FD_71478 | JGI IMG/M metagenome (GOLD analysis project Ga0075163, IMG submission 71478) | Wastewater effluent complex algal communities from Wisconsin, to seasonally profile nutrient transformation and Carbon sequestration -... | ecosystem: Engineered > WWTP > Effluent > Algae...
AGTTGTAGAGCGATGGCAATACCATTTGAATCGGATTGTTTTTTGGATTCGATTCGAAGTATTGAATGATTCGATTTGCTTTGAGTACATCTTTTTGCCCCAATGCTTTTTGCAATTCCCAAACGTTGTAATCTTTACTGATGCCGATGTTTTGCTCAATAAGTTGCGGCGTAATCTCACCCTTGTCTTTTAGAATGATGGCCAATTTGTTTACTGCATTAACAACTTTGCTTAGGTCAGTGCCTAGATATTCAGCAAGCAGTTGTGAAGCGTTGTGATTGATTTTGAATCCACGCGCTGCAACATATTTGTCTATCCACTCGGCGAGTTTATAGTCTTTGATTTTTTCAGATTCAAAAACCACTCCTTGTTTTTCAAGAAGCTTATAGATTTTTTTTCTTTTATCTAAAGATTTTCCTTTAAAGTTGAATACGAGAATTGTTGAAGGCGTGGGGTTTTGAAGATATGCCGTCAATGTTCTGAATTCATCATCTTCATCTTCCTTTTTTCTGCTTTTCCACTCTTTCATGTCTTGGGCTTCTTTCACAATGATGACTTGACGATCGCCCATCATTGGGAATCCTTTGGAAGTGGATACTACTTGTTCCATTGTAACATCGCGACCATAGACAATTGTTTGACAAAATGTTTTGCTCATTTCGTCTAAAACTTTTTCTTCAATGACTTCAGTTATTTGATCAATGAAATAGGGTTCTTCGCCCATGAGGAAATACACGGGCTTATAATTTTTAAGTTCTATATCTCGGATAATACGCTGATATTCCATCTCAATTAGTTCTTAGTCCCAACGCAGATGTCGCACAGACTGACCTTCATCTCTAATTTCTTTGAGCGCGGCGATGCCAATCATGATGTGCTTGTCGACGTAATCACTGGTAATTTTTTGATCGCTTTCACTTGTTTTTACTCCTTGAGGAATCATAGGTTGATCGCTTACAAGTAGCAATGCCCCGATCGGAATTTTGTTTGCGAATCCCACAGAAAAAAGAGTAGCCGTTTCCATATCAATGGCCATAGCTCTAATTTTTCTGAGATAGTCTTTGAATTGTTGATCATGTTCCCAAACTCTGCGGTTGGTAGTATAGACAGTGCCGGTCCAATAGTCGAGATTGTGGTCTCTGATAGTTGAAGAAACTGCACGCTGCAATGTAAATGCAGGCAATGCAGGCACTTCAGCCGGGAAATAATCATTGCTAGTTCCCTCTCCACGAATAGCTGCGATAGGTAAAACAAAATCGCCAAGTTGATTTTTCTTTTTTAGCCCGCCGCATTTTCCGAGAAATAATACCGCTTTAGGCATAACAGCGCTTAGCAAATCCATAATGGTAGCTGCATTTGCACTGCCCATGCTGAAGTTGATCATTGTGATACCATCAGCTGTGGCCATTGGCATCGCTTTGCCTTTTCCTACGATTTCAACTTTGTGCCAATCTGCGAACTTTTGTAAGTATCCATCAAAATTGGTCAATAGGATGAATTGACCAAATTCTTCAAGTGAAGCTCCAGTATATCGAGGAAGCCAGTTTTTAACGATTTCGTCTTTTGATTCCATAGTATTCGGATGCGAAGTTAACTTTATTATGACCAGTTGCTTTTTTTCTTGTTGAGCTAAAGTTCATTTTATTTCGGATAAACAAAGCGATGCAATAGGTCTTGTGATAAACCAAAAGTAATCTAAGAATTTTTATTTTGTAAAATAAATCCATTCGCGGGTTACAAAAGGAAGGTTATGAAAATACCAGTTACGGCAGCATTCTACACAAATTGAGCATAAATTCGCTCCAAACGAATGAGTCGGTTAATGCCATGTTATTCCATGCCTTGCAGTGGCAATACTTTTGTGTTTATAGAAGGTAATGAGAAGTTACAAGTGCAACTCGGAGATAAAGACATGATGAAATGCTCCAAGAGCATAAACAGCGGCCAAAACAAGTTTTAAAGAGTGAAATGGCAGTTAAAATGCGCAAATTGAATTTTCCGATATCGGAGCATAAAATTGCTCGAGAGGATGACCATACGCGCATTTTTGATGTCATTAGAAAAAAGTGGGTCGTTTTGACGCCTGAAGAATGGGTGAGACAAAATCTTATTAAATATCTAACTGATGAATTGGGATATCCAGGCCAATTGATCACTGTGGAAAAATCGTTGTTGTACAATGGCATGAAACGTCGAAGTGACTTGGTGGTTTATGATCGGTCAGGGAATCCTTTGTTGATTGCTGAATGCAAAGCACCTGAGATAACTGTTAAATCATCAACGTTTGATCAGGCTGCCAAATACAATTTTTCTATGCGCGTGCCTTATTTGTTAATAACCAATGGGTTAAATCATTACTGTTGTGCATTTAGATTGGATGACAACGGGTGGACATTTTTGGATGAGATTCCAGCCTATGAAGAATTGTTGTCGACAAAAAAAGCTTAATGATTTCCAAAATGAGGTGAATCAGTATTGAGTTCATCGGATATTTGCGGCCGAAAAAAATAGAGAATGAAGACTGAGTTGGAAAAAATCCTGGCTGTAGCCGGAAGACCCGGAATATACAAATTGGTAGCCGGGGGAAAATCTACCATTATTGTTGAATCACTTTTGGATGGAAAAAGAATGCCTGTTCATCCGACACAAAAGGTGAGTTCTTTGAGTGACATTAGCATGTTTACTCATGAGGATGATGTGCCATTGCGTGAAATTCTGCTTAAGGCAAAAGAAATTTATTCCAACGGTCCTGCGCCTGATCACAAAAGTGATAGCAAGGTGCTAAGAGATTGTATGAGCAAAATTCTTCCTGATTATGATGCTGAGCGTGTATATGATTCTGACATTAAAAAATTGATTCAGTGGTATAATATTCTTCAGTCGAAAGATATGCTCGATTTTGCTGAGCCTGTAGCTGAGCCGGAAAGCGAAGAGGAAGCTAAAGCATGAAGTTAAGTCTTTTCAATTTGATTTATCGAAAACTAAGTTGTCGATATAAGATCTATTGAACATCGGATTCTATTATCAAAAAGGAATTTGTATTGAGGTTGTCCGTTCAGGGTGACCTCTTTTTTTTGAAAAAAATTCTGCGAAACGAGGTTAATGCTCAAAAAAAAAGCTGTCATAGTATGACAGCTTGGATAGATTGATTGATGAGTTTTATTTTAAGAAGGACTTTGCCACAACAGGATTTTTCGGATCTGCATAGTTATAAAATCCTTCACCTTTTTTGTCACCAAGTTTTCCTGCCATTACCATATTGACAAGCAAAGGACAAGGAGCATACTTGGGTTGACCATATCCATCATGAAGCACTTTTAGAATGGATAGACAAGTATCGAGACCAATAAAATCTGCAAGACGCAGTGGCCCCATCGGATGAGCCATACCAAGTTTCATGATAGTGTCAATTTCTTCAACACCAGCAGTTCCTTGGTAGAGCGTCCATATCGCTTCATTGATCATTGGTATGAGGATTTTGTTGGCAACAAATCCTGGGTAGTCATTCACCGCAACTGGTACTTTGTCCAATGCTTTTGAAAGTTGAACTACTTCGTTTGTGACATCATCAGTAGTGGAATAGCCCCGAATGATTTCGATCAATTTCATGACAGGCACGGGGTTCATGAAGTGCATGCCTATCACGCTTCCTGGACGTTTTGTAGCTGATGCTATCTTAGTAATAGAAATCGAGGAAGTGTTGGTAGCGAGAATACATCCTTCAGGAGCGAACTCATCAAGCTGACTGAAAATTTTCAATTTCAGATCTACATTTTCCGTTGCTGCTTCTACTACAAGCTCTCTGTCTTTTAATGCTGATGCGAGATCTGTATGTGTTGAGATGTTTGCAAGGGTCTTTTGTTTGGCCTCTTCGGTGAGAGTTCCTTTGCTAACTTGACGATCGAGATTTTTAGTGATTGTAATGATGGCTTTATCAAGGCTTTCTTGTTTAACGTCAATGAGGTTTACTTGATTGCCAAATTGGGCAAACACGTGAGCTATTCCGTTGCCCATTTGTCCTGCTCCTACAATAGCGATTTTTTTCATAAAAATAATTTGGGGGTGGCGAATTTAAAAAGGTCTTTAATGAGTTCGAGGCTTAGTAACAGATGAATTTTTTTGTTACAACCCAATCTGAATTTTTTAGTTGGAATAAATAGCTACCTGATGACAGCTCAGAGATGTCGATCTGGTTGTTGTTGGCATTTCCGCTCAAAACAACATGGCCAAATGCATCGGTAATTTGATATTGGCAAATGATGTTATTGGGCATTGAAAAGTTCAATATGCCAGTTGCCGGAACGGGCCATAGGTCGAGAGGTATAATGTTTTCTGTATTTTCTTTTATAGCCACACCACTAAGCAGTGATGAACGAAGCTCTTCTACCACGTATCGCATAAGAGAAGCTTGGTCGTTTGTAAACATGTTGTAACAAGCGTCATAAGTATAATCCATGTAGTTCTCCAGCATATCTGGAAGATCACCATCATCACCAGCACCGCAGCTATTTGCGTCGTAGTCACAAGAGAACTGATCACCGCTTCCGCAAATGGGAGTATCATCGATACCGTCATCTTCACTACAAATATCAGTGAATAGCTCATCACCCCAAGTGTGTCGCAGTCCTAGATAATGGCCCATTTCATGAGTCAAAGTTCTCCCGAGATTGTTATTTTCAACACCATCGTCACCTGCAAAAGGATTGTTTCGTCCTACGATAGGATAATGCAGAATTACACCTTCATCGCCCAAATCTGGAGCTGAGCTTCCATTAGGCCAATTGGATAGCCCTGCTGGAGGATATGAAAGACCGAAGATTTGACCAAATGCTGAAGCACCAATGTTGCATATCCAGATGTTGATGTATAGTTCTGGGTTCCATGCGTCCACGCCACCAGTCTCTGCATGTTTTACTTCATCTAAAGTGTTTTCGGTGGCGAAAAAATCGAGCACGAAGGAAGTGCGATCGGTATAATTATGTGTAATTCCTGTGGTTGGATTTCCATCAGGATCCGTGGTTGCTAAGGCAAATTCAATCTCAGAATCTGCAGCAAATGGAAGAAATATATCGCGTGTATTCACAGCATCTTCATTCATTCTACGATAGTCTTCATTGAGAACATCGAGTTGCGACATGATAACACTATCCGGCAGGTTTTCGCTGTCGGTATTATAAACAACATGAAATACAACAGGCAGTGTATAGATGCCTCCACCTCTTTCGCTGTTGTTTTGTTTCCATGTACGGTAGAAATTTTCAAGACCTTGATTGTATGCAGGGTCGTGGTTTTTTTTCATTTTCATAAAATGGTCAAAACCGCAATAAACTGTATTGTGCTGAGCAATTGATTGAATGGAAATAAATATGATTATTCCGGAAAAGATCTTGGAAAGAAGATTCATGCGTTAAAAAATAAGTTGGGTAAATGTATGAATGAGATGGTTTTTGTTGTTGCTGAAAAATCATATTCGTGGATTCCATGCCTCAATCATATTAGCTTGTTCGTTCATTTTTTAACCAATGAATTTTCTTCCCTACAGATTGATTTGAAAATAAATTAAATCTTATGCCGATCGTTTGTCCGTTGTTTTCATATTTTTACAAAAACCGACGTGTCTATGAATCAACCAAAAAGACTATTTGATTTTCCGCACTATCAGCTGGAGCATTATCCATTGGAAAAAATGATGACCTCGAAAATTGGGGGTGAATGGAAATCTATTTCAACACGAGAATTTGTGGAGAAGCTCAATTTGGTGAGCAGAGGATTGATTGCTTTGGGCATAGAGCCGGGCGACAGAGTTGCATTGATTACGCATGCAAATCGTTATGAGTGGGATGTTATGGATCATGGCATTATGCAGATAGGTGCTATAGATGTGCCCATTTATCCGACTATGACTGAAGCAGATTGTGAGTACATCATGAATCATGCGGAGACTAAGTTGTGTTTTGTGTCAAATGAAGATTTGTTCCGAAAAATTTCTTCTATACAGGCCAATGTGCCGTCACTTAAGAAGGTATATACTTTTGATGATGTGTTAGGTGCATCTCATTGGACTGAGTTGTTTGATCTTGCAAATTCTGTAGGTCTAGAAAAGGTCAATGAGCGTAGCGAAAAGGTTCAGGAAACTGATATGGCTACAATCATTTACACATCGGGCACAACTGGACTTCCGAAGGGTGTAATGCTTAGTCATCGCAACATCGCAAGTAATGCGTTGGATTGCGAAGAAAGACTTCCTTTTTTGGAAAAAGGAAAAAGTAAATGTTTGAGTTTTTTACCTATCTCCCACATCTATGAGAGAATGCTACACTATCTCTATATCGCCAACGGAATTCATATGTACTTAGGAGGCATGGATACCATTAAGGATGATTTGATGGTGGCACAGCCGCATATGTTTACAGGAGTTCCTAGACTATTTGAAAAGTTCTATGATGGTATTTATGCCAAAGGCATGGCCAATACTGGAATCAAAAGAGTACTATTCAAATGGGCGCATGATCTCGCACTAGAATGGGAACCGGAACGCGCCAATGGTTGGTGGTATGAGTGCAAACTTTCTATTGCAAGAAAACTTGTCTTCAGTAAAGTGAAAGCGGCCTTGGGGTTGACGGAAATACGCGGCGTTGCTTCGGGAAGCGCGGCATTGCAAACAAGGTTGGCGAAATTTTTTAATGGATCTTCAATTTGGGTTCTTGAAGGTTATGGATTGACAGAAACTTCTCCTGTTATTTCAGTGAACACTTTTAGGAAGCCAAACATGTGGAAGGCTGGATCAGTGGGTAAGGTAATACCAAATGTGGAGGTGCGAATCGCAGCCGACGGCGAGATACAATGTAAGGGACCCAATGTGATGATGGGCTACTACAAGGAACCAGAGAAGACAAAAGAGGTGATGTCTGATGGTTGGTTTTGCACAGGTGATATTGGAGAGGTTAAAGATGGATTTTTGAGAATAACTGATCGCAAGAAAGAACTTTTTAAAACGTCAGGAGGCAAATATGTAGCGCCACAGGTCATTGAAAACGCAATGAAAGAAAGTGTTTATATCGAACAAATCATGGTGATAGGAGATGGCGAAAAGTTTCCTGCCGCCTTGATTGTACCGGAAATGATTGGATTGACAAATTGGGCTAAGCAACATGGTGCAGATACATCTGATGTGAAAGCGATGCTTGGGCATACCAAAGTTCAAGAGTTGTTTGATGCTGAGATAGAAAGATTAAATGTGCGTTTTGGGGCGTGGGAACAGGTAAAGGCATACAGACTTATTCCTCGTCAATTCACCATTGACGCAGGAGAAATTACTCCTACCCTTAAGCTGAAAAGAAAAAAAATTGCAGAAAATTTCAAGGATCTGATAGAGGACATTTATCGCCGAAATAATTAAACCCGAAATAAAGTTTGCTCGAAAGTTTAGACAAGATTGACAGGTCGATATTTATTTTATTGAACGGATATCACAGCGCATCAATGGATGTGGTGATGTGGTATATCAGTAAAATGCAAATGTGGATTCCTGTCTATGTATTGCTTCTTTATTTGCTTCTAAAACGTTATGGCTGGAAGGGACTGGGGTTAGCTGTTTTTTTCGTTGCGATGTTGCTTTTTATTACTGATTTTTTGGCTGTTCATTTTGTAAAAAGCACAGTGATGCGATTGCGGCCAAGTCATCAACCGGATCTTGCCGGCCAAGTGAATTTGGTCAGGGATAGTTTTGGTAATGAATACAGAGGTGGCAAGTTTGGATTTTTCAGCAACCACGCGTCTAATTATTTTGGTGTGGCAGTTTTTTTCTTCATGCTTATGAAGCCCATGAAGTTTCATTTTGTTGTGTTGCTTTTTCTATGGGTGCTGGTTATTTCCTATTCGAGAATTTATCTAGGTGTGCATTATCCGGGAGATGTTATTGCTGGTGCGGTTTACGGTAGTTTTTTTGGATGGCTTTTAGGTAAATTGTATTTGCAGTTTTACAATATAAAATTAGCTTTATGAATTGGATGATGGTTTTCATAGGCGGTGGTGTTGGATCAGTAAGCAGATACGCCATTGGATTGTTATTGAAACAGTCTGCATTGTCGTTTCCGTGGTCCACATTAGTCGCGAATGTTCTAGCTGCTATTGTTATTGGTGTTCTTTATTTCTCAGGGTTTAAAAGCAGGACAGATGCTTCATGGCTTCTGCTTGCAACAGGATTTTGTGGCGGTCTGAGCACGTTTTCTGCTTTTAGTCTGGAGACCTTTGAGTTTTTGCGAGATGGCAATTTGCCTTTTGCAATGCTCAATATTTTTCTGAGTCTTGGTGTGTGTCTTGTCATCATTTTTGCGTTGTCGAAAATGGTTTCGGTGCAGGGTTGAAAATGTCGCAACTCTAATTGCGGGTCCAGAGGGGTAATATCATACAATCGGTTTATTTTCGCGTTCGATGAAAACAATAAACCAACTTCTATTTTCTCTCGTAGTTTCTTATTTACTCGGTAGTTGTGCTGTTGCACAATCGCCTTCGTTAGCCAAGACTGAAGAGCGCCCGAAATTGATCATCGGAATTACCGTTGATCAGATGCGATACGATTACATAGATAAATATTGGAGCGACTTCGCGGATGGTGGATTCCGTCGATTGGTAAATGATGGGTTTTTCTGTAGGAATTTGCATTATAACTATATGCCTACGTTCACTGGTCCTGGACATGCGAGCATTTTCACAGGAACAACGCCAGCTTATCATGGAATTATTCAGAACGATTGGTATGAACGTAGTTCTGGTAAAATGATTTATTGTTCGTCGGATACAACAGTGAACGGAGTGGGCACACCTGGTGCTGCGGGCAAAATGTCTCCTCAATATCTAACGGCATCAACAATTGGTGATGCCATGCAGTTGTTTTTTAATGAGAGATCGAAAGTATTTGGCATTGCTATGAAGGACAGAGGGGCAATTTTACCTGCAGGGCGCACAGCTGATGCCGCTTATTGGTTTGTTGGTGGCGAAGAAGGAGTTTGGGCGACGAGCAGTTGGTATATGAGCGAATTACCAGCTTGGGTCAAAAAATTTAACGAATCAGGAAAGGCAACATCTTATATGAATAGTCAATGGAATTTATTCAAAGACCCATCAGTGTACGATGAAAGCATGGTAGATAACAATGCACATGAAACACCATTCAAAGGAACTTTGAAGCCTGTTTTTCCATATGATCTTTCGGCGTTGAAGTCGATGAATGGAAACTATGATTTGATAAAAGCAACACCTTATGGAAATGCGCTTACAATTGATTTCGCTAAAGCACTGATTGAATCGGAAGGTTTGGGAAAAGATGTTTTTAGCGATATGTTATGTATGAGTTTTTCTTCCACCGATTATATCGGCCATCAGTTTGGTATACATGCTATGGAGACTCAAGATTGTTATCTAAGACTTGATGCTTTGCTTGAAGAATTTTTAAAGTACCTCGATACAACTATTGGTGCTGGAAATTATTTGATTTTTCTTTCTGCTGATCATGGAGGCGCACCAACGCCAAGTTATACCCTTAAGAGTAAGGCGTCTGCAGGTTACTGGCGTAGCGAAAATCTTGAGGTTTTTATTGAGGATTCATTAAAGAGAAAATATGGAGAAGGAGATTGGTTGTTGAATGAAAGCAATCAGAATATTTTTCTGAATCAAAAGTTGATCAATGAAAAGAAAATGAATTTTCAAGCATTAATAGAAGAGGTTAAGCAGTTGACATTTCATTATCCTGAAATTTTGATGACCTTCACTTCTTCTGAGTTGAGTGGTTTTCCCACGGGTATTCGAACAATTGAACTCGCGGGAAACGGATTCAATCAAAAGGCAAGCGGCGACCTGATTTACATACTCAAGCCAGGATATATTGAATATGGCATGACTGGCACAACGCACGGTTCTCCGTTCGCATATGACACACATGTTCCGGCAATTTTTTATGGATCAGGTGTTTTAAAAGGGGAGAGTTTCGAATATCATACGATTACAGATATTGCGCCTACAGTCACTTCCATTGCTAGGTTGCCATTGCCGGACGCCTGCACAGGCAACCCAATTACTGAAGCAATCAAAACGAAAAAATGATTTACTACAAAGTAAGTTGCGTAAATGCGCACAGACATTTTATAAAGTTTGAAGCCGAATTCCCAACACATCAGCAGTCGAAAGTTTTGTTGCAATTGCCATCATGGCGGCCTGGGCGATATGAACTAGGTAATTTCGCAAAGAATATACGTGCATGGCATGTTGCCGATAAGTCTGGTAAGGATCTCATGTGGAATAAGGTTAACAAGGATTTGTGGGAAGTGAATGCGGAAGGGTTAGATACGATTATTCTCAAATATGAATATTATGCGGCTGATTTAAATGCTGGTTCTACTTATCTCGATAATGAGCAGCTATACATCAATCCTGTCAATTGTTTTTTTTACAATCATCATGATGTGCAAAGCGACTATAGAATTGAGTTTGATTTGCCATCGAGTTTTCAAATAGCCTGTGGGCTTGGTAAGTCGTCAACTCATGTGCTTACAGCCGCAAATTTTGATGAGCTAGCGGATTGTCCGCTTATCGCGAGTGCAAGTCTTCGACATCTCGATTATGCAGTTGAAGGAATTACTTACCACCTCTGGATTCAAGGGGATGTCAAATTGGATGAGCCAAGATTGATCAATGAGTTTGTTGCATTTACAAAATCGCAGATTAGAATTTTCAAGGATATTCCATGCAAGGAATATCATTTCCTCTTTCAATTCACTCCTTATTTCTTAAGACATGGTGTAGAGCACAGAAATAGCACTGTGATCGCGATGGGTCCTGCAGCAGACTTTCAATCTGATGTTCTTTTTAAAGATTTGCTTGGCATAAGTTGTCATGAACTTTTTCATACTTGGAATATTAAAAAGATCAGGCCAGCTGATATGCTTCCATACGATTTTACGAAAGAGAACTATTCAAAATTGGGATACGTTTATGAAGGCGTGACAACTTATTATGGTGATTTGCTGCTTTGGCGAGTTGGGTCAATTAACGACAACGAATGGTTGCAGGTCATTGAAGAAAGGTTGCAAGATTATTTCGACAATGCTGGAAGGTTTAACTTGTCTGTTGCTGATAGTAGCTTTGATACATGGCTTGATGGATATAGCAATGGTATTCCATGGCGAAAAGTTTCTATATACAATGAAGGATTTTTGATTGCATTGATAATAGACATAATGATTATTCGCGCTACCTCAGGGAATAAGTCGTTAGATGATGTGATGTCATTGTTCTATGAAAGATTTGGCAAGAAGGATATTGGTTATACAGAAGCTGATTACAAGTCTTTGCTTGAAGAGGTATCTGGGTTGAACTTTGATGAAGTTTTTGAAAAGCTCATTAATGGTACTCATGATTATTTGCCTTATCTTATTGATGGGTTGAATGAAGCCGGACTTACAATGCATGTTTTGCCTGCGGCAAAATGGAGTGAGGCATATCTCGGAATGAGTGTTGAAGAGAATGGCCAAAAGGTGACCGTGCAATCGGTTATTGAAAATTCAACGGCTGACAAAGCCGGTTTTTGGAATGGCGATGATATCGTTGCTATCAATGGGAATGCACCATATAAGAATTTTCACATACTATCGCGAATGAATAATGGTGATGCCTTGTTCCATGTGATGCGAAAGGGTAAGTTGGAGGAGATTCATGTTTCCTTCGATGGAAATATCTTTGGCAAGAAATATAAATTGGCCAGAATAGAGCAACCTACAGATCGGCAGTTGAGCATTTTTGAGAAATGGAAATTCTCCTAATTTTTTTATCATGAAGATTACACCAAATCAGTTTGCATGGATTTTTTTAGTTGTACTTGTTAGTCTTATTGGCTGGGGAGGATATGAGTTGTATCAATTTTTTAAAAATCCAGTTGATAAGATTATTTCTATAGAGAATGAAAAGAAGTTCGGAGATATGATCGCAGAATCGACATTTTCTGAAGCCAATGGTTTTAAGCGTATGCAGGATTTGTATGTTGATTCTTGCGTTAAGGTAATTCATGATCGATTGATGACAGGTCTCGATAACTCGTTGTATCAATATGAGTTTTATGTTGTAAGACAAAATGATCCAAATGCTTTTGCAATACCTGGTGGAAAGATATTTATCCATACAGGATTGATTGAGTTTTGTAAATCACCGGAAGAGTTGGCTGCTGTGCTTGCGCATGAAATGGGGCACGTTGAGAAGCGGCACACGATAAATAATATTGTAAAACAATTGGGTATTGATGTCGTGATTTCGTTCATCACCAACGGCGGTAGTTCTGGATTAGAAAGTATTTCCGGACAAATGTTGTCGAATTTTTTTAGTCGTGAAGACGAAAGTGAAGCGGATGATTTTGCTCTTGTTTTATTGGATCGCTCAGGAATTCGTCCGGCAATGTTGGGCGAAGTATTCAGTCGCATGAAACATGAACATGGTGATCTTGAAGGCGCATTCAATTTGTTGAGCACGCACCCTGAGTTGGAAAGTCGTGCAGCGAAAAGTCTGGCCTATCAAACAACACCACAATTCAGCGAAGAAGCGGTTGCAATTGATTGGCAAAGACTTCAGAACGCGGTGAATAGCCAGGTTAAATAAAATCCTTGAGAAGATCTTTTTTGGTTACTGAACGTTTGTTGTCAATTTTTCTGACATGTAATCAAACAGAGCCTTGAGCGGGCCTTTTACAATCATTTCTAGGAAAGGATTTATTTGTGCGTCGCAAATGAGTAGTGCCGTGGTTTTGGCATTTTCTTCGCTCAATGTTATTTGTAGTTTGAACGGAAATGGTGAACCTGGTGTCCCAACGTAATTTATAGTTTTGAATGGCTCAGATTCTTCCAGAGCGAGTCCAATCTGATAGGAGCCTTGAACTTTGAAGCTACAGGTTTTACCGTCACTTTTCCAGTCTGAGTATTTACCGGCAGGCAGAAGCTTTTCGATATTATCGGTGTTTAGAAGAAAATTGTAAACGTTTTCTGCTGTGGTGGCAACGATGGCCGGGTTGCTTTCTATTCTCGACATAACAAAGTGACTTTTTTCTAATAGATAATTGAGTAATAATTATGACTGCATTTCAAATGCATTGCTCCAAGCTTCTGGGTTTTTTTTCCAATCCTGAAGTTTTTCTTTTTGCTCAGCACTGATGTATCCTGAGTTCACGGCTTGTGTGAGCAGTGCATCATATTCCGAAAGTGTTTTCAATTCGCATTCATGCTTGGCAAAATTTGCCGTGGCCTTGTCGAAGCCGTAAGTAAATATGGCAACCATGCCAATGATGTTCGCATCTTGTTCGCGAAGCGCTTGAACAGCGTTAAGGCTGCTGCTTCCGGTAGAAATAAGATCTTCGATAACAACTACCTTTTGCCCTGGCAGAAGCACACCCTCGACTTGATTTCCGAGACCGTGTTTTTTAGCTTCACTTCTCACGTAAATGAATGGCAAATCAAGCGCCTGTGCTATGAGCGCACCAATGGCAATTCCACCAGTAGCAACGCCAGCAATAACATCTGGTTTGCCGAAATTTTCATTTATGGTAGAAATGAATGCTTCTCTGATGAAATTTCTAATTTCAGGAAAAGACAATGTTTTCCTGTTATCGCAATAGATTGGAGACTTTAATCCTGATGCCCAGGTAAAGGGATGTTCAGGTTTTAATTCCACTGCTTTAATTTGTAGCAGGAATTCAGCTACTTTTAACGCGCGCTCTTGACTTTCCATGGCTCAAAATTATAAAGTTTATCACGCCGGTCGCCCTGTAATTTTTACACAGATCGGAGATTCGGGAAATACCGGCAAGGCGGGCGTGTTCACGTTTGTTTCTCAAGGCAAAGTGGATACCATGTTGATTGAGAATGCTATAAAGAGTGGCAGCAAATCAATTTGTATACAATGCAAGGATGTAGAAGCGTCATGGCAAAGCTTTCGTGAGCAATTCGAATTCGTTCAAGCTGCAGGGGGCTTGGTGATAAACGGTGAAAAGAAGATTCTTTTTATTTTCCGAAATGATAAGTGGGATCTGCCCAAAGGTAAAGTTGAGTCAGGGGAGAGTATAGTTGATGGTGCCGTAAGGGAAGTTGAAGAGGAGTGTTCAATTTCAGACTTAAATGTTGTGAATTTACTCACAGAGTCGTGGCATACTTACAATCAGAAAGGTGATCAGATGATCAAATCCACTGTTTGGTATTTGATGGAATATAAGGGGTCTAAAATCCCAGAACCGCAAATTCAGGAAGGGATTACTGAGGTCGTGTGGTTAAGCGAAAACGACTTAGAAATGATTTATAAGAATACATACCCTTCTGTGACAGATGTCCTTGAGACTTATTTGAATCAGAAAAAGTCAAAATAAAAAAACCGCTGCATTATCTCTTCGATTCTGCAACGGTTTTACTCATCATTTTCACGGGATCAGTTTTTCAAAATCTTGCGGTGGAGGTGTCTTGCATTGTCAGCTGATACACTGAGTATATATACACCTTGCGGATATTCACTCATGTCGATTGTCATCTGAGTGTTTTGTATTTTCACGCTAAAGAGTTGTTTTCCGGAAATGTCTAAAAGGTGCACTTCACCATTGATGTTCTTATTCAAGGATATATTGAGGAAATCATTGGTTGGATTTGGAAAAATTTCAAGATCTAAACTATTGATGTTTTTTACACCAGTAAAACATTCTCCAGGAGTATAGGAAGTGACGCCGCCGTAATATGTAGCGAAGCATGAATTGGAATAGGTAATGCTATCACATCCACAAACGGGATCGTATTGTTGAGTGCAGGCCATAGTAGAATCTATCAATCCGTTGTTGATGCAGAGCGTAACAACACCAATACAGTTATTGTTGCATGCATAGGATGAAGTGTAGAAGTAGTTGGTGTAATCATACCCATTGTTGCCGATATAGCTGCAACCGTTCATTTCCACGCAACCATCATTTGTTCTCATCCAACCAAGCGGCATGGCACAGTCACCGAAGTCAACAAATTGAGGGATGATATAACAGGTGGAATCATCGCAGCCTTGAGAAGAGTAAGTTGTAACTCCCGCTCCGTAGAATGCCATGCAAGGATTGGAATAGGTTATTCCATCGCATCCGCAAACTGGCTGTTCCTCGCCTCCGCAATCTATGAGATACCCTAATTCGATTTGTGCGTAATTAATGCAATCCGTAAGCACATTTCCGCATGCCGTTTGGCAATCGGAAGCAAGGGTATAGAAATAGGGTGAATAGTCAATATCGTCAACCACATAGCCACACCCGCTCATCATTTGGCAGCCGGAGCCGTTCCATATATATCCTAATGCCATGTCGCACATACCGAAGTCAATGCCAGAGAGATCCATACAGTCTGTCATTGGTTGACAAGGACCGATTGTCCATTCAGTGACGCCGCCAAGATTTAATGCAAGGCAATCATTGTCATATGTCACGCCATTGCAGCCACACACAGGGGCATAAATCATGGGGCACATCACATCAGGATTTACGAGGGAAGAGTCGACACAACCCTGAGAGAAGGCATCGAGTTGTGTGAGGAGCGCAGCAAGTAGTAGTAGTTTTTTCATCGTTTATCAATTTCAATTCATAGACAAGAGTCGGTTATTGGGCGATTTGTTGCCTAAGAACCTTAATTTATATAGAATCTGTTTAAGGAATTGAAAAAAATACTACATTAGCTTGCAACTTTTAGGGTTTGTAATGCATCTTAAAGTTGGGGACCTTATGATACTGAGACGGGTTATATATGGCTTTGTGTTTTGTCTATATGCTATTCATAGCAATGGACAGTTTGGCCGCAGCGGTACTCCGGTTTCTTGGAACATTCCGGAAGAATCAAGTTTGGTATCTACTTGGTATACTTTACCTGACATCGATGAACAGTCTTTAATAGCAGAAGATCAAGAATCATCATGGGATCGCAGCAAGCCATTTCGATTTGCGTTTGCGCATAATGTTGACCTTTCTCCGGATAATTCAGGAAGATGGACAAACCTAAACAATGGTGATAGAATTTGGATATTGGGTATTAGTTGTCCTGATGCTCATTCTATAGCTCTGACATTTGAAAACATAAACTTCCCTCGAGGTGCCCGTTTATACGTTTACTCAGAAGATCATAACAATTACATTGGGCCATTAAATTCAGGAGACAATACCACCGGGCATATTGGCACGCCACACATCAGTGGAGATAGAATTGTGATCGAGTATTACGAGCCTTATGCTTATCGTGGAAGAGGCAGTTTTAATATTGATTTTGTTACTCAGTCCTATAAGGATTTGACTGATTCCGAAATAATGGAACAGATGACATGTTATGAGCAAGTTGATCCTCTTGGTAATAGCAGCAGTTTTTCTCAAGTTGCTTCATCCGTTATGATGATGATTGTTGATTATGGGCAATCAGTAGTAACAAGTACTTTAATCAACAATTCCTCGAGTGATGGCACACCATACGTGTTGGCTTCCTCATCATCATTGATCGGACCACCTTCATCTTGGGTGTTTTTATGTGATGTTAGCAACTACAAATGTCGAGATTTTTTTAATTGTGATGTCAACTCAATAAGCGGGGCTACTATTGTGAAAACTGATACAGAACAGGGTGTTGCTTTGCTTCAGCTAAATCATGCTCCTGAATCTGAGTGGGAGCCCTACTTCAGTGGTTGGAAATTGACAGAAGATGAAGATGCTTTATTTTACTCGTCGTTTCATCATTCTTTGGGAATGCCTTTAGCCTATTCGAGTTATAGCCCGAGTGCTATTTCCACTCTGCAAGATGGCAGAAACGTGTTATCATTTGATCTGAATGGATCCGGCCGCACATATCAAGGCAGTTTAGGAGCTCCCTTGTTTGACAATGAGCTCAATGTTATTGGGATTTTTGTTGGTGGCAATAGTGAGTGTGGAGGCGAGGGAAATGACCAATATGTAATGCTTGGTGACTCTTGGTCTAAGTTCAAGACTTTTCTCGATCCGCTCCGCATTGTTCAAGACAAGTTTGAGGGTTCTTTTCAGACAGTAGAATACAAAGGAGCTGATACGAAAGAAAGTGGGTTGACTTTTTTCCCAAATCCGGCGCAGTCTTGGATTTATCTACAAACCGATGGCGAGGAACAAGTTGATTTAGTTACTATTTTCAATTCGACAGGTCAAGTCGTTCAAACGATGAAACCAATTGTGCCCACAATTTCACTCGATGGATTGCCAGAAGGTCTGTATGTGCTACAGATCGAAGTGGGAGTGAAGGTTTATCAAGAGAAGCTTCTGATTCGTTAAGCTTTTAGGCTTTTTTCATGTTTGGCTATTTCAGCTGCTACTGTGCAAGTGACGGTGGCGATAGTGACACCAGCATATGGTAACAAAAAGAGAATCGAAAACGAAGTTCCAAGCCCTGTGGCGAGTCCTCTATTATCTCTTATATCGCGAATGCTTTCTTTTATTGTAAGTTTATTTCTCTCGTTTCTGTAGTCTAGTAATGAAAATCCATAGAAGTAGCTTCCTACAAAGAAAGTAAGTATGCCTGAGACAGGTGTTATAAGAAAAACTAATGCGGGTAAAGCAATTGTAAGGTAAATGGTAATCAACCAAATTATTGAAACGAGCGTTAACTCTAAGATAAGATTTCTGACTGACAAGCCAATTCCACGCAGTACGTCTTTCAATAATTGAGAAGTACTGAATGATGTTTTTTGTCCTGTTAGAATTTCATCAACTCTTTCACCTAACAACGCCATCAGAGGGCTCATGATGATCAAGACAATGTATTTTCTAAATCGGTTATAGAAATAAAGTGATAACGCGGCAAGAGCGAATGCAGCGGCATATTTAGCTGAGTCGGAGAATACTTGAATGATTTTTTCGAAGAAGGTACCATTGAGTGCAGAAATTTCAATTTTCGGGTGAATAAGCTCCATCATCAACTCTACCATATTTTTTATTGCAACCAACATGCCCATAGATAGCAGGATAGAGATTGCAATAGGATAGAGGAAGTATTTGCCGAGATTGTGCTTAAAGATGAATCGCCATGCTTTGAACCATGCATTTATTCCCGAAAAAAAAGAACTCATGGCAGTCATATGGTTTAGAATTACTAATCTGAGTTTGAATATTTCTGCTAAAATAAAACGGCCACACGCGTACGATATGGCCGTTAGATATTTTTCTATTTTGAAAATGGATCAGTCTTCATCATCGTCCGCGCCGCCGTCGTCATCAACCATGTCGGCATCGGTATCATCATCGTCCATATCATCCAGCTCGCTATCGTCGCCTTCGGAACCTTTGAAGGATTCGAATTCAGACATAGCTGCGCCTTCGTTTTCCTGATTTTCTTCGTCATCGACCTTCATGTTTTTGTCGATCTTGAAGAGGTAAATGGTGTCGTCAGTGCGCACTTCGAGTGCTTTGATGAACTGGCCTTTAGGCGTTACAAACGAAACGAGGTTTTCGTTTTCAAAACCATTGGGGAAATGTTCATTGATCAGGTCGATGTGTTCCTGTGTCAGAGTGTTGTAATCTTTAATGACTCTTTTGAGTGGTGCGGCCATGTTGATCTTCTTACAATTATTAATGATTTAAAAGCCATGCAAATATGAGAGGAGCAACAATAGTTGCGTCACTTTCGATAATAAATTTTGGTGTTGTGATGTCAAGTTTCCCCCAAGTGATTTTTTCATTGGGCACAGCACCGCTATAACTGCCATAGCTTGTGGTACTGTCACTAATCTGGCAGAAATAGCTCCAGAAAGGGATGTCATGCATTTCCATATCCTGATAAAGCATCGGAACTACACAAATCGGGAAGTCGCCGGCAATACCACCTCCAATTTGGAAAAAACCTACGCCTTTGCCTTGAGAATTGTCGATATACCATTTGGCGAGCCAGGTCATGTATTCGATACCGCTTTTCATCGTTGAAGGCTTGAGATCGCCTTTTATGCAATAGCTTGCGAAGATGTTACCCATTGTACTGTCTTCCCAGCCAGGAACGATAATAGGCAAATTTCTTTCAGCAGCAGCGAGCATCCATGAGTTTTTCGGGTCGATCTGATAATATTCCTCAAGAACCCCGCTAAGAAGCATTTTATACATGTACTCATGCGGGAAAAAGCGCTCGCCTTTTGTGTCGGCATCTTTCCACAAAGCGTGGATATGCTTTTGCAATCTGCGAAAGGCCTCTTCTTCAGGGATACAAGTATCAGTTACACGATTTAGGCCTCTTTCCAATAGATCCCACTCCTGTTGTGGCGTGAGATCACGGTAGTTAGGTACCCTTTCATAATGGTTATGTGCAACCAAATTCATCAGATCTTCTTCCAGATTTGCACCTGTGCATGAAATGATGTCGACTTTGCCCTGACGGATGATTTCCGCTAAGGATATACCCAGCTCCGCTGTTGACATTGCTCCAGCAAGCGTGATCATCATTTTGCCGCCCTCAAGAAGATGCGTCTCATAACCTTTGGCGGCATCCACCATGGCTGCGGAGTTAAAATGCAGGTAATTCTCCTGCATAAATTGTCTGATAGAATTGTATTTACCCATTTTGTGATTTCGGTGAATGTACGCTCCAGGAAAATTTTGCCGAAGAATAATTCATTGCGCAAAAATGGAAAATTGAGGCGTTATCAGGAAAAATATTTTATAGAATTTACAGAGATAGTTTTGAGCACGACGAAAACCGCCACTGGAGCGGGATTTCGTTGATTAAACAATGCCTTTTCTGAGTCTGATAATGGTGCTGATGATGAAAGTGATAACTTTTCGCTTCACTTTTTTGTCGTGTTCTTTGTTCAGTGGGTCGTTCAAAATATACTGGAACTTAAATGAACTGTATTCTTGACGAATGCTTTGGACCTTTAGGTTCATGGAGCCGGGCTGAATAAGTTCCGCAACATCTTTGAGAGAGTCTATGATTTCTTTTTCTAGCCATTCGACTTCAGGCACATACCTGACCTCAATTTCAAAATCGATATTGCTCTTTTTAAGTTCTCTTCTGGTATAATTGATTACTTCACTGCTGAACACCTTATTGTTGGGAATATAAACGATGTCATCATCTTCATTGAGTAGGTGCACATTCGTGAGGGTAATGTCGAGAATTTTTCCTTTGATTTCTTCAATTTTCACGGTGTCACCGATGTTTACAACACGTGCAAACGTCAAATACATGCCGTTGATCAGATTGGAGATGTAATCTTTTGTCATGAGCACAATGGCCGCAGCTATAAGACTAAGGGATGTGATAGCTTCTTTAAGACTGATGTTAAAAAGTGAAAGAAAAAGAGCGCCGAGAAGCAGAGCGTAAAGTACCCTTGAAAGGTGCGAAATTCCCGTTGTAAGATTATCTCTTCGGGCTCCTCCTTGAATTTTATAGAAAGTGATAAAGATCAGACGGATAGCTTCTGTGATAAGGAATACGCCCAAGATGTGATAAAGTGTAGGGACGAATTTTTCAGGAAGATTGTATACAGTTACGAAATTGTAGAAATAGCTTTTACCTGTAACGAGCAAAGCGAATAAGGCAAGGAACAAAATGCTTTTTATGAGTGCGACAGTCTTCATGGTATTTAAAAAGTGAATGAGTGCACTTTTGAATAAAATAAGTTTATGAATTTTTATCCGCGCGAATTCTTCTGATTTTCTATGCGGCAGATAGAACGCAAAACCGGCGTTCTTTCACTTTTACAAAACAAATCGAAAACATGGGCGTAACACAAAACATAACGGGCTAGTTTTACCCATTACAAAGTGCAAAAACAACATGCGATTTGAGCTTTTACTCGTAGTAACCCAAAATTTCAAGAACGTCTTTTGGCCTTTGTTCTTGGGACCACAACTTGTATTTCAACTTGCCTTTTAGATCCCGATCAATTAACACATGTTTTGGTTGCGGAATGAGGCAGTGGTGGATACCACCGAAACCACCTAAGGTATCCTGATAGGCGCCGGTGTTGAAGAACCCAATGTATTGATCCTGGTCGGGATAATATTTAGGTAAATAGATAGCGTTGGTATGTTGCTCTGAGTTGTAGTAGTCGTCGCTGTCGCAAGTAAGTCCACCCAAAAATACTCTCTCATAGTTCTCATGCCAGTTGTTGATTGGAAGCATGATGAAACGTTTGTTGATTGCCCAGCTATCAGGCAGTGTGGTCATAAAAGACGAATCGATCATATTCCATTTTTCACGATCGTTCTGTTCTTTTTGATAAAGAATTTTATAGATGGCACCGCCACTTTCGCCAACAGTGAATGATCCAAACTCGGTGTAGATATTCGGTACAGGAACTCCAGCATCATCACAAGCGTTTTTCACCTGACGAAGAATTTCAGTGACCATATATTGGTAGTCAAAATTGAAGGCCAGTGAAGTTTTTATAGGAAATCCACCACCGATATTTAAGCTGTCAAGCGTTGGGCAAATTTGTCTCAATTCGCAATAAACCTTAAGACATTTAACCAATTCATTCCAGTAATATGCAGTGTCCTTGATACCTGAATTGATGAAGAAGTGAAGCATCTTCAGATTCAGAAATGGATTTTCGTGAATTGATTTTTTGTAAAAACGAACAATTTCTCGATATCCAATTCCAAGTCGGGAAGTATAAAATTCGAATTTCGGCTCTTCTTCACTTGCAATACGAATTCCAATATTCATTGGCTCGGTTACCAGCTGTTCGAATGTTTCGAATTCATATTTGTTGTCGATTACTGAGATGATGTCCTTGTAGCCATCTGCATGCAGACTAAAAATTTTCTCAACGTATTCCTCCTTTTTAAAGCCATTGCAAATGATACGTTGTGTTTTATTCAGTTTACCCAAAGTGCCTAATCTTCGAATGAGATCGATGTCATAAGCAGATGAAGTTTCCAGATGAATGTTGTTTTTGAGAGCTTCCTCTAAAACATATCTGAAGTGTGAGCTTTTTGTGCAATAGCAGTAATGGTACTCGCCTTCATAACCCACTTCGTTGCGGGCAATGCGAAACCACTCTTTAGCCCGCTGGATATTCTGACTGATTTTCGGCAGATAGGTAAACTTCAATGGCGAACCGTATTTCTCAACGAGTTCGATCAGTGGAATACCATGAAATAGGAGATTATCTTTATCTAACTGAAATTCTTCTTGCGGCCATTCAAATGTTTGCTCAATAAGGTCGGTATATTTTGTCTTCATTCTTGGATTTAAATTGTGTAATGTGATTCAACGGCAGATGCTTTGCTCTCGATAAAAGCAATGTTATCTGACCTATCAGATACGAATGAAGACGTGTTCTGGCTCGAATTGGCAATTTTTCATTTCCGGCTGAAACAATTTCAAGTGCAATTTTAGGTCAATACTAGGTTATACGCAAGATTGATCTAAAAAATTGATTTGCATTGAGATCATGAAGAAGGTTGTTTCAATGAGCTAATCTGAAAATTCAATCTGGCCAAAGCTTTTGCTCGGCAATAAAATGTTGGGTTTGTTCTGTCATTAGTCTATGGCCCGCGTCGATTAGTTTCATCTGACTTTCATCACCAGTCATATGCGTGAATTTTCGTCCAAGCTCAGGTCGAATAACGGAGTCGTATCGGCCAAAAATCATCACAAAATTTTTTCCAAGATCGCGCGCCAGTTTTGAGGATGCACAGAGATCTGGGAATATTTTTTTGTAAATCAACCAAGCGTCGTGTACCTGCTGGCGTTTTTCACGAGTGTCGAGATGAACGTGTACAAAACGGAATAGTTTGTCATTGAGAATTCCAATTTTGTTGAGCACTTTGGCCAAATTGAAAAGCCAGCTAGGATTATTGATGAGACTTCGATAAAGCATTCTACCTATCTGTGTTCCACTTGCAAAGCGGTAAAGAAAATTTATTTTGAGTCCGTCGGGCGCTATCAGAAGAACACTTCTTACCCTTTCGTGCATAATCTCGAGAGTTGTCAAACAGATTCTTCCGCCCATGCTATATCCGAATAGACCGAAGTGTGAAATGTTTTGGGCGCAGAGGAATGCTTCAAGCATTTCTTTCCACTCAGCTTTTTCAAGCGGCGCTGTTTCAATTCTTGAAATTGGAAAAGAGCTATTTCCATGGGCAAAAAGGTTTATGCTTATCATGCGCTGATCTGGTTTTAACAGTTCAGAAAAGACTGAAAAGTCATGAGATTTTCTGCCAAAACCGTGGAAACAAAGAATGGCATTTTTGCCAGTGCCGAAGCACTCATATTCAAATGTCAAATCTTTGTAGGAGAAAAGTTCCATCGCTCGCTAAGATAGCATCAATAGACGATGAGGGTTGTCACACCAGAATGAAATTTCTGATCATCGCAAGACCTTGGGTAGTCATGATACTCTCAGGATGAAATTGTACACCAAAAATTGGTAGATTGATGTGCTGCATTGCCATGATTTTACCATCTATATCGGTTGCTGTTATTCGAAGTGCATCAGGAAGGTTTTTTTCGTCGACAACCCATGAATGGTATCTGCCGACTTCGATTTTTAAGGGCATACCTTCAAATAGTGGGCACGAATTGTCTATTGAAATTTCTGATACAACACCATGCTGCACCTGTGCTAAGTTGTATAATGTTCCGCCAAAAACTTCTCCAATGGCTTGGTGTCCAAGACATACTCCGAGAATTTTTTTTGATGACGCATATGTGCTTATCACAGCTTTTGTAATTCCTGCATCATCGGGAAGTCCTGGTCCGGGAGAGATGATCAGGGTTTGGTAGTTGTTTACCTCTTCAACAGAAATTTCGTCATTTCGAACTACGGTTACTGGAATATCGGTGATTTTTTCCAGATAATGTTTGAGATTGTAAGTAAAACTGTCGTAATTGTCAATGAGGAGAATAGACATGATGCAAATAAACGGATAAGTTTGTGATACAGAATTCGCCGGACACAGGCCATTGGCTATTTGTTGACATATGTTTAAAACCTTCGGTCAGGAAATTTAGAATGGGCAAGTATCTTCGCGCCCGGAATTCACCCCGAACTTCATTTTTGATTAACTGAGAGGTCCAGCAATAAGATGGATTCCTGTCAGATAAAAAAAAAATGCCCAAAGACAAATCAATTAAGTCGGTCCTCATCATTGGTTCAGGACCTATCGTAATCGGACAAGCCTGCGAATTTGACTATAGCGGATCACAAGCTGCCCGTTCGCTTCGTGAAGAAGGAATCGAAGTAACACTCATCAATAGTAATCCTGCAACAATCATGACCGATAAGGTTGTGGCTGATAATGTATATCTCTTGCCCTTGGAAATTGAGAGCATTATTCAGATACTTGAGGAGCATAAAATAGATGCCGTACTCCCCACTATGGGCGGACAAACGGCATTAAATCTTGCTATCAAGTGCGAAGAGACAGGTATTTGGGCCGACTATGGCGTGAAAATGATCGGTGTTGACACTGGAGCCATTGAGATCACTGAAAACCGTGAGGCATTTAGGAAATTAATGGGTGAGATTGATGTGCCGATGGCGCCTCAACGAACAGCAAAAAGTTTCCTTGAAGGAAAAGAAATAGCTCAGGAGTTCGGGTTCCCGCTCTGCATTAGACCATCTTATACTCTAGGAGGAAGTGGAGCCGCATTGGTGCATACCCAAACTGATTTTGATAGCCTTCTCGATAGAGGATTGCATTTGTCGCCGATCCACGAAGTGATGATCGACAAAGCATTGATGGGATGGAAAGAGTTTGAGTTGGAATTGCTGCGCGATGCTAACGACAACGTGACCATCATTTGTTCTATTGAAAATTTCGATCCGATAGGAATTCACACTGGAGATAGCATAACTGTGGCGCCAGCCATGACATTAAGCGATACGACATATCAAAGAATGCGTGATATGGCAATCCGTATGATGAGGGCTATCGGGAATTTCGCTGGCGGCTGTAATGTACAGTTTGCTGTTAGTCCTGATGAAAAGGAAGATATCATTGCCATCGAAATTAATCCACGTGTATCAAGATCTTCCGCATTGGCTAGTAAAGCTACAGGTTATCCTATCGCGAAAATTGCATCAAAGCTGGCAATAGGTTATCATTTAGATGAGTTACAAAATCAAATCACAAAAAGTACTTCAGCATTTTTTGAACCAACGCTTGATTATGTGATTGTGAAAATTCCAAGATGGAATTTTGACAAATTCCCTGGAAGCAATCGTGAAATTGGATTGCAAATGAAGAGTGTTGGAGAAGTGATGGGTATAGGTAGAAGTTTTCAGGAAGCGCTTCAGAAAGCTTGTCAGTCGCTCGAGATAAAACGCAATGGATTGGGAGCTGATGGTCGTGAGGTGAGGGATCAAGCCCAGTTGCTTACATCTTTAGAGAAACCAAGTTGGAATAGATTGTTTCATGTCTACGATGCTATCAAACTCGGTATTCCATTTAAGACCATTCAAGAAAAAACACGCATCGACAATTGGTTTCTTCGTCAGATCGAAGATATGATTCATACTGAGAAGAGAATTGAAAAATTCGATATCAATTCAATTCCACGCGAGCTCATGTTTGAGGCCAAGCAGAAGGGTTATGCCGACCGACAAGTAGCGCACTTGCTAAAATGTCTCGAAAGCGAGGTATATAAGAAGCGCACTGACATGGACATACGCAGAGTGTATAAGCTCGTTGATACTTGTGCCGCTGAATTCGAAGCAAAGACACCTTATTACTACAGCACTTTTGAGCAAGAGAATGAAAGCGTTGTAAGTGATAAGAAAAAAATTGTTGTTCTGGGAAGTGGTCCTAATAGAATTGGTCAGGGAATTGAGTTTGATTATTCATGTGTTCATGGAGTATTGGCCGCTAAGGAATGTGGCTATGAAACGATCATGATCAATTGCAATCCTGAAACGGTTTCGACAGATTTTGATACAGCAGATAAACTTTATTTCGAACCTGTATTTTGGGAACATATTTACGATATCATCCAACACGAAAAACCGGAAGGAGTTATTGTGCAGTTGGGTGGACAGACAGCTTTGAAGCTTGCTGCAAAATTGGATAAGTATGGAATTAAGATAATTGGCACGGATTACAAATCACTCGATTTGGCTGAAGACAGAGGAAGCTTTTCTACATTATTGAAAGAAAATAATATTCCTTATCCGAAATTCGGAGTGGTTGAAAGTGCTGAACAGGCTATTGAACTTTCACGTGATCTTGGATTTCCTCTTTTGGTCAGACCTAGCTATGTGCTCGGGGGGCAAAAGATGAAAATTGTCATCAACGAATTTGAATTGGAGCAGCATGTCGTCAATATCCTTAACGACATGCCTGACAATAAAATATTGCTGGACCATTTTCTTGAGGGAGCAATAGAGGCAGAGGCGGATGCTATTTGTGATGGAGATGATGTTTACATTATTGGTATCATGCAGCATATTGAACCTGCAGGTATACATTCTGGAGATTCATACGCGGTATTGCCTCCTTATAATTTGGGTGATTTTGTGATGACACAAATTGAAGAGCACACTAAAACGATTGCAAAGGCACTAAATACTGTTGGGCTTATTAATATTCAGTTTGCGATCAAAGATGATCTCGTTTATATCATCGAAGCAAATCCAAGGGCGTCGCGCACTGTTCCATTTATTGCAAAAGCATATGATGAGCCTTATGTTAATTACGCTACGAAGGTTATGCTCGGCGCGAAAAAACTTAAGGACTTTAAATTTTCTCCAAAGCGAAATGGATATGCTGTGAAAATTCCAGTTTTCAGTTATGAAAAATTCCCTGAAGTGAAAAAGGAGCTCGGACCTGAAATGAAAAGCACTGGTGAGGCAATTCGTTTCATCAAGGATTTGAGAGATCCTTTTTTCCGACAGATATACTCGGAAAGAAATTTGTATTTGAGTAAATAAAAAAAATGCCCGGTCAATCCGGGCATTTTATTTTGAAGGTGTATTCTATTGTTTTACTAATTGAACAACCTCGTAGTTTTTATCCGTCTGAATTTTTAACCAATAGCAGCCATCAGCAAGATGTTTCATGTTATATGATTGTTTCATATTGTTGATGCGAAGTGATTCAACAAGTTTTCCGCTGGCATCGAAAACTTCTATTGTATTTCCATTGATTTTTCCATCATGGCATGTTATAGTAAACTGGTCAGCAAAAGGATTCGGACTTACACTGAAGAGTGAAAAATCAATTTCATTTATTGAAGTTATTTCTGTTGAAACAGATGTGTTGCAATTATTGGCGTCTGTTATCACAGCAGAGTAATCACCATTAACAGATAGGTTTGTTATATCCTCTTCGTTAGACGTATAGTTTTCTGGTCCTGTCCAGGTAATGAAATATGGCTGTGTACCGCCAATGATGTCTATAGCAATTTCACCCTGGTTGATATCAGAAATGTCAATTACACCAACAATATTCGAGTTAAGTTGCGCCGGTTGAGTCACCGTGAAGTTATAGGTTTGACTCTGGAAACAATTTTCAGTTGAGTTGACAACAACGCTATAGTCGCCCGGAACAAGATCCATGATGTCCTGTGTGTTTTGATCATTATTCCACATAAAACTCATGTTATCCGATCCATCTACCGTAATATCAATACTTCCATCATTTTGACCGAAACAGGAAATGTTTTCTACCTCAACTGATGTCAGAGATGGTATAATTTCAGGAGTAAAGGAGATGGCGATTATACCTTCATCACAGAGTGGCACCAAACCATTGTCGCAAACATTATAGATGATCTCGATTGGTTCTAAGTTATTAGCCTCACCTGTGTAAGTTAATATTTTTGTTTCGGGGTCAAGGCTTATTGTACCCGCGATATTTTCATCAAAGGAGTAGTTAAGCATGAACGAAGCATCTTGCACATCACTTGCAAGGTTGGTCATATCAATTTCAACAATACCTCCAGCGCACATAGTTACTGCATTATCTAAAGCGATAGGAGCGGAGTTTACATCCTTTTCGGAAACTACATAAATTGTGAGGACGCCCTCGGAGCAAACAGAACACGGATCACATGCATAATAAATCAATTCAAAAGTTCCTGTGACATTTTCGAATGGTGTATATTCATATGTTCCATCTTCGTTGAGGGTAAAGAGACCATTGGAATTGTCCTGATAAATGAAGTATGTGAGATTTTCAAAATCAAG